>Ga0272441_10012933_pt1 | contig 12097 bp, 8 predicted proteins | sample SSMProp6N_FD_193582 | JGI IMG/M metagenome (GOLD analysis project Ga0272441, IMG submission 193582) | Marine sediment archaeal communities from Little Sippewissett salt marsh, Falmouth, MA, United States - SSM-Prop-6N | ecosystem: Environmental > Aquatic > Marine > Wetlands > Sediment ...
AGCCCAACATGGCAACGTACATGGCGGACTTCTACCAGATCTACTACCTCAACGGCATCATCGCCGGAGCTCTGACCGAGACGAACAAGCTGGGATACATCGCTGCGGTCCCCATCCCCGAGCTGAAAAGGCATATCGGAGCGTTCGCTCTGGGAGCCCGCGCGGTGAACCCAGACGCCGAGGTCCACGTTCGCTGGATCAACGAATGGGTCGATCCTGTGGCCGCCACTGCCGCGACGCGCGCGCTGATCGCAGAAGGGTGTGACGCGTTCGCATTCACCGAGGACACGGCTGCGGTCGTGCAGGTGGCGGCGGAGAACGAGATGATCTCGTTCGGCCACTACTCCCCGATGTACGTGTTCAGTCCCGAGTACTGTGTGTCAGGACAGATCGCTCATTGGGAAGCCGTCTACATGGACTTCTTCAAGAACATCTACGATGGCGTGTACACCGCACACAACCTGAAGAACGTCGACTACTGGTGGTTGCTCCAGGAGGACGCCGTGGAAATGGGCTGCGATCCTGGAATGGTCATCAACCCGGCGTACGAAACGGAACTGAAGGGGATCCTCTTCGACGACCCGGTGTTGGGCGAGATCAGCATCTATGACCTCGTCATGACACGGCTTCAGCAGATGGCCGATCCGGGAGTCACGTTCGATCCCTTCCTCGGCCCGGTATACGACCGCAAGGGCGTCCTCCGCATCCCCGCGGGGTGCATCCTGTCCTTCGACGAACTCACGCAGATGCAGTGGGCCGTCGACGGCATCGTCGGCGCATGGCCGGATGAGCCGTAGAGAGAACTCCCACGGCGGCTGCCCCTCGAGGGCAGCCGCCCTCTTCTGCCCGCCTGAGGGATGGGGGGGCTTGTGATCGAACGCCGATCCCGTTACGAGGCAAACCGCGCCTTGGTGGACGTTGCCGCGCGTCGGCGATTCGCCGACCTTGTGATCCGGGACGGCCGCTGGGTCAACGTCTGGTCCGGCGAGATCCTCGACGGAACGGACCTGGCGATCGTCGCCGGGAGATTCGCGTACTGCGGGCCTCCGGCCGAGGGATTCACGGGTCCGGATACTCACGTCATCGACGCCGGCGGGCGGTACCTCGTTCCCGGTCTGCTCGACGCGCACGCGCACATCGAGAGCTCGATGATGACGCTGACGCAGTACGCTGCGACGGTGCTGCCGCGAGGAACCACGGGCGTGTTCATCGACCCTCACGAGATGGCCAATGTCCTCGGACTGGATGGCGTACAACTCTTCCTCGACGAGGCGCGCACCGTCCCGTTGCGAACCTACGTGCAGGTTCCGTCGTGCGTTCCGGCAGCCCCCGATCTGGAGACGAGCGGCGCAACACTGTCGGCAGCAGATGTCGAGACAGCGCTGTCGTGGCACGGGGTGATCGGCCTCGGCGAGATGATGGACTTCCCCGGTGTCGCGTCCGGCGACGAGGCAGTACACGCCAAGCTCGCGGCAGCGCTCAGAGGTGGTTCGGTGATCGGCGGCCACTACGCCTCCCCCGACCTCGGTCAGCCGTTCCACGCCTACGCGGCCAGCGGCGTGGCGGACTGCCACGAAGGAAGAACGCCAGAAGACGTCAGGGCCCGCGTCCGTCAAGGGATGGCTGCCATGCTGCGCCAAGGATCGGCGTGGCGTGATCTCGAGCGGCAGCTTCCGGCGATTCTTTCGCCAAGCGCTCCCATCGATACCCGTCATGTGCTGCTATGCACCGACGATCGCCACGCGGAGACGCTTCTCAACGACGGGCACATGGACGATGTCGTGCGGGACGCGATCGCTGCCGGCGTCCCCCCGATGGCGGCGATCCAAATGGCCACGCTGAACACCGCCGAGCACTTCGGCCTGGCGGACGACGTCGGCTGCATCGCCCCCGGTCGCCGCGCGGACCTCCTGCTTATGGAGGATCTTCGGGCCGTGCGCGCTGACATGGTGATCGTCGGCGGCGAGCGGATTGCCGAGAGCGGCAAGGTGATCGTCGAGCTCGCCGGGATGGACTACCCGCCTTCGGCCACGGACACGGTCCACCTCGCTCGGCCAGTGGAGCCGAGCATGATGGCCGCCTCACTCCCAACAACCGACGGCGCTGTGACCGCCCGCGTGCTTTGCATCCGCGAGCACGATGTGGTCACCGACGCGTCATCGATCGATCTGGAAGTTCGCGATGGGTTCCTGGAGATCCCCGCCGCCGCCGACATCCTGCAGCTTGCGGTGTGCGAGCGGCATCACGGGAGCGGTCGCGTCGGCCACGGCCTCGTGCATGGCTTCGGCCTCAGCCGTCCCTGCGCGCTGGCGAGCACGATCGCCCACGATAGTCACAACCTCATCGTGCTCGGGAACTCGCTCGAGCTCATGGCCGAGGCGGCGAACCGCGTGGCGACCATGGGGGGAGGGCTGTCACTGGTCACGGAAGCCGGCCCCGAGGCGGAGCTCCCCCTGCCGATCGCAGGCCTCATGTCGAACCGGCCCGCCGCCGCCGTGGCCGCCGCCGTGGACCACATCGAGTCCGCCCTTCGTGCCTGCGGCTGCCGCGTCGAGGATGCACTGATGACGCTAAGCTTCCTCGCCCTCCCGGTGATCCCGACGCTTCGCGTGACCGATCGCGGGCTGGTTGATGTCCTCCGCCAGCGCCTTGTTTCGCTGTTCCTCGACCCCGACAATCCGGATAGCTAAGGAGGTCTTGTGGCAATCCATCATCTGCGGGAGTACATCCGGCCGAAGGATCTCGGAGAGGCGCTGGCCGCCCTTCATCGGCTCGGGACGTCTGCGCGACCGATCGGAGGCGGCGTCGACCTGGTTCGACACACGCCCCCCGACGTGTCGGCGCTCGTCGACATGACGACGCTCCCTCTCGCCTACGTTCGCGAGGAGGAGAACGGGCTGCACATCGGCGCGACGACCACCCTCGCGGAAATCGAGCGCAATACCTCCCTCGCCGAGTACGCTGACGGGGTGCTTCCCGAGATGCTCGGCCGTGTAGGGTCGATGCAGCTGCGTAATCTCGCCACGCTCGGCGGCGCACTCGTCGGCGCCCATCCCTGGTCCGACGTCGTCACCGTACTGCTCGCCCTGGATGCCACGGCCGCGATTCACGACGGCGACGATCACACCGTCCTCGTGGCCGACCGTGCCGCGCTGCGGGGATCCCTCAGCGGTGGCGTCCTCACCGAAGTGTTGCTGCCGGCACGCAGCGCCAACGTGCATGCGGCGTTCGTCAAGTTCTCCCTGTCCGCGTTCGATGTGGCGATGCTCAACGTCTGCGCCTGCGTTCGTTGCAGCAAAGCCCGCTGTGAGGATGCAAGGATCGTCCTCGGTGGCACACCGTGGCTCGCCACCGCGCTTCCCCGCGCCGGGGAAACGCTCCAGGGGGCAGAGCTGGGTCCGGACAGCATCGCCGTCGCCGCGACGACCGCGGCCGCGGAAGCCCAGGTTGGGGACGACCGACGGGCGACCGCGGAGTATCGGCGTATCCTCGTCGAGGTCGGCGTACGCCGCGCATTGGTGGCCATCCTCGGCCGCTGCAAGGGAGGGGGCACATGAAGATTGAGACCACGCTGAATGGCTGTCGGCGGGCCGTCGACATTCGCCCGGGCGAGACGCTTCTTGAGATGCTGCGGCGGCTCGGCATGCACGGGGTGAAGGAGGGCTGCGGCAGTGGCGACTGCGGCGCGTGCACCGTGCTCCTCGACGGCAGCGCGATCAACGCCTGCCTGGCGTTCGCCGCCAAGGCGCACGGCCACACCGTGACCACGATCGAGGGCCTCGCCTCGGGGGACACCTTGCACCCTGTGCAGCAAGCGTTCCTCGACGAAGGCGCGATCCAGTGTGGCTACTGCACGCCGGGGATGGTGCTGTCGGCCGTCGACTTTCTCCGCCATCACCAGCGACCGACGGACGACGAGATCCGCCGCGCGATTGCGGGCAACCTCTGCCGCTGCACCGGCTACGCAAAGCAGGTCGCTGCGATCCGCCGCGCCTCTGAGTCCGAACCGAGGGAGGACGCATGAGCCGTGAGAAACAGCGCGGCTTCCGCGTCGTCGGCACCAACGCGACCAAGGTCGACGGCCTCAGTCTGGTCACGGGAAGGCCGAAGTTCGTCGCCGATATCGACCTCGCCGATACACTCATCGTCCGCCTGTTGACCAGCCCTCACGCCCACGCCCGCATCACGGCGATCGACACGTCGGGGGCCGAAGCGATCCCCGGCGTCGCGTGCGTTCTCGCCCACACCAACACGCCGACGCCCCGATTCACCACTGCCGGACAGGGGTATCCCGAGCCGTCCCCATACGACACGCGTCTGTTCGACAGCAAGGTGCGATTCGTCGGCGATTTCGTGGCCGCGGTCGCCGCGGAGTCTCAGGAGGTCGCCGAGCGAGCGGTTCGCGCGCTCCGCGTGAGCTACGAGCAGCTCCCTGCCGCCCTGTCGATCGACGACGCGCTCGCCGATGGCGCGCCGGTAATCCACGACGAGCCGGACGCTCAGGGGATCTACGACGCGCTGCACAATGTCGCTGCCAATGTGGACATCGATGTCGGCGACGCGGCTTCGGCATTCGATGCGTGCCCGGTAGTCGTCGAGACAACCTGTGAGACCCCGTACGCGCAACACACGCCGATCGAAACCCATCTTGTCCACAGCGCGCTCGACAGCGACGGTCGCCTCGTGCTCCGCTCGAGCACCCAAGTGCCATTCCACGCGCGGCGCATCGTGGCCCACACCCTCGGCCTCCCGCTGCACCGCATCCGCGTCATCAAGCCCCGCGTCGGCGGCGGCTTCGGCACCAAGCAGGAGATCCTCTTGGAGAGCATCGCCGGGCTGGTGACGCTGCGCACGGGGCGACCGGCACTGCTCCAGCTCACGCGCCATGAGGAGTTCGTTTCCTCGCGCACGCGCCACCCGATGCGCGTCCGAGTGAAGGCTGGCGCTGAGAAGGACGGAACCCTGCGCGCGCTGGAGATGGAGGCGCTGTCCAACACAGGCGCGTACGGGAGCCACGCCCTCACCGTGCTGTCCAACACTGGATCCAAGACGCTTCCGCTGTACAACAAAGCATCGGATGTGCACTTCTACGGGGTGGCTTTGTACACCAATCTGCCGGTGGCCGGCGCGTACCGCGGCTACGGCGCAACCCAGGGCTACTTCCCGCTGGAAACGGCAATGGATCAGCTCGCGGAGCGGGTGGGCCTCGATCCCATCACGGTGCGCGAGAAGAACCACATCCGCAGCGGAGAGAGCTCCCCGATCTTCGAGAAGCTCGGGGAGGGCCGTGAAGGGGTGGCGTTCAGCATCCGCAGCTGCGAGCTGCCGCGATGCATCGAGATCGGGCGCCAGCGGATCGCCTGGGACGAACGCCGAGGCCGCAGGAACCGCGAGGGGAGCTGGGTCCACGGACTGGGGATGTCGATCCACATGCAGGGTTCGGGGATTCCCCAGATTGACATGGGTGCGGCGACGGTCCGCATGAACGAGGACGGTTCGTGTCAGCTTCTCGTGGGCGCTACGGACATCGGCACGGGATCGGACACCATCCTCTCCCAGATTGCCGCCGAGGTTCTCGGCATCCCCTCGAGCCACGTGGTGGTCACCTCATCGGATACGGACACCACGCCGTTCGACGTCGGCGCGTACGCGTCGTCGACGACGTACGTCTCGGGAATGGCAGTACAACGCGCCGCGGAAAAGGTGCGCGCGCAGATCCTCGATGTCGCCGCTGGCGCACTTCAGGTGGGCCGCGAGGCGCTGTCCCTCGAGGCCGGGCGGGTCGTGGCGGCAGATGGCCGCTCGGCATCGCTCGCCGAGCTGTGTTCCCGCGCCACGCACGTTGTCGACCAGTTCCAGATCGAAGCGACCGCCTCCTGTGTCCCCGAGGAATCCCCCCCTCCGTTCCTCGCGAGCTTCGCCGAGGTGGCAGTGGACACCGAGACCGGATTCGTCAAGGTGGTGAAGTACGTCGCCGCCGTCGACTGCGGCGTACCGATCAACCCGAAGATGGCCGAGGGGCAGGTCGAGGGGGCGATCGTCAACGGGATCGGCTACGCACTGACGGAGCACATGCTGTTCAGCTCCCGCGGCCGGGTCCGCAATCCATCGCTGTTCGACTACAAGATCCCGTGCGCCGCCGATGTCCCGGACATCGACGTTGTGCTCGTTGACTCGTACGAACCGACGGGCCCCATGGGGGCGAAGTCTGTTGGGGAGATCGCGATCAACGCCCCTATCCCGACGATCGCCAACGCGATCTACGACGCGGTTGGGGTTCGGCTCACAACGACGCCGTTCACCCCGGAGCGGGTGCTCGCCGCCATGCGCAAGGCTTCCGAAGCCCCGTAGCCGCGGTTAGCGGCCGTCGTCGACGGCAAACGCGAGGAACAGATTGCGCTGCGAGTTGCTAAAGTTGTTGTCGCTCGCAAGCAACAGGACGCGCTCCCCATCCTCCAGGAGTGGACCGAGGCACATCGCCTCCATGTTGTCCGGCGCGATGTCGAGGTCGGACAGCCGGGGATCGGCGGACAGCGTCAGCAGGCGCGTCTTGGTCACCGGCTCGACCGCCGGCGGCGCACCCAGCGCATCACGATCGCCCACATCGGTCGCCTCGCCGATCGTCACCCCAAACAGCGCAATGTGATTGCCCACGCCGGCGACGTACGCCCGTTCCATCACGATCAGGTCGTACGCCGGATCGATCCCCGCGCCATCGACCATCGCAACGACGCCGTTGTCGGCGAACCCTCCGTCCGCCGGCGCGGCGAAGATGGGCTCGGTCTCGTAGACGTACTGCACGACCGCGCTCGGCGTCTGTTCCGCCAGCGAGAAGCGCAGGAGCCTGACCCGCGTCCCCTCCTCCACCGTGGCGAGCGGCCCGTCCTGGACGAGCGCTTGTTCGTTGGCCGCGTAGAGCGCCGTCCCGTCTCCAGTGAGACACATCGCCTCGATCCCCAGATTCGAGCGAACGCCGTGCTCCGAGCTCACGTCGAACTGCGCCGGAAGCTGCATCCCGGCGATCCACTCCCCGTCCGCGGAGAACCGACGGATCCACGGGCGCTCCTCCGCGTCACGCTCGGAGGAGACGAAGAGGCTGCCGTCCGCATCCAGTACGACCTCCTCGGCATCGATCTCCTCGTTGCGGTACGGCTGAACCCCGGGCTCGCTCGCGGCTCGATCGAGCAGCAGGACGTCACGCACGGAGACCGTCTCGATGCCGTCATCGGAGACGTCGATCATCAGGGTGAACAGCTTCCCCGGGGTACCCTGTTCGCCACGGCTATCGGAGACGGCGTAGTACAACCCCCGCTCCGCGTCGTACGCCAGCCCGGAAATCCCCCCCACGGCCATCTCCCCGTAGCGCCACTCCGCCGTCGGAATCTCGAACGCTCCGAGGAACTCGAACGGGCCCCGCTCCTCGCCACCGTCCACCGGCCAGAGCCACCACATCCCCAGGCCGAGAAGCACGACCAGCCCCACCGCAATCGCCAGCTTCCACTCCATCACCGGCACCTCCTCGGATGCAGCACCGCGCCATTCCACCGCAACGGGGCCAGCACGTCAAGTGCCTCGCACGGTCCCCGCAACAGACGCGGGCCGGACGTCCCTCGCCCGGCCCGCAGATCGCTCGGATGCCTCGCGCGTTGCCTCTACTTCACCGCCTCCGCGGCGTTGATGCGGCCGTGCCCGTAGAACGGATCAAACCCCGGCTTCCCGAGATCATCCGCCGTGCCCTTGAGGATCGACTCCACGTGGCTTGGCTTCATCGAGCCGCCGTTGGCCTCGATGATCAGCGCAGCAACGCCGGCGACATGCGGCGCAGCCTGGCTCGTGCCCGCCATCCACGCCCACCCGCCGAGGTAGGTGCTGAACACCAGGTCGTAGTACCACGGCCCGTTCGGGTACAGCGCCCAGTCGACGTTCCCTCCAGGCGCGGCGAGATCCACACTGGCACCGTAGTTCGTGTACACCGCCGGCACATCGAGGTCGGTCGTCGGATCGAACGCCCAGCCCAGCGGTCCGGTTGCCGATGCGGTGATGCCTTTAGAGCAGGCATCCGATGGCAGATGGAGTAGCCCGGCGTCGCCGGTCCCGTTCAGGAAGTCGTTGCCTGCGCTGGCAACGACGAACGCACCGCTGTCCCACACGGCCGTGACAGCCGCCTTCACCAGGTTCACGAACGCGGCTACCTCGTTCGCGCCGAGGTAGAGCCAGCTCGACGGATCGGCGAGATCCGTCACGTAGTACCCGTCGCGCGTGAAGTAGGCGCCAAGGCTCATGTTCAGAACATCGACATCGATCGTCGTTGCGTAGTCCAACGCCTCCAACAGCCAACTGAAGCTGCCGCTGCCATCCCCCGTTAGAACCTTCAGCACCACGATCTCCGCGTTCGGGGCAACGCCAATGGAGCCCCAATCGTTGTCCGCCGCGGCGACGATGCCGGCGACGTGCGTCCCGTGGCCGTCGAAATCCTGGATCGCGGGGACCGCGGAATACTCAGGATGCCACGGATCGAGGAACGATCGGCTGTCGGCGAAGTCGATGTTCCCAGAGAGGTCGGGATGCCCGACATCGATCCCGGAGTCGCACACGGCGACGCGAACTCCTGCCCCGGTGTAGCCCGCGTCCCACGCTCCCGGTGCGTCGATGGCGAGCATGCTCCACTGGTACGCGTCGAAAAACGTCTCGTTCGACCCGATGTGCTCCGGGGAGACGGTACCGTACTCGTCACCCGGGACCCAGTCGATCGTCGCATCGGGGATGACGGCGCTCACCCCGCCAAGGCTCGCAGCGGCGTCGGCGAATCCCGGAGAGCTTGTGGTGACGATCACCGCACCGATCGAGTCCAGCGTGGAGCGGATCGTCCCGCCGATCGCAGCGAGATCCGCCTCAAGGTTCTTCGGCAGCGTCCCGCTGAACGCAAGAATGTACTCCGCTTCGAAGCCGTCCGCCGCGGGAGCCACCAGCTCCGCGGTGTTGAACAGATCGCAGCCCGTCATCAGCAGCGCAAGTCCGGCCATGGCCAAGATCACCAGCATCATCCTCTTGTGCATCGTGCCTCCTTTACACGGCGAGCAACGTGTACGCATCCATTGCACTTATAGGAAACTCGACGATCGCTGTCAACCCCTACGCCGCACGACCCACGCGTCGGCAGCTTCACGGGCGCTCGTGTCGTGCTATGTCTCGCTGCTGCTCGCCAGCCGCAGCGCAGCATCGACAACACCCAGCGTCGTACGGCAGTCCCCGAGAGCAGAATGCGCTTCGAGCTCGGGGATCCCGAAGCGCTCGGCAGCGACCGACAGTCGCTGCCAGCGATACGCCTGCCGGCGGGGATCCCACTCCCCGTGCATCGCGGCATACCATTCCATCGCGCACCACGCATCGACCGTGGGCACGAGCAGGCCATAGCGGCGGCATGTGTTGGCAAGGACCTTCAGGTCGTACGCCGCGTTGTAGATCACCACCCGGCTCCCGGTGAGCGCCGCAAGGAGGCGCGGGTAGATCGCCGGGAACTCGTGACAATCAGCGAGCATCGCATCTGTGATCCCGGTGATCCGCGACGCGTCCGCCTCGATGCACTTCCCCGGGCGTACGCGCTCATCGATGAGCACTTCACCGTTCGCAGAGACGACCGCCACGGTCACCAGCTCGGGCTCGTGAAGCCCCGTCGTCTCCGTATCCAGCACGACGTATCGGCGGCGCTCCAGCGCGTCTCGGATGGCCTTCAGCGACGACGCCTCCGACCCCGGCGAGAAGGACCGCCCCGCTTCCACGCTCAGTCCTCGTCCAGCCAGCCGCGCAGACGCTCCTTGATGCGCGCCTCGATCCGCTCTCCGATGTCGTCCCAGTCGAGATCCGGATCGGCGCCTGCCCAATCGGCCACGCCCTTCTTGACGCGTCGCTCGATACGCTCGGCAAGGTCGTCCCAGTCCTCGTCGTTCTCCCGGCGCGTGTTGCGTCCGCGGACGGAGCGCGCGATCCGCTCACCGACCGAGCCGTGCTTCCCCCACTGGGCGAACGCCCGCGTGATGCGCATCGAGGCGATCCCCGTCCAAGCGAACACGACGATCAAAAGGAACCACACGCCACACACCTGCAGGTAGCTAAGCGTCTGCCCAACCGCTAGGTGGCCGACAACGATGCCGTTCCACAGCATCATGACCACCCAGCTGAAGAAGAAGAACGCGGCCACGCCCCCTCCCGCCATCAGCTTCGTCAGCAGCTTCATCAGATCATCACCCCTTGTACTCCTCCTCGGATTCTAGTCTATTCCGTAGGTACTCCACAGACAGGCCGCGGTTCACTTCCTACTCCCACATCCCGCGCAACTCGCGCCCGACGTCACGGTGGACGTGCGCCTCGACGGCGCTCTCCGTGTCCTCCAGCGCGCTCGGCGCCTCGGCATCCATCGACCTCCGCACCGCATCGGTGAAGAAGCGAGACAGCTGGGCGTACGCGTGTCGATCCGACAGGGCGTACCACTTCGCGTAGTAGCGCAGCGGCCAGCTGACATAGAGAAAGTCCCGAGCGCGGGTGAGCGCGACGTACGCCACCCGCCGCTCCTCCTCGATCTCCTCGCGACTGCCTGTCGCCATGTCCGACGGCAGGAACCCGTCCGCCGCGTGCACCAGATACACAGCATCCCACTCGCATCCCTTCGCCGAGTGGATCGTCGACAGCACGAGCCAGTCTTCGTCGATGAACGGCGTTCCCGCAAGATCGCTCGTCGATGTCGGCGGGTCGAGCTGGAGATCGACGAGGAACGTCCGCCGCGATCGGTAGCCGGCGGCGATCTGCTCGAGGCTCTCCAGATCCCGTGCGCGAACGACCGGGTTGTCGTAGTGATCCTTGAGCAGCGGCTCGTAGAACCGGCGGATGCGCTCCACCTGGCTCGCCGGATGGCGAACCCCGAACCCCGCCAGTTCCTCGACGAGGATCGACAGCTCCGCCATGCGGTCGCGCGCAGGAGGAGGCGGATCGAACGTGCCGATGGCGCGCGGATCGAAGCGCTGCTCCGCGATGTGTTCCATCGCTCGCGCCGCGCTTGCCGGCCCGATCCCGTCCAGCAGCTGGAGGATCCGGAACCACGCCATCTCGTCGCGTGGATTCTCAAGGATCCGCAGGAACGCCACGAGATCCTTAACGTGGGCCGCCTCGAGGAATCGCAGTCCTCCGTACTTGTGGTACGGAATCTCACGACGGGTCAGCTCCAACTCCAGCGATGCCGACAGGTGCGCCGCGCGGAACAGCACCGCCTGCTTGCGCAGCGGAATCCCTTGCTCGTAGTGCTGAAGCACACGCTCCACGACGTACGCGTCCTGCTCCGTCTCGTCCCGACACATCACCAAACGCGGATTGGCCCCATCGCCCCTGGTCGACCACAGATCCTTCGTGAAGCGTTCGCTCGCCTCGGCGATCATGCGGTTCGTCGTCTCCAGAATCGGCGTGCGTGAACGATAGTTCTGCTCCAGCGAGACGATCGTCGTGTTCGGGAACTGCTCGGGGAAGTCGAGCATGTTGCGGACCGTCGCCGCACGGAAGCCGTAGATGCTCTGCGCGTCATCGCCGACGACCATGATGTTGTCGCGGCCGTTGCGCATCCCGCGAAGGATCTCCGCCTGCACCACGTTCGTGTCCTGGTACTCATCCACAAGAATGTGGTCAAACTCGCCCGACAGCGTCTGCGACAACTCCTCATCGCGCAGCAGCTGCGCCCAATACAACAGGAGATCGTCGTAGTCGAGGACGTTGCGCTCCTGCTTCCGTTCGACGTACTCGCGGAACAGCGTCTTGAGCTCCGACTCCCAATCCCGACACCAAGGGAACTGCCGATCGAGCACGAACGGCAGCTCCTCCCGACCGTTCACGCAGCGCGAGTAGATGGCGAGGCACGTCGCCTTTCGTGGGAACCGCTTCTCGCGGCTGTGCAGCCCCATGCGATGACGGACGAGGTTGATCAGGTCCTGCGCGTCGCCTTGGTCCATGACCGTGAAGTCCCGCCGCAGTCCCGCCACCTTCGCGTAGCGACGAAGCAGCCGATTGGCCATCGCATGGAAGGTGCCGCCCCACACGCGACCGGTCGCCGGAGCCC
>Ga0272441_10012934_pt1 | contig 12097 bp, 7 predicted proteins | sample SSMProp6N_FD_193582 | JGI IMG/M metagenome (GOLD analysis project Ga0272441, IMG submission 193582) | Marine sediment archaeal communities from Little Sippewissett salt marsh, Falmouth, MA, United States - SSM-Prop-6N | ecosystem: Environmental > Aquatic > Marine > Wetlands > Sediment ...
TCCCGGCCGTGAAAAGCGACGTATACGGAGTCTACACCAACTCCCCGCCCGTGGGGGCCTACCGGGGCTATGGGCATCCCGAGGGTCAGTTCATGGCGGGCCGGATGATGGATATCCTGGCCCGGCGCCTGGGCCTGCCTTTGCCGGAGCTGATGGAGAAGAACTTCCTGCGGCCGGGCCGGCAAAACACACTGGGCCAGACCGTCAAGGAAAGCCACGGCGACCTGCCGGGCTGCCTGGCGGCGGTCAAAAAAGCCGTGCTCGCCTCCCCCCGGCCCCGCAACGACAGCCGCTTTGTTTACGGCCGCGGGCTGGCGGCGATGATGAAGTCCCCCAAAATGGCCAGCCACGCTTCCTCGGGCTGCCACCTGACCATGAGCGGCGACGGGTCGGTGTCTATCAACCTGTCCGGCGTAGAGATGGGCCAGGGCTGCCTGACCGTATTCGCCCAGATGGCCGCCGAAGCGCTGAGCCTGCCATTGGAGAAGGTGCGGGTCTACCGGGAAATCGACACCCAGTCCAGCCCCTGGGACTGGCAGACCGTGGCTTCCATGCAGACCTACCGGGGCGGGCGGGCCATCCGCCAGGCCTGCCAGCGGGCCATCCGGCAGCTCAAGGAGAACGCCGCCCTGGTCCTGGGCTGCAAAGCCGGCGAGGTGGACTACGACGGCCAGGATTGCTGGGCCCGGAAGATTCCCCACCGCCGGCTCTCTACGGCCTCCCTGGCCCGGGGATATGTGTACGAAAACGGGCTGACCGTGGGCGTGCCGGTGGAAACCACGGGCAGCTACCGGGTGCCCGGCGTCACGGAGCCGGATCCGGAAAGCGGTACGGGCAACGCCGCCGCGTCCTGGACCTTCGGCTGCCAGGCCGCGGAGATCAGGGTCGAACGCGCAAGCGGCCGCGTGGAGGTCCTGCACTTCGCCTCCGCCTTCGACCCCGGCCGGGTCATCAATCCCGTGACCTGCCGGGGCCAGGTGACCGGCGGGGTGGTTCAGGGCCTGGGGGCCGTGCTCCAGGAGGAGGTCCTGTTCGACAAGCAGGGCCGCATCAAAAACCCCAACTTCGGCCCCTACAAGGTGCCCCGCATCAGCGACATGCCGGCCCGCTTCACTGTCAGCTTCCTGGAAACCCCCAACGAGGAAGGCCCCTGGAGCGCCAAGTGCATCGCCGAGCACCCCATCGTGGCGGTGGCCCCGGTGATTGTCAATGCCCTGCAGGAGGCCACCGGCCATGATTTTACCCGCCTGCCGGTGCGGCCCGCGGATATCCTGGCCGCCCTGAAAAAGGAGGCCTGAGATGCCGGTCATCAAGCTTACGGTCAATGGAGTACCCTGCGCGGTGCCCGTGGAGGAAGGCCGGGTGACGCTGCTTGAGCTCCTGCGGGACGGCCTGGGGCTGACGGGCACCAAGCAGGGCTGCGGGGTCGGCCAGTGCGGCGCCTGCACGGTGGTCATGAACGGAGAGGCGGTCACCAGCTGCACCTTTCCCGCCCGCAAGGCCGAGGGCGCGGAAATTCTCACCATCGAGGGGCTGGTCAACGGACCCCTGTTCGGGTCCGGCCTTCATCCCCTGCAGCAGGCCTTCGCGGACTCAGGGGCCGTGCAATGCGGCTTCTGCACTCCCGGCCTGATCATGCGCGCCTACGCCCTGCTCACCCGGAAGCCGAAGGCCACGAAAACGGAGATCATCGCTGAACTGGACAAGCACATCTGCCGCTGCACCGGCTACGAGCCGATACTGGAGGCGGTGCTGGCGGCGCAGAAACAGATGCGCTCACCTTAAACCGGCCGGCGTCACGGTCACCCGCCAGATATAAAAAAGCCGGCCCGTGAAGGCCGGCTCCGCTCAATTATCGAAGTAAATTTTTCAGGGTTTGTAGATCAGCATCCAGGCGTCTTCGTCGTCGGTGTAGCCCAGGCAGGGAGTATCCGTACCGGCAATGTCCATGAGCGCAAGCGACAGGCGAGTGCCGCTCACCACGCCGATGCGGTTGGGCGGGCTCACAAGGACCCAGCCTGCGCCGTCATGGTAGGCGTAGCGCAACGTCGGGTAGGTGAAGCTGTTGATGTAGGCGATATGGGGCCGGCCGGCGCTGTCCAGTGCCAGGCCGGTGTGCAGGCCGGTGATGCCTGAGCCGTCTACGCATGTAACCGTGAAATCGCCGCTCCGGGAGGATGCGGTGGCGTACTTCAAATCCCCCTCGTTGCCGTCGAAGTAGCTGATGTGGATGCCCCCGCCGGCATCGGCGGCGATGGCGGGGTACTCGCCCTGTAAAAACTCGTCTTCCAGGAAGTCGCTCTGCCAGAAGAGCCCGGTCCAATAGGCGAATTTCACCTTGTAGCTGTCGGCGTCGTAGTAGACAACCACCGGGTGCCCGTCAGCGTCGAAGGTTAGGGCGGAATAGCTCCCCAGGTCGGCCCCGCTGTCCACGGTCCGGGGGGTTCCCCAGGTGTCGCCGTTGTCCGTGGACTCGATATACTTCAGGCTCAGGTCGCTTGCCTGGTAGGTGACGCCGATGGTGTTGTCCGCCTGCAGAACGCCCGGGAACACAGCAACAGAGGTGGTGGTATTGACCGCCCCCCCGGTCACCAGGTCGGTCTGAACGCTGTAGCTCGCTCCGCCGTCGGCGGTGCGGGCGTAGCGCAGGGTCGTGGCGCCGTTGGTATAGGCGATGTGGGCCGTGCCGCGGTCCACCGCCAGGCAGGGGAAGTTGCCTCCGCCGCCGGAGATCCCACCTTCCACCAGCTTCTTGGCCCCGGCGTTCACCGACAGGTAGAGTGCCTTGGTACCCCCGCCCTCGAAGAAGACCTGATAGGTGTCGCTGCCGCTGACAACGGTGTCCTGCTGCCTGACGCCGGCGCTGTCCACGGCAACCTCCAGGTCCCAGATATCCAGGTGCAGCGGGTTGGAGGAAATCCAGCTCATGGAGGGGTCTTGGACCCGCACCATTACATCCCCCGAGTCGGCCGTGGCCGGGATGGCCACCTCGGCGGTGTGGCTGTCCGTAATGGACGCCGCCGCGTTGACGCTGCCGGCGCCGGCTGGAAAGACCATTTCCATGCCGGCCAGGAAGTTATCCCCGCTCAATGTGAGGGTTTCCCCTATAAGCTCGCTGGTGTTCAGGGCCCCGTTCTCGTCGTAGAGCGCTGCGAGGTAGGGGCGCACGTCCACGGTCACCGAATCGCTGCCGCTGTTGCCCACCGTGTCGACGGCGGTTACCGTCACCACCAGGCCGTTCTGCGCCCCCGGATCCAGGGCGGTGTCCCAGCTGGTGCCCCAGGCGGCCGCAGCTCCCAGACTCACCGGCGCCGAGCCGCCGATCTGGATCTCGACGTCCGCCAGGTGGGCGTCCACGGCCGTGCCGAAGGCCTCCACGGTCCCGTGCAGGAAATTGTCGCCCACGTTGCCATTAGTGGGATAACTGATTGTTACCACGGGATCGCTGTTGTCCACCTCGATAACGATATTGGTCCGGCTGTAGTTGCCGTCATTGTCCCGCACCCGGGCGTAAATGGCTTGCGGGCCGTCGGAGAGCCCTGAAATGTCCAGGTCGTAGTCCCATCCGGGGCCCGTATAGGTGGCGTCCTGCCAGCTCGCCTGGTCCAGGCTCACCTGCACCACGTCCACTCCCGGGAGGGTGCCTCCCGTGTCGTCGGCGGTTCCGCTCACAGTCACCGTGCCGCCGTGGACGCTGCCCCCGGCGGGGGCGTCCAGGGTGATGGAGGGCACCGTATCGTCCCGGTTCACGGTGATGAAGGTGGTGCTGGTGTTGCCCGCCCGGTCGAAGGCTTCCAGAGTGAGGGTACAGCTGCCGCTGAACAGGTTGCTGTCCCAAATGTAGCTGAACTGCCCGGCTAAAAGCTCGCCTTCCAGGAAATCCTTGCTTTCGCTCAGCGTACCGTCAGTGATGTCCAGGGAAAGGGCGGCGAGAACGGGCTCGAGGGCCAGGTTGTCAGTCACCGTGCCGCTGACCAGCACCTGGCCGGACACGGAGCTTGCGTCTGCCGGCTGCGTGAAGGCGGCCGCCGGCAGGGTGGTGTCCACCACGTAGGCGGCGCTCGCCAAAGTCACGGCCCCGGATATTGCCGAGGTGGCCCTGAGGGTCACCGTCAGGGGGCCGTCCGAAAGGCTGTCTGTGACCGGGTTGAGGGTGTGCTCCCAGCTAATGTAGGGAGTATCGAAGGTATCCACCGGAATGAAATTGGTTTCGTCGTAGCTGATCTCCAGGGTGTCCCCGGCTTCCATGTTTGCGCTGCTTCCCTCAAGCAGGTAGTCCTGAACCCGGAAATAGCTGCCCGCGGCCGGGCTGGTAAAAGCCACCGCCGGGGGCGTGGGGTCCACGTAGACCGTGACGTCCAGAAGGCGGGTGTTGCCCGCGGTGTCCGTGGCCCGGAAAGACAGGGTGTGGGGCGCCTCGCTCAACGGTCCGGTGTCCAGGGGATAGCTCCAGGTATCGGTACCCTGCACCAGGTCATAGGCCCCGCCGTCGACGGCGATCTCCACCTTGTCGACCTCCACCGCGTCGCCGGCCGTGCCCTCCAGGTCTACGAGGCCGGTCAGCGCCGCCCCGTCGGCATGGCTGGTCAAAGCCACGGTGGGGGGCGTGTTGTCCACGGTCACGGACACGGCCGCGGCGCTGGAGGCGCCGTTGTCCGCCGCAGCCACGGCGCGGAGGGTGTAGCCGCCGTCGATGTAAACACCCGTATCGATATCGCTGGTCCAGGAGCCCGTGCCGGCGGCCAGGGCGTAGGTTCCGGCCTCCGCCAGTCCGGCGCGCACCTGGGTGACCGCAATGCCGCCGCTGGCGGAAGAGGATCCCGCCGCCGCCAGGGTGCCGCGCACCACCTGCCCGTGGGCGGGCGAGGTGATCTGAATTTCCGGGTACTCCTGGTTGACCGTAAAGTTCAAGACCACCGCCGCGCCGCCGTTGCCCACCGTATCAACGGCCTGGGCCGTGAGGGTGTGCGCGCCCTCCTCCAGCAGCAGCAGGGTGTCCAGGTCGTACGACCAGGCATGCCCGTTGATGGTGATCTCCGCGGGATCGACGATGATCTCAGCGGCCTCGCCGTCATCCAGGATCACCGTCACCGACTGGATATCCGAAGCGTCCTCGGCGATGCCCGCGACCCGCAGGGTTCCGGATACCACCTGGTCCGCGTCGGGAGATACGAAAATGATCTCCGGTCCCCCCGTGTCGGGCGCCGTGCCGCCGTCGGAGGTGCCGCCGTTCTTGCAGCCTAAAGTCGCCGTAAGCAGCAGCACCAGACAAAAGAATCCGATAATCCATCGCTTCATATCCCACCTCCGTTCGGTCCCCTCACCATGCCGGCGCCGGCTCTCTGGCCGCACCATGATGAATATACCACTGTTCCGGTTTTTTTCATCTTTTTTTAAATATCGGATGGATATTATAAAACCATCACAATTACACGCGACTGCCCCAATCTTTTTTCCCGGGGAGAGTCTCAGACAGCACTTGCCCGCAGCACACACCGGGGGTAGACTATCCCCAGGCTCTCCGCCCCCACCCGCGTGCCGCCACGCCTGTCGAGCGGACCGCTTCCGGGGCTTCCTTCCCCAGGGGCGGGGAAATATAAAATTGATTTGCCTCAGGCTATCGGTTAAACTTACTGGTTGGATTGTGACGAAAAAGGAATCACCCGTATGGAATTAACCTGGTACTATCCGTGCCGTCTCGAGGAGGTCCCGGCCCTGCTGGAAAAGCCGGGCGTCCTGCTTCACGGCGGCGGCACCGCTTTGTTGACCCGCAGCCTCGCTTCGGTCCGCGGCCTGGTGGACGTCGGGCGCCTGCCCCTGTTCGGCTTCCAAAGCCGGCGGGACCGCTTCGAGTTGGGATCGGCCCTCACCTACGACCAGACCGTTCGCGAAATCAGCCGCCTGCGGCCGGACCACGTGCTGGTGCAGGCCCTGAGCCGGGCCGCCTCCAATCCCCTGCGCCACCGCATCACCCTGGGGGGAAGCCTGGCCGCCGCGCCGCTCTGGTCCGATCTGATCGGACCCCTGCTGGCTTTGGAAGCCGAGCTGGTGCTGATCGGCCGCAGCGAGGGCGTCTTTTCCCTGGAACGCTGGCTGGAAGAGCGGGATCTCAGAAAGGGCAGCCTGATCACGGCGGTCCGCTTTGATGACCCGGGCTGGAGCGCCGGCTATCACCGGGAGACCCTCACCACCTTCGACTATCCCGCCTTCACTGTCACCTGCCTGCTGCGCCTAAAAGAGGGCCGCATCAGTGCGTCGCGCCTGGCCCTCACCGGCGGCAAGGCGCGCGCTTTGCGCCTCCGCGGCCTGGAAAACGAGCTGGCCGGGTCCGCGGCCGCGGATTTCGCTCCGGAAAAGCTGCGGCTTCCCGAAGAGGTGCGCTTCGCGGCCAACAAGCTGGGCTCGCCGGAATACCTGCGGGCCCAGGCGGAGCTGGCATTGCAGCGGGTCCTGGCCCGCCTGCTGAGGAGCTAGACATGCAGCACATCAATGCGGAATTCCAGATCAACGGCAAGACCGTCCTCATGAGCTTTCCGGCGGACATCACCCTCCTTGACCTGCTGCGGCAGGCGGGTTTTACGGAAGTCAAGGCGGGCTGCCACACGGGCCAGTGCGGCGCCTGCGTGGTGCTCCTGGACGGCCGCCCGGTGAACAGCTGCCAGGTTTTCGCGGCCAGCGTGATCGGCAAAGAAATTACCACCGTGGCCGGCCTGGGCAGCGTCCACGATCCCCACCCGATCCAGCAGGCCTTCGTGGACGCCGGGGCGGTGCAGTGCGGGTTCTGTACGCCCGGCATGGTCCTGGTCACCGCGGCTTTGCTGGCGGAAAACAGCTTGCCCACGGAGGAAGAGATCAAGCAAGCCCTGGACGGCAACCTCTGCCGCTGCACCGGCTACGTGAAGATCATCGCGGCGGTCAAGCTGGCCGCGGAAAGGATGGCCGACCATGGCTGAGCACACCCATGTGGGAAAATCAGAGGCCAAGATCGACGCCCTCAGCCTGGCCGCGGGCAGCGAGAAGTTCTGCGATGACTATCAAATCCCCGGAATCCTGGAGACAGCCCTGCTCACCTCGCCCCACGCCCACGCGGAGATCGTCGACCTGGATACCCGGGAGGCGGAAGCCCTGGAGGGGGTCGTCGATATCCTCAGCTATCAGAACGTCGACGCGGTGCTGCACACCTCAGCCGGGCAGGGTTTCCCCGAGCCCTCCCCCTATGACGACCTGCTCTTCGACCGCCGTGTCCGCTTTGCGGGCGATCTCGTCGCCCTGGTGGTGGCGGAAAGCAGGGAAGCGGCACTCCGGGGGGTCGAGGCGATCCGGGTGGAGTACAAGCTGCTCGAGCCCCTCTTCGATCCCGAGGCGGCGGAGTCCCCGGAGGCCCCCCGCCTGCACGTGGGAGAGGAGCACGCCAAGATCCCGGCCGTTTACGAGCCGGATCATAATCTGGCCGCCGAGGTGGAGATCAGCTTCGGCGACCCTGCAGCCGGCTTTGCCGATGCGGCGTTCTGCGAGGAGCATGTCTACCACACCCAGTACGCCGCCCACTGCGCCCTGGAGCCCCACGCCGCCCTGGCCCGCTTCGACGCCCGCGGGAGGCTGGAGATCATCACCACCACCCAGGTACCCTTCCACGCCCGCCGCATCGTAAGCCAGGTCTGCGGCATCCCCTTGCACCGCATCCGGGTGATCAAGCCCAGGATCGGCGGGGGATTCGGCGGCAAGCAGGAGGTGATTTTGGAACCCCTGGTCGCCCTGGCGGCCTGGAGAAGCAAGCGCCCGGTTCGCCTGGTCATGTCCCGCCGGGAGGTCTTCGTAAGCTCCCGCACCCGCCACCCCATGCGCATCCGGCTCAAGACCGGCGCCGATGCCGAGGGGCGGATCACCGCCCTGGAGATGGAGGGCCTGATGAACACCGGCGCCTACGGCAGCCATGCCCTGACGGTGCTCTCCAACGTGGGGGCCAAGGTGCTGCCCCTGTTCAACAAGATCGAGAACCTCCACTTCCACGGCAAGGCGGTTTACACCAACCTGCCGGTGGGAGGGGCCTACCGGGGCTACGGCGCCACCCAGGGCTACTTCGCCTTCAACCAGCAGCTGGACATGATCAGCCGCCGGGCCGGCGTGGACATGCCGGAATACTGCCGGCGCTGGCATATCCGGGAAAAGGAGACCTCCGAGGTCTTCCAGGCTTTGGGCGAGGGCAAGGAAGGGGTGGCCCAGGTGCTGAGCTCCTGCTGCCTGGACGAGTGCATCGAGCAGGGAGCCCAAGCCATCGGCTGGCAGGAGAAACGGGGCCGGCGCCTCAGCCCCGGGGCCGACCGGGTGCGGGGCGTGGGCATGGCAATCTGCATGCAGGGCTCCGGCATTCCCCTGGTCGACATGGGAGCCGCGGCCATGAAGATGAACGAGGACGGCTCTTTCAACCTCTACGTGGGCGCCACCGATATCGGCACCGGCTCGGACACCATCCTGGCCCAGATCGCCGCCGAGGTGCTCCAGGTCGACCTGGAAAAGATCATCGTGCTTTCCTCCGATACCGACCTGACCCCCTTCGACGTGGGCGCCTACGCTTCCTCCACCACCTACATCTCCGGAGCGGCGGTGCTCAAGTGCGCCCGGAAAATCGCCGGTCAGATCATCAGCGCCGCGGCCGGGCTTTTAGGTTCGGACCCGGCCGACCTGAAGATCGAAAAAAACCGCGTGAAGGACACCCGCAGGAAGCGGGAGGCCGGCTACGCAGAGATCGCCGTCTATGCCCTCTACCAGCATGACCAGTTCCAGATTCAGGCCCAGGCCAGCCATGTGGCGGGAGAATCCCCGCCTCCCTTTATCGCCCAGTTCGCCGAGGTGGAGCTGGACCGCGCCAGCGGGCGCCTGCGGGTGCTGAAATTCGTCTCCGCCGTGGACTGCGGGCAGCCCATCAATCCCCAGCTCACCGAGGGCCAGGTGGAGGGAGCGGTGCTCAACGGGATCAGCTACGCACTCTGCGAGGAGTACCTGTTCAACCGCCAGGGCCGGATGCGCAATCCCTCCTTCGGGGATTACAAGATCTACTCGCCCCCGGATATGCCGGAGATGGTCACCATCCTCATTGATTCCCACGAGAGCTCCGGCCCCTTCGGCGCCAAATCGGTGGGAGAGATCGCCATCAACGGCCCGGCCCCGGCCATCGCCAACGCCCTCTATGATGCGGCGGGAGTGCGCCTGTTCTCTTTACCCCTCACCCCGGAACGCGTCTGGCGCGCTTTGCGTGCCTTGCGAGAGGAAAACAAGGCGAAACGGTGAAGCGCACGCTCATTGCCAACGGCCCGGTTTGCGACGGCATCAGTGTCTGCCTGAACCCCGGGGCGCTGCTGATCGAAGACGGCCGCATCACCGCCCTGGGCGATCCGGCGGAGGTCCGGGAGGCCGCTCGAAAGCGGCCGGCCCCCGGCCCGGAGCCGGAGGTTCTGGACGCCGGCGGCCGGCTGATACTCCCGGGCTTCCTCAATCCCCACCACCACTTATACTCCTTTCTGGCCGTGGGCTTGAGCCCCCGGGGCAGCACCGCCGATTTCGGCGAGATTCTCTCCAACATCTGGTGGCCCCTGGACGCGGCCCTGGAGGAGGAGTCGATATACTTGTCCGCGCTTTTGGGACTGATCGATTCGGTCCGCCACGGGGTCACCGCGGTGTTCGACCATCACGCCTCCATGAGCTGCGTGCGGGGCAGCCTGGACACCATCGCCCGGGCCTTCACTTTGGCGGGCGTCAAAGGGGCGCTCTGCTTCGAGTGCTCCGACCGCAGGGGCAAGGCGGCTCTAAAGGAGCAGATCGAGGAAAACCTGGACTTCGCCGCCCGCCACCGCTCCCACGACCTGCTGGCCGGCTGCCTGGGCCTGCACGCCAATTTGACCCTGAGCGACGCCAGCCTGACCAATATCGCCTCCCGCCGCCCGGCCGACCTGCCGGTCCACGTCCACTGCGGCGAGGACCGTTCCGACCTGGAGCACTGCCGCTCCCTGGGTTATGACGGCCCCCTCCAGCGCCTGGCCGCTTTCGGCCTGGTGGACCGGAAAGCGATCCTGGCCCACGCCGTGCACCTCGCCGAGGAGGACTACCGGCTGTTGAACGAGATCGGCTGCCTTGTAGTGGCCAACCCGGAATCCAATGCCAACAACCATGTGGGCCGCATGCCCCGCACCCGCATCCCCCGCTTCCTCCTGGGCACCGACGGCATGAGCGGGGACATCGTGGCCGCCCTGCGCTCGGATCACCTGCTTGCCGAAGAGCCGGACAGCCCGGCGGCGTCCGCCGCTGCCCTGTTCCGGCACAAGGCCGAGGCCCTGCAGAACTTCTTCGCCGACAGCGGGTCCTTGAGGGTCGGCATGCGGGCGGATATCGCCGTTCTGGACTATATTCCCCTCACCCCCCTCTCGGCGGAGAACCTGCTCGGTCACCTGATTTTCGGTGCCAAAAACGGCCGCGCCTGGGCCACCTTCTCCGAAGGCCGGCTGCTCTATCTCGACGGGAAGATCCTCTTCTGCGACGAAGAGGCGGCGACTGATGAGGCCAGGCGCGCCGCCCGGGAGCTCCACAGGAGGTACTATGGCTGACATCTCCGTCACGATCAACGGCATTTCCTTCGTCAATCCCGTGCTGCCCGCGGCCGGGCCCAATGTGCGCACCGGGGCCCAGATGCTGGCGGCCGCCGACGCGGGGGCCGGTGGCATCGTCTCCAAGACGGTATCCCTGCTCCCGGCCCGGGACCCCCGCCCCACCATCCGCACCGTCACGGCCCGGGGGCTGGTCAACTGCGAGACCTGGAGCGAGATGCCCCTGGACGCCTTTCTAACCGAGCTGGCCCGGGCCAGAACAGCGGCGGTGCCCCTGGTCGTGTCGGTGGGCTACAGCCCCCGGGAGGTCGAAGAGCTGGGCCGGCGCATCGACGCCGAGATCTCCCCTGACGCCTTCGAGTTTTCCACCCACTACACGGGCAAAGACCCGGAGCCCCTCCTGGAGGTGGCCCGGGCGCTGCGCCGGGCCGTCCGCACCCCCATATGGATGAAGCTCTCCCCCAATTTCCCCGACCTGGAGGAGCTGGCCCGCCGGGCCGCGCCCCTGGTGGACGCCTTCGTGGCCGTCAACTCCTACGGCCCGGTGCTGGAAATCGATGTCGAAAGCGGCTCGCCCCTGCTGGGCTCAGAGACGGGAGAGGGCTGGCTTTCCGGCCCCCCCCTGCTGCCCATCGCCCTGCGCATTGTCCATCTCCTGACGGAAGTCCAGGACAAGCCGGTTATCGGGGTCGGGGGGATCAGCAGGGGAACGGACGCGGTCAAATTCTTGCAGGCCGGCGCCGCGGCGGTTCAGGTCTGCTCGGCGGCGGTGCGGGAGGGGCACGGCGTGTACGGGCGCATCGCCGGGGAGCTGGCGGACTGGCTGGACAGCCACGGCCACGGCAGCCCGGCGGCGATCCGGGGGCTCTATACCCGCCGCCTGGCCGAGCGCACCGCCTTTTCCACCCGGCCGCTGATGCATATCGACGTCAGCAGCTGCACCGGCTGCGAGGCCTGCATAAAACGCTGCGTCCAGGGGGCATTGAGCATGCGCGCCGCCGGGCCCGGCGAAGCTGCAAACAGGGAAAAACCGCACCAGATCGCCGCGGTAAACCCCGATCTCTGCATTGCTTGCGGATTCTGCCGGGATTTCTGCAGCTTCGGGGCCATGACACTGAAGGAGGACAACTGATGGAGATTGCCGCAGAAATCAAGAGACTGGCGGATGCCGGGCGCGATGAAACAGCCCGCACCCTGTCGGATATCGTGCAAATCCCCTCCCTGAGCGGGGAGGAAGGGCCGGTCATCGCCCGACTGGAACAGCTTTGCCGGGAGGCGGGTTTCGACCGGGTTCGGGTCGACGGCCTGGGCAACCTGGTGGCGGAAATGGGCGCCGGGGAACATACCCTGGCCATCGATGCCCATATCGACACCGTGGATACCGGGGAGCTTTCCCAGTGGGAAGACCCCCCCTTCTCCGGTCTGATCCGGGACGGCTGGGTGCACGGCCGCGGCACGGTGGACCAGAAAGGCGGCGCCGCGGCCATGATCGGCGCCGC
>Ga0272441_10012935_pt1 | contig 12097 bp, 17 predicted proteins | sample SSMProp6N_FD_193582 | JGI IMG/M metagenome (GOLD analysis project Ga0272441, IMG submission 193582) | Marine sediment archaeal communities from Little Sippewissett salt marsh, Falmouth, MA, United States - SSM-Prop-6N | ecosystem: Environmental > Aquatic > Marine > Wetlands > Sediment ...
CTTACATAGAATAGATAGTCATGGTGATTAGTACATAGTCTAACCCATGACATTCCGTGTTTTTCTTCATACTCTATATGTTTCTTTTCTAGTGATTTCACCTGCCTTCTATATATATTACTATTTCTTATAGTTTCTACTATCTTATTCATATTAGCTCACCCAACCTAATCTAGGTGTGTTGTATTCTTTTCTATATTCCATATTGGAATGGTCATCACCTGCCTTTTTGTTTGGTATATCTATATGTTTCATATTTTTTCACCACCACTATATTGTTGTTTCAAGTATTTAATACTTTCGGTGATATTAGACTATACCTAGTGCGATGTTAGTAATATATCTATAACGTTAAATATAACGTATAAGATAATTTTAGGGATATAAAATTACAGCTATACTAGGAGTACAACATATAGTATATACTACATAGTGTTACTAGGAGAAGTATTCGTGCTACGATATAGTAATACATAGTATAATAATACATAGCATTTAGGGTAAAAGGATTAAGTTATATATATACATGCCTTAACTACTTAATTCAGAATATTATATATCCTTTTATAGCAGGTAACTAGGATTCTAGACTAGTTCTATACTAATCTTAATTCAGATATTCTAGATGCCTTTTCTTCACACACACCTAGGTATTATACTATATACTAGACTATTCATTATATAGCTAGTTTTTATATAAATACGGGAAATAAAAAGAGGAAGGGATTAAATATGAGTAGCAGAATAAAAAGAGGAATGGCTTAATATTGGGTAGGTAATATAATAAGAGGAAGGGCAATTAAATTCTCAAGCTAGAATAAAAGGCGTAATGCAAATACAAAAGTATATATACTAGTATCACCATAATAGATATTAGAGGAAGTGAACAAATGGTAAGTACGCAAATATGGACAAAATCCATAAAGGTGGATTATATCAACCCACAAGGCAAGAGCAAACAAAAAACCCATACAGTGAATATAATGAAAAACAAAGAAAATAATGACATCTGGATACAGAGAATTAACGGCAAGGATTACAGTGCAATAAACAAAGCTAACTATAAGGAGGTTATACAGCTAGAACAAGAAGCTCTTAAAAAGCTCGATACAATCAAGGAGGGCAAAGATACAGATACAGAATCAGATAAGCTACATGAGGAAAACAAACAATTACAAAGGCAAATAAACGAGTTAAAATCACTGATTAAGGGCAAGGGCAAAAAGTGAATAAACAAGAGCATTTATTCATGGATTGTTTAATATTAAATTTGAGGGATAAAACCCTCTAATATTTTTTATTGGTATTTTTATTTTAATTTCTCAATAATACGAGGAAAGCCCACACCCGATCATTAATATTCTGGATTCCAAATAATAGGCGTAATGCCATTCAATAGGTTTATATACTTCTATACTATTCTAAATATTGATAACATGAATGAAGAACAACAACAAAATGTAGAACATATTAGGCAGGTGAAGAAAGAAGCCAGTATTAAAACCAAGAAAATAATATCATCCTTTCAAGGAAAGAATTTCTCTGCTAATGATATATACAATTATTTAAAAGGAGAATACACAAGAGAAGAGCTTGAGCTTATTGCACTAGATAAAATACTAGATGTTGTACTAGAATTAATGAAAATGGAACAACAAGAAGTAGAAATATCAAGCATGTACATTTAATATTTTCTCCTTTTTCTTTTATATTTTTCTCCCTATTAAAATAACAGAGCATGGATCATTAATATCCTCGGTTGGAAATAAAAGGCGGAATGGCTAAAAAATAAAAGAATGATAGGGTTAATATGTTACCCTATACATAGTTATAAGTGCTGGTTCACAAATAGTGTTACCTGTGAATTTATCCTTTTTCTTGATAGTACCCATAGTTTGATACCAGCTTGTTTTACCACTTACCTTATTAGCAAAGCGTAAGGCGTGGTATCTGTTCTTAAATTCTCTTTTCATTTTTAATCTACTCCTTAAAAGATTAGAGGAAAGGGAGAAGGTGTGTTACTTCCTTATCCTTTGCGTATTGTTGGGCTTTATATTCATATCCTTTTAGTTTTAATTGTTTTAAGTTGTCATAGTGGGCAGAGATATTTATACTTGCAGGTGTTGGTTTTAGGTTTGTGATTTGGTTGTTTAGCTTGTTAATATCATAGTGGTCAATGTGAATCTCTTTTATCTTTTTTCTGTCAGCTACAATTCTCTGAATAGCTTTTATTGATAATGTGTTTTGCCCTTTTAGAATAATGTATTTCAATCGAGAATAGTGGAATATTGTATCGGATTTTAAACAGTTACCTTTTTGCCCAAGTATTTTTATTCTCCCGTCAATATCTAAATGAATCATTTGTTTTTTACTTTCTGGGTTTGTATACCTGAATTGTATACCATATTTCACACATGATTTTATTAGATTTTTGAAGTCATTAAGTAAGTCTTTTTCCTCTTTATATTCATAATCTGTATATTTTTCAGGATTGTTGTGAACATCTAATAATAATGTTCTTATCTGTTCATATTCACCTGCTTCAAATATTGGTTTTGTTTGTGGTTTGTTCGACATAATAATCAAACTAGTAATAACTGTCAAAGTATATAATACTTTCGCATAAGGAGAGCAACAGGAGAGATCACAAATATAATTAGATAAAAATAAAAAGAAGAAATAAAATAGATAAATTCAAACATTTAAATTTAATTCATTCAATAATTAAAACTTTTAATTTTTGCGTGTGTGTGATATGTCCTAAAAAGCTACTTGCTAAAATAATAAAAATGATAAAATGATACAAAAAGAAATAATCAATAATAGTATGTATTCAAAAGATATAAACTATTGCATAGATGATTTACAATTATATAAAAATAATAGAATGAAATAATAATAATGTGTCAATTCCTGCTTTTATTCGACACAAAAAATAATTATATCTAATTTATCATCAAAAAAACATATATATCGACTAATAAAAATTGGTTGAGAAGGGGTAGCTAAGTCACATCAAATTGCGATAACGAAAAGAGAAAATCGTTTTCCTCCTCATCAGGCCAAAAAAATACCAAAATAACGAAAAGGAACCCCAAAACACCGAAACCTTTATATACTATGACTATGTTTCATAATATCAATTATATATGAGAGAAGGCATATAGCTATATACCTTTCTACTTTTGAGATATCTCGTATATACAAAGTTTAGGAGTGACAAGCAAAGTCGGGTTGTAGGAGGGTAAGATTATTCAACTCAATACCTAGAGTGGGATATAAATGACAAGAGAAGGTAAAATCGAGAAGTGGAACCTCGAAGACGAAGTGATACGTCTTAACGAGGAGGAAGGCAAAGGGTATCATTCTATAGCGGAAGCTATATCTACTAAATACAGTGATATACCTGAGCTTAGAGAGATTAGTCATATGTCTGTGGCTAGATTCCTACAGAGATATGATGAGAAGAAAATGGAAAAGCGTATGGATCAAACAAAAGATCCAACGTCTGCTATGGAAGCAGAGTTTAATTTGAAAATGAGAGAAGCTATACTTGACTCTGAAGAGGCAAGACAAACTATAGATAGTTATATGAAGAAGTTGAAGGATGAAGACCTCTCATCAAGTGATTTGAATAAGATAATTAGTTCTTGGCAGAAGATAAACGACCAATACCGAAAGAATTTGGTCTCGTTAAGGGAGTTTGCTGACAACAGGATTATAAGGCCAACTCAGAACATTATCTATAAGAAAGAGATAAATATACGTAACTTACTCCTTGAAATTTCACGAGATCTCTGTGTAGAGTGTAGAAACAAAATTAGAAAAAAACTAGAGGAGGAAAAAACTAATGGCTAATAAGGTTAGTGTTCCTTGGTATAAGCCAGGCCCAGCTTTCAAAGTCAGCGATGCAGTTAAGGAGTTCTTCTTATTGCTCGTGTTGACTTTTGTTGCAGGTGGGTTAAATGCAGTAATTGCTCTATTAGAAGGTGGACAGGTAATTATACCTCAGCAATTCGTTGCATACACTGGTTTAATACTTGCAATATTACATACCGTATATACTATAATAGTCACCTATAAAAACGGACTATAGGAGAGACTATGACAGTATGTCAGTATATGTAATCAATAAGGAGACATAGAATGATAGATAAGCTGTTGTTAGCTAAGCTATTTAAATCCATCTTCCTTGGCATGATAGGTCTAGTATTTGGTTTTACAGCTGGATCTCTGTTTGCTGATATTGGTATTGCTTCATATATACCATGGTCAGAAATCATGACGTTCCTTGGTGGAATCGCTGGATTTTTCCTTGGCTTTGCCGACGATTAAACATTCCTAAATTAGATTACATACCTAATAAATACATGTTATAATGTTAATTTCTTTAAATTGATAAAAATGGATAACGACGACTACTTAGATATATTGAAGTATACTACTAATTGCAGAGCTTTCATGGAAGATGTACTTGGCTTAACAGTTAAGGACTTCCATAATGAATGGATAGAATTATTTGAGAATAACCGATTTGTCTGTTTGCTAGCTCCTAGAGGACATGGCAAATCTACAATAGTAGAAGGGTATATAATATGGAGAATATTAATAGACCCTTCAATTAGAATATTAATAACAACCGTAAATCAGAACAAAGCCGAAGAGATGATGTCTTTCATTAGCCATCATTTAGAATTCAATGAAAAGATAATTGAAATGTTCGGTGAACAAAAATCTAATTTATGGTCTAGGTCAAAATTAAGAGTTAAGAGTAGAGGTGGTGGGATAATCCACAAAGAACCTACACTACAAGTTCTTGGTGTGACTTCTTCTCAAGTATCATCTCATTATGATATTATATTGCTTGATGATGTTTGCGATAGGAAAAATGTACAAACACCAGGTAGACGAAGACAATTAAAGGACTGGTATAATACTGAGCTATTAGAAATGCTAGAGCCTGGTGGTAAGATACTTAATATTGCAACACGTTGGCATTCTGATGACTTGCATAGTTATCTTTCAGAGAAAGAAGACTTTGTATCAAAAAGATACCAAGCAATAGTAGATAATGAAAAGCAGATAGCTTTGTGGCCAGAAAGGTTTGATTACGATGACCTTGTAAAGTTACGTGATGAACACATAGGAAAGGTAGCATTTCAAATGCAGTATCAGAATGAAATTACACAAACTGAAGATTCACCAATAAAGGTAGAGTGGGTAGAGAACGCTGTTGGTAGATGGGATGAGAGAAATTTCCCAACAGACACGGAGAGATTTATTGGAGTAGATCTGGCATCCAAAAGTAGTGATGGTGATTACTTTTGTGCTACAGTAGTTGCTAAGACACAAGCTGGTAACTTCTTTGTTGTTGAAAGTATAAGAGACAGAATCTCTATGAGTAGGCAACTACAGATAATACAATCTCTTAATGAAAAGTGGTCACCTATAAGAATAGGAATAGAATCTAATGCCACACAAAGAATAATAACTGATGAATGGACAGACACAACAAATTTACCAATAAAACCACTAAAATCCTCATGGATTAATGATAAATGGTCTAGAGCACAAAGATTAAGTGTATTACTGGAGACTAATAGAATAACTATAAATCCAGGATTAGATTTCTTAACTGATGAATTAATAAGTTTCCCAAGAGGAGTTCACGATGATGCTATGGATAGTGTATCATTTGCTATACAGGCATCAGGTGATGATGTGGAGCCGGTAGACTGGGAACGTGTAGCTAGTATTGTTACAGCTAGAAAACGAAAGCTCCCTTATGTACAAAAAATATAATGGTGATACTGTGGCAGATTATGAAGACGTATTCATAGGTGATAAGCCGATACAAAACTATTTAACAGCCGGAATTTGGGCTTTAGGCCAGAATAAACCAGTCAGACTCCTTGGAAGAGGAGGTAATATAAAGACAACCGTTGATGTTGCTGAAATATTGAAGAGACAAATGGTTGAACCAAAAGTAGATATAGAGATAGGTAGTGAGGCATTTAACGATAGGAAAGTATCAACTATATCAATAGTATTAGAAGGAAAAAGAAAGAAAGAGTAGTTTAAATGACAATAATAGATTCTTTAAGAAAACTAAATCCATTTGGTCCTAGGATACAGTACTTTGATGATGAAGGTAATCCTAAAACCACTATAAGGACAGGGAAAAAGAAATCCTTTGGGGTTTCTCAAGGTGGTAGAAGTAAGGCCTTACTAAATAAGTATTGGAATTATTATACCGGTGAAGATACTGTATGGGCTGCTATTAACTCAATCGCATTCAATACTGTAATGGTTGGATATGATATTGAGTCTGATAACGAGAGAGCCAAGGAGCTTATAGAACAATGGTGTAGGAAAGTAGATTTAGACTCACACTTACTAGACAATACTAGATATGCTCTAGTTATGGGTGATTCCTTTATAGAAATAGTATATAATAAGAAAAAGGAGCCTTCATCTCTATTAGATGTAGACCCAAAGACAATGGAAATTATATACGACGAACATGGAATAGTACAAGGATATCAGCAAAGCCTCGGCTCCAGAGACAAAGAAGGAATACCAAAACTAGACAAGGCTACCATATGTCATATTAAATTCTTCTCAAATCCATCTGATCCATACGGAATTTCATTGATACAAGCGTCTAGAGATACTATAGATAAAAAAATAAGAACAGATGATGCAATAGCGAATTCAATAATTAGACATGGTACAACAAAAACGGTATTTACTGTGGGTAATGAAAAAGACAGACAACTTCCTCCAGATAGTATATTGAAGGCTATAAGAGACGAAGTTGAAGATATAGACGAGAAGAATGAGTTTATTGTTCCTTGGAATGTTACTGTTGATACTATAGACGAAAAAGGAATTCAAGGAGTAGAAGAATATTATAATTATTTCCAATCACAAGTTGTTATAGGATTGCTGTGTCCAGAAGAAGCATTAGGACTTGGTAGAGGAAGCACAGAAGCCACTTCAAAAACAAAGGCTCTATTATACGAAAGAATGATACAAGCATTTCAATTAAAGCTTGCTAGAATAATAGAAAAACAATTATTTAACCAAGTACTTGAAGAAAATGGATTTGATCCAGATATTGTAAGTATTGAGTTCAGAAGCGTAACTTCAACAGATGAGTCAGAGAGAGCAATTTGGATGGGCAATCTAATCAGAGGATTCCGGTCTTCAAAAATAAAACCATTCACTATTAATGAGATTAGAAAGAAATTCAAAATAAAACCAATTGACATGCCAGAGGCAAATACAATTGTATATGAAGGATACGGTCCTGGACAGAGTGATATTGAAGAAGAACCAGAGTCAGAAGAACCTGTTGTTGAAGAACCCCCAGAAGAAGAAGAGGAAGAAGAAAATGAATAAAGTAACAAAAACACTACACACACCAACAATAGAATTTGAGTATGATAAGAGACTCATAGGTAAGTCAAGTGATGTAAGAATATATAGAGATGTTACTATTCTCACTGAAGGAAAGTTTTCTGATTCTTTAAGTATGCAACCAGTCATTTACGAGAAAGAGATGCTAAAGAATACAGTAAATAACTGGGAACTAAACTATCTGAATATAGACCATTCTCATGCAGTACTTGATAGAATTGGAACTGTAGAAAACCCAAAGTGGGACGATGGAAAGGTAAAAGCTGATTTATACATACACCCAATAACTAAGAATGCAATAGACACTATAAAACTCATAGATTCCCAATTAATAAATTGGTTATCAGTGGAGATAATGACAGAAGATATGTGGAACAAAAATAATGAAAGATGTGTCAAAGATTTGGACTATATTGGATTAGCAGTAGTCACTATGCCTGCTTGTAAAGGGGCATTAATATCAGAAGAAGGTCCAAAACCACCAGAGTTTTTATACGATGAATAATGTAGTATGCGAATACAAAAACATATGCGACAACTATCAAAAGAAATGTGATAAATGTAGCTTTAACAAGAACTTAGAGTTTAGGAATTATTTGGAGATCAAACAAGGACAAAAGACTATAAGGTATTTGGAAGATTCTGATGAGCAATAGAAAGGCGTTTCACGTAGACGGATGTCCATTATGTAATATATTTACTAAGATGGACATCAAAACAAAAATATATTACCCAGATAAGGACAAGGTATCTGAAGAGAATGACTTTGTAATAGTCGATTGTCTTTCATGTAAAACTCCAATGGTCGTAATATCAGACCATGCAACAGAAATAGGAAAAGAACAGTGGGGTCGTATATTATATAGATGCAAACAATTGTTTGGTGATAATATACGATTAAGAACAAAAAGAAGAACTATAAGAGACCACTGGCACGCCCATGTAGATGGGATATCAAGATAGTATGTTATAATGTTAGTTGTATAATATAACGAAAAATGAATCAATTAGCGAGAGTTCTCGAATATACCTATGCAGAAAATTCTAAGAAACAAAGACTAATGGATAGTAATAGATTCCCGTCAGAAGTGAAGAATCTTCTAATGAGTGAAGGCATGGAAGAAGGAAATGTCTTAGAAATAGAAGTTAACAAAGCTTTAGTAGATGGTGCGTCTAAAAGATCTGTCATTAGAAAGGCAATCCCAACGGTAAATGTTGGTTCGTCCAAAGCATTGATTCCATCAAATCTATCTCCTAGTGGAGTAGCTGAATGTATATCTGAAGCTGCTACAATACCAGACCTATGGAGTACATATACATCTGGTACTTTAGATGTCAAAAAATACGCTACAAAAATTGGGATAACTGAAGAGTTGGTAGAGGATCATGAGTGGGATTTGGTAACTTTGGAAGTGGAACGAGCAGGTGCATTGCTAGAAAACGCACTGAATAAAGCAGGAATGACCGAATTACTCGATGGACATCATGCTACTATACCAGCAGATGTAGACCCTGGAGGAGACCATTTGAGAGTATCTGATTTAGCAGCAGCAAAAGAATCTCTAAAAACTTTATATTGGGGAGGAGGAAAATTATCCTTCATAGGATATCCAACTGCTACAAGATATTTGCTTTCTAGTGGAAATACAGCTCCATTCATTCATCCAAATATAGATGGGAAATTATTTGGTATTGACATATACGAATTAGCCACTAAACTGGAAGATAAATCATCTAACTATTGGGATAGTACAGATGGGTCTAGCCATTACTATGGAATATTACTAGACTATGATAACTACGCATACATAGGTATGAGAGATGATATTCACTTATCAAAGGAAATAAAAGACCCCATACATGACATAACTAATTTAACTGCAAGTATGAGGTTCGATGTGAAGGTCATAAATAGTAAGGCCGCTGTGAGAATACTTACCAAGTAGTGATGAGTGTGAGTCTAGATGATAGAATCAGAAGAATGGATGCCCTTGCATTATCATTTACACAAGACATAAGGGAAGCGGCAATAAATGAAATATACTCTACTCTTATCGGTGTATTTAATAATGTAGATTCACTCATTGCTATAGTTAATAGCGATAATAATACTCTAGAATATGTTAATCCTGCTGGAATTGAACACGATATTAAAGCAGGAACAAACATAAGAAATATGTTAGGAGAAGATTGCAAAAAAATCTGTGAAGAGATATCTTTTCCATTTGAATGTGATTTATGTCCATTAGCTAAAGCAAAGAAAGACAACAAAGTCCATTCCATATCATTCATGAGGGTAGTAACAAAAGTTGATATGGTCATGACAGTAATACCGTTAAAGATTAATGGGACAAGTTCATATATAGTAACTTTTGGGGTCAAAGATTGTGGATGATATTGATAGATGGTTGAACTATTCTGAATTTATGGGAGAGACAAAAGAAGCCGTTAAGGACATAAGAAGTGAATTAGTAAAACTCAGAGAAGGACAAGTACTATTAAATAAAAAATTAGATATTATGACTCAAAGACTTACATTACAATCTATAAAAACTGGAGTAATAGCTGGTGTTCTAGGTATGTTTAGTGGATTTATTATATCCATTGTATTTAATGTTGTGGCGTGATATAAATGCCAGAACCACCAAAGAGTGGAGAAAGTCAATCAGACTTTATGAAAAGATGCATTCCAGTATACATAGGTGAAGGATACCCAAAAGACCAAGCTACTGCAATGTGCTATTCTATGTGGAGAAAGAAACATCCAGGTTCTAAAAAATCCAAAGATATCAAATTCTCACTAGAAGAACTACTAGATACTGTAAATAGAATAGACAAAGACTCTGAAGAAAAGTCTTATACTTGCGAATGCTTAGAATGCGGACATATTATGAAAAGTGAAGACCACTGTGCGGACATAAAATGTCCTGAGTGTGGAGGAGAGATGAGGAGAAAAGAAAGACCAGGAATAGGACATTCTATTCATATGGATCTCCTAGGAAACATTAAGGTAATACACAAGTCTGATGGCCAAAAGATAATTGCAGGATATGCTTCTCTTGCAGTTGTAGATACAGAAAATGACTACATACCAGTAGAAGTTCTTAAGGAAGGACTTAATACCCTAATGAAAGACGAGTCATATTCTAATATTATGATAGTACATAAGAACATTCAAATAGGGAAGATTCTTAAGAAGTATGAAGAACTAAAGACACATGTTGATGAAAAAGGGTTATTTATAGTAGCTGAGATTAGAGATGACTTGGAAATAGCAAAGGAGACATGGAAAAAGATTGAAGACGGAGAAATACGAGGTTTCTCTATTGGAGGAGAGATAATAGAGGAGCATGAAGAGTGTGACGATAAGAAATGCATCAAGGTAATAGATAAAATAAATCTATTCGAGATATCTGTGTGCTCTAGTCCAGTCAATAAAGATTCAGGATTTGAAATTGTTAGTAAATGTTATGTGAGTGAAATGTTGAAAAATTATAATGATAAAATGAAAAAGTCAAAAAACGACAAACAGCCAGAGGTTGAAGAGAAGGCAGAAGAAGAACCATGCGAAGACTGTAAAGAAGAAGTTACAAAAGACTTGAAAGATGCACCAGTTGAGGAAATTGAAGACCCAAATCAGGAAGAAGAAAAATCTGAACCTGAACCTGAAGAACCACAAGAAGAAATCCTCACCAAAGCTGATATCATAGAGACTATCAAGGATACCATTACAGAGACACTCAAGTCCCTTCATGAAAAAGAACTCCAAGAAGATGAAGAAGAGGAAATGGAGGAAGAAGAGGAGGAAGAGGACGAAGAGGAACCAGAAGAAGAAAAGAAAAAAGCAGACGATGATGACGAAGAAGAGGAAGTTGAAGAGTCTGATGAAGAACTCAAGCTTGCAGTAAAAGCACGTGATGAAGTTATTGAAGGTTTTAAGGAAGAAATCAAACAACTCAAAGAACAAGTCAAAAAATTAGAGGAAGTTGAAGAGACTCCAAAAACTTCAAAAGAATCAGAAGAAACATATAAGAAAGACACTGGCGTAATTGTCGACAAAAGACATGGTCGTGTATACAAACAATAATTTTATTATTAATGTAATGTTACTATTTATTTCAATAAGTAATAAATAATTGGAGAGATACTATGGCAATGGCATTTACTGCTATCGCACAAGATCCTGTGTTGGTAGAGGAAGGAACCTTTGGGATGAACTATAAAGCATCTGGTGCTATTAAGGCCGGTATGGCAGTTTGTTGCTCAGGTGGAACTGAAGTAGTTAGAGCAAATGCTAAGAACTGTCAACTAGGCAAAAAAAATGGCTATGTTGGCGTTGCTGCTACTAATGCAGCTCATGGCGACCAAGTTGCTGTGTATGGCGTAGGTAACAAAGTCAGAGTCCGAGCATCTGGAGCAATTACGGTAGGAACTCATATCGTACCAGTCAGTAAAGGATTCTTTCAAGCAGCTGCGGCTATACCTTCTGGACAAACATATGGTGTGTGTTTAGAAGCAATTACGAGTAACGCATACGGCAAAGTACTATTGACACATTAATCAGGTTCATTATTATTCAATGAAATGTATGTATTCATGTATAAAATAAATTAAGTGGTTTGTATGAGTAAACTAACAAAAATGCTCGAATACGCATATGCTGGAAACACAGAAC
>Ga0272441_10012936_pt1 | contig 12096 bp, 5 predicted proteins | sample SSMProp6N_FD_193582 | JGI IMG/M metagenome (GOLD analysis project Ga0272441, IMG submission 193582) | Marine sediment archaeal communities from Little Sippewissett salt marsh, Falmouth, MA, United States - SSM-Prop-6N | ecosystem: Environmental > Aquatic > Marine > Wetlands > Sediment ...
GACGAGATCGAGATCGATGGGTCGGGGCTTGAGGCTCAGGGAGGGACGAGGGTCGGGGGTCGAGGGTCGGGGGTCGAGGGAAGAAGGGAGATCGAGGACGAGATCGAGATCGATGGGTCTGGGCTTGAGGCTCAGGGAGGGACGAGGGTCGGGGGTCGAGGGTCGGGGGAAGAAGGGAGATCGAGATCGAGGACGAGATCGAGATCGATTACCTGGGCTCGCGGCTCTTGCGTCAGGCCTCGGCGGGGGCTTCTGCTTCCTCGGGCTGGGGGTCGGTTTTCTTGCCGGCGGCCTGGGCTTCGAAGGCGTCCTTGAGCTCGCGGACGAGGGCGTGGTTGTGAAGACGCCAGGAGCAGACGGGGATGTAGTTGATCGCGTCGGTGCGGGGGTCGTAGTAGACGTGGACGCTACAGCAGCGTTCGAGTCGGTCGGTCTCGATGATCTGGTCGTCTTCGAGGGGGAGGATGATGATGGGGAGGGCGTTCTGGACGTTCATGTGGCGTTCGCGGAGGGGGAGCGACTTGCGGCGGAAGAGGACGCCGAAGAGCATGGCGAGGAAGTGGCCGACCTTGCCAATGCCCTTGCCTTTGAAGAAGGCGCCGAGCTTGACGTGGCGGAGCACGGTGGTGATGGTCTGGATGCGGCCGAGCGTGCGGAGCCAGAGGGTGACCCTGCCGCGGCGTTCTTCGCGTGCGATGAGGCGGCGTTCGAGGTCGAGGAGTGCTTCGGCGACTTCGGGCAGGGAGGTCTTGAGGAAGTGGTCGACGGGGAGGTATTTCTCGCCGTCGGAGATGAGCATGTAGAAGCTCTCGCAGTTGGGGTGGCAGCCGTAGTAGGGCATGGAGGGGCGGCCGAAGTACTTGGAGATGGTGCGGTAGTGGGAGGCGAGACCGAGGGAGATGAACTGGACATCGGTGTCGGGGAAGGCCTGGGAGAAGAGGACCTCGACGTCCTCGGTGGTCATTCGCTCGGGGGCGTAGCCGAACTCCTCGGTGTCCCACGTGTGGACGAGGGGCATGAGGTAGACGCCGTGGAGGAAGCGTCGCTGGCTGTGATAGAAGTCGATGATCTGGGGCAGCTCTTCCTCGTTGAGTCCCCAGGCGAGGACGGTGACGTAGCTGACGCGGGGTGCCCGCTTGGACTTCTTGAGGTTTTCGATGGCCTGCTTTTTCTTTTCGAGCACCTTGGCGCTGTTGCGCATGACGCGGTAGGTTTCGGGGTTGTCGCCGTCGTAGGAGAAGAGCAGGTGGGCACGGCTTGCGACGATCTTTCGGCAGTATTCCTCGTCGGCGAGGCGGACTCCGTTGGTGAGGACTCGGGTTCGGAATCCGCGTGCTCGGGCGTTGGCGATGATGTCGAGGAGCTCATCGCGGACGGTGGGCTCGCCGCCGAAGAGTGCGATGGTGGGGAGGGGGTCGATTTTTTCGAGGTGGTCGAAGATTTTGTCGAAGCAGTACATGGGGGGGTCGAATGCGAATCCGTATCCGCCGACGCTATCGGCGCACATGGGGCAGTTGAGGTTGCATCGGTTGGTGACGTCGACGAATGCGTAGGAGGGGTGTCGGTGGTGTGTGCAGGAGACGCAGTTCATTCGTCCGCATCGGTGGTATTCGTAGCCTGGGTCGAGGCTTCGCTTTCCCATGTGGCGCTGTGCGTCGGCGGAGACGAGGGATTCGGTGTCGCCGCACTCGGGGCAGTGCTTGACGAGGAAGACCTTTCCGTCGCGCTCGTCGCGGTCGGCGGGGACGAGTTTCTTGCAGGTATTGCAGAAGGCTCGGTTCATCGCACCATCTCCGGCTGTCCGAGGAAGCCCGGGGACTGCGGCGCAGTGCACATGCTGAGTTGGCTCGCCCGACGCGCGTCCACCGTCCCGGGGAATTGTTCCATGCTAGCAGAGAGGGGGCTGGGGTGTCAAACGGGCGTGGGGGCGCTTGCGTGTGGAGAGCGGCTTTGCTACAATTTCGGCGACCGGAATGAGCCTTTGGCGAGCTTCCCGACGAAGTGAGGAGATGGAGCGTTGCGACGGTACTATCGAGCTGCCGGGCTGGCGGTGTTCGCAGTTTCCCTGCTGGCCGCGCCGTGGGTGTGTGGGGGCGAGGGGGCGCTGCCCGACGTGGCTCGGGCGGCGGAGTCGCGCTTCGTGCATCGCAATCAGCTTCTCGACGAGAAGGGCAACGCGATCACGGCCGAGAGCACGGTGCCCTACAGTCCGAAGGCCACGTGCAGCAGCTCGCGCTGCCACGACTACGGCGTGGCGTGCCGGGGCACGCACACCACGATGTTCCCTGCGGCGAAGTACGATCCCGCGCACCCATCGGCCCACGTGTGGACTCAGTTTGATGGTTCGACGGGGATCGCGGCGCCGCTGAGCCACGGCGCCTTCGCGGCGGACCCTGCGGCGTTCGACCCGAAGGAGCACATGACCCCCTTCTCGTTCGCCACGCTGTTCGGCGCGTTCCACCCGGGCGGCGGACGCCTGGAGCTCGACAGCACGGGGGTGCGCTACACGGATCGGCTGGCGGGCGATGAGAAGCCCGACGAGGCGGATCCCGACTATGCGAAGGCACGGTGGGACGAGAGCGGCGTGCTGGAGAACGACTGCCTGGCGTGCCACGCGCTGCGGGGCTACGACCACACGGAGCGGGCCGAGCAGCTCAACCTCAAGAACTTCAAGTGGGCGGCCACGGTGGGCGCAGGCTTCGGCATGGTCGAGGGCCGCGGCGACGCCCGCAAGGTGAAATACAATCCCGCTCTCTTCGACGCCGAGGGCAGCGTGTACATGGACATCGGGCGGCCGACGGACCAGAACTGCCTCTACTGCCACCGCCGCCCGGCGCGGGGGGAGACGACGTGGCGGGATCATCTGGACGCGGACGTGCACTCGCAGTCGGGGCTGCGGTGTGTGGACTGCCACGCGTGCGGCCCGGACCACGTGATGGCGGGCGACAGCCGCGTGGCTGCGACGGAGTATGAGTCGCTGACGTGTGTGGGGTGTCACGAGGCGGGTCGGCTGGGTGCCCCGATTCCCGTGCACGAGGGGCTGCCGCTTTTGCACTTCGACGCGCTGGCGTGTGAGGCGTGCCACAGCGGCCCGCGCCCGCGGCCCACGCCGCTGGTGCTCGAGCAGCCTGTGGATCCGACGTGGGGCGTGATCCTCACGTCGCACAAGGCCGCCGGCCCCGCCGTGTACGCTCCCGTGCTGGTGCCCGACGCGAGCGGGAAGATCGCTCCGAAGGTGCGCCTGCTGCCCGCCTTCTACGCCAACCGCACGGAGAAGGGCCTCGTGCCGATCAAGCCGCGGTCGGTGGTGAGCAGGTTCCGCCGGCTGAAGAAGGACATCAAGGACGACGACGGGGACGGCGAGCCCGAGGTGAACACGGACGCCGAGATTCTGGCGATCCTGAAGGCCCAGAAGAGGAAGGGCGTGGACCCCGTGTACCTGGCGGGCGGGCAGATGTATGGTCTGGACGAGAAGGAGGCGCTGACGAAGACGGCGAGCGAGCTTGCGGATCCGCTGGATCGGAAGCTGGCGCACAACGTGCGGCCGGCCGGGCAGTCTCTTGGCGCCGAGGGGTGCCAGGAGTGCCACCGGAGCGGGTCGCCGTTCTTCCTGTCGCTGCTGCCCAGGCGGGCGGTGGGGGCGGACGGGAAGCCGGAGGGGCAGACGCTGCTGGCGCGGCTGGGGCGGAGCGAGACGGATCTGGGGGTGGCGGGGTTCCGCGAGACGTACATCCGCCCGTTTGCCCCGGTGGCCATCGCGGCGGTGGTGCTGCTGATGGCGCTCCACTACGTGCTCTTCGGCCCGCGTCGCTTCGAGCGCACGGTGCCTGAGGATCTGGTGCAGCGGTTCGGCTGGTTCTCGCGGCTGACCCACTTCACGCTGCTCGGCTCGTTCGTGGTGCTTGCGGTGACGGGTCTGATGATCGCGGCGGGGATGGAGTGGATCCTGGGGCTGGGCACCGAGTGTGTGCACGACACGGCGTCGTGGGCTCTGGTGGGTGCCGCGGCAGTGGCGTTCATCCTCTGGGTGAAGGATATGTTCCTCTCGAAGACGGACATCGGCTGGATCAAGGTGCTGGGGGGCTACCTGGGCTACAAGGGCCACGTGCCGGCGGGGCGGTTCAACGCGGGGCAGAAGTTCTTCTTCTGGCTGATTTGCCTGATCGTGGCGTGCCTGGGGGCCACGGGCTGGATGATTCGCTACGAGTGGATGCCGCACCTGCGGATCCTGGTGTACACGCTTCACGAGACGTGTTCGTATCTGATGATCGTGTGTGTGCTCGGCCACGCGTATCTGGGCAGTCTGGCGAACCCGGGCACGCTGGCCTCGGTGTTCAACGGCAAGGTGCCGCGCACGTGGCTCGAGCACCATCACCCGGACTACGCGGCCAAACAAGAGCCGGAGGCATAGGACTGGGGCAGGGCTTGGCATCGGTATGGAGGGTGGTGGATGCGTGCCATCACGGGTGGTGTTCTGATGTGCGTGGTGGGCGTGCTGTCAGTCGGCTGCGCGCGGCCGCACGTCGAGCAGGGCGAGGGCTTTGTTCCCGTTGTCAGGAAGGTGGACGCGGCGGCGTGGCCGTTTGCTCTGCGGCCTGCGCCGGTCGATAAGTCGGTGGCGAAGCCCGCGGCGTCGGATGCCCGTATGATTCGCGTCCGCGCGCTCTTCATCGCTGGGAAGCCCGAGCATCTGGCCGAGTTGGGGGTGGACTGCAAGGCCCCGGCGTCGGTGGTTTCGTGCTCGGATCGTTCGGCGCTGCGGGAGGCGATGATTCGCAAGCACCGTGGGCAGGTGCTGACGGCTCCGCGGTTGCTCGTGCGCTCGGGGCAGCTTGCGCGCATCGCTGTGACCTCGACGACGGCCTACCTGGCTGATTACGAGCGCGAGGGGGCTGCGAAGGGCGAGCCGAGCGGGCTTAAGCCCTTGATGCGGCGGTACATGGAGGGCGTGGTGCTAGATGTGCGGGCGGAGCTGGACGGTGAGGCGGTGACCTTCACCCACATCGATGCCAGGCACGCGGTGCGTCTGGCCACGCGGGAGTGTCGGGCGGCAATCGGTTTGGGGGGTGCGACGGCTCAGGCGATCTGGGAGGAGCCGGTGATTCTGGCGGCCACGGCGGCGCTGCCGGCGACGAGTCGGGTTCGGGTCGGCTCGCGCGAGGCTCTGGTCATTCCGCTGCACCAGAGGCTCGTTGCACCGGAGGCAGGGGTTCGGAGCCTTGCGAAGGAGCCTGTGGCCGTGAGGGAGGAGCGGAGCGTGCAGTCGCTCGCCCGGCTGGGGGCGTGTGGGTGCCCGTTGGAGAAGTGGGTGGTGCTGGTGCTCCAGGCCGAGGTGACTCGGTATCGGGAGGGGGGCGGGGCGAATTCCACTTGACTTTGCGCCCCCAAATGGGGATGATCATGGGTAGGGACGATGGTGTCCGAGCACGCTTCGCCGGGCCGGCAGGATGAGCCCGGCGTCTTTTCAATGCAGGATCGAGGAAGGAGCGCATGAGCAGCATCGCACTGAGAGGGGTCAAGACAGTCGTCCTGGCGGCCCTGGTCGCTGGGCTTGTATCGGCAGGGGAAGCCCCCAAGAAGGTCACCGAGAAGGTGAAGGACAAGGAGGGCAAGGAGCACAGCTTCGAGATGGTGCTCATCCCTGGGGGCGCGTTCACCATGGGCAGCCCCGATGGTGAGGACGAACGCCAGGACCACGAAGGCCCGCAATTCAGGGCTGAGGTGAAGCCTTTCTACCTGGCCACCACGGAGACGACCTTCGAGCTTTTCATGGCCTACTACGACGAGACGGTGCAGGAGAAGCGTGGCGTAGATGCCGAGAAGGACGCCAAGAAGAAGGCCGAGGAGGCGAAGAAGAAGGGCGTGGACGGCATCAGCGGCCCGACGCCGCTGTACGGCGACCCGACGCTTGGCTGGGGGGGCGGCAAGCGCCCTGTGATCGGGGCCAGTTGGCTCAACGCCTACACGTTCTGTAGGTGGCTGAGCCTGAAGACGGGCAAGAAGTTCCGCCTGCCCACGGAGGCGGAATGGGAGTATGCGTGCCGTGCGGGGACGAAGACGGCCTACTCGTTCGGGGACGACCCCGATGAGATGGAGGACTACGCGTGGTTCGAGGACAACTCGGACGAGATGACCCAGGAGGTGGCCACGAAGAAGCCTAACCCCTTTGGCCTCTTTGACATGCACGGGAACGTCAGCGAGTGGGTGTCGGACTTCTACAGCCCGAAGACGTACGCGGAGGCCGCCAAGCACAACCCGGTGAAGAATCCCGCCGGCCCGAAGGAGGGCGAGGTGAAGACCGCGCTGGGGTTTGCCCACGTGGCCCGGGGCGGCGCCTGGGACAAGCCGGCTGAGGGGCTGCGCTCGGCCGCCCGGACCTTCGAGGAGGACTGGTGGCGCTTCGAGGACCCCCAGGAGCCCAAGAGCAAGTGGTGGCTGCCCAAGATGGGCTTCATCGGGTTCCGGGTCGCCCGCGACGCCGACTAGCCCGGTCCGTCCAGTGGTCGGGCAACATTTGTGGTACAGGAAACGTGCCCCGCTCATCGCGGGGTACGCTTATGTTCTGGGTACCCGGCCTTGTGCGACAATCCGTCCCGGCTGCCGGGCCGGGGGGAGAGCGCCTACTCCTCGGTTTCGAGCCTGCCGTCGGGCAGTTTCCAGCCGGTCACGCGCGCCCATTCCTTAATGCCGTCCATCACGCGCTCGGCCCAGGGCATCCTGGTGATCCACTCGACGCGGCCGTCCACGAAGAGCATGTTGCCGCCGCGGGTGCGGTGGTTTGAGTCCCTGTTGAGTTGGAGACCCACGAGGTCGTACTCACGCTGGACGGCCTCGGTGTTCTCGTTTCTTCCGTCCTCGTCGTGCATGAGCCATGCCTTGTGGGTGTTTGTGCGTGTGTATTGGAGGCTGGGGTTGTATTCGCCGCAGTACTCATAGGCGAGCTTTGGCGGCGGATCGGGGATCGTATGGGGGGCGTCCGTGGTCTTCCCCGTGCGCTTGTAGCGCAACTCCTTCCACCAATCCGCCTTGTGGGGCAGGGTGCCGCAGCGGACGCGGGTGGAGGGACAGCTGTAGGCATTGATGTCGGGAATGTAGCGTTCGAGATAGAGGGAACTCATGTCGTCGTATCCGCGGTCGAAGGGCGGTGTCCAGGCTCTGATGGGCGGCGGCCGGTTGGCGGGGAAATAGCGGTACCAGTTGTGGGCGTACTGGTACAGGCCCTTGCCCATCTGGGACAGGTTGTTGGCGCAACTGGTCTGGCGTGCCACGCTCTGCGCGCGCATCACGGCAGGAACGGTGATCGATGCCAGAATGGTGATGACGGCAAGCACCACCAGCATTTCCACGAGCGTGAAGGCTGAGCCGTTTCGCCGCGTGTCCATGGACCACCTCGCGCCTCTGCCATGGCAGGACAGTGCACAGCCCTGCCGGGGTGATGCAGCGGGCCTGTCCGCTACCTGGCCCCGCCGGCCGTCGGCGTACGCGCCGGGCGGCCTGCTCGCGGGCGAGCAGCCGGAGTCCAACCGTCGCCCGGCCATGAGTATCATACCGGAGGGCCCCTTTGAATGCAAGTGCTGGCCCGGATGGCGCCGGGGGATCTCTGCGGCTTGTGCGGTGGCATGGGGGTTGCTCCACAAGTCGGGTGGAAGACCCGTCCATCGAGCCAATCTCCGCGGAAGCGACGCCACTTCCCCAAAGCCTGCAACGATTTAGGGAACGGATGTCCGTGCGCAGCGGCTTGGTGCGCAAGGGCTTTCGGCAGGAAAAACTTTCCTATGAGCCAGCGCGAAGTTTCCGTCCAACAGCCCCATCGCACCCCCGTCCCCCGTGTCTCAGCGGCCTTCGCGACCATTCTGGCGCTCGTCGTGGCGCTGCTGGCGGGGGCGGAGTGGTCGCGTGCGGCGCCGACGAGTCCGCAGCGTGCCCGCCTGGCGGTTCGGCTGTGGCTCCGCAACGACCCGCGCCCGCTCGGGGCAGCGCTGAGTCGGCGGGTCCGCAGGGTGCGCACGTTCCGGGACGAGAAGGGCTCGCCGCTGTACCACGTGGTCGAGCTTCGCCCCTCGGGGTTCGTGATCGTGGCGGGCGACGACCTGGTGGAGCCGATCATCGCCTTCTCGGCGGACGGGACGTACGATCCGTCGCCAGCCACCCCCCTCGGAGCCTTGGTGAGCCGCGACGTGCCCCGCCGTCTGGGCCAGGTGCGGGCGATGGCGGCTGCCGGACCGCCGGCGCAGCAGGCGGCTCGCCTGGCCGCGAGGCGCCGCAAGTGGCAGTTCCGTAGGGACTTCCAGGCGCCAGGCGGAGCGATGACCACGGCGGTGGTCTCGGACGAGCGGGTGCCGCCCCTCGTGGCCAGCCGCTGGTCGCAGAGCAGCGTGGCCGGCGGCTACTGCTACAACACCTACACCCCGAACCACTACGTGTGCGGGTGTGTGGCCACCGCGATGTCGCAGATGATGCGCTTTTTCCAGCACCCCACGGGCCCGGTGGGCACGGCCTCCTTCGCCATCACGGTGGCAGGGGAGGCCCAGCAACGTGCGTTGCGCGGCGGCGACGGCGAGGGCGGCCCATATGAGTGGGCAAGCATGCCCCTGGTGCCCGGGGCGGGGATCTCCGATGCTCAGCGACAGGCCATAGGAGCCCTGTGCCACGACGCGGGGCTATCGGTGAACATGATGTACTCGAGCTCCGGCTCGGGCGCCTACGAGCTCGGCGGCGATGCCCTGGTGAACACGTTCGGCTACGCGAACGCCATCGAGGCGCGATCCTACGGCAGCCTGGGCGACGCACTTCGGCACATGGTGAACACGAATCTGGACGCGGGCCGTCCCGTGGTGCTCGGCATCTTCGGCACGGGGGGCGGCCACGCCATCGTGTGCGACGGCTATGGCTACGACTGGGCCACCCTCTACCACCACCTGAACCTGGGCTGGGCCGGCGCCTACGACGCGTGGTACAACCTGCCATACATCGACGTGGGCATCCAGTTCGACTCGGTGGATGTGTGCGTCTACAACGTCTTTGTGTCGGGCACGGGGGAGATCATCAGCGGGCGCGTGACCGACGCCCAGGGGCAGGCCGTGGAGGGGGCGAGCCTTCGCGCCGAGCGCGGCGCGGGCGGGGTCTACACGGCGACGACGAATGCCCGCGGCATCTACAGCCTGGAGCGGATCCCCTCGGCGTCCACCTACACGCTCACGTGCACGGCCGAGGGCTGCTCGTTCAGCCCCCGCGTGGTCGGCACCGGCACCTCGCGCTCGAGCACGGCGTCGACGGGGAATGTGTGGGGGGTGGACTTCGGCGGCCCGCCGCCCGTCGAGATCATCACCGCCGCACTGCCCGACGGCCGCCTGGGCTCCGCCTATGCGGCCACCGTGGAGGGCGACGGCGGGGCTCCCCCCTACCGATGGACGGTCGTGCCCGCCGAGATGCTCGGCGCCCCGAGCCCCCCCGAAGCCGGCTCGGCCATGGGCTGGCGCGCCGACGACCGGTGTTGGGTCTACGACCTGCCCTTCCCATTCCCCTTCTTCGGAACCACCTATACGTCCGTCTACGTGTGCTCGAACGGGTATCTCGACTTCGCGGACTCGTTCCCCGACTACAGCAACACGACAGACGAGCTGAAGGCAAGCGCGCGCATCGCCCCCCTCTGGGACGACCTGCGCACCCACGGCAGCGCCCAGGCGGGCGAGGACATCTACATCCACCAGCCCGACGCCTCGTCGGTGGCGATCCGCTGGGTGGCCGAGACCTACAGCGGCAGCCGCCCCGTCGACTTCGCCGTCGTGCTCCACGCCGATGGCTCCATCGAGCTTCGCTACGGCTCGGGCAACGCGGGGGTCACGCCCACCGTGGGTATCTCGAGCGGGAGCCAGGGACAGTTCGTGCTCTCGGGCCACGATGGCGCCGCCTCGCTCCCCAACGCGGAGTCCGCCCACTTCCGCCCGCCGCACCCCGGCCTGAGCCTCGACCCCGACGCGGGCGTGCTCGCCGGCACCCCCACCGTGGCGGACACCCGTGCCCTCCGCTTCATCTGCGAGGACAGCGGCGGCAGCCATGCGAGCCGCGACCTGACGCTGTGCGTGGACGACACTCCGCCGCCGCCCCTGGTTGTGAGCGTCGGGGGCGAGCCCACGGCGGGCGAAGCCCCGCTCACCGTGGCCTTCACCGCAGAGCTCACAGGCGGCGTCGCACCCACGTTCGAGTGGAGCTTCGGCGACGGGGCCGCGAGCACGCTCCAGAACCCCACCCACACCTACACCACGCCGGGCACCCACACCGCACAGCTCACCGTGAGCGACACGGGGGGCCGCACGGCCACCGACTCCGTGGCCATCGCCGTGGCCGAGACCCTGGCCGTCGCGGCTGCGGCCAGCCCGCTATCGGGGGAGGCGCCGCTGGCCGTGAGCTTCTCCGCACAGGCCCAGGGCGACGCCGCCCCCACGTTCGCCTGGGACTTCGGCGACGGGGCGACGAGCACGCTCCAGAACCCCACCCACACCTACACCGAGCCCGGCACCTGGACCGCCCAGGTGACCGCGAGCGCCGCCGGCGGGCGGACCGCGACGGACACGGTGACCGTCGCCGCGGTTCCCGAGTTCGACATCGCGGCGACGGCCATGCCCGGCGAGGGGGTGGCACCCCTCAGCGTGCGATTCGAGGCGCAGTTGCCCGGCGTGGCCCGGGCGGCGCCCATCGACTTCCGCGACCACACGATCCTCTCCTACGGCGGACGCAAGTACGACCGCAACGCCGAGGCCACCGTCAGCGAGGACGGCACCACGCTGCGCATCGTGGGCAACGGATGGAAGGCCATCCGCCTGCCCTGCCGCCTCACGCCCGACACGGTGCTCGCCTTCGAGTTCCGCAGCACGAGCAAGGGCGACATCCATGGGATCGGGCTGGACACGAATCTGCGGCCGTCGAAGCGCCGCATCTTCAAGCTCTACGGCACCCAGCGCTACGGCATTGCCCAGGAGCCGGCCTACGACTCCGATGCCCCCACGTGGCGGGCCTACGAGATCCCCGTCGGTGCCATTCTCTCGGGGACCACCAGCATCCTCGCGTTCGTCAACGACCACGACGTCTCTCACCCCGATGCCGAGAGCGAGTTCCGCAACGTGCGGCTCGGCGAGCGTTCGGCGTGCGCCTACGCCTGGGACTTCGGCGACGGCACCACCAGCACCTTCGAGAACCCCACCCACACCTATGCCACGGCCGGCACCTACCCGGCGCGGGTCACCGTGACCGACCCCACAGGCCGCACGGGCACGAGCACCGTGGCGATCGAGGTGGCCCCGCCCCCGCCGCTCGACGTCGTGGCCAGCGCCGACCCGACGACCGGCGAGGCTCCGCTCGACTGCCAGTTCACCATCCAGGTGGAAGGCCAGGCTGCCCCTGAGCCCATCGACTTCCGCCAGCACTCCCTGCTCTCCTACGGCGGCCGACGCCAGGACAGGGACTGCCAGGCCACGATCGAGAACGGCGGGGCCACCCTCCACCTCGCCGGAAACGGATGGAAGGCCATCCGAATGCCCACCACCCTCACCCCGCACACCGTGCTCGCCTTCGAGTTCCGCTGCACCAGCGAGGGCGAAATCCACGCCATCGGCTTCGACACCAATCTCCGCCACAGCCGCCGCTGGACCATGGACCTCTGCGGCACCGAGCGGCGCCGCATCCCCGACGAACGCCGCTACGACACCTCGACGCCCGTCTGGCGGGCCTACGAGCTGCCCATCGGCTCCCTCACCGCACGCCACATGGCCTACCTGGTGTTCATCAACGACCACGACACCCGCTCGCCCACCGCCGAGAGCTTCTTCCGCAACGTCCGCGTCTACGAACGCTCGCCGGGAACCACGCTTGAGTGGGATTTCGGCGACGGCCACACCAGCACGCTCGAAAACCCGATCCACACCTACGCCGAGCCAGGCACCTACGCGGTGCAGGTGACCGTCGGCTGGGAGAACGGGCGCGAGGGCACGGCGGCGCTCGTGGTCAACGCCCTCGAGCCCGCGGCCGCCGAAGCCCCTCCCGACGAGGGGTCGCCCGTGCCCGAGATGGAGGTGCTGGGCGAAGGCGAGGTGCACTTCG
>Ga0272441_10012937_pt1 | contig 12096 bp, 6 predicted proteins | sample SSMProp6N_FD_193582 | JGI IMG/M metagenome (GOLD analysis project Ga0272441, IMG submission 193582) | Marine sediment archaeal communities from Little Sippewissett salt marsh, Falmouth, MA, United States - SSM-Prop-6N | ecosystem: Environmental > Aquatic > Marine > Wetlands > Sediment ...
GTCGGCGGCGCCGTGGATGGCGCCACCCCGGTACTGCTCGCAGTCGTCGGGTCTGGGCAGTGGGGTGCTCTTCCCCACGCGGTACATCAGCGTGACGCCATTGAGCCGATCGGTCGCCACCTGTGGCGCGCTGGGCTCAGCATACAGGCTCTGTGGGTCCTCGCCGCAGCGGGTCTCGACGCCGGCGGCCCGCGCCAACTCCACGTCGCCGCTGCAGTCCACATATGTCTCGGCATGGATCTGGTAAACGGTGTCGGCCGAGCGGGCCAGGACTTGTGTGATGGTGCCCGGCCTGGCCAACTCGACGCCGGTGAAGGACGTACCGTCGAGGATTTCGCAGTTGCCGGTCTCAGCGAGAATCTCACGGGTGACCCGGTCGTATCCCGAGGGATCAAAGGGGATCACGTACCCGTTGCAGAACTGGGGCGTCCACGGCACCGAGCGGACCACTAGATAGCTGTAGACGGCCGCCGGGTCGTATTCCTTCACCGGCCTGGCAGCCCCGGGGAACATCCGCGCCTTGGCGATGTGGGCCACCCCGGCGCTTTCGAAGCCCTGGAACAGCTCCCTGCATAGCGCAGAACACGACACTGAGGGCTGCCACACACTCACGCCGCCGGTGGTGGCCGTGCCTCCGAGCCAGCCGTCGCGCTCCACCAGCACCACCTTTGCGCCAAGTCTGGCGGCGGTGATGGCGGTGGCGATCCCCCCCGAGCCGCCCCCGATGACGCACACATCCGTGTTGATGATCGCTTCGGTCATACCAGATGCTCCCTCATTACCACAGGTACGGCGGTCTCCGTGGTCCGGACCGGCGTTCAATGATCGTGGCGTGGGCCTATTCTCCTCGAGAGTTGAGAAGCCCTGCGCACCTGCTCGCCCCCCCTGCCACGACGGCGGCACTTGAGGGAGGATTCCTCCTCGCATCGAGGGAAGGGGCTGAGCAACAATCCCCTGGAGGTAAGCGATGAGCGCCAACATCAAGATCGGGGTCCTGGCTTCCGGAGGTGGGACCAACCTGCAGTCACTGATCGACAACTGTGAGGCAGGCAATATCGACGGCGCCATCGCCGTTGTCATCAGCGATGTGCCACAGGCGGGCTGCCTTGAGCGGGCCCGCGACCACGGAATTGACGCCGTCCACGTACCTGTCGCCAAGACCGGAACACCTCAGTGGGAGCAGGACAATGGGCGCATCATCGAGGTCCTGCAGGCACACGGCGTGGACCTGGTCGCCATGGCCGGGTATATGCGCAAGATCACGCCGCGTCTGGTGCAGACCTTCCCGGGCGCCGCTATCAACATCCACCCGGCCCTGCTTCCCTCCTTCCCGGGGACCCACGGCCAGCGGGATGCCAACGACTACGGCGTCAAGCTGGCGGGGGTGACGGTGCATTTCGCCGATGAGGAATTCGACAGCGGGCCCATCATCATCCAGGGGGCGGTGCCGGTACTCAGCGGTGACACAGAGGATTCCCTGCGCGACCGCATCCTGAAGGTCGAACATAAGGTATACCCCCAGGCAGTGCAATGGTTCGCCCAGGGACGCCTGACGATCAGCGGACGCCGGGTGCTGTTGGACGGCGAGCCCGTCGCGGGGTCGCAGGAGTTGGTCTGGCCGCCAATGGAGATGGTTTGAGTGGGCCCGGCAGGTCACCGCACACAACTATGGCGCCGGATCACCATCGGACTGCTGCTGGCGCATTTGTGGCAAGTCACGGCGGATGAGAAAGCCCTGCAGGCCACCGTGACGGTGGACCCGTCGGTGACTGCAGGGGCCATCAATCCGCTGCTGTTCGGCAACAACGTTGTCGCGGCAGGCGGCTCGGGCCCCGCCATCTGGAACGAGGAGGCCGGCGAGTTGTACCCCGCCCCGCTTGAGGCCATCACGCAGCTTCGCCCCACTCTCCTGCGCTTCCCCGGGGGCGGCAAGGCCTCGCACTATGACTGGCGCGACAGCGTCGGCCCCAAGCGCAAGGAGTCGTACGCTTTCTCCGCCTTCGGGACGGACGAGTGGCTGAAGCTATGTCGCGCCGTGGGCGCCGAACCCATCTTCACGATCAACTGGGCTTCAGGCAACCCCGGCCTCGCCGCTCAGTGGGTCGAATACTGCAACGGGGCGGCGTCGACTCGGATGGGCGCCCGGCGCGCCAAGAACGGCCATCCCGAGCCCTATGGGGTGAAATACTGGGAAATCGGCAACGAGACCTACGGCAGCGCCCGCGCGACCGAGTACGCGCACACACTGGACGCATACGCCGCGGCCATGAAGCGCGTGGACCCCAGCATCAAGGTAGGGGCCGTAGGCTGGGCCTGGAACGGCTGGCTGAACCACTACCACCCCGACACCATGGACTGGAACGAGACGGTCATTGACGTCGCCGTGGATGATATCGACTTCTTTGTCATCCACCCGTACGCGTGGATATCTGACAAGCCCGAGAGCTACGACGCCGCTTTGGCCCAAACTGTTCTGAGCTTCCCGGGGCAGTTCGAGCGCGATCTTGTGGGCATCCGCGAGCTATGCGCGGCCCACGACGCGCCCGACATGCCCATATTCGCCACGGAGTACAACAGCTACTTTGGGGAGTTGGGCATGTCCGCCCCGCTGGTGCAGCAAGTCAATGCCGTGTTCGCGTGCGGAATGCTCAACGCCTTCGCCCGCCAGGGCATCGATGCGGCCTGCTACTGGGAGCTTCTGACCGTGGGGTGGGGGCATTTTTCCAACATCATGCACCTTGAGGCGCGCCGTCTGCAGCTTAGACCCACCTACACCGCCCTTAAGCTGTATCGTGATGAGATCGCGGGCAACCTAATCGGTACACAGGTGCAGTGCGGCCGGTACGCGACAAAGGGCATCTCGACGGTGCGAGCCAAGGCATCCGAACCCTTCCTTGACGTCATCGCCTGCGCACGCGGTGACGGCAAGCAAGTGGTGGCCCTGGTATGGAAGCACGCCACGAGGGCCGGGGAGGTACAGATCCGCCTGCCGGCGCGTCCCGCCGGCGTCACAACGAAGCTGTTGATGGCCACCGGGCCGTATGCGCAGGATACCCATGTGCAGGAGACCGACGTCGATGCGTCCGGGTCGACGGTGACCGTGCAGATGCCCCCGGTCTCCGCCGCCATCGCTATCATCGAGCCTTGACCGGCAAGCCGCCGAGGGCTCGACGCGGCTCAGAGCTCCAGAAGGACCTTCAGCACGTCGGGGCCGCCCTGCATGGCCACGGCGAAGGCCTGCTCGAACTGATCGAGGCTGTAGCGATGCGTAATGATCGGCCCCAGGCTGAGCTTGCCACGCTGGACGAAGTCGATGGTCTGCGGCCATACGTGGGGACTGCCCCGTACGCCGATGATGGACAGCTCCACGCCAATCAGCTTCGCCAGGGGGTGATTGTAGGGCTCACCTGCCGCGTAACCGACCACCGCAACGCGACCTCTGGGGCCACACAATCGAATGGCGTCGTCGAGGGCATCGCGCGTCCCGGCCGCCTCGATGGCCACATCAAACAGCTCACCGTCCGTGACATCCAGGGCCACCTGGAGCAGGTCGTCGGCAGAGGCATTGGCAACCCGGTCGGCCCCCATAGACCGGGCAAGCTCGAGCTTGTGGGGACTACGGGAGGTCAGCATGACCCGCCTTGCGCCATGGGCACGGGCCGCCTGTGCACAGAGTTGACCAATGCTTCCTCCGCCGCATACAACGACGCGGTCACCCGGCTGCACATGTACGCGCTTACAGGCGTACAAGCCAACACTGGCCGGCTCGATGACGGCTCCCTCATCCGCCGCGACACCTTCGAGCCCATGCACGAAAGCCTCATGCTGCACGTGGAAGCGCCGCATGGCCCCATCGCGGTTGATGATCCCCGTTTCGCTCACGTCCGGGCAGCAGTTGTAGGCGCCTGACAGGCACACCTTGCACCGGCCGCAGCCGATCCCGGTTTCGCCGGTGACGAGTTGCCCGGGCGCGAATCGCCCCACGTCCCGGCCCACCTCGCGCACATAGCCAGACCATTCATGGCCGGGCACAATTGGGTAACTCGCCCAACCCGACCGGTACGCGCCGTGGGTGCCCCGCAGGATCTCGATGTCGGTGTGGCAGATGCCCACGTGCGAGACCTCAACCAATACATCATGGGGGCCCGGTACCGGCTCGGGCACATCCGCCAGCCTGAGCTGGTTGGGGCCCTCAATGCGTATGGCCTGCATGCAATGCACTCCCCATCAAGAGCGGCCGATCTGGCTCGGCGGTCCCGCCGGTGCGCACGGCGATCTGGGCTCGCACGGCAGTGGGCTTGGTGAGCTCATTGGGAGAGGGCCGGGGTGGGGTGGCCCCAGCCGGTCACGAGGCGGGAGCCCCCGCGCGCTCATGTCGCTGACTCCGGCAGTCGAGCACTAGCTGCCCTTCGCCCCGGAGCCCAGCTCCTTGACGACAACCTCGATCTTCGCCCGATCGCAGATACCAAGGCCTTCCCGCGCGGCCTCGGCCACGTGGATCGGCTTGTATTCCCGCTCCATGAGTTTCGGCAGGGCCTGTTGGGTCCGGCACATCTCGATGAGCTCCATGGCGATGACGTCCATGGCCACGGGGTCGGTCGCGGCGAGTACGGCGTAGTACGGCTGGAGGAACTGAGGCTTGAAGGACGGGCCGCCGTCATACTGGATAGCGCGGGCGTCACAGATAATCAACCGCTGCTTGTCGCGAATGTTCGCGTCACGGTTCACGTCCACGATTGCCGGGCCACAGCTATCTATCTTGTGGAACTGGTTCGGGTTGTCGATGCTCCCGAAGTGGTTTTTGAGGGCGCAAGTCATCCCGGCCCACGCGTGGTCCTTGATCACGGGGACGTTCACCAGCGCCGTGCAGGTGCGGGAGACAATCTTGCTCAGGCGGTAGGCCGTCTCCCGGCGGAACTTCTGCCGTTCGTAGGGCATCTCAGCGCTGCCGCCGTCGGTGGCGGTGCCGTAAACCTGGATGCCCTCGCCTTCCCTGTTGACGGTGTACCCGCTCATGGTCAAGTCCCTGTCTTCTTTGTCGAAGACCACGACGTTGTTTGGCTTGACGCCGCAGAAGCCGGCGCCCTGCCCCACCGCGAAGGCGACCGCCGGGTGCGAGCTCATGGGCGGCGACAACCCGTTGATCTTCACGCCCACGATGTCATCCGGCCGGATGAACTGCCGCCAGGCCTCCTCGCGGGACTTGCCTTTTCCGGCCAGCGCCCGCACACTCTCGTGGACCATCTGAGTCAACATGCGGTTGATGGCCTCCTCGCCCTTCTCGGTGGCCATGTCCATGTTGCGCACCAGGACCACGCGGGACTTGCGGTCGGTCTGCCCCAGCACGCACGAGGGCAAACCGCCGGCGCCGGCAAGGGTTGCCAGTACCGCCGAGTTGCGTAGGAAGTGTCTTCGGTTCATGATGGTTGGTTGCCGCGGTTCCTATGGCTGCTGGTTCAGGCACTCTGTGCCCTTAGGGCAGGCAATATTGCCCGGGTCGGGGCACATTTTCGAAGGCTCAACGCATGTTCAGTTAGGCCGTGAGCCCCCCGCGGCCTCGCGACTAGGTCCATATCCCCGGTATCTGCAGGCCGCACTTCGTGCAAACGCCGGCGTGTGGGTCGAACTCCGCGCACCGGATGTTGTCATAACCAACGCGACTGATCATCTTGGCCCCGCATTTGGGGCAGAAGGTGCTCTCAGACGGGTCGCCGGGCATGTTCCCCAGGTAGACGTACCGCAGCCCGGCCTTGAACGCGTGCTTGCGCAAACGCTTCAACGTGTCGTTAGGCGTAGGCGGCACGTTCCGGAACTTGTACTCGGGGAAGAACTTGGAGACGTGCAAGGGCGTGTCCGGTCCACAGTTGGCCACGATCCAGTTGCACATTCTGATGAAGTCGCTGTCCTTGTCGTTGTAGCCCGGGACGACAAGGTTGGTTAGCTCGAGCCACAGGTGGGGGTAATGCCTGACCCGCGCGATATTCGTCAGGACGGGCTTGAGGCTGCCGCCGGTGACCTTCTTGTAGAAGTCCTCGGTGAATCCCTTGAGGTCGATGTTGATCGCGTCCACGGCCCGGCACAACGCATCAAAGGGTTCGAGACAGAAGTGGGCGGAGGTGTGCACAAGGACCATGATACCCTGGGGTCGAGCAAGCCTTGCCACGTCCAGCACGTACTCGATGGCCTGCATGGGCTCGCTGTAAGTGAAGGTGACGGAGCGGTACCCTTTGGCCACAAGCTGCCTCACAAGCCCCTCAGCAGATAGGGTGTGGTTATCGGTCGCCTCGGGCCTTGTCTTGGCAAAGGCGGCGCTGTGGCAGTACTTGCAGTCCAGGTTGCATCCCGCGAATCCCAAGCCCAGTGTCATTGTGGTGGGCAAGACGTGGAAGAAGGGCCCCTTCTCCATGTGGTCGAGGTTGATCTCGCAAGGCCTGGCATAGATCATCGAGGTGTAGCGCCCGTTGATATTCTCACGCACGCCGCAGGTCCCGCGCTCACCGGGCTGAATCTCACACAGGCTGGGGCATAGATCGCAGATGGTGGTCTTGCCGCTCTTGACGTGCCAGAACAAGGCGGGGTGCCTGGAGACGTTGTTGAACGCCTGCCAGGGCAGCGTCGCCGCAGACTCGGCCAAGCGGCTGCTACCGGCCAAGGGCAACAGGCCCAGCCCGGCTCCGCCCGCGCCACAGGTCTTGAGGAAATCGCGACGGTCGAGGGGACTACTGCTCACAGCGGGTTACCTCCATCCACCAGGATGGCACAGGTCCACGTATTACCGACGCGGCAGGGCGCCCCGTGGTTCGCGCGAGGCTGTAACGAAGCATCCAAAGCAATGCGGGCGAGGCATGGACCCCTCGCCCGCCGATACGGCGATCTGTGCCCACGTCTTAGCGCAGCATGCCCACCTTGACGTCACCCTCGACCGACGCCGTCTGGGGCAGGGGAAGGCGCCAGTCCTTGAGTTGCTGAGCGCAGTTCTCGCCAAAGGCGGCGGTAGCGCCGACGGCAAAGGCCTTGCCGGACTTGGTGTCGGCGCCAATGTCTCGCAACTTCGCGAAGAAACTCCGGTAGGGCTCTCGGTCAATGAGTCGGGTCTTTGTGAAGCCGTTGCTGTCCAGCAGGGAGTACATCATCCCTGCCACGACCCGCCCGTTGAGTTTGGCGTCTTCGCCCTGTATCACGTAGTCGGCCAGGGCCTTAAGGCAGCCTTCGCGAGCGCGGATAACATCCTCCTGAGGCAGTTTGACAGCAGCGGCGCTGCCGATGGCATCGCGGGTCTCGGTCACCAGGTCGTACTGCAGCGATGCGGCTGCGAACTCGGCGATCCCGCCGAGCAGGTCGCGGCTCTTGCTCAGGTGCGGGACGCCTTCGGCCAGCACGTTCGCCGCGATCTGCACGAGACCGAGGTTCCATTGGGGCGGGTCCTTGATGGCGCTGCCGGGCACCTTGAACGGGTTGCCGGAGTCCCTCGCGGAGCCGGTGTCTACAACAATGGTGACCCGGCCCTTGGACTTAAGCTCCGCCCAGTCCCGCATCACCGATTGCGCCTCATCCCAGATGTTGGGCATGTTGTACATGCGCATGAGGGGCGCGCGCGTGTACGGGCAGAACACCACGCAGCCATCAGAGACGTAGGTGTCCATGTACTCGGGGTTGATGCCGTACCGGGCGTACACCTTCTGTGCGGCCTCAGAGAAATTGTGCTTGGTGGGGTCTGCCGCGGCCTCCTCGTATTGCTGCCAACACATCCGGGCGTCGTCGGCAAGCCCTGAGTTCGCGTGCTCATCGACGATCTTCGAGAATGCCCACTGAGCGGCGTCCCAGTTGCCGAGCTTGACATTGGCCTGGGCGTACAGGTACAGGGCCGGCGGCACCAGGTCATGCCCCTGCATGTTGGCGACGGGTTCGAGAAGCTCCGCCGCCCGAGCGAAGTCCCCCTGCGCCATGAGCATCGCGGACTGGAACAGGTGCGCCTCAGGCAGCAGGTCCCGCGGTCCCAGGGCGTACTTGATGTGCTTGCTCATCTCGTAGTACGCAAAGGAGACCTTGAGGTTGTAAAGGTTCATCAACTCGTAGAAGGCATCTCTGTTTTGCTCGAGGTCCTGGGGGAAGATCCCCGGGTACTCGGCCGATAGGTCCGGGTACATCTGCTGAGCGTACTCCCAGTTCTTGGGGTTGGCATAGAACTTGATGAGCTTGCAGAAGGAGAAGACCGGCACCGATGCGTCGGTGAAGAAATCGAACCGGGCCGAGTTGAAGGGGAAGTGGATGACGATCTCCTGGTAGGTGTACGCGGCATCGGGCCGGACCTTGTCGCTGTCGATCTCGCCGTAGGGGGTGTAGCAGCGCGCGACCATGCCCAGAGCCATGCACTGCAGCGAGCTGCCATGGAAATCATTGGCGATGCGGGCGTAGGCGTCCATGGCGTCCTCAAGCGCGCTGAGGTTGCCGTCGGTCGGGACCGGTCCGGTATCGCCGGTGGAGGCCACATAGTCCTCGCGAACGCGGGCGATATCCTCGGGCCCCGCAGCCTGGTTGATCTCGTCGAACAGCATGTGCTGCCGCCAGTAGGTCTGTCCGATCTCGAACCAGGCGTCATCCCACCGATCGTGGCCCGGGAACCGCTCGATGAACTCCATAAACTTCTCGACGGCCTTGTCATGCATGCCGTTGTTCTGGTAGTGCTTCGCTTCGGCGTTCCATAGCTCTTCGGCTTCTTTGGCCGGGTTCCACGCCCGCGGCTCATACGGCTCTCCAAAGGGCATCTTGCGCATCTGCTGTAGCCGGCGGATGAGTGTATTCGCCTCGCCCATGGCCCGTGTGGTCAGCGTGCTGCCGTGCCATTCTTCGATCAGCAGGTCATAGGCTTGCAGGGCGCCCTGCAGGTCGCCCATCCGCCTGAGGGCCTCCGCGATGCGCATCTGGGCGTCATCGGCGTAGTCGCTGAAGCGGAAGTCCCGGATCAGATCGGCGGAGACGTTGATGGCCGACTCGTAATCCTGGACCTCCATGTACTTGTTCGCCAGCATGTGCAGAGCCCTGGGGCAAAACTCGCTCTTGGGGTAGTCATAGGCGAGCTGGTTGAGGGTATCCAACGCAGCCTGCTCGTTCGCGGTGCGTGTGTATTCGGTCAGCAGTAGGCACAGGGCGTCGTCGGCCCATGTGCTGTCGGGCCACTTGTCCACGAGGTACTCGAAGACCTCAATCGCCTGCTCGTGGTCGTAGTCCTTCTGGTACAGGTTCCCCAGGCGCCAGGCGGCGTCGTCCGCCAGATCGCTGTCGGGGAATATCTCCACCAGGCTCCGGTAGCCCCATTCCTCGTTACGGAAGGCCTCGGGCTTGAAGCTGGACACATAGGCGTAGTGAAGGTAGGTATCGTCGGCGTAGGGGGTGTCGGAGAAGCGATGCAGGAAGGCCGCGTTTGCGACCAACGCCGCCTGAATCTCCTTCTCCTGCTTCTTCTTGCAGCACGTGTAGCTGGCCAGCGCTGCATCCTCGTGCTGGTTGTAGTACGTCAGGCGGGTGGGTAGGAGGGCAATGTCTCGGAAGGAGGTAGTCAGTGTGCTCCCGATATCGAAGTCCTGGCACTGGGCGACCGTGAGTAAGAACAGCAGCAGCAGGACAACCCGTGCGGGGCGACCCATATGTCCCTGCCTCCTCGCGCTCAGTCGAGCACTATTGCGCGCTATGGCGACTTGAGGCGCGTCACGTTCTATTTACCCCGAATTATCTTAACCAACGCTCGCGTCATGCGCAAGATACAAGATCTAGTTGTTACATTTCCTGCAAATCGCCGCTCACCCGGGTTGGGTATGGTTTCGGCGGCTCTTCGGTCGCATGAGAGAGCGTCTAGCGTGTCGTGGCCTCTATAGCCCGGGCGATCTTCAATCGTTGCTTTTCGATGACCCTCGGGTCCCGGCAGTAGTGGGTGAAGTCCTGCGAGATGTCCGGCCCCACGTGCAGAAGTTCGTGGCCGGGCTTCACCTCGCGCAACCGGTACAGGTACTCGTAGTCCTCGATACCGTCCCGGATGTTCTCGAGCCGCACCGAGGGCAGGGGCGTCCAGTCATGCCACGGGTAGACCAGCCAGCCATCCCCGTTGACCTTGAAGTCCTTGTAGGTTGCCATATCCGCTGTATCCCAGGTCTCGTCAGGCCACTTGGGCTTCGCGCCGGGCGCGGGGAGCATCCCGTGCCAGTAGTTCACCCGCCAGTACAGGAACCCGGAGCAATCCCTCTGCCATGTCTGCCAGAATAGCACGCGGTGGTCGATCGCCGGCTGATCGATGAAGAAGTTGGCGTATGGGGGCCGGGGCCCGCAGCACACGTAAAGCCACGTGTCTTCCTTGCGGGCGCGCCGACCCGCGCAGAAGCCATCATCGTAGTTCGAGGTCAGCGCGCACCAGATCCCCACCGTATCCACAAGCGCTTCGGGGGTGGGGTTGGTGTAGTAGGTCTGCATGATGCGGACATCAGGCATCGCCGATCGGACCTGGCGATAGGCGTCGATGGCGGGCCCGTACTCCTCGGGGCGCACCTCATCCCACCCATACACATGGCCCAGAGGCAGCCAACCCTTTTCCTTCCAATGCCTGAGGTGAGCGGCTATCCGGGCGGTCACCTGCTGCATCTCGCCCTCAAGCTCGAAGTCATCGATGGTGATGTCTCCGCCTTCACACTCGGCCGTGATGTCATCCACGGCGAAGCGTATCCCCCGGCTCTTATCACTGATGACGAACTGGAAGTTGTCACACGTGGCCAGGTCATCCAGGCTGAGCTGCTCGCCGGTGATGTTGTGGTAGTACCGGGTGACGGGTATTCTCACCTGGTGCCAGTCCGTATCCCCGACCGTGAAGGTTGTGAGCCAGCGTTGTGGGAATGAGTTCACGAAGGCGACGATGGTCTCCGGAGCGTACGAGGCGTCGAGTGCCCTGACCCAGAAGCGGAAGGCCTTGCAGTTGCGCTTCGCCAGCAGTTGGGCGGGCAGGCTGCGGCTCAGCGATGCCCATGAGGAGGTCTGGGGCCATTGCATGACGCCGGCCCGGCGCCCCCCGTGGGGCTGCTGAGTCACGTACTGCAGAAGGGCTCCCTTGGCCGCCTGCCAGCCGAAGTGGCCTACACCGGCCATATTGGTGCCCTTTTCGGGGAGACGGTCTGCCACAGCCTCAAGGCAGGCGTCCGTGGCCGAGTAGTCATAGGAGATGCTCCCATCCTGATCCTGCTTCTCACGGATGTAAGCCCGGCCTACCCGCGTGGGCGTTATGCGGTAGTCCAGCAGGAACCGGTTCCAGCGGGTGAACACGTCTGTGGGGAGCTTGTCCAGGTAGTTGCGGTCACCGGTGTACCATTGGGCCAACTCGGCGGGGCCGCATCCCATGGGCGTGGCCAGGTGTTGGCGGCGTGGCAGGTCGAAGTTAAGCACATTCAGAGCGATGGGTAGGTGCAGTCGGCGGCCCCCGCCGGATACCTCGATTGTGCCCCCATAGCGCCCTGCGGGCGTTCCCGGGGGCACATAGACCCGCAGCCAGACGGGCTGGACCTGGCCTGCCCGAAGGGTGAAGGGCCTGTTGGGCAGCAGGGGATCGGGCCATTCGCCCACCCGCGTGGTGACATATCCCGGCTCACGGGTCCGGATGTAACCCACGATGCTGGTGGTCAGGTTGTCGGGCCCGATGGTTGCCCCATCTGGCCCCGCCAGGTCGCTGACCTGGGCGCGGCAACCCTCGATGTCCTCGTCGCCCAGGGAGACGGCGACAACTTGCGCGGCCTCGAACTCGTTGCGCGCGGCCCACAGACTCAACTCGTCGGGGAAGCGGCCGGCGAACCCGTCGGCGTCACGGAAGACCTTCTCCATCGGCGAGGCCACCGCAAGCCCGAAGGGGGGCTTATCAGTCGGGCTCTGCCGCCATACGGTGAATGTCCGCAACCTGAGGCTGTCAGCACCCAGTTGTGCGATCTGCTGCGTCAGGGTGGCAACCCTTGGCCCAAGCCCGAGCCATTGCTCGCGCTTCACGTCCTGCGGGGCATCGAGGATGGCGGTCAGCTCGGCCAATCCTGAGCGCACTTCTCGCTGCCCCTCGCGCACGGGGGCGGCTAT
>Ga0272441_10012939_pt1 | contig 12095 bp, 8 predicted proteins | sample SSMProp6N_FD_193582 | JGI IMG/M metagenome (GOLD analysis project Ga0272441, IMG submission 193582) | Marine sediment archaeal communities from Little Sippewissett salt marsh, Falmouth, MA, United States - SSM-Prop-6N | ecosystem: Environmental > Aquatic > Marine > Wetlands > Sediment ...
GGCAGCGGTATTCATGGGGCAGGTCGAGCCCTGTCACGCAAGAAGGCAGCCAAGAAGTATTGGGGAGAGACCGTGAAGGCTGATCTTCAATCGCAGGGGATTTATCTATGGACTCATTCCCTGCGTGGAGTTTCGGAAGAAGCGCCGGGCGCTTACAAGGACATCGAACAGGTCGTTCGCGCCTCTTCTGCTTCCGGGATTACGTTGCCGGTGGCCAGATTGCTCCCGCTGGGAGTCATTAAGGGCTAGATCTGCTCCAGTCAGAGACTGCTCCAGTCAGAGCCTGTGCCAGCATCGGAACGCTTATGCTGGGCGAACACAAGACTCTGCTTGGCGATCGCTCTGGCAAGCTTCTCGGGATCATGCTTTACGGTCTCTTTGCCCGCCCATTTGGCAGTTCCGATGAGATCTTCGCGAATTGCGACGAGGCCATATTCGTTCGGGTCTTCCAGGTCATCCACGACCGGTTCTGCCTCCTCGTGCCTGTACCTGGCCAAGAAATCGCTGCTGGGAGCCGCTGAGTTGATCAGCAAGTGATCGAAACGTGACACGCGGATGTACGCATTGAGAACCTTCAAGTGAGCACTGAGCGTCAGTGAATCGGTCTCACCATGCTGTGTCATCAAATTGGCCACCAGCATCTTCTCTGCTTTTGCCTCGTCAATGGCGTCAGCGACACCGGCGATCAACAAGTTTGGAATCAAACTAGTGAACAAACTACCCGGTCCCAGCAAGATCAAATCGGCTTCTCTGATGGCGTCCAAAACCGCCGCATAGGGGCTCACGTGCTCTGGCAGCAACTTCATTGTCCGAATTCGGCGAGGATCTGAGGAAATGCGGGATTCCCCGGTGACAACGCTTCCGTCCTCCATCACGGCTGCCAGTTGCGCGTTGTCCAGCGTCGAGGGGAGAACGCGGCCGCGAATATTCAGAACATGACTCATCGCTTCCACTGCCCGGTCGAAGCTGCCGGTGGCTTGCTCGAGTCCCACAAGAAGAAGATTCCCCAGTGCGTGGCCAGCCAGTTCAGGTGGCGCAGTCAGCCGATATTGGAAGTATTCAGACAGCCGTTGCTCGTTCTCGGCCAATGCCAACAAGCAGTTTCTTACGTCCCCAGGAGGCAGCACATCAATCTGCTTGCGCAAGCGGCCGGAACTGCCGCCGTCGTCCATCATCGTCACGACAGCGGTGATGTTCGAGGTGATCTGCTTGAGCCCGCGCAGCAGCGTGGACAAACCTGTGCCGCCACCGACGGCGACAACCTTGGGACCGCGGTCGAGGATCCTGCGCTGGAAAATGAGCGAGGACGGCTTCTCGGTAACTCGCGGCGCAACAGCCCGAGCGACGGAGCGCACGAGTTGAATGAGCGAAAGAGAGAAGCCGGCGAAACCAATGGCAATCATGCCCACCATCACGAAGCCGCGCACAAGCGGTGTCGGCGGAACGGCTCGATAGAGGGCCTGTGCCACGTCCACGCCGAAGATGTACAAAACAGCAATGACGATCAGTCCCATCGAAACGAATGCCAGAGCGATCCAACGCTTGATACGCAAGCCGGGTACCAACCATCGAAGCGATCGATGAAGTGGAGGCCTCATCGCAGCCCCCCGTTTCTTACGGACACTTCACGAACGCCGGTCAATTCGGACAGCGTATGCTTGAGATGCTCACTGGGGGTCACGCAGAATCGCGTACCGGCAAGAACAACCACGCTGCCCAATGCATCCATCACGTGAATGCGGACCGGGGCATCTCCTGGATACTGCTGCAGAGTCTGGGCCAGATCAGTCAGCTTGCTATCCAACATCTGGGAGCTGTCCACCTTGACAGTAACAGCCAGCCGCGCCCGTTGAGGCACCTCGGCAAGTGGAAACACGTCATTCGCTACCAAGTTGATCTCGCCGTTGCGCATCCCTGCTGTCACGGTGAGCCCAACGAGTGCGTTCTCGCAGATCAACGCTCCGCCAACATCGAGCGCTTCCGGGAAGAATGTGACTTCTGCTTCGCCATTGCCGTCCTCAAGGACGACAAACGCCATTTGATTGCCTCGCTTCGTGTCAATGCGGCGTAGTGTCTTGATGCGACCGCCAATCAACGACTGTTGCTCGGGTGCCAGATCGGTGATACGCTTCAATGGCAGACAGTACAGGCGAAGGCTCTCCGCAAATTCATCCAATGGATGGGCGGTCAAGTAAAGGCCAAGTAACTCCTTCTCAAAGGTCAGTAGGTCACGCTGCTCAAACTCCTCTTCAGTGATGCGGGGATCAGGCAGTGCCGTTCTCTCCTCACCAAAGAACGACGTTTGCCCCGTGAGAGACTCACGGCGGGCTGTGTGCATCAATTCAATTCCGTCTCCCAAATGGCGAAGCAGCCCACGCCGTGAACAACCCAATTGGTCAAAAGCTCCCGTCTTAATCAGGACTTCAAGTGACTCGCGATCCAATCCCTCTTCCTTGACCCTGCGACACAGGTCGAAGAACGACTCAAAAACCTGGTCGCGAGTGCGGAGGATGACTTCGACAGCGCCGTTGCCCACGTGCTTGATCGCGCTCAACCCGAAACGGATCTTGTTGTCTTCGAGGGGGGTAAACTCGCTGTGCGACTCATTGATGTCCGGCGGCAAGATTTCAATCGCCATCTCGCGGCACTCATCAACGTAATCGGCAATCTTGTCCAAGTCGCCGTTGACACTACTTAGCAGGCTGGCCATGAAGTAAGTGGGATAATTGGCTTTCAGGTAGGCTGTCCAATAGGAGATGAACGCGTAGGCCGTCGTATGAGACTTGTTGAAACCGTAGCGCGAGAATTTCTCCATGTCGTCGAACGCCTGATCCGCAGTTCTCTTACTGACCCCGAGTCCCTGACATCCTTGCCCAAATTTGACTCGGAGGCTAGCCATCAACTCCTTGTCCTTCTTGCCCATCGCCTTACGCAGGATGTCGGCTTGCGCGAGCGTGAACCCTGCCAAGGCGCGCGCCATCAGCATGATCTGATCTTGGTAGATAGGCAGTCCGTAGGTGTCCTCCAGAACGTCCTTGAGCGAGGCATGTGGATAGGTAATCGGCCGGGATCCGTTGCGGCGCTCCACGTATTCGTCTGTCATGCCACTCTCCAGCGGGCCAGGGCGATACAACGCGAGCAGTGCAATCAGGTCTTCAAATCGGTCCGGCTGAATACGCTGAATCAGGTTCGTCATCCCCGTGCTTTCCAGCTGGAAGATGCCGGATGTCTTGCCCTCGCACAGCATCTGGAAGGTCGCTTCATCATCCAGGGGGATTTTCTCCACACAGATATCGATGTCAGCGTATTTCTTGAGTCCTTCACAGGCTTCGTCGATAAGCGTTAGATTACGGAGTCCAAGGAAGTCGAATTTTAGCAGGCCGACGGCGTCAACATCCGTCATATCGAATTGGGTCACAAACTCGCCTTCACCCAGGCGAAGCAATGGGACATGTGCAGACAACGAATCAGGTGCAATGACGACGCCCGCAGCATGCGTGGATGCGTTACGTGTTAAGCCTTCCAAGCGCAAGCCAATTTCGATGAGCTGCTTAATCTGCGGGTCTGACTCCTGCATTTCCTTGAGCTCGGCCACTTTTTTGGCAGCTACGCCCAATGCCCATCCAAAGGGTATGAGTTTGGCGACACGATCCGTCTCCGAATAGGGGATTCCCAATACACGACCAACATCGCGAACGACAGAGCGAGCGGCCATGCGGTCATACGTGGCGATCTGGGCAATCCGCGTCCACCACTGCTCGCCACCATATTTGTGCCGCACGTAGTCAATGACCTGATCGCGCCCCTTCACACAGAAGTCAATATCAAAATCAGGCATGCTAATACGGTCAGGATTGAGAAATCTCTCAAAGATGAGGTTGTACTTGAGCGGATCAACGGTGGTGATGTCCAGACAGTACGACACCAAGCTTCCGGCAGCAGAGCCCCTTCCAGGCCCCACGGAGATACCGTTTTCCTTGGAGTACTTAACGAAATCCCAGACGATAAGGAAGTAGGTGCTGTAATCCATCCGCTCGATCACGGACAGCTCATACTCCAATCGCTCTTTAATGGTGTCATCAATCTCTGCGAAACGCTTGGCCGCCCCGTCATAGGTTAGTTCGCGGAGGTAAGCGTCAGCAGATTCGGCTTCTTCGGGAATCTCAAATGGTGGAATCATCGAGTGCTTGAAAGACAAATCGAGTTTGCATCGGTCTGCAATCAGCCGAGTGTTTGTAGTGGCCTCGGGCCATTCGGCAAACGACGCTTCCATTTCTTCGCCAGAGCGGAAATGATACCCTTCGCCGTCAAATCGCCGATGGTCTGGATCATTCAGCGTCTTATTTGCACGGATATTGAGCAGTACCTCATGCGCTAGGCGATCGTCCACTGTCAGGTAGTGCACATCACACGTGGCGACAAGCGGAATGTCCGTCGCATGAGCGAGATCTACAAGCTGACTGCGAATCTTGGCGTCGCGCTCCGTACCGTGGTCTTGAATCTCGATGTAGAAATTGCCCTTGCCAAACATCGCTTCGTACTCGCGAGCAACTTCGATGGCCGCGTCTCGCTCTCCGGCCTTGAGCAATTTCGGAATCTCTCCTGACTCACAGGCCGAGAGCGCGATCAGCCCTTCGGAATGTTCGCGCAGCAGCGCTTTGTCAGCTCGCGGACGATAGTAGAAGCCTTCAGTATGTGCAGAGCTGACAATGTGAAGCAGATTGCGATAGCCCACTTCGTTTTCCGCTAAGAGCACCAGATGGAAGAACCGCTGGCCTGCCGCGCCTGAACGATCCGTACGATCTCCCGGTGCGACGTAGATTTCACAGCCGATGATTGGCTTGATGTTCCGGCGCACAGCTTGGCGATAGAATTTGATGACACCGCTCATCACGCCGTGATCTGTAAGCGCAATGGAATCCATCCCCAGTTCTTCGGCTCGATCGAGCAACTTGGATAGCTTGCACGACGAATCGAGGATGCTGTACTCCGAGTGTACGTGAAGATGAACAAACGGACTTGCCAACCTACTCCCCCTCGTCTGAAAGCTGCTTCTCTCGCTCGATAAAGATGACGCGTTCTTCTCCCAATCTCACCCATCCTAGCCGTTCGCGCACTGCCTCTTCGATGGCAGTCAGATCGTCGGTAAGCTCTAGCTGATTCTGTAAGTCTTGGCGCTCGATGATCGCTTGATCATAAGCAAGCGCGGAAGCTTGAAGCTGTTGTCGAAGATTGGAAATCTGAAACCCACGCACAGTGTAGAGAGAGACAAGCCCCCCGAGGATGGCCACGCCTGCAATTAGAAACCATCGATACATGTCGCGCCGGTCGCGATCACGGCGACGGGAAATCCCGACCGCCGTGCGGGCGCCCCGCCCCCCTGCCATGACTCCCCCCGGTTCGTGCTATCGCTTAAATCGTTCAGGCCAAACGGCCAACGGCAAATTGTGCTCGTCCTCAATTCGCATCAGTTGATTGTATTTGGCCACTCGCTCCGATCGCGACATGGATCCGCTCTTGATCTGACCGCACCCAGTGCCAACTGCCAGATCCGCGATCGACGTATCTTCAGTCTCACCCGAACGATGCGAGACAACGCTCGTGTAGCCCGCGAAATGAGCGATGTCCATTGTACGAAGCGTTTCCGATACGGTTCCAATTTGGTTCAGTTTGATCAAGATCGAGTTTGCAAATCCCATTTCGATACCCTGTTCAAGCAAGGTCGGATTGGTAACGAACACGTCGTCGCCGACAATCTGTACTCTGTCTCCAAGTCGTTGCGTCAGCAGCTTCCAGCCTTCCTTGTCCTCTTCCCCAACACCATCTTCAATCGAGAGGATGGGATATTCCTCCACCCAGCTCTCGTACGTTTGAATCAGCTGTTCCGAGTTAATGGCATTCACTGTGCCGTCGATAGTGAACTGATACGCCCCGTCTCTGAGGAACGATGTAGCAGCAACGTCAAGCGCAATGCCCACGTCCTGGCCAGGGCGATACCCGGCCTTCTTGATGGCTTGAACCAGCAGGGACAAGGCGACGCAGTTGTCCTCTAAATTGGGCGCAAATCCACCTTCATCGCCGACCGACGTAGCCAGCTCCTTCTGCTTCAGAATGCCCTTCAACGTGTGGAAGATCTCCGAGCAGGCACGCACGGTTTGCCTGAACGTGGTCATCCCGACGGGGAGCAGCATGAATTCCTGCACGTCCACGTTATTGTCTGCGTGCTCGCCGCCATTGAGGACATTCATCATCGGGAGTGGCATGGACACAGCACGAGCGCCCGCGATGTAGCGGAAGAGCGGAAGACCGAGACTGTCAGCGGCCGCACGAGCACAGGCAAGAGAGACTGCGAGCAACGCATTGGCTCCCAAGCGGCTCTTGTTCTCGGAGCCATCCAACTCGATAAGCAAACGGTCAATCTCAGGTTGATCGAGGGCGTTTCGCCCGAGTAACAGCGGCTCAATTTCCTCTTGGACGTTCTTGATTGCTTTGCTGACCCCTTTCCCGTGATAGCACTGGGCGTCTTCGTCACGCAATTCATGCGCTTCAAATTTGCCCTTGGATGCGCCTGACGGAACGGCCGCGCGTCCAAAGCCTCCGTCCTCCAACCAGACATCAGCCTCTATTGTTGGGTTACCTCGAGAGTCGAGAATTTGTCTTGCTTCGATAGCATCAATGAACATCCAGAAACCCCTCCCTTTGAAACCACCATGAGTATAGTAACGGACGACAGATCCAGCAACGCCCGGTTTGCACCCTCGCTGAACGGGATCGATAATCCAGCCAACGGGATGACAAAGGAGAAAATGATGAAGGCTTCGGAATTACGAACTCGCTATCTTGAGTTCTTTACTGCACGCGACCACATGAAACTGCCAAGCTCGCCCTTGGTGCCCAACGATCCCACCTTGCTGTTTACATCGGCTGGCATGGTGCAGTTCAAGGATTACTTCGCTGGGCGCGCGGCTGCTCCACATCCGCGAGTGACCACGTGTCAGAAATGCTTCCGAACAACTGACATCGAGAACGTTGGGAAAACGGCGTTCCATCAGACGTTTTTCGAGATGCTCGGCAATTTCTCCTTTGGCGACTACTTCAAGCAGGGTGTCATTGAACTGGCATGGGAGTTTCTGACTCACGAGATCGGTGTCGATGCAGCCAAGTTGTGGGTTTCCGTCTATGACGAGGATGATGAAGCTTATGGCATCTGGCATGACGTGATTGGTATTCCGGCAGAGCGCATTGTCCGATTGGGCAAGGAGCACAACTGGTGGGGGCCGGTCGGCAACTCGGGTCCCTGCGGCCCCGATTCGGAAATCCACGTCGATACAGGAATCGAGAATGGCTGCCAAAGCCCTGACTGCCAAGGCCCCGCCTGCGACTGCAATCGATTCTCTGAGATTTGGAACCTGGTGTTCATGCAGTACGACGCGCAAGAAGATGGAACGCTTGTCCCACTTGAGCACAGGAACATCGATACCGGTATGGGCTTGGAGCGAATGGTTACGACACTTCAGGGGGCCAAGTCCAATTTTGAGACAGACCTGTTCAGTGCCGTCGTTGAGGCAATTGAAGCCACCAGCCCGAAGGCCTTGACCGAAGCTGATATTGTCTACCGTAATACGATCGCCGATCACGTCCGCGCCGTCCTGTTCCTGTTATCTGAAGGCCTGATGCCATCGAATGAGCGGCAGGGCTATGTCCTTCGCCGCATCCTGCGCCGGGCCATCCGTGCCGGAGAACAGCTTGAGCTACCATCCGGTTCCCTGGCCACATTCATCGAACCTGTGATCGAAACCATGGGTTCTGTGTATCCAGAGATCGTTGATGCCCGAGATCTGGCCCATCGACTGATCACACGAGAAGAAGAGACCTTCCGCCGCACCCTGCGCGACGGAGAACGACGCTTGAACAAGGTGCTCGATGAGCTAACGTCGTCTGGCGAGACAGTTCTGCCTGGCGATACCGCGTTTGAACTCAACGATACCTACGGCTTCCCGCTGGAGATGACACGAGAGATCGCGGCTGATCGCGACTTCGAGGTGGATGTTCGTGGGTATGAGATTGCCCTTGAGCAGCAGCGGGTACGCTCGCGCATCGAGATCAAGACTGCGATCGAAGCGACGGCTGATGTCATCCCCGCGGGTAAGGCACCTACAGTGTTTGTAGGCTATGAAGAGACAGAAGATGAAGCCGTGCTTGAGAACGTCCTGGAGACAAATGGGGCCATCGATCGGCTCGTCTTTGAGAGCACACCTTTCTATGCCGAAGCTGGCGGCCAAGTTACTGATACCGGGCTGATCGAAAATTGCTCGCAGGTTGGATCGGCGAAAGTCACGCGTGTAAGGAAGAATGCGTCGGGTGTATATCTTCATACAGTGAGCGAGGCATCAGGCAGCTTCGCTGTGGGAGATCGATGCCGCCTTCAAGTCGACAAGGATCGTCGCAACCGCATTCGGCGCAACCACACGGCCACGCATTTGCTGCACGCTGGGCTGCGCGAGGTGCTGGGAAGCCATGTGGCTCAAGCAGGATCTCTGGTCAACGACGCCGAGCTTCGCTTCGATTTCTCGCACTTCGAGAAGCTAACCCACGGGCAAATTGAACAAGTGGAGAATTTCTCCAACGCGGCTGTACTCGCGGACCATCCCGTCACCACCGACCTGCTCAGTCTGGAACAGGCCACAGCAACCGGTGCCATCGGCTTGTTTGAGGATGAGTACCGCGGCAAGTCCGAGGTGCGCGTCGTCAGTGTGGGTGAAGTAAGCAAGGAGCTGTGCGGCGGAACGCACGTGGCGCGCTCAGGGGAAATCGGATTGATCAAGGTCGTGTCTGAGGAAAGCATTGCTGCGGGTGTGCGGCGACTTCGCGCCATCACAGGCGATCGCGTGCTTGAGCACATCAGGCATCAAGAGGCCTTCCAAGACAGTATTCATGAACAGCTAGGCGACGACCCCATTGCCGGGATTGACCAACTGCGGTCCCAAGTCGAGACACTGACGTTGCAGGTAGATGCGTTCGTCGGAGACCGGCTTCAAGCCCTGTCTCAAGAGATGGCGAGTACGGCCACTGCAATCGGAGTGAACCACCTGGTCGTTGCACGAGCCAACCTGCCCGGCGACCAGCTCAAGCAGTTGGCCGACCTCATTGAAGAGCGAACGCAACCTGCAGTCATTGTTCTAGCTGGGGAGACATCCGGACGCGCACTTGTGGTCTGCAAGGTCTCCAACGGGATCAAGGCAGTGCGAGCGGGAGACGTTGTGAAGTCGATGTGTCAGGCATTGGGCGGCGGTGGCGGCGGCGCACCGCACTTCGCGCAAGGTGGCGGGCAGGATCCATCCAACATCGATGCTGTGCTGGAGACGGCAAGTAACGAGATCAGCCAAGCTCTCGCATAGAGCCGCTGGTTCATTGACAAAGCAAACGCCCCGGGCTTAATCCGGGGCGTCTTTCTGTTGAGATCCTTAGGCCAGATTACGTACTCAGATTGACCGGCATGCAAACGTAGATGAACCCATGGTCAGACGCAGGAATCTTCTCCCCTGCTGGCTCCATCAACGCTGCCTGAAGCGGCGCGGCCAGCCAGAGACCTACTTCGTCTGCTGCCAGGTGCTTGAGCCCATCGATGACCAAGCTGGCATTGAAAGAGATCTCGATGCCCTCACTGGGAACATTCAGAAGCCGCACACGTTCCTCGGCTTCGCCCTTGTCCCGCGACGATGATGCGATGACAACGGCCGACTCTCCCGGTGTTGCCTTCAACGAGATGGCCCCCGAATCCTCGGCTGCCGTGATCTCGATTCGCTGCAGCGCTTCCAGCAGCGTCTTGCGATCGAACACCAACGAGATCTCATTGTTCTTGGGGATGACGCGATCGAAGTCGGGAAACTCCTCGGCAATCGTTCGTGCCATGAACGTCACGCCAGCAGCATGGAAGAACAACTGGCCTTCGCCCTTGTAGATGTCAACGGTGTCCGCTTGCAGCTGAGAGAGCACTCGATCCAAATCCGCTAGTACACTGGCGTCGATCAAGAACTCGCCCTCTTCTTGTGTATCCGCAATCTCGACTGTCTTCATGGCAAGCCGATATCCGTCCGTCGTCACAAGCTTGAGATGATCGGACTTCAGAACCAGGTTGACGCCAGTCAGATTCAGACGCGTGGTTTGCCCCGCTTTCTTGGCGGCGAATACAGTCTGATTGAGTCCCCGTTGAAACTGTGCGATGGACACAGTTCCTGTCTTGGCGCTTTGCAACGGAGAGATCTCCGGGTAGTCGTCGGCAGGCAATGTCGTCAAGTCGAACGTTACTTCGCCGCAACGAACGAGTATGGAGGTTCCGTCGTCGGCCTTGCTGGTCAAGCTGATGCGCTCATCCGCAGGAAGATGTGCCGCGATCTGATTGAAGACCGCGCCGTTGAGGACGATCGATTCATCCCCGCCTTTGTTCTCGATTGGAATCTCACAGCGCACGGCCCGCTCCAAATCGGTTGCCTGCAAGCGAAGCTGACTGCCTTCGATGTCGAGCTTCAACCCCGCGAGGATGGGCATGCTGCTTCGTGTACCAAGGGCGTGGCTTGCCAGCCGAACGCCAAACACTAAATCATTCTTCAAACATACAAGATCCATGAATCCTCCCCGTTACACGCGAAACTTCGCTCCCCATAGTACTCCATCAAAACAATCACTAGCAAAATCAGACTTGAAGATATCGTACCACATCCTCTGCGATCTCCTCGGGCGTACGCTCGCCATTCACGACAACCGCATTTGGATCCGCTTGCGCCAGATCCAAGAATCCCTGACGGACGTTGCGATGGAAATCCAGAGACTCGATCTCGATTCGATCGCTTTCAGTCGTCTTTCGCTGGATGGCCACCTCAGCTGGGATATCGATCAAGAACGTCACATCCGGATGCAGACCGCAAGCAGCTGTTTCGTTGAGACTGCGAATGAGATCAAGGTCGATCCCACGACCGTAACCCTGATACGCCATGCTTGACATGCGATAACGAGAGGCGATCACCGTCTTTCCCGCTTGAAGAGCCGGGATGATCACCTGATGCGTATTCTGGGCACGGCTGACGATAAATAACAGCAGCTCAGAGAATGGCAGCAACCTATCGTGTTCTCTGGAGAGGAGAATCGATCGGACCGCCTCGCCAATGGGAGTCCCTCCGGGCTCTCCCGTGCTGACAACCGGGTAGCCGGCTTCGAGCAGCCATTTGACAAGCCGCTGAGCTTGAGTCGACTTGCCTGACGTGTCAATTCCCTCGAATGCGATCAACTTCCCCTTTAGGTCGATTTCCGTTCACCCCCAAACAAGATAGCCAAGACAATCAAGACCGCCCCCACCGTAATGCAGGAGTCAGCGACGTTGAAGATTGGAAACCCGCGGATCTCGAAGAAATCGAGCACGTAACCCCATTGGACACGATCCACCAAGTTGCCCAGTGCGCCGCCCAACACAAGAGCCATGCCGCTCTTGATCAAGCGGCTGTCAATCTGCATGGTCAGCAGAATCAGAAATAGGATCAGCGAAACAACGCCCGAGACCACCAGGAAGACGGTCCCCCCGCCAGGAAAGATGCCAAATGCGCCGCCATCATTATGAACGCGGGTTAATCGGATGACGTTGCCGATCAGATCGTTGGGAACCCCACGATCCAGCGAGGAGTACACCCACCATTTCGTCAAGCGATCAATGATGAGCAAGACTAGTGTCAACACGAAGTAGGATGTTCTGGCCATGGTGCCTCAGGCTATCCTGCAGATAGGAGTGCGTCAAGGGCAGCTGAGTTACTCGTGGCAACGACGCGACAATCTGACTCCAAACTGCGCCACGGACAGTGAGGCTACTCGGAACGAGCAGCGAAGCTATCCTGCAGATAGGAGTGCGTCAAGGGCAGCTGAGTTACTCGTGGCAACGACGCGACAATCTGACTCCAAACTGCGCCACGGACAGCGAGGCTACTCGGAACGAGCAGCGAAGCTATCCTGCAGATAGGAGTGCGTCAAGGGCAGCTGAGTTACTCGTGGCAACGACGCAACAATCTGACTCCAAACTGCGCCACGGACAGCGAGGCGACTCGGAACGA
>Ga0272441_10012941_pt1 | contig 12094 bp, 11 predicted proteins | sample SSMProp6N_FD_193582 | JGI IMG/M metagenome (GOLD analysis project Ga0272441, IMG submission 193582) | Marine sediment archaeal communities from Little Sippewissett salt marsh, Falmouth, MA, United States - SSM-Prop-6N | ecosystem: Environmental > Aquatic > Marine > Wetlands > Sediment ...
GACTGGCTACCCGTACCATACGATCGTCTCCTGGATGGGGTTATGGGCCTTTTGCCAGATCCATACTACCCCATTCCAGGAGACCTTCAAACCCGCCGCCGCTCAGGATTGTCTTGGACAAGAGTGGACGCCAACAGACTCCTGTTCTCCTACAAGAAGGACGTCCGCAAGCGGACCGACTCGTTCCACATCTACGAGATCGACGTCACCTCCCCGCTGAAGGACGGGGCAGGCGGCGCGCGCGTGCGTCAGCTCACCACCGGCCGGTATCACGACTTCAGCCCCGCGTACCTGCCCGACCCGTCTGCCTCGCCGGGCCGAGCCGGGAAGGCAGGCGGGCGGATCGTCTTCAACTCCACCCGCGTCGAGTCCTTCTCGCTGTGCCAGAACTTCCTCGCCTGCTCGCTGTACACGATGGCGGGCGACGGCTCGGACATCCGCCGCATCGAGTACAACACGCTCTGCGCCCTGACCCCCTACGTGATGGACGACGGCTCGATCCTGTTCACCCGCTGGGAGTACCAGGACAAGAACATCTTCTGCACCGAGGCCCTGTGGACCCTCGCCCCGGACGGCTCGCGGCTGGCGTTATACTACGGCAACACGCTGACGGTCCCCAACGCGATCTACGGCGCGAAGCAGTTGCCCGGCACGGACCGGGTGATCTGCGTGATGGCCGCCCACCATCATCCCCCCGTCGGCGGGATCGCCCTCATCGACCGCCGCGTGGGCCTGGAAAACCCCGCCGCCATGAAGGTCCTCACGCCGGAGGTCCCCTACCGCCCCACCGTCGGGCGAACCTGGCGCGACGCGAACTGGCGGCCGGGCGATAAGCTCTACCCGTGGTCCTACACCGACCCCTGGCCGATCACCCGGGACCTGTTCGTCGTCAGCTACGGGGGGCCGATGGAGGGCGGGCCCCGGCGGTATCGCCTGTTCCTGATGGACGACCGCGGCCGGAAGATGCCCCTCTACGAGGACCCCGCCAGTTCATGCTACAACCCCGTGCCGCTGCGGCCTCGCCCGCGCCCGCACGCCGTGCCCGGCCAGGCGCCGGCGAAGGCGAGCGGCGAGGGGACGTTCCTCGTGGCCGACATCTACCAGGGGCTCCTGGACAAGGGCGTGCAGCGGGGCGACGTGAAGGCGCTGCGGATCTGCACGCAGACGCCGAAGAAGTACAACACCGAGGGCCCCCGCTACCACGACCATTACCCGATCATCGGCTACGGGTCGTACTACGTGAAGATCTGCCTCGGCAGCGTTCCGGTCGGCCCGGACGGCACGTGCTACTTCCGCGCCCCGGCGGGCATCGAGCTGTACTTCGAGGCCGTCGACGCCACCGGCAAGGAGGTCCGCCGGATGGGCACGGTCACGCAGCTCACCGACCGGGAGCAGCAGAGCTGTATCGGCTGCCACGAGCCGCGGTCGTCGGTCATGCCCAACACCGCGGCCGTCAACCGCCGGCTGGCCCGTCCGCCCGACACGATCGCGCCGCCTTCCTGGGGGGCCGTGCCGATCGACTTCGTGAAGCACGTCCAGCCGGTATTCGACCGCCACTGCGTCCGCTGCCATGCCGGGCGGTCGCCGAAGGCGGGGATGGACCTGTCGGGCGACAAGACGCGGTTCTTCAACATGGCGTACATGAGCCTGATCAACCGGCGGCTGGTGGACTACTACTACATCAACCCGGGCCCGACGGGGAACTTCCCGCCGCTGGCGTCCGGGGCGCGGGTCAGCCGGCTGGTCAAGGTGCTGGAGGCGGGGCACCAGGACGTGAAGCTCGCCGACGAGGAGCGGCGGCGCATCTACACGTGGATCGACCTGAACTGCAACTACTACGGCACGTGGGACATGTCCCGCCCCCACAGCACGGGCGGGCGAGACACGTGGGCAAAGCAGGCCCCCGACGGCCGATGGACCCGGGCCGGATGGGTCAATGAACTGCACGCCGCCGCCGACAAGGCCGGCTGCGGCGACTGCCACGGCCGCAAGGGCAGGCCCCAGATCCGCGACACGTGGGTCAATCTCACCCGGCCGGAGCACAGCCGGGCGTTGAACGCCCACTTGAGCGAGAGGGCGGGCGGGATGGGCCTCGCCAAGCCGCGCGGCCGCCGGAAGCCCCCCGCCTGGCCGGACACGAGCCACCCGGACTACCGGGCGATGCTACGGGCCATCGAGGCCGGCATGGCCGCCCTGCTGGCCAGACCCCGCATGGACATGTCCGGCGCGGTGGCCGTGCCCCAGCAACGGGATTTCGGCAGGACGTACTGAGCCGAACAACCGACCGCGGAGGCGCGGAGGTAGAAACAGCAGAAGAGGTCAGGTATTCTGAGTCTCTGCGCCTCTGCGGTCAGACATCAAGACGAAACGGCACGGAAGGAGATATGCCAATGAGAGTACCTGTATTGCTGGTTCTTGCCTCGCTCTGGCTCGCCGCGTTGTGCGGCCCGGTTCGGGCGGACTTCCATCCCGGCGTGAAGATCGAGGCCGACGGGAACGCGATCGACGTTCGCATCGGCCACCTCAAGCCGTGGGTGACGGACTGGAACGCCGACGGGAAGAAGGACCTGATCCTCGGGCAGTTCATGGGCGGGAAGGTCCGCGTCTACCTGAACGAAGGCACGGACCGGTCGCCGGTGTTCAAGCGATACAGCTTCCTGAACGCGGGCGGCAAGGTCATCAGCCTGGCCGCGGGGTGATGTATCGGGGCCTATCCACAAGGCGTGGATTACAACAACGACGGGTTGCAGGACATTCTCGCGGGCGACAGCCGGGGCAACGTGACGGTGTTTCTCAACGTCGGCACGAAGCAGGAGCCCAGGCTGGCGGCGGGCAAGCGCGTCGAGGCCGACGGCAAGCCGATCACCGCCTCGCGCAAGGTCTACAAGAAGACACCCGAGGGCCGGTACGTCGTCGACCGGGTCATCGTCGGCAGCCACAAGCTGGCCGAGAGCTACACCAAGCTCCACATGGCCGACTGGGACGCCGACGGCCTCGACGACCTGCTGGTGGGCCATACCACGACGGTCCTCTTCTACAAGAACGCGGGCACGAAGTCCGAGCCGCGGTTTCTCGCGCCGGTGGCGCTGAAGCCGCCGGAGGGCAAGTTCCCGACGCGCCCGTCGCCCTTCGTGACGGACTTCGACGGCGACGGCAGGAAGGACCTGCTGACCGGCGTCGAGCGGAGGCAGGTCCTGTTCTACCGTAATGTCGGCACGGCGGCGGCGCCCCAGCTCGCCAAGGGCGCGCCGCTGACGCTGCCGGGCGAGGAGATCGCCAAGAGCTACCGCTGGTTCCTCCACGTGGCCGACTGGAACGGCGACGGCAAGGACGACCTGCTGATCGGCACGTTCTACAGCGCCAAGAAGCCCGCGGGCGGGAACGTCTGGCTGTTCCTGCGGAAGTAGGCGCCCTCTTCGGTTCGCAATCGTCAACGTGCCCGCCCGCCGACGACCGCCGGGCAGGCGGGTCCACGATCTGCAATTCCGTTGACCGGGCGGGCCGAATATGCGATGTCCGTCCGCACGCGTCCGGCCGACGCCCGGGCGAATGAGGGCCACGGGAATGGGCAAGTCGATAGCGATGATCGGGGCGTTCGACACCAAGGGCGCCGAGTACGCCTTTCTGCGAGAGCGGATCGCGGCCCGCGGGCACGACGTGCTGGCGATCGACACGGGCGTGCTGGGCACGACGGACCGGTTTCCGGTGGACATCCCGGCCGGGCAGGTCGCGGAGGCCGGCGGCGGCGACCTGGGGGCCTTGCGGGCGCGGAGGGACCGGGGCGAGGCGATGAAGGTCATGACGGCCGGCGCGGCGGTCGTGGCGAGGCGGCTGTACGACGAGGGGCGGTTCGCGGGCATGATCGGCATGGGGGGCACGGGCGGGACGACGGTGGTCTCGGCGGCGATGCGGGCCCTGCCGATCGGCGTGCCGAAGGTGTGCGTCTCGACGGCGGCCTCGGGGGACACGAGCGCGTACGTCGGCACGAAGGACGTGACGCTGGTCCCGTCGATCGTGGACGTGGCCGGGATCAACCGCATCTCGCGGCGGGTCTTCGCCCGGGCGGCCGGGGCGATCTGCGGAATGGTTGAGGCCGAGCTGCCCGCCGCGGGCGAGGACCGGCCGATCATCACGGCCTCGATGTTCGGCAACACGACCGAGTGCGTCAACCTGTGCAGGGAGGCCCTGTCGGCGAAGGGCTACGAGGTGCTGGTCTTCCACGCCACGGGGACGGGCGGGCGGACGATGGAGTCGCTCGTACGGGAGGGGCTCGTCGACGCCGTGCTGGACATCACCACCACGGAATGGGCGGACACCGTCTGCGGCGGGGTGTTCGACGCCGGCGCCGAACGCCTCGGCGCGCCCGGCGAGATGGGCATCCCCCACCTGATCGTCCCCGGCTGCGTGGACATGGCGAACTTCGGCCCCGTGGCGACCGTGCCGCAGAAGTACAAGGACGCCAGGCGCGTGCTGTACGAGTGGAACCCGTCGATCACGCTGATGCGGACCAACGTCGAGGAGAACGTGCGGATGGGCGAGGCGTTCGCCGCCAAGGCCAACGCCGCCACCGGCCCCGTGGCGTTCCTGATCCCGCTGCGGGGCGTGAGCATCCTGGACGGCGAGGGCCAGCCGTTCTGGGACCCCGCCGCCGACCGGGCGCTGTTCGACGCCCTCCGCAGCCACCTGGACCCCGAGATCGAAGTCGTCGAGCTGGACGGCAACATCAACGATCCCCAGTTCGCCGGCAAGGCCGTCGAGATGATGCTGGAGCTGATCGAGAGGACAAAGCCATGAGCGAGAAGATGGTGTTCGTGGAACAGGCGGACGTGGAAACGCAGGTGTTCGATTGGGGGCGGCTGAGCTGGCTGAGCGAGCCGCGGGTGACGCGGGCGGAGAAGTTCTCCGCCGGCATCGTTGAGCTGGAGCTCGGCAAGGGGCACGACCGTCACAACCACCCCGGCTGCGAGGAGATCCTCTACGTGCTCGAGGGCACGGGGCAGCAGGTGGTGGAGGTCGACGGCGAGACGGTCGAGCGCGAGATCGGCCCGGGCGTGCTGGTGCATATCCCGCCCGACGCGTTTCACTCCACGGTCAACACGGGCACGGGGCCGATGCGCATCCTGGCCATCTACGCCCCGCCCGGCCCCGAGGCCGAGCTCCGCGCCCTGGACGGCGTGACCATCGAGCCGCCGGCGAGATGAGCCTCGAAAGGAACAGGACATGGCCTTCACACGGCAGCAGGTGCTGGAGCGGTTGCGGAAGTGCATCGACGCGGGCGTGCCGATCGTCGGCGGCGGCGCGGGGACGGGCATCAGCGCGAAGTTCGAGGCCGCCGGCGGGGTCGACCTGATCATCATCTACAACTCCGGGCGGTTCCGCATGGCCGGCCGGGGCTCGCTGGCCGGGTGCATGCCCTACGGCGACGCCAACGCGATCGTCATGGAGATGGCCGCCGAGGTCCTGACGGTGGTTCGGGACACGCCCGTCCTGGCCGGGGTGTGCGGGACCGACCCGTTCCGACAGATGGACGTGTTCCTGCGGCAGGTGCGGGAGATCGGCTTCTCCGGCGTGCAGAACTTCCCGACCGTCGGCCTGTGCGACGGGAGGTTCCGCCAGAACCTCGAGGAGACGGGCATGGGCTACGGCCTGGAGGTGGAGATGATCCGCCTCGCCCACGAGATGGACCTGTTCACCACGCCGTACGCCTTCTGCGAGGACGAGGCCCGGCAGATGGCCGCCGCCGGGGCCGACGTGGTCGTCGCCCACATGGGGCTGACGACGAAGGGCTCGATCGGCGCGACCTCCGCGCTTTCGCTGGAAGACGCCCCCGCCAAGGTCCAGGCCCTCGCCGACGCCGCCCGATCCGTCAACCCCGACGTGATCGTCCTCTGTCACGGCGGGCCGATCTCCCAGCCCGACGACGCCGAGTACGTCCTGCGGCGCACCGAGGGCGTCAACGGCTTCTACGGGGCGTCCAGCATGGAGCGTCTGCCCACCGAGGTCGCCATCCGCGAGCAGATGGAGCGGTTCAAGGCCGTCCGGTTCGGGTGACGCGGCTAGGCCGGATTATCCACCGCAGAGAACACAGAGAACGCAGAGATAATTTTAGAGTAAAGACTTATATCTGGAACTGCCCCTTCTGGCAGGGAACAGTGTGTTCCTGCGCGGGAGCGATTCAGAAGGAAGACCTGATCCAAACTCCTATGCATAATCGTCTTTGCTCTGTGACCTCTGCGGCCTCTGCGGTTGCTCTGCATGATCCGGGCTAGGCCCTGCTTCTCTTCGTTCCGGCGTCCTTTTTCTGTTTCTCGATAGCCTTGTCGGCGGCGGTGGCCATGCGGCGGGCGGCCTTGCCGCGTTTGCGGAGCTGGGCGACGGTGGCGGTCTTCTTGCGGGCCGCGCCGCGGGTCTTCCTCGTGCCGCGGTAGTCCCCCTTCTTCTTCGCCGCGGCGAGGCGGCGGCGGGCCTTGGCAACCTCCCCGCGGTACTGCGGCAGCCACTTCGCCTGGGCGACGAGCATCTCGTCGGTCATCTGCGAGATCTCCTCCGGATCGCAGACCGCCCCCACCAGCGGGTCCAGCATCATCGCCTGCTTCAGCAGGTCCACGTCGGCCTGCACGGCCGCCTCGACGGCCAGCCGCTGCACGCTGATGGACGCGTTGCACACGGCCGCACAACCCAGCGGCAGGTCGCCCACCTGGGGGATGTTGACCCCGTTGCGGTCGACGTAGCCGGGCACTTCCACGATCGCGTCGTCCGGGAGGTTCGTGATGCACCCCTCGTTGGGCACGTTGAAGTGCCCGCGGTAGCACCGCCCGGTCTCGAGACCCTCGATAATGTAGCTGCCGTGCTCGTGGCTGCGGTTCTCGGGGCCGATCGGCGGGTCCTCGGCCTCGAGCCACCTGGGGAAGTCGGTACGGAACCACGTTCGCCCCTCCGTGCAGACGCGAAGGTACCCGCCCGTCTCGCCGTGGATCCAGTGATCGGTGGCGATCCACTTGCGGATCTCCCGCGGGCGCTTGCGGTACCACGGGACGTACTCGGAGAGGTGCCCGTTGGACTCGGTGCTGTAGTAGCCGAACCGTTTGAGCATGTCGATGCGGACCTTCTCCGTCTCGCGGAAGACCGGGTGCTTCTCGAAGGCCCGCACGAGCTCGTCGGCCGTCACCAGCCGGCCCTGGTAGATGATCTGAACGTACCACGTCTGGTGGTTGATGCCCGCGCAGACGATGTCCACCTCGCTCTTGTCGCCGGCCCCCAGGACGGAGGCGATCTGCGCGTGGCCGCCCTGCACGCCGTGACACAGCCCCAGCGTGGGGACGTTGCCGTAGTGGTTGGCCGCCCACGTGTTCATGGCGTTGGGGTTGGCGTAGCTCAGGAACAGGCAGTTGTGGGAGGAGACCTCGCGGATGTCGTGGCAGAAGTCCAGCACGCAGGGGATGTTCCGCTGGCCGTACATGATCCCGCCCGCGCACAGCGTGTCGCCCACGCACTGGTCCACGCCGTACTTCAGCGGGATGTCGATATCCAGCGCGAACGCCTCCAGCCCGCCGATCCGCGTGCAGTTGACCACGTAGTCGGCGCCCTCCAGCGCCCGGCGGCGGTTGGTCGTAGCCGCGACGATCTTGGCGGGCAGCTTGTTGTTCTGGATGTCCTTACGGCAGAGCTGGACGACCATGTCCAGGTTCCGCTTGGAGATGTCGGTCATCGCGAACTGCGTGTCCTGCAGCTCGGGGACGGCCAGGATGTCCCGAACCAGCCGCCGGGTGAACCCGACGCTCCCGGCCCCGATGAACGCTACCTTGATTGCCATGGAATCGGCTCCTGAATACGGGTACTCGCACGGTGAGGAAGGCCCCGCGGGGTCCTGCTCGTTGTCGGTCGTTTCCGGTACTGCGTGGGGGTCTTGTCGCTTGGCCCCGCGCGTCCGTCACGTGGACTCGTCGTCCTCGCCGTTGGCGGCCCGCCGGACCGGCATCCCGAAGACGTCGTCGCGTCCCCGGCCGAACCAAAAGGCAAGGAAGCCGCCGAGGGCGATCATCGCCAGCGTGAACGGGCGAAGCTCGTGGAGGTTCGCGAGGAAGTACCCCAGGCTGTGGTCGGCGCGGAACGGGAAGACGTACCACTCCGCGAGAATCCCGACCGCCAGGCCGAGGACGGCACAGACAACGCCCAGGGCGGTGCATCGCTGCCGCATGAGGATGCCGCAGCCGAGGCCCAGCAGGGCGCCCGGCAGGACGATCGCGTAGAAGCCCTGCCTGACGATCACCACGAACAGCCAGAATCCGAGCCCCCCTCCGAGGGCCGCACCGAGAAGGCCCATCGCCCACACGACGGCCGGGCTGCGCCCCGGCCGGCCTCGCCGCGGTCCGGGGCCGTCCGCGCCGGCCGATGCCTGCGATTGCTCATCCATCGCCCGTCTCCCTGTCGCTGTCTGCCGGCGGCATTGTACCGCGGACCCGCCGCGATGGCCCGCGCCGACCGGGGGCGAACCTTCCCCTCCGCGCGCGAAACGGCTAGAGTGTCCCCTGCGCCCCCCGGGCGGCTCGTCCACCGCACCCGATGAGGAGATCGCTGTGACTGACTTCTGTTTCCGGCCTGTGCCCCGCCCCGTCGTCCTCCCGCTGCTTGCCCTCTTGCCCCTGGCGGCCGGCCTCGCCGGCTGCTCGTGCTGCACCGAGACCTTCCCCGATGCCTGCCGCGTGGACGTCCGCGCCGACCCGGCCGCACGCGCCGTGGCCGACGAGATCGACGCCGCCGCGGCGCTGACGTTCGACTCCAGCAAGACCGAGGCGCTGCTGCGGATCGCCCGGCGGCCGGGCCTGCCGGCGCTCGCGCAGGTCCACCTGGTCAACGCGGTCTTCGCGAACCTGACGTTCGAGTCGTCGCGGGAGGAGGTCCTGCTGGCGCTGATCCGGAACCCCTCGTTTCGCTACGTGGCCCGGCGGTGCCTGCTGGCGCGGCTCAAGAACCTCACCTTCGAGAGCACGAAGGAGAGCCTCCTGCGGGCCTTGGACGAGAATCCCCCCGCCGAGACGCCGGGGCAGGCCGAACGCGACCCGGCCGCCGGGGCCTGACGCCCGCCCGGCCGCCCCGCGGGACCGGGCGGAACTGCTTGGGACCGACGGGAGGGGTTGGTATGATGGCCGCGGAGAGCACAGGGCGCGCCAGGGCCCCGCACATCGGAGAGCACATCATGACCAAGCGAAGCATGACCCGGAGAGTGTCGTTCATGACCTGTCTCGCCCTGGTCGCCTCGGCGGGCGCGGCTCTGGCGGCCGACTGGCCCGTCTACCGCGGGCCGAGCCACAACGGCATCTCGGCCGAGGCCGGCTGGTTCGCCCCCGGCGCGAAGCTCGCCGTCGCCTGGCAGCAGAAGGTCGGCACGGGGTGCAGCTCGATGGCCGTCGTGGGCGACCGCGTCTACACGATGGGCAACGTTCGGAACACGGACACCGTCTACTGCTTCAGCGCCGACGGGAAACTCGTGTGGAAGTTCCCGTACCCCTGCCCGCTTCAGCCCAAGCTCTACGAGGGCGGGCCCAGCGCGACGCCCACCGTCGCGGACGGCAAGGTCTACACGTTCTCCAAGCTGGGCCACGTCCACTGCCTCGATGCGAAGACGGGCAAGAAGCTCTGGGGCGTCCAGCTCGACGCGAAGGCGCCGACGTGGGGCTTCGCGGGCTCGCCGCTGGTGCTCGGGGAGGCGGTCTACCTGAACGCCGGCCCGGCCGGGACGGCCCTCAAAAAGGCCTCCGGCGACGTGCTGTGGTCCAGCGGCACGGACCGCGGCGGGTACTCCACGCCCGTGCCGTTCGAGCAGGGCGGCAGAACGCTGCTGGGCATGCTCGGCGCGAAGAGCGTCCTGGCCGTGCAGGCCTCCGACGGCAAGGTCGCCTGGCAGCACCCGTGGAAAACGAGCTACGACGTCAACGCCGCCGACCCGATTATCCTGGACGGCGGCAAGCGGGTGTTCGTCTCCTCGGGCTACGGCACGGGCTGTGCGCTGCTGAAGGTCGACGGCGCCTCGGTCAGCGAGATCTGGCGCAACAAGAACATGCGGAACAAGCACACCAATTCCGTCGTGTGCAACGGCGCGGTCTTCGGCTTCGACGAGACGTCCCTGGCGTGCATCGACCTGGCCGGCGGGCAGGAAAAATGGTCCAAGAGCGGCGCCGGACGCGGCGCGCTCATGCTGGCCGACGGGAAGCTGGTGATCCTGTTCGAGCGGGGCAAGGTCGCCGTCGCCGAGGCCTCCCCGGACGCCTACAAGGAGCTGGCCGCCGTCCAGGCCGTCTCGGGCAAGTGCTGGGCAGCCCCCGTTCTGGCAAACGGCCGGATCTACGCCCGAAGCAAGGCCGGCGCCCTCGCCTGCGTCACGATCGAGAAGTGAGCCGTAGAACACCCGACCGTCCACCCATTGCACGAACTGCACGAATTCACCGACCCGAGAAGAGGCTTCTTCCCTGCGCCGGACGATTCGTGTGATTCGTGGGCTACTTCCCTGAAGCCTCCTCCTGGCTCTCGGCCTCCCGGCGCAGCAGGTCGGTCCAGTGCCGGTCCACGCGCCGCTGGTGCCAGGCGATCAACTCCTGGTCGTCGGCGGCCACGACGTGTTTGAAGCGGCCCTGGAGCTTGAACCAATCGGCGACGGGCACGTCGGTCTTGGGCTTGTAGTTCACCTTCCACCGGCCGGCGTCGACCTCGAAGAGGGGCCACCACTTCGCGTCCACGGCCACGCGGGCCAACTCGATGGACTGCTCGGGCTTGCACCGCCACCCGCGGTGGCACGGCTGGAGGATGTTGATGAACGCTGGGCCGTCGACGTGGAGCCCGCGCTCGACCTTCCGCAGGAAGTCGATGGGATGGGAGACGGACGCCTGGGCGACGTAGGGGATGTTGTGGGCGACCATGCAGGCGGTGAGGTCCTTTCGCTGCTGCTGCTTTCCCGCGACGGCCTTGCCGGAGGGGCTGGTATTGGTGGCCGCCCCCCGCGGCGTGGCGCTGGACCGCTGGATGCCCGTGTTCATGTACGCGTTGTTGTCGTAGCAGATGTACAGGAAGTTGTGCCCGCGCTCCATCGCGCCGGACAGCGACTGGAAGCCGATGTCGTACGTCCCGCCGTCGCCGCCGAAGGCGATGAAGCGGATCTCCTTGTCCGCGTCGATCCGCCCGCGGCGCTTCAGGGCCCGGTAGGCCGATTCCACGCCGGACATCGTCGCCGCGACGTTCTCGAACGCGCAGTGCACGTACGGAACGCGCCAGGCGGTGTAGGGGTAGATCGTCGTCGAGACCTCCATGCAGCCCGTCGCGAACGCCACCACCGTGTCCTTGCCCGACACGTGCAGGGCCTGCCGCAGGATCGCCGGGGCCGAGCAGCCCGCGCACGACCGGTGCCCGCCCGCCAGCAGCTCCTCCCCCGCCGCCATCTTCTTCAGGTTCACCGCCACAAGTCGCTCCTCACTCGTTGCGAAATCCGAATGTCGATATCCGAAAACCGAAGGAAGCTCGAATACCGAAATCCGAAACGGAGAACCAACGCCGACAGGGCAACACGGCCGTCTTTCGTCTCCGGTTTCGAGTTTGGAGCTTCGCTATTCCTTCGGATTTCGAGATTCGGTATTCGTGCTTCCGCGGGTCTCTGCAGCCCAATCGCGGTCTTATTCGCGCAGTCCGCAGTACCGGAAGACCTCACCGACCTCGCCGGCGTCCCGAATCCGCGCCAGCTCCTCGAAGATGCCCTCGATGTCGCTGACGTTGATGTCCCGCCCGCCGAGGCCGTAGACGTAGCTCACCAGCCGACCGCCGCCGTTGGAGGCCGCGAACGACCGCGTCTCGTTGAACACCGGCCCGCCCTTCAGGCCGAACGAGACCGACCGGTCCATCACCGCCACCGTGCCCACCCGCTCGATCAGGCCGGCCAGCGCCTCGCCGGGCATCGGGCGGAAGGTCCGCAGCTTGATCACGCCCGCCTTGAGGCCGCGCTGCCGGACGTGGTCGGCCGCCACCTTCGCCGTCCCGCACGTCGAGCCCAGCGCGACGATCGCGACGTCGGCGTCGTCGAGGCGGTATTCCTCGACGTGCCCGTAGGCCC
>Ga0272441_10012942_pt1 | contig 12093 bp, 8 predicted proteins | sample SSMProp6N_FD_193582 | JGI IMG/M metagenome (GOLD analysis project Ga0272441, IMG submission 193582) | Marine sediment archaeal communities from Little Sippewissett salt marsh, Falmouth, MA, United States - SSM-Prop-6N | ecosystem: Environmental > Aquatic > Marine > Wetlands > Sediment ...
CGAGCCCGCGGAGACTCGGCATGGCGATATCCAGCAGCACCATGTCCGGGGTCGTGTTCTTTATGAACTTTAGGAGCTCGAGACCATCGCCAGCCTCTCCAGCCACCTCCAGGCCCACATCCCGCTCGAGAATATTCCTTATGCCCTTGCGAAACATGACATGATCATCGGCCAGGACAATACGATAAGCGCTCATAGCCGGCTCCCGCCATCATCCAGGGCAACTGTAAAGGTGATTAGGGTCCCCGCCCCCTTTTGACTCCATATGTCAAGGGATCCTTTCAGCATCCGCGTGCGCTCGTACATGGCTGCCAGCCCCAACCCCTTGGTACGGGGATCCTTGCCAAGGACCTCATCGACATCAAACCCTTTGCCGTTATCTTCCACGCGGAAAAAAAACAGATCGTCCTGTTTCGTGACGGTAACGGATACGTGGCTGGCTTGTGCGTGCTTTGCTATGTTCGTGAGGCACTCTTGGACAATCCTGTACACTGTAATTTGTCTTTCCCGGGTGAACAGGCCCTCGAGCTCGGTCATTTCAAGGGTACTTTTCAAATTGCTGTGCTTGCAGGATTTTTCGACCAGCCATCGAATGGCAGCCGAAAGGCCCAGGTCTTCCAGGATGTTCGGGCTCAGGTCCCGAGAGAGCCGGCGGACATTCTCACTGACATCATTTATGTAGCCCAGAAGTTCATCGCAGGTGGCTTGCAGACTCCACTGCTCCGGCCGCAACCCCTCCCGGATAGACCGCAGTTTGAGTTTCAACACCATGAGGGCCTGTCCCAGTTCGTCATGAAGCTCTATGGAAAGCCGTCTTCGTTCTTTTTCCTGGGCTGAAAGTAGCTGGGAAGAGAGGAAACGGAGTTCCCGCTCCGATTTCCGCAGGGCCTCCTCTGCTCGCCTCCGCTCTGTGATATCCCTGGCAATTACAACGGCCCCGACGACCCCCCCGTCCTTATTTTTCAGCACCGCTGCGGAAAAAAGCATGGGGATCCGCCCGCCGCTCCTGGTCAGGTAATCAAGCTCATGGTTCACCACACTCGCCTGGCCAAGCAGCCGCTGGAATCCTTTGCCCCTGAAATTCTTTTCTTCCCGGGGAATTATCAAATTTATATCTTTTCCAATGAGTTCATCTTCTTCATATTCCAGGAGCTTAGATGTTGCCCGGTTAACGTTTGTAATCTTTGCCTCCGGGTCAACGGCAACGAGGGTATCGTTCATGCTTCCGATAATGTTATCGACATAATCCCTGGAGATTGTCGTTTTGCGCAAATCCTCGGTCATCTTGTTGAACGAGTTGGCCAGGGCGCCGATCTCATCATTCCTTTCAATCTCGAGCAGAATATCGAGATTCCCGGCCGCAACTTCCCTCGTTGCATCGGTTATGCGCTTGACCGGGGAGGAAATGAAGGTGGCCAGAAGATAGGCGGCAGCCCCCCCCAACAGGGTGGTCACCAACCCTATAATCAAAATTTGTTGTCGCGCTTTGGCCATTTCCTTCTCAACGGCCGCGTAGGAATATCCCAACCGGACCGTTCCCAGCCTCACATCTGAAATTTGGATGGGCGTGAACAAGTCACAATGCAGTTCGCCTTGCCGCGAGAGGTAAGAAGAGCGCGATTCCGTTGAGTTTAAGGCGGCAACATTCAAGGCATCCTTGTAAATCTTACCGACCTCGGCCAGGTCGCTGTGCATAATCACCTTGCCCTGCGAATCCATCAAAAAAACGTAGCGAACATTATCTTGATCCATGGTGTGGGTGACAAACCGACGCAGAGTGGCTAAGTCGTTACCGAGCAGGGGCCTGGCCGTGAATTTGGACAGGTCGACCGCTAAAGCCAGGCCCCTTTTGCGGAGTTCACTTTCCAGGGTATCTTTTTCGCGCATGGTGGTAATGATGCCGGTGCTCACGACGAGAAGCACGACCAGACTTTCGATCAACAATGTTATCTTGGCCCGTAAACTAAGCTTTATCGGTTGCCGAAAAAGTTTCACCCGAAAATCCTTTTTTCCGCGGCTTATTCCAGTCGGCGTTTTCCCGGGATGTTATTTCATTCTGTTTTTTTTTGGCCCACTAGCCTCCGCATGCTGTCGTAGTCATCATCCTTCGACTTTTGAAATCCGCCAAGCTCGGCTCGGAACAATATCTCTGCATGGGCCGGCTTTTTTTTGTCCAGCCCGAGCAGAGCCCGATTTACCCTGGTAAGGATGTCTTCGCCCAGCTTTTGACGGGCAGCAAATATCCGGGTCGGCACGGGTTTGGTTTTGCAGACCACAGCGATCTGTTTCGCCTCTACGCCAAGTTCCTTTTGTTTTTTTGAATGTTCTCCAAGAAAATGGTCGCATACCACCCCGGCATCAACCGCCTTGAGATAGACACTGAAGGCGATGTCTTCGCAGCAACGCCCGTTGGTATAAGCTTTGAAGTCTTTGTCGATGTCTATGCCGTGTTCTTCAAACAGCGATTTTGCGGCCAACCATCTGGCAGCCGACAGCTTGGGCCCGAACATTACCGTCTTTCCTCTCAGGTCTTCCAATGTGCCGATGCTGCTGTCTGTTCTGGCGATGACCACTCCGGCCTGGGTGGTCGCCCCCTCCCGAGTGAGAGCCCTGATAAGAGACCCTTTGTCGTACAGGCCGGCTAATCTCACGTATATGTGGGGGTCCTGGAAGGCGAAGTCTATATCCCCGTTCCTGATCCCTCTCTCAAATTCTGCGTAATCCCCCGGGACTTCGAGGCTGATGTCAAACCCGGTCTCCTCTTCCAGATAGGTACCCAGCCGGTGGAACTTCTTGAGGTTCATTACCGCGTCGGCACAGGGGAAAATAGCGATGTTAACGTGTTTTTTCGGCGCCCCCGCGGAGCAGGTAACAACCAGCAAGATTACGAAAAGGGCGCTCGTCGTCACCTCTTTGCGGAACTTTCTGATTTTCATAGCCAGCTCCTCTCGGCCGGGGCCAGGGCCCAACCGGCCTCGGGTTTATTTACCCACTCGGCTGAATAACTGGAGTGGCCCCGGAGTTGGAACCTAACTATCGCCGCAGATCCCCTTTCGGCTTTTATGTGGCAGGGGAAAACTTTGGACAGCGCAGGGATAGAATCACCAGTTGACCCTGTGGCAGAAACCTCGTGGTGGCTTAGATGCGTGCCTTCCCCTAAACAACGGTGAAAGTTACAAGTTTTTTCACTAATAAAGCGGACCAAGGCCGCAACGCCCGCACAGCGAGCGTTGCGACGTGCCTCCGCGCAGAGCGGCAACACGGAACCCCGCTTTCGGCCTCCGGCAAAGCGCCGATTACGGCCTGCCGGGCGAACCGAGGCTTCGCTCCAGGGTGCCGGCGGTGAACCGGGTGTCGACTGCGCCGGCGCGATTCTGCTCGTTCCAGACCGAGAACACCCGGCTGCCGTCCGGGGTCGAACGCAGCTGATCCTCGGCCTGATCGTTGACATTGTCACCTCGTCCTATGCGTATCGCCGGCACGAAGTCCTTGCCCTTGTCGGTGGTGCAGGTAACGAAGATGTCCAGGTCCTCCGCTGCACCCGTGACCGGGTCCTTTCGCTCGGTCCCCCAGGCCGCGAAGAAGACGCTGGTGTCCCGGCAATCCTCGGGGTGGTCGGCGGAGCAGTTCGGCCCACTGCCCGGCGTGCCCATCAGGCGCGGCTCCTTGGCGTCGACGTTCAGGTTCCTGATGCCGGACAGGTTCTTGGGCGACGCCCAGGTCCCGGCAGCCGCGTCGAAGTGGCGCATCCAGAAGTTGTAGTTCGCGCGCGGGCGCTTCGACTGGGCCAGGGCGTCGTTCTCGGTGTAGGTGTAGCCCACATAGAGGTCGTCGCCGCGCAGCAGGGCCCGGTGCGCGCGGGCGTTCTCCACGCTGTTGGCACCCGTTGCATCCGCCAGGTTCGCGTCCGTGGCGACGGGCGTGTTGCTGCTCACGTTGAGCGGATCGGCGTTGTCGAGCACGATGGCCTCCTCGTAAACCGAGGTCTCGCAGCCGAGATAATCCACCGCCGGGTTCAGGTTGGCGGGCGCAAAGTTATTGGTCCCCCGGCGCAGCGCGATGTCCGCCGACGCCCCCTGACCGCCGATGCCCTGGCGCCAGAAGATCGCCCAGCGTAGACCACTCTCGGGGCCTGGTGTACCCTGGGGCACCAGTCGCACGCGACGCCCGTTCTCCTGCGGGTCGCTGACGATGCAGCCGGCCTTGTCCGCTTCGTCCGTCGGCGGCATATTGAACGGGTTAAACTGGTGGTAGCGCACGAACTTGCCGGCGGCCTCGCCACCGGGGCCGCTACCGCCCTGACCGCCGCCAGCGCCCTTGGTCTCCTCGTAGGCCACGATGGCGGTGTTGCTCACCAGCCCCAGGTTGGGCCGCGAGGCGCCGGCCGATCCGGTCTCGATGTCCGCGCGATCGACCAGGTCACCATCGGCGTCCTTGATGGGATTCTGCTCTTCCTCTTCCTCGCCGTCGTGACCGCCCCCGCTCGGGCCGCCGTCCTGACAGCCCCCGCCACCGGCACCGCCGTGACCGCCGCCTGATCCGTCGCCCTGGCACCCGCCGTCACCGTTACCACTACTACCGCTGCTACCACCGTCCCCGGGCAGGATGCGCACATCGATGTAGGTCAAGTTGTTCAGGGCATCGATCGCCGGGACGCCACCCTGGCCCTCGCCGCCGCCCGGAAGGAGGGTGGCGGCGCTAAGGTCGGTGTTGAGCGCCACGTCGCAATGCGCCGGCGTGGGGTCGGGCCCCAGGCCGTCGACGCTGAAAGTCAGGCGGTAGTCGCCCGCCGTGTCGACCGGGTGAAGCTGCGCGACCCGCCAGTTGTAGCCGTAGATGAGGCGCCCACGCACGTTGATTTCGGCGGAGTAGCCGCCCGGGCCCTCGCCGGCCTCCCACACCCCGCGGTTGAAGTCCGGCTCCTCCACGTCGCCGGTCCACTGGCCGAGCTGCGGATCCCACGCGAGCAGGCCCGGGTTCTCGCGCGTGCCGATGAGCTTCTGGATGGTCAGGCGCGCGCAGCGGGAGTACACGGTCGCGACGGCCGACTTCCGGGGGTCGCTGGCCGCATCGGCGGCGTCGGTGCGGTAGGTGAACCCGTTGGCGCCCCACATCTCCGTCGACCCCTCGCCGAACAGGTAACCCATCTCGAACCCGGTCATCGCATCCGCCGGCGCAGAATACAGCACGGTCTCGACGCGGACCTGGGAGCTCGCGGGCCAGTCCCGAGCCTCGAGATTGTCGCCCCAGTCGATCTGGTCGACAGAGAAGGGCGTGATCCCGGCGGCCATCGCGTCCAGCGTCTCGGCCTGCCATTCGTTGTGCTGGTCCTGCTGCAGGTACCAGTCGACGTCGGCGACGGTGAGGAGCTCGCCGTCGAACACCGGATCCCCGAAAATGCCGCGCAGGTCTTTGGCGACGCCGTCAGACCAGATGGCAGGGTTCGACAGGTTGTTGCCGAAGTGCTCCCCGCCGCCGCCACCACCGCCGCCGCTACCGTTACCGCCGCCACCCGGGCCGCCGCCGGGCTTGCCGGCTCTCGCGGTCCAGTTGTCGGTCAGGCGCACCGGGGTCTGCCACGCCCCGAACGCACCGCCGGGGCCGCTGTAGGTGTACCACACGTCGGTGCCCAGACTGACCCGCGCCCCCGAGGCCCCGTCCCCGGGGCCTTCCGCCTCGCCGGGCTGCAGGCCGCGCGGATCCTCCTGCCAGATGACGGCCCAGCCGCCGTTCTGCATGCCGCGGTTGACGTCCTGGTGGGCGTCGCGCGAGCCGTCGCTGAGCCGTTTCACAGTCCAGTTTCCGAGGGCAATGGTATCAACGCGGGCTTGGGCGTGGGCGGCGTAGACGCACCGGAACGGGACCTCGCGGTCGTTCCGCTCCAGGTAGGTCACCGTGCGCTGCGCAGTGGGCGAGCCGCCCTCACCCGGGCAATAAGCGTCGACCCAGGTGACCACCACGCGCTCGCCCGAGCCGAAGATATTGGGCTTGCCGGAGTCGCCGTGAAAGGGCGTGCGTGCCGCACTGCCGTCCATGTCGCCGGTCCAGTCGGTGTCAATGCTGGACAGCGCCGCGGTGTTGGAGATATTGACGGAGTCGGTCCAGCTGCGCGGGTCGGCGCAGTCGGCGCCGGCGCTGTCGCAGGTGCGCACGAAGATGTCGCGCGCCGGGCGCTCGACATCGGCCTTCAAATCGTAGACGTAATTGCCCGGGTCGTCCGCCACCGCATCGCAGTAAACCGCCACCAGCGTGCCGTTACTAAGTCGGACGAGCCGGCTCTTGGCGGCCCGGTCGAAGTCCGGCGTCTGGTCGGACAGGGTGATTGCGGGGGCCAGTTTGAGCGGCGGTGCCGTCACCGGCGGTGCCGCGCCGCTCTGGGCGGCCGCGGCAGTCGCCACGATCGCAGCGACCCCCACCGTTACAAACAGTGAACGCAGATAGTGGTGTTTGATTTTCATGGCTTTCCTCCACCTGCCATAGATGGCGCAGGATCAAACTGCAAAAAAGATGGGGGGCGATCGCCCGCCCCCCTTGTGTTGTTATGGTTTCGGCGTTCCCCGGGCCGTTGCGGCCCGGGACTGTTGCGCCGGCTAGTGCCCAGATGGCGTTGGCCGGTTATGGCTTGCGGCCACCGCCACCACCACCGGTCACTTTGACGCCGGTCGTCGCAGTGACGGTGTTGTTGGCGACGTTCACGTCGAACTCGGCATCGGCAGTTGCCGTCCAATCGATCGTGGTCCGTTCACCAAGGTCGATGGTGAAGAACGTGGTCCAGGAACTGCTCGCGCCCACCGCGAGATCGGTGAACTCAAACTCCCACGGAGAGCCTTCGATGCTGCCCCCATTCTCGGGTGTGGCGGTCACCGTGACGGTGCCCGAGGCCGCGTCTGCAGAGCCGCTCGCGTTGGCGACGGTCACGACGAACTCCCTGCCCTCCGAGCCGTCCACCATTTGCCTGGGCACCTGCAGGCCGGACTCCTCGCTGATCGAGACGTCATAGGCGCCGGTAGGAGGATCTTGGCCAGAGGGAGGAGGGCAGACATAGCAGGCTACCGGGGACACGTAGTCGAGCGACACCGGGTGGGTGTGCATGAAGTCGATGACCGCACGGGTGTCATCGGCCGCCTGGGCGAAGCCGCCGATGTTGCCGTCCGTGAAGCCCGGCTCGTCATCGAACACGGCCGTCGTGATGAAACCGTACTCGATCCCCCAGGTGGGTGGGTCGCTGGAGGGGATCAGATACGAATACTCGAACGTGCCTGCCTCTCCTGCAGCCCCTTCAGTGACGGTGAAGATGCTCGTTGACACTTCTACACCCTCTGCCGCGACTAGGTCGTCGTCGCTGGCCACGATCTTTGGCACATCCGTTCCCCCTGGGTCCACGAACGTAATCACCCACGGATCAATATCCTCACCTGTACCGGTCACTTCGACATCGGGGATGATCCCCTCAAGTGCGGCCTCCACGTCTCCTGCATCCGCAGGGAAGTCTATGGGGTCCGTTACGTAGCCATAGATGGAAAGCGTAAACGTCCCACCATCAGCGTTACTGAAGAAGATGCTCTGGACTTCATCAGTCTTGTCGCCGACATACGGTGGCGCAGGCAGCGCCCAGAAGTTATTTCCGCGATCGTAGTCGTAGTTGCCGTAGTCCAGGAAGCACTTCGTCACCAGCTCGATGTTGCCCTGCACCTCTTCCCGGTAATCCTCGCACAGCTTGGGATCAAGGATGGTCGATGTGCCCGGGTCGGTCAGGCCCATGATCTGGTTGAGGTAGGCGATCATGTCCAGGTTGAGCTCACCGGTCTTGTCGGAGGCGGCACCGAGTCCCCTGGCCGCGGTGTCGAGTGTGTCCCATGTAGCCGGCAAAGCAACCCCGATGGTGCCGTTCAACATCAATTCCCGGTAGATCGCCAGGTTCTGCAGCGGCGAGTCGATGGTCTTCGACACGACACTGTCGTCGTCGCCGACTCTGCTGTGAACCATTCGTCCGGCAGGATCCAGCGTGATGCAGTCGGCGGTGGCCAGGTTGACGACCACGTCCGCCAGCTGGGACTCAAATACCGAATCCGGCGCGCGTGCGTCGTTCATACGGCCGAAGTCAGCCTCCTGCGTGCAGCCCGAGCAGCCAGTGGCGACGCCACAGTTGAACTGGTTGACGTCAACAACATTTGCGCCTTCGGGGTCGCTGGTTACCACGCAGTCCGCTGGGCACGCCTCTGTGTTAACATTGAAAGCGATGGGCTGCCAACACAGCCCGCCGTCGACCGTTTCGCCGGTCTCGGGATCCGTCACCGACACCGCAGGCGAGGGGATGGGGACACCGTTTGCGTCGCGATAGAGGATGATGAGGTCTCCGTAATCCGGGATCTCGCCTCCTCCGCCGCCTCCTCCGCCTCCGCCGCTGCCCGGTCCTTTGGCCGACGACAGGGCCGCGCCGGAAAACGTGAGGCACAGCACGGCCGAAAAGATGGTTGCCAGTTTCCATACATTTGTTTTCATGGTGCCCTCCTTTCCTTTGTTTGGTTTCGGTTAAGGTGAGTGATCAGGAGCAGGGCCGCCTGCTCTTAAATTTCCCTCTGGCGACGCCGTCACCGATCGATCCTTTCTATAAGCTTTTAAGGCATCACCTTCTTTCGGTTTAAACCTTTTTTGCCGGCTTCGTTTCCGATCTGATCTGAAGTTCAGGATCACGGGACCCCAATGTACCTTTTGTAAATAGGGCAGTCTCTGAAGTCTCTCAGGCAGAATTGAACAATCTTCGGAACGTCAATGCTGTTCAGTGAGAGGCAGTAACAGTCCGGTTCGAGGTCATCCAAAACCGGGCATCCCTTTTCTTTTCCGTAGTCCGGGTAACCCATGTACCTTTTGTAGATCGGGCACTGTCTGAAGTCTCTCAAGCAGAATTGAACGGCCCTCGGCACGTCGAGACTGCTCAGTAACATGCAGTAACAGTCGGGCTCGGGGTTATCCAGAACCGGGCACACATCTTCTCTTTTGCTCCCATCCGGTGTCCAAGTCGTGAGGTTCGACATTATCGGTAGCGTCGCTCCGTAATTGCTGAAGTGGGTTTGGGTTCATGGTGATGCTGTTCGTACCGGGTGTCGCCGGGGAACTCCTGATATGGTTAACACCAAAATGCGTGCCATCGCCTGAAATGCCTTCGATAAAAACGCCATTTAAGAGTAAAAATTAACGATTTCAGAAAGTTTTGATGCAGTCGCGTTGTTCCGAAAGCTCGGCTTGAAACCGATAAGAAATGTGACATGACACATAGGAACCAGACACACAGTGTGTCATGTCACACTTTTGAGGGGTTTGGTGTTGACTTCACGGCGTACTGAAAAACCGCTGAAACGGCGTCTGTCGAGAAAATCGGCTACGTGGGCTGACGGTGGAATTTGAATCAAAAGCTGGTTCGAAATTTGCTGCCTATATGATCGAGTCAAAGACCTCGATCGGCGAGATCGTTGCAGAATATCAGGGGCCGGTTGGTAAAACCTAAAGTGAGCGTTAACGGTTGGTGACAACGACTTGCTACCAACGACACACAACTGGTATGGAGCAAAATGGCTTTATTTTGTAACCTTTTACCGGTTCATCCGTTTTATTAATAAAAGTGGTTAGATTCAGGGAATTCTATAAAAAACACCGGGAACGGCTTTTTGCATACCTGATGCGGAGCACGGGAGACTACCACCTTTCGAGCGACATCCTGCAAGAGAGCTTTACGCGGTGTGTGGAAAAATATGGTAATGAGGGGTTAAGCCCTACCCTGCTTTTCACCATTGCCAGAAACGCCATCATCGACGGCCACCGCAAAAAGGGGCGCGATACCGCTTTGTTCGATGAACCGGAGCTTCGTCACCCCAACCCGGAATCGCACCTGCTGGTGCGCGAAGACTACCGCCGGGTGCTGGCCGCCATGCAGAAGCTCGCGCCGGAAGAGCGGGATGTCCTGTCGCTTGTGGTCAGCAGCGATCTTTCCTACCGGGAGATCGCTCGTGTCACCGGCACCAGCGAGGGGAATGTCAAGGTCCGGGTTCACCGCGCCCGGGTGAAACTCAGGAAAATGTTGAACGAAGGTTAACGATGAAAGATTATCTGATAAGCAGTTACATAGACGACGAGCTGGACCTGGACGAGAAGATCGACTTCGTCGAAACCGTGCATGCCCAGACGCGCTCCAAAGACGACGCCGTGGAGCTGCTGCACCAGGAAAAGTTGCTGCGCGGTGAGGTTGTCGACCGCGTGCCGGCCGTCGTGTTTCGTGAAAAACGCCACTTCACAATTCCACTGTGGCGGCCGGCCGGAATGTTTGCCACCGGTCTGGCAGCCGCCCTGCTGATCATGCTCTTCGTGATGCCGCGGCAGGAGGTGCCCGTTTTGACGACACACCGGTTCGTCTTGTATCAGCCCGATGTGAAGCAGGTGGAGATCACCGGCAGTTTCCTTGGCTGGTCCGCCGTACCGCTAAAGAGAAGCGGCACCAGTGGCTATTGGGAGGCGGTTCTCGAAGTGCCGGCCGGCGAGCACCGGCTGTGCTATATCATCGAGGGGGACAAACGGATCCCCGATCCAACGATACCCATTCGCGAAAAAGATGATTTCGGCGGTGAGAACTCGATTCTGGCCGTAAAGCTGAAGACGTGAACCTACGGATACTCCAACTGGCGTTCGCCGCTTTTTACCTTACAGGGTGTGCGGCAACCCACTATCACCAGAGGCAGTCGGACCGGGTGACCTTCTATCTCAAGGCGCCCGAGGCTCGGGGGGTGGCGTTCGCCTCCTCGCTGGATGCCTTCAACCCGCGCCTGGCCAGCAAGATCAGCGCTTCGCGCTGGGCGGTCACCGTAGCGGCCCATTCTGAATTCCGGTATTTTTACATCGTGGACGGAGCCGTGTACGTGCCCGAGTGTAAATTTTACGAGAAAGACGATTTTGGCTCGCGGAATTGTATTTACGTCCCTGAATAGGGATCGGCGCAAATAAAAAAGGTCCTTCAACAATGGCGGTTCTGATGATGAAAATAATACCTGAAAGACAGGCATTTCGGTTCGTCGCAGTGGCTACGGCGCTTTTTACGCTAATGCTTGCGACGGCGGCGATAGGCGATACGATCAACGACAGCCTGCCGGCGGAAACACCGGCAGCGGTGAAGACCAGCGCCCGGCAGGTCATCCAATCCGGCCTGGCGCCGCAGCCAGTTATCGAACTCACCCGGGCCATGCTGCAACACCAGTTTAACGAGCAGCAGGTTCAGAGGGCCCACGCAGTGCTGGTCGAGGCCAAAGCCAGCGGCACGCCTGAACAGCCGCTCATGAACAAGGCCTTCGAGGGCATGGCCAAAAACGTGTCCCCGTCCCTGATCGTGGGCGCCATGGAAACGGTTCAGGCACGGAATTCGTTCGCCTTTGAGCGCGCAGCGAAGCTGACCGCCCAGGCAAGCCACACGCAAAACCTGGGCCAGGTACTGGCGGCCGGTCTCGCCGCCGGGCTGTCAAAGGAGGATGCCGATGAAATTGTCGGCAATCTCCAGCAGCGTGCCAGTTCCATGAATGCCGAACAGGCTTATAGCCTGGCGCTGGAGAGTTTTCAGACCGCCCGCGACGTCTCACGACTCGGTGTCCCCTCGCAGGCTGTCTCGGGCATGGTCGCCCAGGCGTTATCCAAGGGATTTAGTCATGAGGATATGAACGCCCTGCACAGCGCGTTTATGAATCAGGCGCAGCACGCCAACCCGCAAAACCTGGCGCAGGGATTTACCGCTGCCATGCAGGAAGGTAAAGGCTTCCAGGGAGTGGCGGGAGCCGTCGGTGGGCAAACTGGCGGCTCCGGCCAAGGCGGTGGAGCTGGTGGCGGTGGCGGCTCAGGTGGTGGTTCCGGCGGCAGTGGCGGCTCGGGTGGTGGAACTGGTGGCGGTGGCGGCTCAGGCGGTGGTTCCGGCGGCGGTGGCGGCTCAGGCGGTGGTTCCGGCGGCGGTGGCGGCTCGGGTGGTGGAGCTGGTGGCGGTGGCGGCTCAGGCGGTGGTTCCGGCGGCGGTGGCGGCTCGGGTGGTGGAACTGGTGGCGGTGGCGGCTCAGGCGGGGGATC
>Ga0272441_10012943_pt1 | contig 12092 bp, 8 predicted proteins | sample SSMProp6N_FD_193582 | JGI IMG/M metagenome (GOLD analysis project Ga0272441, IMG submission 193582) | Marine sediment archaeal communities from Little Sippewissett salt marsh, Falmouth, MA, United States - SSM-Prop-6N | ecosystem: Environmental > Aquatic > Marine > Wetlands > Sediment ...
CCTTTGCACGCGGCGGGAAGATCGGTCCCGGCCTGCAACTGCAGTTCGCGCCGATCGAGGTACGAAAGGTCCGTTTGAATGTCCTCAAGGCGGCCGATGGCCCTACGATATGGGAGTTTCTTCTATTCGAGACGCGTGGTACAATGAAATGATGCAAAATCAAAGATGCGACACTCACAGACGTGGTCCTGGTGACGCAGGGCCTGAACTTCATCGAGGTAGTTGCAGTCGCCGCGTCTTTTTGCGCGGGATGGTCGGGGCGGCCGCCGGTCTTTGGGCGGGTTGCCACGAGGGTTCGAGAGCTGCCGCCGCACAGGCTGCCTCCCGGCCCAACATCCTGCTGATCTTCATCGATGATCTTGGCTATGGCGAATTGGGTTTCCAGGGCAATCCCGAGATCCCGACGCCGCACATGGACTCCATTGCGAAAGACGGGGTGCGATTCACACAAGGCTATGTCACGGCACCCTATTGCAGCCCGTCGCGAGCGGGCCTGCTCACCGGCCGGTACCAGCAGCGCTTCGGCCACGAAATGAATCCCGTGGGCAAGCGGAACCTGGAGGAAGGTGCCGGTCTGCCCCTGTCGGAGAAGACCATCGCCGATCATTTCAAGGCGGGCGGATACGCAACGGCTCTCGTGGGCAAGTGGCACCTTGGCGGCCTGCCGCAGTTTCATCCGCAGCAGCGGGGCTTCGACGAGTTTTACGGCTTTCTCCACGAAGGACACTTCTATGTCCCCGGCCCGCCCTGGTCGGGGGTGACGACGTGGTTGCGGACTCGCCAGTTGCCCGAGGGCGAGGGGCCTCGCTACGTCGAAGGCAATGTGATTCGGAGCAACCATCTGCACAGAGACGAGCCTCCCTATGATGAGGACAATCCTATGTTGCGCGGCACGGAGCCGGTGGTTGAGGACGACTACCTCTCCGAAACATGGGCACGGGAGGCGACCTCGTTCATCGAGCGCAACGCGTCGCGTCCGTGGTTCCTCTATCTGGCGTACAACGCGGTGCACAGCCCGATGCAGGCGCCCGCTCGCTACATGGAGCGATTCAGTTACATTGAGGACATCCACCGGCGTCTCTTTGCGGCCATGCTCGCCAGCCTCGACGACAGTATCGGGGCGGTGCTGACGAAGCTGCGGAAATTGAAGCTTGAAGAGAACACACTGATCTTCTTCCTGAGCGACAATGGCGGCCCGACGGCGGAACTGACCTCCAGCAACGCGCCGCTGCGCGGAGGCAAAGGGCAGTTATTCGAAGGGGGCATTCGCATACCCTTCGCCATGCAGTGGAAGGGGCATCTCCCGGCGGGAAAGACCACCAGCCAGCCCGTCATCTCGCTCGACATTCTGCCCACCGCCCTGGCAGCCACTGGTTGCAGACAGACATCGAACGTCAAATTGGACGGTTTGAACCTGTTACCCTGGCTTGGCGGCGATGCTCCCGCGCCCGGCAAGCGGACTCTCTTCTGGCGTTTTGGCCGGAACATTGCGCTCCGCGACGGCAATTGGAAGCTTGTCCGCCAGTCCGCTCGCGGCCAGGGCAATGCCGATTTTGCCCTGTTCGATCTTGCACGCGACATCGGGGAGACGAACGATCTCGCCGCCACCCGTCCGGATGTCGTGCGAGAGCTTCGCGTCAAGCTCGACCGGCTCAATTCCGAGATGGTCGAGCCGCTGCTGACGCGGCGCAAGCCGTGACAGCGCGCGGTCTTTCAGATATCCTGGGCACATGAAGACGAATGCCACACGCCAACTCGAAAAGCTGGGAATCGCCTACGAACTGCGCGAATACGAGGTGGACCCTGACGATCTCAGTGCGGTTAAGGTGGCCGGGCAGATCGGGGTGCCGCCGGAGCAGGTGTTCAAGACGCTCGTGGTGAAAGGCGATGCGAAGGGAATTGTCCTGGCCGTCGTGCCGGCGGATCAAGAGCTTGACCTGAAAACCCTGGCGCGGGCTTCGGGCAACCGCAAGATGGAGATGGTGCCCGTGGGTCAATTGCAGGCCTTGACGGGCTACATCCGTGGCGGTGTGACCGCCTTGGCGTGCAGGAAGAGCTACCCCGTTTATCTCGACGAGACGGTAGAACTCCATGACGTGATCTCCGTCTCCGCTGGCGTCCGAGGCATGCAAATCCTGCTCGCCCCCGCCGACTACGTCCGCGCCACCGGCGCCACTGTCGGCCCAATCGCCCGTTTGGAGTGACGCGATGGACGTCAAAGGACTCGCACTGATTCCTGACCGACTTCTCGCAGCGTATAGTCAGACTCCGGATGGCAACGGCAAGCGCGAGCTTGCCGATGGTCTTGTCCATTCGCCATCGGCAAAGCCTTCGGCCTTGCCGCTGCCACCCGGATGGGATGAGGCCGTGCATGGTGTAGGCCTTGTCATCAGGAGTCGCCGCGGCGCGGCTGGTGTCGGCAATGAAGCAGCCGCCCATAATCGCTGTCATCCTGAGCGCAGCGAAGGATCTGGCCGTCGGATGGATTGCCACTGTCGCACTCGGTGCAGACTCCTTGTCCGCAGGCCCGATGCTTCACTTCGTTCAGCATGACATGGTCAGCGTGTGAATCCATCAGGTTTCGTGTCACACGACATAGAGAAGTGGAGATTGTCGAGAGATGCAGAAGATGACCAGACACACATTCATCGTTGCACTGGCAGCAGTCGCATTGGCTTTCTCGCAGGCGGGATTGGCCCAGGAACGGGGTGGCGGCCGGTTCAGGATTATCCGGCAGGAGGGCCGATGGCAGCTCTTACGGGAGGGCGAGCCGTTCTATGTGAAGGGGGCCGTTGGGTGGCATTCGTACGATCTGCTGCGACGGTGCGGGGGCAACGCCGTTCGCACGGGGGCGAGCAGGAGGAGTCTTGACCGTGCGCACGAGGCGGGCCTCGTCGCATTGGCCAACCTGCCCGTTCGAGGTCAGCGGAACGGGATGGACTGGGGCGATGAGCAGATGGTCCTGGAGCAGAAGCAACGGGTGCTGGAGACCGTCCGCGCGTTGAAGGACCATCCGGCGGTGATGTTCTGGGCGGTGGGCAATGAGCTTGACTGGATTCCACCAGGCATTCCGCACCATCCCAAGCTGTGGCAGCGTCTCAACGACCTCGCGGCCGAGATCCACAAGATTGATCCACACCATCCGGTGATGACGGTCATCGGCACAGGCAGGTACGAGCAGAAGATCAAGGAGATCGCGGAGCAGTGCGAGGATATGGATCTGCTGGGTATCAATGCCTATGGCGATCTTGCTGGCGTGACGGACCTGACGCGACAGTACTGGCCAAAGCCGTATGTCGTTGCGGAGTGGGGGCCGACGGGACACTGGCAGATGCCACGGACCGAGTGGCGGGTTCCCATCGAGGAGACCAGCACCGAGAAGGCCCTCGCCACGTATGGCCGCTACACGAAGGTCATCCAGGCGGACAGCGACCACTGTCTTGGCTCGTTCGTGTTCCTGTGGGGCCAGAAGCAGGAGACGACGCACACCTGGTATGGGATGTTCCAGGACGACCTGTCCACGGAAACGGTCGATGTGATGCAGTACTTATGGAGCGGGGCGTGGCCGAACAATCGCGTCCCGGCGGTCCTGGCCCTCGAGATTGCTGGATTTGCGGACAGGAAGCGCGTCTACCTCAAACCGTCGCAGGTATACGAGGCGAGAGTCGCTTGCTACGACAGTGACTACGACGCATTGACGTTCAGATGGGATATCCGGCCGGAGGTCGAAATCCCGAAGAACTCCTATGCCGGCGGTATGGAGAAACCAGCGGTCCCCGTTCCGAGGCTGATCGAAGAGAGCGATGGTCCGCGCGTGCGTTTCAAGACGCCGCAGAAAGAGGGGCCCTATCGTTTGTTCGTCCAGGTTCTCGATGGTCAGGGCCACGCGGGGTATGCGAATGCTCCGTTCCTTGTTCGGAAGGGCGACTGAAGACGATCTCAGCCAGCTTCTTGCGGACCGCCTTGGAGGTGCCCTTGTCGTGCGGATGGGCCCTGTTCGTCAGGATAATGAGGTAGACACCGGTGGCGGGGTCGCAGACGAGACTGGTGCCCGTGTAGCCGGTGTGGCAGAACGCGCGTTCCGAAACCCCGGGACCTTTTACCCACGAGTAGCTCGAACTGACGTCGAAGCCATAGGCCCGACCGTGCGACTGGGCCGTGGTCAGGCGCGTGACGGCTTCGGGACTCAGGACTCTGCGGCGTTTCCACTTACCGCCATTCAGCAGCATCCTGCAGTAGATCGACAGATCCATCGCGCTGGAGAAGAGCCCGGCGTTGCCGCTCTTGCCCGCCATGAGTCTCGCCAGCGGATCGTGGACGCTGCCACGAAGCGGCTCGCCATCGACAATCTCCGTGGCCGCGATTTCGCTCTGCCACGCGGTTGGCGGATTGAAGCTTGTGTGCTTCATTCGTAGTGGCCGGAAGATATCTTCTCGACTGAATTCATCGATACTCTGGCTTGTCGTTAGGCGTACAATCTCGGCGAGTGTGATGTAACCGAGGCAACTGTAACGAAATTTCTCGCCTGGTGTGCTCATTGCCTTCAGTCCGCAGATCTTCTCGATCACTTTGTCGGGGCATGGATTGCCGTGCGTCGCCTCCAATGCGGCGGCGTTTGTATAGGCCGGCAGGCCGGAGGTGTGGGTCAGCAGGTGGCCGATCCGGACCTGTTCCTTGCCGAGGCAGGCGAAGGCGGGAAGATAACGGCTCACGTAATCGTTCACGTCCAGGATACCCCTGTCCAGCAGGATCGCGATGGACGTTGCCGTGGCGATGGGCTTGGTCAGTGAGGCCAGATCGAAGATGGTCTCCGTTCGCATGGCTGCCTGGCAGGGATCGATGATCGCATTGCCGAAGGCCTTGTGGTAGAGGACTCGATTCGAGCGTCCGACGAGGACCACCGCTCCCGGAAAATGGCCCGCCTCGATCTCCGCCATGACGATCCCATCAATCTGCGCCAGATGGGCATCACGGAGGCGACCCGTCCGGCAGCCCGATGACAGGCACAGAAGACATGAAACGATGCACAGGCGAAGATACGGTATTCGTGCTTCGTGCTTTGGGGTCATGCTGTGTCTCCTCGGACCTCGGCCTCGATCCGCTCGATGGCCAGTGCCACCGGCGACGGGACTTCTTCGCCGCGTTTGGCCCGCTCGGCCACGTCTTCCATCGCCTGGTGCAGGACCTCGCACGCGCGGTCATAGTCCGAGCCGGTCACCTGGCAGACGAGCCGGGTCCCCCTGTCGATCAATTTCTTATTGCTGGGTGACAACCAGACCATCGCGTTGCCGATCACTCGGCCCATCCGCGCCATGGTGGCTGTGGAGATCGTGTTCAGGATCAGCTTGGCCGCAAGGTGCTCCCAGAGCCGCAGCGGCGATTTCGGCACGTCGCAGAGGATATGGATATGGTCGTCCACAGCCGCCTGCCCGACGGACGGCCCAAAAGTGATCGCCATCGTCCGGCTGTATTGATCGAGGGTGATTGATGATGGAGGATCGGGCAGTTCGCCGAGCCGCACGAGCATTGAGTCGGCGGCGTCCGTGCGCGACGGGTCGGGCTCGTTCCCGATGCGGAACCTGTGTATCTCGCTGTTGTCCAGCTTCGGCGGGGCCGTCTGGAGGGCCGGTGGGGCATGCAACTCCTTGAAGACCTCCGGTCCCCAGGTCAGGCCGCGAGGCTCGCGCTGGAGCATTTCCCGCCACGCCCGCTCCGTGGGACAATGTGGGTTCTTGACGAATGCCCACGATGCGGGCGAACTCGCATCGCCCTCTCCGCGGAAGGGCGGGATCATGAACGTCGGCGAACGCTCGGTCGTATCTGTCAGGACATCTAACATCAGCGAATCGGCGAGGTACGTCACGAGGCCATGCCTGCGGTAGACGCGCTCCTCCAACTCCGCCATGTGGGCGATGGCCGTCACGGCCTGCGGCTCGCACAATTGGCGGAGCAGGTTTTCAAACTGCCGCTGATATTCCTGTGAGGAGCCGGGTGCCATGCCTACGCTCGCGTCGGCATGCTCCTTTTTGCACTCAGATGTGCCCAGGGAGGAGTGGATATGACGCCCATTCGAAGCTTTCCGGAGGAATCGCACCAGCGCCATTTCGAGTGCCGCCCCGACGACGAGAAGCTCGGCCGTGGCGGCCTGCATCCGTGTCGAGCCGGTGATGGCCATCGGGCCGGTCGCGAGGTCGAGCTTGTGGATGCGAGATTCTTCGATGACCTCGCGCGACCGCTGCACGTGCCGACGGAGCAGATCGGTCGGGTTGTTGTAGACGAAGAACACGTGGGCCCCGGCGTCGAGCCCCTGCCAGGCGGTGCCGATCACGAACGGCGTCTCACCGCCCTCGGTGATGGCGACGACTACATCGTCTCGCTGGAGCCCTGCCTCTCGAATCTGACGCCGCCCGAAATCGGGGAAGTCCTCGAATCCTTCCACCGCTTTGATCAACGCGAAATCCCCGCCGGCCATGATGCTGACGCACAGGTCCGCCATCCGGGAGTTGGCTGGTTCGGCCCGACGCCAGAACTCTCGCCAGGCCGCCTCCAGGAGGATGCTCAGTCGTCCAGTGGACCCACAACCGGTGAAGAAGATCCGCCTGCCCCGGCTCATCGCGTCGCAGAAAGCCTGGGTGAGAGTACCGACGCTCTCCTGGGCGAAGATCCTGTCCAACGCGGCCGGAATGTCCTCATCCACGGATTGCAGCAGCCGAACGCCCGCCTCGACATCGGCCTGGATCACCTGAGAGAGGTTGCAGGTCTTCGGATGAAACGACTCCGTAAGCAACTCCCCCAGCCGAAACGCCTTCTGGCATTCGATGAACTCTCTGGCTTTCTCTACGGCATTCGACATCGGCCTGGTCAGTCCATTCACTTCTTCTCGGTGGCTTCCGCCTGCTTGTGGGCGGTCCTTCGTAGTCATATCACCTTGCGCGACTTGTGTAAACGTGATTTAGGTTGATTGTCTTCCGGTTGGGGCGGGCATATAATCTCGTCATGGATGATTTCGTGACAGTATTCGGACGGCGGGGCGGTCGTGAGTAATCACATTGCAGAACTCGCGTCCAGAAACACGCTGCGCGTGGCGGGGCTGATGTCCGGGACGTCGGCGGATGGCGTGGATGTGGCCGTCGTGGACATTCGGGGGCGGAAGGTGCGTCTGCTGGCGTTCGATGTGTTCCCGTATCCGGCCACGTTGCGGAAGGAGGTCCTGGCGCTCTGCCGGCCTGAGACGGCGAGACTGGATCGTATCTGCCATGTCAACCACGTGCTGGGTGAGGTCTTCGCGGAGGCGGTCATTCGACTCTGTCGCGATCAAGGGATTGCCCTGGACTCCATCGACCTGATCGGCTCGCATGGGCAGACGATCTGGCATAGTCCCGAGGGCGGTCGTTATAAGGGGCGGATCGTGCGCTCGACGCTCCAGATCGGCGAGCCGTCCGTGATTGCGCAGCGGACCGGCATCACGACCGTGGCGGACTTTCGACCCCGGGATATGACCGCCGGTGGCCAGGGGGCGCCGCTCGTGCCTTATCCGGACTACGTGCTTTTCTCGGACTCTCGCATCTGCCGGGGCGTGCAGAACATCGGCGGCATCGCGAACGTGACTTTCCTGCCGGCGCGGTGCACTCCGGCGGATATCCTCGCGTTCGACACCGGGCCGGGGAACATGGTCATCGACGGCATGGTGCGTCTGGTCACCGACGGGAAACGCCACTACGACCGGGGCGGTGCCATGGCGGCGGAAGGCCGCGTGCACGATGGACTCCTGAAGGAGATGATGAGGCACCCGTTCCTGCGTCGCCGGCCGCCGAAGTCCACCGGCCGGGAGCAGTTTGGTCAACAATACTGCGATTGGCTCTACGGCGAGGCTCGCAAGCTGAAGTCGACACCGGAGGACACGGTTGCTACAGCGACGGCGTTTACGGCGGCGAGCATCGCGCAGGCTTGGCGTAAGTTCCTACCGCGGGTGCCGGAGGAGATGGTTCTCTGCGGCGGCGGTTCTCACAATGCCACGCTCGTTCGGATGTTGCAGGCGAAGCTGGCGGGCGTTAGAATCCGCTCGACGGATGAGTTCGGCATCAGCGTGGATGCCAAGGAGGCCGTCTCGTTCGCTATCCTGGCGGCCGCTACGATCCAGGGGATCGCCAACAACGTCCCCTCCGCTACGGGGGCGGACGAACCTGTTGTTCTGGGAAAGATCGTGCCGGGACGATGACGCAGCGCAGAGCCTTGCCAACGACGGAGAAACGCAATCCCCGCAGCGCGAATGTCGACGCCCTGTCCACGCGCCAGATCGTGGACCTCATCAACGCGGAGGATCGGACGGTGCCGCAGGCGGTGGGAAAGGAGCGTGAGCGAATCGCGGCCGCGGTGGACGTGATCGTGGACCGGTTCCACCAGGGGGGGCACCTCTTCTATGTCGGAGCAGGTACGAGCGGACGGCTCGGGGTCCTCGACGCCTCTGAGTGTCCGCCAACGTTTGGAGTCAATCGGTCCCTGGTTCAGGGCATCATTGCCGGTGGACGCCGGGCCCTCGTCCGGTCCATCGAAGGCGCCGAGGATTATCCGGACGACGGTGCTGCGGCCATCGACAAGAAAGGTGTCAAGCCGAGGGATGTTGTTGTGGGGCTGGCGGCGTGTGGCATGACGCCCTTCGTACGAGGCGCCCTGCAACGGGCACGCGAGATTGGCGCCGCCACGGTGTTCGTGACCTGCGCTCCGGAAGCGGTCTCGCCCGCCCCTGCCGAGATCGTCATCAATCCGGTGGTTGGCCCCGAGGTGGTCACTGGCTCCACGCGGATGAAGGCGGGCACCGCCACCAAGCTCGTGCTCAACACGCTCACGACGACCGCCATGATCAAGCTGGGCAAGGTCTACGGCAACCTCATGGTCGATCTCCAGGCAGTGAACAACAAGCTGCGGGACCGCTCCGTGCGGATCGTCGTCGAACTGACGGGCCTCTCGCGCCGGCGGGCCCAGGCCCTGCTCCAACGGGCCGATGGGCAACTCAAGGCCGCTGTCGTCATGCACTTCCGGCGCGTAGACCTGGCTGGTGCGCTGACGATCCTGGAACGGAACGACCAGATTCTGCGACGGGCGATTGTGGACGCCGGGGAGACACCATGATGGCAGCGGATACACGACCACGCGCCCGTATCGCGTTGATGGCGATTGTCACCCTGACGATTTTGTGGGCGACCCGCGTGGCGCCGGCGCAGGATTCTGCCCGTTTCGAGGATTTCATCGGCTCATTTCCTGCTGCCGTGCAGGCCCGCGCCCGTGCGGTCTGGGAGGCGCCACCCTCTCCCGGGGTGGCCGGGGATTCCGGAACGACCGAGGTCTCCGGCGGGGATGTCTCCGATGACGATCTACTCGCCTCTGTCGACGGTGCGAAGAAGGACGCCGTGCTGGCGCAGTTGAAAGAGTTGCGAGCGCAGTGGCACACCGCCTGCGCGGAGCGAGATGAACTCGTACAGACCACGGCCCGCTGGACGTCGTTTGCCGAGCGCCTGAAGGACCGCGACGATATGGGGCCTGTGTATCTTCGCGCCCTACGCGTTGTACGTGAGCACCAGGCTCTACTCCAGCGAGCCGAAGTGCGCATAGACGCCCTGAAACAGGAGATTCAGTCCCGTCGCGTTGGGGTTGCCCTCGATGCCGTCTCACGCAATTTCACCACGGGGGACTGGCTCGTCATTATCGCGTACCTCGTCCTGACGACAGTGCTGGGCGGGCTGCTGGCCGGCAAGCAGGCGTCGATGAAGGACTTCTTTCTCGGCGGCCGCCGGCTGCCCTGGCCCGCCGTTTGCGGCTCCATCATCGCCACGGAGTTGTCGGCGGCGACCTTTCTCATCGTCCCGGCCCTGGTCTTCTCCGCCGCTGGCGACATGACCTACATCCAACTTGCCCTTGGGACCATTCTGGCCCGTTTCATCATCGGCTACTTCTTTATCCCCGCCTATTACGAACGCGAGATCTACTCGCCATACGAGTACATGGGCCGGCAGTTGGGCCCGCGCGTGAAGAACATCACCACAGGCCTCTTCATGATCGGCGGCATCCTCGCCCAGGGCGCTCGCGTCTACATCGCGGCCAAAGCCCTTCAGGTCGTCACCGGTACTGATGTCGCCATGTCCATCGTCATCATCGGCGTTGTCTCCATCGGCTGGACGATCATGGGCGGGATCGCAACCGTCGTGTGGACTGACGCGATCCAGTTCCTGCTTTTTGTGATCGGGGCCGTAGCCGCCGTGGCGTTCGCGGCGACCAGTATCGACGGCGGTCTGGCCGCCATCACCGCCGAGGCCCATCATGCCGGCAAGTTCCGGATTCTCAACCTCAATCTCAATACGCATGAAGCGTACACGCTCTGGTGCGGCCTGATCGGCTTCAGCTTTCTGACCCTGGCCTCTCACGGCACCGACCAACTGCTGGTACAGCGTCTGTTCACCTGCAAGGGTCCGGGGCACGCGCGCAAGGCCATCGTCTGGTCCAGCCTGTCACAAGTGTTGACGTTGCTGCTTCTCTTCGTCGGAGCCGCTGTCTTCGTCTACTACCGTCATGTCCCGCTGACGGCGTCTGAGCGGGTCGTGGTCAATGCCGACTCCATGAAAGTCTTCGCCGTCTACATCGTCGATGTGATGCCGCCGCTGCTGTCCGGCCTGCTCATGGCCGCCATCTTTGCCGCCGCCATCTCCACGCTCGATTCGCTCCTGGCCGCCCTGTCCCAGTCCACTATTTCCATCCTGTACCGGCCGTTCCTCAGGCCCCGCGCTTCCGAGCGCCATTACATCAGGGCTTCTCGCGTCATGGTCTTGATCTGGGGCGTGCTGCTGACCGCCTTTGCCATCTACTGCGACGTGATCGCCCGCTCCTACACCGACCTGATTCAGTTCGCCCTGGCCATGGCGGCCTACACCTACGGCGGTCTGCTGGGTGTGTTTCTGCTGGCCTTCCTGCCGACGCGGCGCGACGATCTGGGCCTGTTGTGGGGCGTCCCTCTGTCCATGCTGACGGTCTTCGCCCTGAGCTGGCATCAGGCCGTTCCGCAGTGGATTGTTGTGGTGGCCTCGGCGATTCTGCTCGTGCAGGCTTTTCGGCGGCTCCGGCAACAGCCCGAAAAGATCCTCTACATTGCCTTGGCTGTGCTGCTGGTCCTGATCCTCAGCCTGGCCGTGGTCGGCACCACGCCCGACGGCGGACCGGTGCACATCACGCTGGCCTGGCCCTGGCACTTCCCCCTGGCAACGGCCATGACGTTCTGCCTCGGCTATCTCGTCGGCAATCGGCGTCCTGCCGAAACGGTGAACGCGCGGTAGAGGCGACCCCAGGATCTCCAAGAAATCATCCCTCACGTTGCCCGAACGTGGCTCGTCGTTATCGGTACTGCGATCACGATGATGCTTAGCTGGCTGCTGGCTGAAATTGAGCCGGTGTTCGGACACGCTTGAGAACAAGCCGTGACGACCAAGCCCTTGCGACAGGCGGTGACATGCAACGCCTGACAGCGTCAGCGCGCCCATGAATATCAGACGCGTGCACATCGTGCCCATCGCCAAGGGCTGAGTCGCAGGAGCGGTCGGGTCTGTGAATGTACGAAAAATCCCAGGGAATGCAGATTAAGATGCATCCCCGAGCGGTCGAGATACCTGTGGGACGGATACCCGTATGACCCTGGTCCCAAGATAGCCACGGCCGAGGGATCGCAGGCGACCCAGGCCCAAGTCAGTGAAGGAGCGTCAGCCATGGCCAGAGCCACGCAAGAGAGCACGACACTCGACATCGACGGCACCGTAGCTTCCTACCCGGACCCGCTCAGGACCCTCGTGTGGAATGCGATCGTCGAGAAGGCCACGGACGTACACATGCACTGCGTGGCGGAAGGCGTGCGAGTCCTTCACCGCGTCGATGGGATCATTCACCCGAAGCAGCAACTACCCCCGGCCGAGGGCAGGAGGCTGCTGAACCAGTTGAAGAGTGCCGCCGGGCTGAACGCCGTTCGCTCCTTTGCTCCGCTCGAAGGCCAGATCACCTGGCCCGATGAGGATATGAGATGGGAAATCCGCGTCACGCTGACGCCCGTGTGCAAC
>Ga0272441_10012944_pt1 | contig 12092 bp, 8 predicted proteins | sample SSMProp6N_FD_193582 | JGI IMG/M metagenome (GOLD analysis project Ga0272441, IMG submission 193582) | Marine sediment archaeal communities from Little Sippewissett salt marsh, Falmouth, MA, United States - SSM-Prop-6N | ecosystem: Environmental > Aquatic > Marine > Wetlands > Sediment ...
CAAATTCAAGAGTGAGCGGGTGATCGGTATCATCAATGATATGGCGGATCACATCGCCAATGAAGCGGTAAAACACAGAGAACACTGGGGAATAAGCCAGTTTGTGGCATCCAGCCATATTCAGCGAATGATTTCTTTTGCCATGGAACGGCCGGCATATTTGCGCGGTTTTATGAGGGATTTTTTTGACTGCGGCAACGACGGTGAATTGGTCCTCAATGTCACAAAGGGTGGCAGAATCATATTAAACTCGCTGTCCATTGGAAAAGATGATACCCCATGGACAGGCACCTATTTTCAAGGCAATCCAGTGACGGTGAAAGCAGTGGCGAAATACGGATACAAATTTGACGGATGGACCGGAGATGTCACGTCATCCGAAGATTCAATGATTGTATCGGTCACAAGCGAAACAAGCTTGAAGGCTTGTTTTTCGCTGGACACCTCGGTTGTCAAGGAGATCGTCATCAATGAAATCAACTATAATTCGGCGGATGATTTTGATTCCGGTGACTGGGTGGAATTGTACAACCAGAGTGATTGGCCTGTCAATATCGGCGGGTGGTATTTTTCGGACAGTGATAACGACCATCAATTCTTTTTCCCGGCAGGAACGGTGCTTGAGCCGGACAATTACCTGGTAATCATTGATAATGACAGCGCTTTTACATCGCGTTTCCCGGAGATTGGCAACCATATCGGAGAAACAGGTTTCGGATTGAGCGGCTCCGGAGAATTCATCAAACTGGTCGGCGGAGGCGGGCAGGTGATCGACTCACTGACCTATGATGACAAGTCGCCCTGGCCGGAAGAAGCGGATGGCGACGGCGCAACCCTCGAATTGTCAGATCCGGGAAGTGATAATTCCCGAGCTGAAAACTGGAGAGCTTCGCAGGGACACGGAACGCCGGGCAGGCAAAATTCCTGTATAACCTCTGTCAACAGGCATGCAGGACAGCGGACTCCCGGTGATTTTACACTCTGCCAGAATTATCCCAATCCGTTCAATCCGACGACAACGATCACATATTCCATACCGGCGCCGGGCCGGGTATCCCTGGTTGTTTATGACCTGCTGGGCCGGGAGATTGCTACGTTATTCAAAGGGGACCGTCAGCCCGGCACATATTCCGAGACTTTTGACGGGAGCGGACTTTCCACGGGTATTTATTTATACAGGCTGCAGGCGGACAGGTATTCAGATACAAAAAAATTCCTGTTGACCAGGTAATGAAAATCAGGACGGGTACATACCTGTCGTCATTTGCAGATATTTTCAATAATGATCAGGAAAGGTGTGCCGTGAGACATGTTCAAATTTTGTTCCGACCTGTATTTTTGTCTTTTTTACTTTTATCGGTATCCGCGTTCGGACGGATTCGATTACCCAGGCTCATCAGCGACGGAATGGTTTTGCAGCGTGATGCCGCAATCACTGTTTGGGGGTGGGCTGACCCGGGAGAAAAAATATCCATTCATTTTCTCGATTCAACGTACATCACAAGTGCTGATGATCAGGGCGAGTGGCGGGTTGTGCTGCCGGAATACGAAGCCGGCGGGCCTTATGAAATGCATCTGGAAGCGGATTCATCGATTGTCATTCATGATCTCATGATTGGTGATGTCTGGATCTGTTCCGGCCAGTCGAATATGGAATTGAATATGAAAAGAGTGCGTCCGTTGTATGAAGCGGAGATCGCCGCTTCGGAAAATCCGTACATCCGCTATTTTGAAGTTCCCGACCGATATGATTTTTGCACACCACAAAAGGATATTCCATCCGGGCAATGGATCAAAGCCAATCCGGAAAATGTTTTGGATTTTTCCGCCGTGTCCTATTTTTTTGGAACAGAAGTATACGAAAAGTATCACATTCCCGTCGGTTTGATCAATGCCGCTCTGGGGGGATCACCTGCCGAAGCCTGGATCAGTGAGGAAGGCCTGAAGGAATTTCCCGTGCATTATCAGGAAGCGCAGCGATTTAAAGACAGTACATTGATCCGTCAGATTCAGAATGAAGACAGAACCAGGATGAATGCGTGGTACAGCCGCCTGCAGCGGAATGACAGAGGGTATCAAAATCCCGGTCAGCCGTGGTACAGCCCGGAATATGACGATTCTGACTGGCTGACCATGAAAATTCCGGGTTTCTGGGCGGGAGACAGTCTGGGTCCTGTTCATGGCGTTGTCTGGTTCAGAAAGAAAATCAGTATTCCGGCCTCCTTTGCGGGAACACAGGTCCGGCTGAATCTGGGACGGATCGTTGATGCGGATTCTGTTTTTGTCAACGGGCATTTTGCCGGTACAACAAGTTATCAATACCCGCCAAGAAGGTATAATATTCCACCCGGGATTATCAAGGAAGGCGAAAATACGATCGTGATACGTGTGATCAACAGTGCGGGCAAAGGCGGGTTCATTCCGGACAAACCGTATGAATTGGAAGCAGGCGGTGAACGAATTGATCTGAAAGGCGACTGGCGGTATCGTCTCGGCGCCGAAATGGAACCGCTGAAAGGCGAGACAGTTATCAGGTGGAAACCGCTCGGTCTGTACAACGCGATGATTTTTCCGCTAATGAATTATTCAATCAAAGGCGTCATCTGGTATCAGGGCGAATCCAATGCCGGAAGACCGGCTGAATACAGAAAACTGTTTCCGGCGCTGATCACAGACTGGCGCAGGAACTGGAATCAGGGTGATTTTCCGTTTTTGTTTGTCCAGCTGCCGAATTTCATGGAGGAGAAGTCCGAACCCTCGGAAAGCAACTGGGCCCTGATGCGCGAGGCCCAGCTGAAAACATTATCGATTCCCAATACCGCAATGGCCGTAACCATTGATATTGGTGAATGGAATGACATTCATCCGCTGAATAAAAAAGATGTCGGAAAGCGGCTTTTTCTTGCCGCTGAAAAAGTCGCCTACAATGATGAAACAGTGGTCTTTTCCGGTCCGGTATACAAATCGATGAAAATCGAAGGGAACAGAATCATTCTTTCATTTGAAAATGTGAACGGGGGTCTGATAGCAAAAGGCGGCAAAATGCCCGGCGGTTTTGCCATTGCCGGAGCGGACAGCCATTTTGTATGGGCACGGGCCAAAATGAAACATGACAAAGTGATTGTCTGGAATGATGCGGTTGCAGATCCGGTGGCAGCAAGATACGCGTGGGCAGATAATCCGGCCAATGCAAATTTATACAACAGGGCCGGACTGCCGGCATCACCATTCAGAACGGATGACGATTAAAAACGAATTGAGGTAAAATTGAATGTGAAATTTCCAGCTGTTTTCTTCTGCAGTTTTTTGTTGTTTGCAGGAATCAACTCTGCCCGGACTGTTGATCCATTGTATGAGGTCGGCACATGGCGGGGATTCAGATCCTGTGCCGTCAGCTTTACTTTTGATGACAATACTCCCAATCAGATATCCGTTGTGATGCCGATATTCAATCAGTACGGATTCAAGATGACATTTTTCCCGGTAATTAATTGGGGGCCGGACTGGAAGGCGCTTCAGTCAGCTGCATTAAACGGCCATGAAATCGGAAGCCATACTGTTACCCACGCGAATCTGGGTGCCCTGACAGATGAACAGGAAATCACAGAATACAGGGATTCACAGGAAGCCATCAATTTGCATATCCCCGGTCAGCAATGTGTCACGATTGCCTACCCTTATTGTGTATCAGGCGATCAATCCATCTGTAAACAGTATTATATCGCCGCAAGAGGCTGTTCCGGCGCTGTTGTTTCGAAAACACCGCCTGATTTTATGAACATCAGCTCGATTGTATGCGGCAGTGAGGGGTCCACACAGCGGGTATCCGACTTTACAGGCAGAGCCGACGCAGCCGCCTCCTCGAACGGGTGGGTCGTCTTTCTGATTCACGCCATAGACAATGAATCCGGGTATTCACCCACCAGTTCTTCCGAAATAAACAGCACGCTTGAATATTTCAGTCAGAATGAGGATCAATTCTGGGTTTCAACGTTCGGAAATGTTGCACGGTACATTCGGGAAAGAAACAATGTCTCCGTTACACAGATTTTGGAACAAGACAGTGTGATCACCCTTTCTGTGACGGATACACTTGATAATACCATTTATAATCAGCCAGTGACAATTCGCAGGGTCCTGCCCCCGGACTGGGCTTCTGCAAGGATTTCTCAAAACGGCAAAATACTGGATTCCCAAATCACAAATTTCGATGATACGGATTATATCATGTTTGATGTGGTTCCGGACAGCGGAGATATCCGGATGATCAAAGCGGCGGGAACCGGCATTTTCGGGAAAACAGGCCGTGTGATTCAAAATCCGCGTTTGATGCAGAATTATCCCAATCCGTTTAATCCGGTTACAACGATTCATTACCGGATATCCCAGGCAGGTTTTGTGAGTCTGAAGGTATACGCTGTGTCCGGCAGGGAGATTGCCACGCTGGTCAGCGGACAATTATCACCCGGGGATTATTCCGTAAAAATGGATGGTACGGATCTTTCCGGCGGATTGTATCTGTATCGACTTCGCGCCGGCAATTTCAGCCAGACTGAAAAATTCATCCTTTTAAAATAGATGATGAACGGGACGGATTTTGCGATTTAAGCCAATCCAGGTATTTTAGGCGACCGGTTTAACTGTGGCGGGGACTTCATGCCATGGGAACAGAAACGGCAAATTGATATGAATGCCGGACAGACGTGCTTTTCAGGTTCGATATTTTTGTGAGTTATTTTTTTCGAGTCATACAGGCACGTCATCATGGAAAGGGACCGTTCATTCAGCTGTCACCGGACAGGACATCGCCCGACCGCACATCAATCTCATGAATATGGTGCGTCCCGGAGTTCGTATGAAAGCAACAGAAATTGTGACTGTTGCCGCCTGTGTGGAGGTGATGAAAACAGTGTTCAGTATCGGATTCAGTAAAATCAATAGGTTGTAATGAATGTCATTATCGATAGATATCACAAATCAGATGAAAGGTGACTCATATGAAGACCAATGATCATTCTGTTTGGGCAAACAGAAAGGAAGGTTCGTGGCTTTGTATTGTCGCAGCAGCGATTGCACTGCAATGGACCGGGATTCAGGTGCAAGCCGGGCCTTCAGGCGGGCCATACGGACCCGTTCAGCAGATGTATACGGTACCGGGTAACGCCCCTGGGGTATACTATGTGGCGCCGGACGGGAAAGCAGAAAACACGGGTGAATCCGTGGATATGCCCACAACGCTGGAGGCGGCCATTGAACGTGTGCAGACCGGTGATGCCATTATCCTGCGCGGCGGAACCTACCGGACCGGCAATCTGGTTCTCAATCAGGGAATCACCATGCAACCCTATGCGGACGAGATGCCTGTTCTGAAGGGGACGTATGTTGCGAAAGATTGGCATGATCTGGGTAACGGATTGTGGATCACTTCATGGAACAGACTGTTTCCTTCGAAACCGGACAACTGGTGGATGCGGCTGCGGCAGGGCAAAGAAACCCCGCTGTACCGGTTTAATAATGATATGGTGTTCGTGGACGGGAAATTTCTGCAGGCCGTGGGCTGGGAAGGTGACGTGGACGAAGGCACCTATTATATCGATTATGAAAACAACCGGGTTTACATCGGCGTCGATCCCGCAGACCGTCTGGTCGAAATCACGGCATTTGATGTGGCAATCCTCAGAACGGTCCGGGAATGTCACGGCAAAAAACCTGATAAAAAAGGATTCGTATTACGTGGAGTGACGCTGACACAGTATGCCTACCGGGCGCTCGAAATAGAAGGCGCCTTTCCGGAGGGAGTGGCTGACGAGGCCGGTTTCGGCAAAGATGTTGTCGGAACGAAACTCGAGCACTGTACCATTTCCAATTGTTCCCGGGTGGCGGGCTATTTCAAGGGTGATTCCCTGGTCATTCGTCACTGCAGAATCAGTGATACCAGCACAGAGGGACTTTATATTCAAAGTTCAAACGACGTATTGCTTGAAAAGAATATTTTAACACGCAATAATATCGAGCGGATTACCGGATATTTTCCGGCAGCGGTCAAAATCTTCAATCAATGTCACCGTGTGACATGCCAGGACAACCTGGTCATCGATCTGCCTTATTCCAACGGTATCTGGTATGATGTCGGTAATGTGGACGGCCGTTTTCTGAACAACTGGATCGAAGGTGTGGGAAACAGCAAAGATCCGTTCTCGATTGAGCGGCCATGGCCGAGTGAAAACGGCTTTTTCTTTGAAATATCGAAGGGCGCCATATGCGCGGGAAATGTGTTTGTCAATTGCGACCATGGGCTGTGGGTACTCAACAGTTCGGATGTCATCATATACAACAACACATTTGTCAACAGCACGGCATGCATCGGCCGCACTGAACGCAGCGCGGCGGGTGATCACTTCGGCTGGCACCCCAGCACCGGTCCGGATGTGGATGAAAGGGACGGCCACGCATTTGTCAATAACCTGATGACGGGCGATGCCACTTTTCACCGGCTCTTTTTATTTGTCTGGCAGCCGGCTGCGCTGTGCAAGAGATTGAGTACATCCCAGCTCAGGGATCTTGATCACAATGTATACGTTCGCAGTGTGAAAAGCAGCGATCCGTTGATTTTGTGGAGTCCTGTGAAAAATAAAGACTGCCGGGCGCTTCTCGATTCTCCGGCCGGGTTGCACGGTTTGCAGCCCGCCTTTTCCAACAGCAGTCTTTTTCTTGATGACTATCACGGCCCCCTCTTTAAAAGTCCGGAACTGGGGCATTTTCAGGCGCTGTCCGGCTTCCCGGGTTTGTTATCGGGAACGGCAATTCCGGAAGTAATTAAAGAAAAAATGGGGATATCTCCGGAGCAGGATAAATATGTGGGCGCGTATCCGCCCCCGGCGGGAGACTAGCACGCCGGCGGATATCCGATGGTAATCATGCCGCGGGAGATTCAAATCATCACTCAGTGTATATAACAGCAAATCCCGTGAATTGATGCGGGAATACCTGTACAACAATGTCAAAACAAATGGTATCCGATATTACAGGAGAGCAAAAATGAGCAGAATAAAAATGGTTGGTGCAATGCTGGTCATCATGATATTGGGTTGCCGGCATGAAAAGCAGGAAGTATCAATCGGACCCTCTTTGAAAGAAGCCTATCAGGATTTATTTTTGATAGGGACCGCGTTGAATACGGCGCAGATTGCGGGTCAAGACCGGGCATCCCTGGAAATTGTAAAAAAGCAGTTTAACGCGATCACCGCGGAGAATATTCACAAGTGGGAAAAGATACATCCGGAAGAGGGTGTCTATCAATTCGGGCCGGCTGATGATTTTCTCGCATTTGGAGAGAAAAACCGGATGGTTATGATCGGGCACACACTGGTCTGGCAAAACCAGACACCGGCATGGGTATTTGAAGACGCAAACGGGCAGCCTGTGGGCAGGGACGAATTATTAAAAAGACTGAAGGATCATATTGATACAGTGGTCGGACGCTACCGGGGCAAGATACACGGCTGGGATGTAGTGAATGAAGCCATTGACGAGCAGGGGAATTATCGTCAGAATAACACATGGTACGAGATTATCGGTCCTGATTATATCGAATACGCGTTCAAATGGGCTCATGAAGCGGATCCCGGCGCCGAGCTTTATTACAATGATTTCAACATGTGGTATGAAGGGAAAGTGGAATCGGTCATCAAGCTGGTCCGGAACCTGCAATCCAAAAATATCCCCATACACGGGATCGGGCTTCAGGGACATTGGGGGCTGGACTATCCGCCCCTTGATGAACTCGAAGCATGCCTCCGGGCCTATTCTGAGACAGGCCTGAATCTGATGATCACGGAAATGGAAATCAATGTGCTTCCGTTTCCCGAATCCGCAGACATTGGTGCGGATATTACGAAAAATTATGAACTCCGCAAAGAGTACGATCCGTATGCAGAGGGTTTTCCGGATTCCATGCAGGTCATTCTCGGTAACAGATACCGGGAGCTGTTCGATCTGTTCATTCAGTACAAGGCGCATGTCAGCCGGGTAACACTGTGGGGAGTTCATGATGGTCAATCATGGACAAATTACTGGCCGATACGGGGGAGAACCAACTATCCCCTGCTTTTCGACAGAAAGTTGAAGCCAAAACGGGCTTTCTATGACCTCATTCACCTTGTCACCGAAGAGGAATGACATATGAAAAGACACGATCCATTTATCATATTGATTCTGTCCGCCTTGTTCCTGTCCGCAATGCATCCGGTTTGTTATGCGGATGACGGTTACCGGTTGTGGCTGAAATATGACAGGCTGAATAACAGGAATGTACTGTCGACATACCGGGAAAACATCAGGGCACAGTATATACCGGGCAGTGATGCCGCAAGCAATGTCATTCGCAGTGAATTGAACCGCGCTTTCAGGGGATTGTTCGGCGAATGCATCAGAACGGCGGACGCAGCCGGCGGAAACATGCTCATCGTTGCACAACACAGCGAGTTGCCGCCGGGAGCAGCAGAAGCGACAAGGGAAGCAGTCCGTACACTGGGCGATGAGGGCTTTTTAATAAAAAGCCTGAGCATTGGTGACAGACAATCCATTCTCATCACGGCGAAAACGCGGGCAGGACTGCTGTATGGTGTGTTTCATTTTATCGGTCTTTTGCAGAACAGTCAGTGTATCACGCATCTGGATATCGCATCATCCCCAAAAATAAAATTGCGCGTATTGAATCACTGGGACAGAATGGATCGCAGAGTTGAACGGGGTTACGCTGGTTTTTCACTGTGGGACTGGCACAAACTGCCCGATTATATCCATCCCCGCTATATTGATTATGCCCGCGCCAACGCGTCCATCGGTATCAATGGCACTGTTTTGAACAGCGTCAATGCGAATGCGCTGATGCTGACAACACCCTATCTCAACAAAGTGGCTGCCCTGGCCGGTGTGTTTCGTCCTTTTGGTATTAAAGTCTATCTTTCCATCCGTTTCAGCGCGCCCATTGATATCGGCGGCCTGGCATCGGCGGATCCCCTGGACAGGGGAGTACAGGCCTGGTGGAAGAAAAAAGCCGATGAGATCTATGCGCTGATTCCGGACTTCGGCGGATTTCTGGTCAAGGCCAATTCGGAAGGGCAGCCAGGCCCGGGTGATTATCAGCGTACGCATGCCGAGGGGGCCAATATGCTGGCCGATGCCCTGAAACCCCATGGGGGTGTGGTGATGTGGCGTGCGTTTGTTTATGATGCGGACAACAAAGAAGACCGTGCAAAACAGGCATACAATGAGTTTAAGCCCCTGGACGGCAATTTCAGGGAAAATGTGCTCGTACAGGTCAAGAACGGTCCCATCGATTTCCAGCCGCGCGAACCGTTTCATCCCCTTTTTGGAGCGACACTCGAAACACCGCTGATGATGGAATTTCAGATCACGCAGGAATATCTGGGATTCAGCACCCATCTGGTTTATCTGGGCACGCTTTTTAAGGAAGTACTGGATGCCGATACATATCAGCAGGGAGCAGGCAGCACCGTGGCCAAGGTCATCGACGGATCGTTATATAATCAGCATCTGTCGGGAATAGCCGGTGTGGCCAACACAGGAACGGACCGCAACTGGACGGGTCATGTTTTCGGTCAGGCAAACTGGTATGTATTCGGACGGCTGGCCTGGGATCCTGCCTTGTCCGCCGAAGAGATAGCGAGAGAATGGATCGCGAGAACTTTTTCCCGTGATCATGCGGTCATGGATACCATACTGTCTGTCATGATGTCTTCCAGAGAAGCCGCGGTGAATTATATGACGCCTCTCGGTCTTCATCATATCATGGGATGGGATCATCATTACGGACCGGCGCCGTGGATCAAGGACAAGCACCGGGATGACTGGACATCCGTGTATTATCACAGGGCGGACAGCCAGGGTGTGGGATTTGACAGAACCGTGTCCGGAAGCAATGCCCTGGAACAGTATGCGGAACCCGTGCAGGAGCGTTTTGCCTCGCCGGACCGATGCCCGGATGAATTTTTGCTGTGGTTCCATCATCCGGACTGGGATTTTCCGATGAAGTCCGGAAAAACATTGTGGGAAGAATTGTGTGACCGGTATTATCGGGGGGCCGCGCAAGTCTCCCGCATGAGAGAATCATGGAATCAGCTTGAGTGTAAAATAGACGCGGACATGTTTCATCATGTCGAACAGATGCTGGCCATTCAGGAAAAGGAAGCCGTATGGTGGCGCAATGCCTGCGTGCTTTATTTCCAGACATTTTCAGGCCTTCCCGTTCCGGAAGGTCTGGAAAAACCGGATAAAACACTGAGTTATTATCAGAACTTATCGTTTCCGTTTGCACCAAAATGAATCATTCCGGCAGTCAGGTTGCCCTTTTTATAAAAAACGCTTGTCGCGAGTTTTACGATGTTCACGACAAGCGTTTTTTTTCAGATCGATTTTATAAACGGTGCAATGCTGCTGATTCAGCCGCCATTGTCATTGGCAAGAATTTTATGCCTTTTGACGACGGGCCGTCAATTCCTTTTCGATTTGAATCATGGCGTCATTGGTAAGCGGATAGAAGATCATCAATGCCGCTCCGATAAGCGCCGGAACGGCCGCGTAAATACTGATGGACATTTTAATACCCGTCATTGACAGCGCGGTTTGCTGCACATTGGGCTGATACCCGTAGGCTGCCAGAATCCATGCCAGCATGGAACTTCCGAGAGCAACACCAAATTTCAGGGCGAAAAGCGAGGCGGACATGATCAAACCGGTGGCCCGGCGGCCTCTTTTCAGTTCGGAATAATCAGCCGTATCCGTATACATGGCCCACTGCAGCACGGATACCGGTCCCACGGCAAATGACACAAGAAAATGAAACACGAACATGAGAACAATATCGTTGGGGCCGAGCAGGAAAAATAAAGAGGAAAAAATACCGCAGGCGGCCAGAAAACCGGCATAGGTGTTTCGTTTATCAAATACCTTGCTGAACCAGCCGGCACAAAGGGATCCGAGGATGGTGACCACGGAGCCCGCCATGAAAAAGATAGAAACCATGTTTTGATAGGAAAAAGCATATGTATGGCCAAGCAGTGTTACCTGCTGATCCTGTACGAAATACCTGAAATAGTATATGATGCTGCCGTTCCGGATCAGGATATGCGTCAGCTGGAACACAGTGGCGCTGCCGATCATCAGCCAGGGCTTGTTCTTTACCAGATCCCTGAAATCATCTTTCAAACGTGATTTCTGTCCCGCCGGCGGTTTCACCCGTTCCCTGGTTGTTGCAAAGGTAATATAGAACAGTGCCACAGCCAGAATGGAGAGTACAATCATGGCCCGCTGCCATCCAAGGGAGTCATTCCCCTGACCGAATTGCTGCACCATTCTCAACACGGAAAACTGGACGATAATGGTTCCCACGAAAGCGGCCACAAACCGGAACTGGGAAATAATCGTCCGGGCCCGCGCATTGGATGTGATTACGCCCATCAATGCCGAATAGGGGACGTTGATGATGGTATACAGCATCATCAGAAGTGTATAGGTGATGTATGCATAAATAAGCTTCCCGGAAAGGGGCAGATCCGGAGTGGTAAATGTCAGGACGCCGATAATACCGAATGGAATGGCGAACCACAAAAGATAGGGACGAAATTTTCCCCAGCGCGTTTCCGTGCGATCCGCTATGATTCCCATCATGGGATCGTTGACCGCATCCCAGACTTTGGTGATCAGAAACATGGTTCCCACGGCTTTGGCGGATATACCAAATACATCCGTATAGTAAATGGTAATAAACAGCACAAATGTCTGAAAAAACAGATTGGATGCGGTATCACCCACACTGTAGCCGATCTTTTCTTTGAGCGTGATTTTATCAGTATTCATTGGATTGTTTCACCTCATGGTAAGTGAATGGATATGAACAAAATCACCTTTTATGTAACCTGAAAAAATGCTCGAATAATTTTTCATTGCATGAAAAGTATCATGCCATCATTTCGGAATCACCCGGCTCTCCGGTATACGGCATGCCGGTATCGTAAAAGTCAGCTGTTGCTGTGATTGTGTAAATGTAACTCCAATACAGGCAGAATTCA
>Ga0272441_10012945_pt1 | contig 12092 bp, 6 predicted proteins | sample SSMProp6N_FD_193582 | JGI IMG/M metagenome (GOLD analysis project Ga0272441, IMG submission 193582) | Marine sediment archaeal communities from Little Sippewissett salt marsh, Falmouth, MA, United States - SSM-Prop-6N | ecosystem: Environmental > Aquatic > Marine > Wetlands > Sediment ...
TATCAAGATTCTCAGTACCCTTTTTTACATCCTGAAATAACTTGTTCCGGAGACCGGTTTCGCTTTTTAACAAGCCGGTCAAAGCGGCAACATCACCGGCATCCTGGTTGATTTCAAGCACAAACTGCCAGTTTTTATCCGATCCGGCGGATAGTTGAAATTCAGTTTGCGCGAAATACGCGCCCCGCGCGGCCCGCTTGTCGGTTTCCTGCAAAACTTTCTGCTGCTGCCGGAATTTTTCCAGTTGATCGGTTGAGATCAGTTTTGGCGAGCCAACTAATCCGGCGCACCACACCGTTGTCGCTTTGAGCGCTTCGCTCGGCTCCGCCTTGTCCACCGGTATCGAACTCAGGCTGAATATTCCGAGACCGGTATCGGCCTGTAATTCATTTTTTTTGTAAGCGTCAACAAGGGTGCTGAATTGCGTCTGCATCATCCGGTTGACTCCATAGGGGAGGATATTCTGAATCCCATCTAATATATTTATCCGTACAGCATGTTCACCCATATTGAGCACCCTGGAACTTTTAACAAATCCGAATTTCTCACTGTTCAACCAGGAATATTGAAACGTGATATTCAGATCAACATTTTGCTCTTCAAAGATCAGCCTGTTGCCATAAACATTTTTATAAATATTTCTTTGTTTGTTATACACGCCGTTGTATTTATCGCTGAATGGCTCCCAGAGAAAGGTTTTGCCGTCCATTTCCACAAAAACAATAGTTTTGCTGCCGGTCAGGTCCCGCGAATCATGAATTTTGTCGTCGGTATTATAGGGGAACAGGGCGTTTTCCGGATTTTTTCGTCCGGCGGTCAGGCCGCCGTTACTGGAGATGAACATCCAATGATCGGAATCACTCACCAGGGTCATAAAAAAAGCCGGCATTTTGTCATAATTTGATATTTTATAAAATACCTCATGATCGATTTCAACATATTCACCCCGAATATCAGGGCGCCCCGGTTTATAAACAGTATCGCCAATATATACCTTTTTTTCTTGATTCATCCGGATTTTCCTTATATATGTATTTGCGTGTTATTATAAATTATAGATACAGTACTTTCTTTCCCAGTGCGTTGTTTCTCCTGGTTTTATAGAAATCATATAAAATATTTCAGGGCTGACAACGTGGGTCGTGCCCCAGATATTAATTTTTTGGACAGGAAAATCAAAACTTTCCGAGATGCCGACTTTACTCTTCCCATGTTCCAAATACCACGAGGCCCGTTCCAATTGCCCGGAAAACACATGACTGAAAAAAAACGGCGATTCCGGCACCCCTGTCCAGGTTATCTTTTTTTCACCGATGTCCACAACATGCCCGGGGTTGACGGTTTCACCAAATCCCTCCGGTTGAAGCGGGAAGGAAAATTTTAACATATAAGCATCATTAATATTTTCCCTGTTTATTGCTAAAAAGTTATGCACATATTCGTTTGTATTTATTTCCTGTTCTCCACGGTTCTGCAACCGGTAACTGATCGTATAAGTATTATCCGCAAGAGTGATCTTTTTCTCCAGTGTAAAAGCGTAACCCCGGTATTCCTTTGCCAGACATTCAAATGTAACGGAATCCTGTTCTACTGTTGTTGAAAATTCAAACGGTTCCACATGATAGTTTTTAAAAAAATCATACTCTTTTTTAGAATCTTTGAGCAGATACCCAACACCGATCTTGGGGAATTTTTCTCCGGGCCGGCAGTTCTTATAGCCAAGGGGCATATCGATCCCGAATTCATTATACAGGCCCCGGCCGTACAGATGCTTTTTCGCCGGATCCGCCACCTCGTCCGTGCAAAAAGAATGGTTATTTTCAAAAACAACCTGGGTAATTTGTCCGGTCCAGTCAAACCGGGAGCCCTTATATCCGGCTCCCGGTTCCTGAATTTCAAGACGTAATATATGATTACTTAGTTCATGTACCATTTAAAAAGAGGAGTTTTGTTACTTTAATTCATAAACCCGGATATAATCAACAATTAATTGCTGTGAGGTCAATTCGGGATTGATTGCTCCGCCCATACCGCCTCCCATGGCAAGATTGACGATAATATTCTGCGGGTATTTAAATGGCCATTCCCAATCACCATCCAGTTTGTCATAAGTATAGTAAAACTCGCCGTCCAAAAAGGCTTTGATGCCCTTTTCCGTCCATTCGATTGAATAAGTATGGAATTCGCCGTTCATATTTTTAACATCGATCACATTGGATATCTGGTTACCCTGTTTAAAATAATAGGCGCGGGTGTGACAGGAAGCGTGATTGATCCCGTCACCGCTGTCGTCATCGATTTCATGACCGACGCACTCCAGGACGTCGATCTCTCCGCAATAGGGCCATGAGACCTCGTCGCGGTAAGCGTCGCCCAGAAACCACCCGGCGGCCCATGAACCGTCACCGGCGGGCACTTTAGCGTGGAATTCGACTTTACCATATAAAAAGCTGACTTTTCCGCGCGTTGTCAGACGGGCGGAGGTCCATTCCTGTCCCAGATCGTCTTTTCGGGCCTCTATGATGAGGTGTCCGTCTTCCTGCCGGGCGTTTTCAACGCGGTTTTCGGTATAATACTGCGGCTCATTGTTGCCCCAGCCCCAGTTGCCGATATCATAGGTCCATTTACTGGTATCCGGTATGCCGCTGCCGTCAAATTCATCCGACCAGACCAGTTCCCATTCCCCTCCCGCCGTGCTCTGAGTTAAGGTTTTGGGGGTGATCTGGTGCTCTTTCATCAATGTGAATTTGATCCACCGCACGTTTACGCTTTCGCCTTCAACATGCAGTTTTAACTGGTGCGGTCCCGCGTTTAACGGGCTGCCGTATTTGATAACCGGTTCAAAGGTGGTTTCAGCGCCCGTATTGGGAACCGTCATCCCACCGGTGATATTATAGGTTCTGCCGTCCTCATTGTTGATGTAATCCTCCACCCAGCATACCGGCGATTCGTCAGAGGTTGAGGCGACACTGACTTCACATTGATACCGCCCGGCCACAGGCACATTTGTTTCAAAAGCAAGCCAGCCGCCGGCTTCGATGGAACCGACATATTTTTCGCCATCGGCGCCGGTTTGGACCTTGACGTCCCCGCTGGCCTGAACAAAATCGGCGGCGTTGATCTGCACGGTTACCTTTTCGGGCATTTGTGTGTTGTTACACGCGGCGATCATAAAAAGCAAAACCGCCAAACCAAGTACTGCAGGGAATAAGATCTTCATAATACCCTCACAAATTTAATTAACAACTATATACAAAGCTTTTTACTTTTTTAGTTCAAATTGTGTTTTCAGCCTGATATCACGGGAAGAACTGCCGATTAACACCCTGTACCTCCCGGATTCGGCAATCCAGTCCGATGTTTTGACATCATAATATTTCAGGTGGCCTTTTGTTAACGTAAAAGACACTTTTTGTTCCTCTCCGGCCTTCAGGTATACTTTATCGAATCCTTTTAATTCCTGCAACGGTTTAAAAACAGTAGATGTCACATCATGAATATACAGTTGCACGACCTCCGCGCCGTCCACACTGCCGGTGTTTTTAATTTTTAGACTGACCCGTATACTGTCGCCTGATGAAATAGTTTTGGCGGACAGGCCCAAATCGCTGTACTCAAATTTTGTATATGACAATCCATGACCAAAACAATACAGCGGTTCGATATTTTTGCTATCGAAATACCGGTACCCCACCAGAAGACCTTCTTTATATTTGACCGTATGATTTTCACCGGGATATTCACCAATGGCGTGCGCGGGCGAGTCCGATAATTTTTTGGGCATGGTATACGGCAACTTACCGGATGGATTTACTTCACCAAACAGGACCCTGGCCATGGCGTTCCCGCCTTCCATTCCGGCAAACCAGGCCTGTACTATTGAAGGCACTTTATCTTTCCACGGGTCCATTTCCACGGGAGAGCCGCATATCAGGACAACTACCGTATTCGGGTTTGCCTCATACACGGCGTCAATCAATTTGTTCTGCGCGTACGGGAGTTTCATGTCCGGGCGGTCCAGCATTTCCGTGTCATAATCATGGTTCAAACCGGCAAAAATAATCGCCGCGTCCGATTTACCCGCGGTTGCTACCGCTTCCTGTATCAATTTTGTTTCTTCAGCCTGATCGGGATTATGAATAATACCCCGGTCCCAGGTAAATTGTGAAGTTTTTTTATAACCCAGCGCGTAATTGATCTGTACGTCGTTGCCAAGCAGGGTCCGCAAACCCTGTAATGGGGTGACTTCATACAGCGCCTTGAGTCCGGAACTCATACCGCCGCTGGCGTGAACACGGGTCGCGTTATCGCCCATAACCGCAATCGATTTTATTTTTCCCCTCGGCAACGGTAAATAATTATCGCTGTTTTTTAACAACACAATGGCCTCTTCCGCCACCTTTAAAGAAAGCTGCTGATGTTCCGGAGTATTAAACGAACCCTTTGACCGTTTACCGAACGTGTTGGTCCGGAACATAATCCGCAATATCCTTCTGACTTTATCATTGACAACCTCTTCGGCGACCTGCCCATTCCTGACGGCCTCGATCAACGGATCGGCAAAAAAGAAATCGTCATAATCCTTGTCCGTTCCCATTTCAATATCAAGGCCGGCATTGGCGGATTCGACGGTATTGTGGGTGGCGCTCCAGTCCGATATGACGGCCCCTTTGAATCCCCATTCATTTTTCAGGATCTTATTCAGCAAAGAATCATTATTGCAACAGTACTGGCCAAGAAATTTATTATAAGCGCCCATAACCGTCAATACCCCGCCCCGTTTCACGGCCGCTTCAAATCCCGGCAGATAGATCTCCCGTAACGTTCGTTCATCAACCTGCACGTCAACCAGACCCCGTTCAACTTCCTGGTTATTGAGGGCGTAATGTTTGACGCAGGCCGCTACATCCTGTTCCTGAACGCCCTGAATATAGGGGACCACCATTTCGGAGATCAAAAACGGGTCTTCACTCATATATTCAAAATTTCTACCGCACAATGGCGTACGGATGATGTTAATACCGGGCCCGAGAATGACATCTTTGTTTCTCGCCCTTGCCTCCTGGCCCAGCGCTTCGCCGTACTGTTTGGCCAGATTTACGTTCCAGGTGGCGGCCAGGGCCGTTAAGGTGGGAAAATAACTGCAGGAGTCATTCGTCCAGCCCGCGGACTGCCATGAGTGCGGCTTTATCTCTTCCCGGACGCCGTGCGGGCCGTCGGACATGGCCAGCGACGGAATACCCAGCCAGGGCACCGGTGAGGTCGTAAATTTGGTGTTCGCATGACACATTGCAACTTTTTCTTCAAGAGTCATCTGCGACAAAAGCGAATCAATCTGTTTTTCAACAGCCTGTCCGTTGTCCTGATACAGCGAATTGTCTTTCAGACAACCCGCCAGTCCAAACAATAATATGAATAAAATTTCCGAAACAATGACTGTATTTCTATTCAATGTTTTCATCCAAACCGCTCCTGAATGGTTTTCAAAATCACACTCTGTTTGCAGGTCAATTCAGAACAAAATTATGATTTGACCAGTATCGTTTCCAGTTCCTCGAGTGATTTACCCTTTGTCTCGGGTATAAACCGGACAACAAAAATAAATGCCAGCGTGGCAAAAATGCCGTAAATCAAATAGGTTCCAGCGGGACCCAAATTCCACAGTTCCCAGGGAAACACCAGCGTCACCGTGAAACTGACCAGTGAATTAAAGAAACCGACCGCGGATATGGCCAGCCCGCGAAGCTGGTTCGGAAATATCTCCGACAGCAGCGCCCACATGACCGGTCCGAGGGAAATAGCAAACGCGGCAATAAATCCGATTATTGCGATGAGCACCAGCATGGCGTTAATGTCTTTTAACGCTTTATTTGTGATCTCGCTTCTGTACTTTTCCGTGTCTTCTTTGCCGAGATGACTTTCCACGGCATTCAGAAAAGCTGTTTGCGATTTATATTCATTATTTTCAATATTTTTCAATTTAATGGTGATTTCCTGTGGAACATTTTCAATATTATTAATGGTTTCGGGTGTCAACTGATAATTGGCCGCCTGAAACGCGCCGGCATTAATAAACAGGGACAATGCCATTACTGCGGTACCGATCAACAGCAATGGTTTTCGTCCCAGTTTATCAATCAAATAAAACGCGACAATCGTGAATACAAAATTTGCCAGCCCTATGACCACCGCCTGCATAAAGGCCGCCTGGGTGCCGCCACCGGCCTGTTTAAATATGACCGGCGCGTAATATAATATGGCGTTTATTCCGGTGATCTGCTGAAAAAAGGCAATGCCGAAGGCAATGACCATGATATAACTCATCTTTTTTGTAAATAACGCCGGGAACCGGGCCTTGTCCGTAACAACTTTTAAATGCTCTTTGATCATTTGCAAAGATTTTTTCGCGTATTCGACTCCACCCACTTTTTCCATAACGGAAATGGCCTGTTCATCACGTCCTCTTACGACAAGCCAGCGCGGACTGCGCGGCACCATAAATAAAAATATAAAATAAAGAACGGCCGGTATCGCTTCCACACCCAGCATCCAGCGCCAGTTGTTGGTGGCCAGATTGACCAAAAAATAGTTTGACCAGTAGGCCGCGGATATACCGATAACAATGTTGAGTTGGTTAAAGGTGACCAGCCGGCCGCGTTTTTCCGGCGGCGCGATCTCGGCGATGTAAATGGGCGCGATCAGTAACGCGCCTCCAACACCAATGCCGCCGATGATCCGTGCAACGATAAAAAACCAGAAAGATTGTGCCAGGGCCGATGAGATGGCGGAAATTGTAAATAAAAGTGATGTTACGATGAGCACGGGTTTCCGGCCAAACCGATCACTCATGTGACCGGCCAGCGCGTTTCCGGCCATAGCCCCGAAAATCAGGCAGCTTACCGCCCAGCCCAGTTGTATGCTGTTGAGTACAAAAAACTTTTCGATAAACGGGACCGCGCCGGATATCACAGCGCTGTCAAATCCAAGTAAAAACCCCCCCAGTGCGACAACCAGGGATACTAAAACGGTATATAACCCTTTATTACTCATAACCTTTACCCTTTCTTTACTATTTTATTATTTCAAATTCTGTTTGCAATGTTGCGTTTGAATGTCCGCCTATCCAGACAAAAAACGTTCCCGGTTCGGTCACTTTTTGCATTTTCAGGTTGTGAAAAGCCAGTTCCTTTGCACCCAGTGTAAACGTGACCGTTATCTGTTCGCCCGGCTCAAGATATATTCGCTTAAAGCCCTTCAGCTCCCGCACGGGCCGGGTCCGGCCGGCAAACGGGTCCCGGACGTATAACTGGACGACTTCTTCCCCGGCAAATTGTCCGGTATTTTTGAGGTCCGCCGAAATGTTTACGGTTTCATCCATTTTAATTTGACCGGCGGAAACCCTGATATTATTATATTCAAATGTCGTATAGGACAATCCGAAACCAAACGGGAACAGCGGTTCAAAACCGGCGTCAAGGTAGTGGGAGGTATTGCCGATAGAAAGCTGAAAAGCTTCGACCGGTATATCATCCAGTTTTTCCCAGGTTTCATTGCTTGCGGGCTTGCCGGTGTTTTTGTGGGCGTAATAAATGGGTATCTGACCAACGGCCAGCGGAAACGTGACCGGCAGTTTGCCCGAAGGCGTTTCCACCCCGAAAATGAGGTCCGAAATGGCGGGTCCCGCCATTGTGCCGGGATGCCACGCGTACAGCACGGCATCGACCTGGTCAAGTATACTATTGATGGTCAACGGCCGTCCGGCCAGAATAACCGCAATTACCGGTTTACCCGTTCCGGCAAGTGTATCGACCAACTGCTGCTGCGCTCCCGGCAAACTGATGTCCGCCCGGCAATGCGACTCGCCGGACAGGATCGACTCTTCACCGAGGAACAGCAGGACAACATCCGAACCGTTCGCGGCGTCCACGGCCTGCTGAAATCCTTTTGTGTCTCTGGACCGGCTGATCTCGATACCTTTGGCGGAAACTACTCTGGATGAACCGAGAAATTCTGTGATGGCTTGCAGCGGCGTTATGGAATTCTTCTTGTGCCCGTCGAATATCCAGGTGCCCAACTGGTCATGCGGGGCATCGGCAAGCGGCCCGATGACGGCCACTTTTTGAATATCTTTAGAAAGCGGCAACATATTATTTTTGTTCTGCAGCAGCACCGCGCTTTGAACCGCCGTTTTTTTGGCCAGGGCTTTATGGTTTTCGTTCAACACCTCCGGGAATTTGGCCGGGTCGGTGTACGGATTGTCGAACAATCCCAATTGATATTTTAAGGTCAATATCCTTATAACCGCCTGATTTATGTCCTCCTCGCTGATCCGCCCCTCTTTAACAAGTTCCTCAAGAAAAGTCTTGTAGGTTGTGCTGGCCATTTCCATATCCGTTCCGGCTTTAACGCTTTGATATGCCGCTACTTTCTCATTTTTAGTAAATCCGTGGGTGATCAACTGGGTCACGGATTCCCAGTCGCTGACGACAAAACCATCAAATCCCCATTCGCCGCGCAAAACATCATTCAGGAGGAATTCGTTGCCCGTGGCCGGAACGCCGTTGATTTCATTAAATGCGGCCATCAGGGTTGCCGCCCCCGCTTCAACGCAGGCTTTGAACGGCGGCAGATAAACGTCCCGTAATTCATTTTCAGGCACACTGGCGGTATTATAATCCCGTCCGCCCTCGGCCGCCCCGTATGCGGCAAAATGCTTGGCGCAGGCGGCAATACTGCCCTGAGCGGACAAATCGTCTCCCTGGAAGCCGCGCACCATAGCCGCGCCCAGTGTGCTTGTCAAATAGGGGTCCTCGCCCAGGCATTCGGCGATCCGGCCCCAGCGGGGATCACGGGTGATATCGATCATCGGCGCGAAAGTCCAGCGGATACCATACGTAGCCGCTTCCGTTGCCGCCACCCGGGCGCCGGACTCGACAAGCTCCGGGTTCCAGGTCGCCGCCTGGCCCAGCGGAATGGGAAAAATTGTCTTAAAGCCATGTATGACATCCCGGGCGAATATAATCGGTATGCCGAGACGGCTTTCCTCCACGGCGATGCGCTGGATCTCGTTCAGGGTCTTTACATCAACTTCATTCAATATGGAGCCGACGGAGCCACTGTTGATGGCCGTTTTGAAGTCCTCCGGTATCTGTCCGTATTGGCCGTTCATTTGAACCATTTGCCCGATTTTCTCCGGCAGCGTCATTTTGCTTAACAGCGCTTTAACTTTTTTTTCAATTTGCAACTTTTGCGGGGGTTTAACTTCTTTGGCGGTACTTTTCTTTCCCCAGATTATATTGATAAACATACATCCGAAAATAAAATATAACAAAAAAACATGGGATAATAGTTTCATCACATATCTCGCCGTTATTTGAATTGTAAATTATTGTCATGAATATACGAAAAACGAATAAATAAGAAAAGCGTTAATGAGGGATAATTTTGTACTAAAGTAAATAGCCAATATAAAAAAAAAGGGCGGGGAAAATTGCGCAATTCACCCGCCCTTAGTCATTTAAACAAGGTATAATTTATACGTTTTCCGGAACAACGTATGGATAACGATAATTCCGAGTCAGATAACCGTTGGCCTGGTCATCATTAACGAATTTCTCAGTATGGGCATCGAATTCCAGTTCGTGATCCATACGGAAGGCTATATTCGCCAGATGGCACATGGAAGTTGACAGGTGCCCTTCCAGTACATCGGCGGTCAGTTTCAGATAATCATTGGCGCGAATAGCGTCGATGAAATTGACAAAGTGGGCAGAACTGCCGGCGCCCGCCAGGTTCATCGGGTCAGCTTCAGCGTCCGAACCGGCGCCGTCATATTTTACACCCGGTTCGTTTTTGCGGCCCATATAGGTCGCCCATTTATCGCCGTCGAGGTGCATCCAGCCTTTAGAGCCGTAAAACAGGTTTCCGATGCGAATACCGTCTTCAGCGTTGGTATAAACACCGCGTACCTCAAATTGAAGAATTTTGCCGTCATCGTATTCAAAAGTGGCAAGCTGCGTATTCGGGGTTTCCTGGTCGGATTCATACGCGAAATAACCGCCGACGCATTTAATTCTTTCCGGTAACACCTCTTTATTCATACCCCAGCGGGCAATGTCCATCTGGTGCGGGCCCTGGTTGCCGAGGTCGGTACAGCCATAATCCCAGAACCAGTGCCAGTTATAGTGGAACCGGTTCGGATTGAACGGCCGGTACGGTGCGGGTCCGAGCCACAGATCGTAATGCACGCCCGCGGGGACCGGACTGTTGACCATGTGGCCTATGGAGTCCCGGGGTTTAAAACACAAACCTTTTGCCATGTAAATGTCGCCCAGTTCGCCTGAATGCAGAAACTCCATCGCTTTTTTAACGCCGAAAATACTTCGGTTCTGCATGCCGCATTGGACGATCCGTTTGTATTTTCGCGCCGCTTCGACCAATTTTCTGCCTTCCCAGATATTGTGGGACAACGGTTTTTCCGCGTAAACATGTTTACCGGCCTGACAGGCCCAGACTCCCTGCAGTACATGCCAATGATCGGGACAAGCGGTAGAGATCGCGTCAAGGTTTTTGTCTTCCAGAACCTTACGAATATCAACTTCTGTTTTGGGTTTTTTACCCTGAAGAGTTTCGACCTGTTCCACTCTTTTCGGAAATAAATTTTCATCCGGATCAACAATATAGGCCACTTCAACATTAGGTATATTGCACCATTCTTTAATATGATTGCCCCCCCTGCTGCGAATACCGGACACCGCGATACGAATTCTGTCATTCGCGCCCAGGACCTTTGAAGGGACCGTGCTGAACGCCGTACTCACGGCTGCAACACCGGCCGCAGTTTTGGCGCTTGTTGACATAAAATCACGGCGTGACACTTTTTTTTCATCCGCCATATGTATCCTCCTTGTCAATAATTGATATAAATTCTCACTTTATTATTAAATTTTTATTTGCTTGAACCGGTTCAGAAAAATAAAACAATTTTAGGTCATTGTCAAGATTTTTCGGTGACGGATAGAAAATAAGTGATGAATGTACGATGCATATTATGAATTGTCTTCGCCCGGGATAAAATTGCCATCGCCCCGGAGCATGTATTCCGGTTATCCCAGGGCACAGCCCCAAAGTGATCCTGGATATAATCTATGATCATAATTATATAAAATTTTATTGCATTACATGTGATTTATATTGTTAATATGAATGACAAATCAAACATTCTGTTTCAGGTTCGTCATTAAAATGGTACCGGGTCTTTGGCCCGGCATCCGGCAAGCCGGCACCGCCGGGATACTGAAAAGTCGTAAAATATTACTTGACACATTGTACCCGCTTTATCTATCTGATCCTCCCCTGTAGTCTCCTGGTCAAGCCCGGGACTTTACGCACCATGCCGGAGACCTGGTTCGAGGGAACAGTTAAAAATAAGAGTCTAATTCAATCTGATAGGTTTTTATAGTACCTTTTTAACTGTTACACTTGTTACTTGAACTTACACCATGAAAAGATTGCAAAACATCCTGTTTTGGTTCAAATATTTTCAATTTGTACATGAACAATACCTGCAATCTCATTCGCGCGCAATGACAGGTCGTTATATTCAGCAGAATGATATATCTTAACGAGCGCGCCATGTTTTGTTTTTAAAAACAAACCTGAGCGAGACCTTTTTTTTCGATTCGTATTAAATGCAATACTTATTTTTTCAATATCATCAAAAGTCAATATCCGCCTACCGTTCTTTGAGATCGTTCTTTCGGTAGTATGAAAGCAAATTTTATCGCTTAATATTCCGTTTTTTCGCTTTAGAATCATAAAAATCATCACAGCAGGAGCGAGATAAAATATGAGGAGAAAAGGCTCCTCAGAAAAAAGCTGAATTGCTCGTTCGAGAAAATTTTTGTTCTCGTCATATTCACCAGAACCAATCAGGGAGTAATACCATATTCCAAAAAACACCAATATAAACAGGTTTGGAACAAGCTTTATAGCCTTTCTTTGTTTAAAGCATAATTCGTCCCCATCCCACTTGATTATTGAACGTTTTATTGGCATTGTACCCTCCTGATCGTCCCGGGATTGTACACTGA
>Ga0272441_10012946_pt1 | contig 12091 bp, 6 predicted proteins | sample SSMProp6N_FD_193582 | JGI IMG/M metagenome (GOLD analysis project Ga0272441, IMG submission 193582) | Marine sediment archaeal communities from Little Sippewissett salt marsh, Falmouth, MA, United States - SSM-Prop-6N | ecosystem: Environmental > Aquatic > Marine > Wetlands > Sediment ...
AGCTATTTTGACAGACTCGCAAATATTGAAGATGTGGATGAGGCGGATCTGTGGAATTATGGCCAGGGAATTGCAGGAGGTGAGAAGCGGGGTTTTTCATTTGTTGTCAATGGACCCTATATTTATGCGACGCAGCTGGCTTCTGTCCGTTTGCGCATGCGGGGCATGTCCAGTTCATTACTCACACATCCTTATGAAATCTATGTGAACAGCAGGAGGGTTTACAGCGGAACATGGACCCGGAATGAACGTCTTGTTGTGAATACAGAAGGATTCAGTCCCACGTTTATTCATAATGGGACCAATGAAATTTTCATTATAAACCGGTCTGATGAACAGCGCTCTTCCTTGCTTGTTGACTGGTTTGAGATAACCTATCCCAGGCTGTATGAACCCCATAATGATTATCTGAGGTTCAAACCACCTGTTTACAGTTCAGGGAAAACAGTACGGTTTGAAATGGAAGGGTTTACGACGAATCAGATTGAGCTGTATAAAAAAAATACAAGCCATTTCATCGGATGTGAAATTGAGGCCATCACCGATACACTCGATAATACAACCTACACGTTATCTTTTGAAGATAGAGTGATTGATGAAGGTGTTGAATACATCGTTACAAGCCAAACTCAGAAATTTACACCGGATACAGTTCTGCTGGTTGAAAATAACAGGCTTCAGTCAGAGGGAACAGGGGCGGATTATCTGATTCTGGCACCGGCTGATTCTCTTGGTGAAGAAGCACTGACCGATTTGATCCAGCTGCGCGAAGAGCAGGGACTGAGTACAAAAGTGGTTTTACTGGATGAAATATATGATTCATTTAACATGGGCATTCCCCATCCTGGTGCCATCAGGCGGTTTTTAAGGTATGCCGTACAATCCTGGCATCCGGCTCCCCAATATGCCCTCTTTATTGGCGATGGATATTTTAATCACCGGGAACAGGGAGAGAATGTCAGTTTATTCCCGATTGTCCATTATCAAACCTATCAATATGGGGCTACCCCTTCCGATCACTGGTATTCATTAATGGATGATGAAGATTTCCTTTCCGATATTTCAGTCGGCAGACTGCCTGTCAGGGATACAGTGCAGCTTCAGACCATTGTACAAAAAATAGTTGACTATGAGCGGTACTCAAATGGATTCTGGCGCAACCGGTGTCTGATGATTGCTTCAGGGGCTGAAAATGATATTTTCAGAAAACAATCAGAGTCCCTGATAGGTGAAGTTTTGGACGCCAGTTTTCATCCAGACAGACTGTATTTAACCGGTGCCTACAACGATCCCTATATCGGCGGAACAGATGATTTGCTGAGGTACTTTGAGGATGGTGTCGCAATGATCAATTTCCGCGGTCACGGTGGCGGCGGTATCTGGTCGGATGCAGATCTTTTAAACCTCGATGATATCAAACTTATTGAAAACAAAGGTAAACTGCCAATCATTACAAGTATGACCTGCTATACCTGTGATTTTTCAACCTCGAGAAGTTCACTGGGCGAAGCGTTGGTTTGCGAAAATGAAACCGGTGCAATTGCCATGCTTGGATCTACGGGTTATGGGTGGACCTTCTACGATCATTATCTCATTCAATATTTTTACGCAGCTGTCAGCAGTCAGTCAGCAAGTCGTCTGGGAGATTTGATTGATTTGTCCAAAAAGACTTTCGCGGAGAATCATTTTGGAGATTTGCCAACCTCACAGGTTTATCAGCAGACACTTATTGGTGATCCGGCTTTGACGTTGACTTTGCCTTTTAATAAGGCTGAAATTTTAATGAACAATCAGTCTCTGGAAAATCAGGAATTACTTGAAATATCAGGTCAGTCTGAAAATAATATGACCCATCTCAGACTGGAGGTTGCTAAACAGGATTTGGCAGAATTTGAGTCCTATGATTATGAATTATCCGAACCGGACTGGAACGTGACACTTCAGCTTCCTCCGGATTTTCCGGATGCAAGTGGAGGTATCAGAGCCTATTTGTATCATCCCGATCATAATGGACATGAGCGGGGTTATGTGCCGTTCGTCATTGGAAGGTCCTTTATTGATTCGATTCGTACAATTCCCCCTAAACCGACTTATAAGGACAGTATTCGATTTGCCGCATATATTGAAGATCCGGCAGGTCTGGAATCCGTTTATTGTACTGTTCTTACACCCGAGCCGGATAGTCTTGTCTTGCATCATCAGGGCAATTCAGTCTATACCTCTGAAGAAACTATTGGTCCTTTGGATCCGGATGAAATTTTAAGTTTCATTATCTCCGCCCGGACATCCGAAGGCTATCAGACCAACAGTGATACCATCACAGTTTATTTTCCCTCATTGCCGGACCTGCGTCCTCACACCTATTCTGTAGAGGGTGAGAACAATGTATTTATTGTATCCAGAATTAAAAATGTCGGGGAGACGGATGTCAATGAAGTTATCGTTCGTTTTCGAATACCGGAATGTAATTTTGTTGATCAGGATACAGTTGCCGTTGAAGGAGGGCGTATTGCACCGGCACGTGTTCCGCTTCATTCAGCTATAGGCAATGTCGAGATACAGATTGAAATTGATCCTGATTCATTGATATTTGAAACCAAAAAGGAAAACAACAACCTTACAACCAATATCACTGTGAATCAATTCAGGATTTCACCCGAATTTGGTTCGCAAATTTATTACAGCCGTTCGGATACAGTCGGCATCCCGGGTGAGATGTTATGTTATGTCCAACCGGGATCTGTTTCAGAGACGAATACAGTCAGGGTTCAGAAAATTATCGTTCCTGACTATTATTATCCTGAATATGTCCTTGAGAATTTTCAAACCACGTACTCTTTTCTGCTTACAGGTCAGTCCGGCAATCAGCAGCTCCAAAAAGAAGCCTTGTTCTTTATCACTCCGGACAATAATGAAGATCTAAATGTATTCAAACCCTATAAATGGCAGGATCAGGTGAACAATTGGGTTCTGACTTCATTTTCATTGGAGGAAGATGGCTGGAAAATTCAGGACAATACCATGGGATATTACCGACTTTTTAATAACAACGATTTTGATCCTCCGGTAATAGAAATCCATGTTGAAAATCAGCCTTTCTACACCGGGAGCTATGTCCCCAGACAGCCTTCCATGACACTGTTTTTACAGGATGCATCGGGTATCGATTTTCAGGTAGGTAAAATTCTGGTGACACTTGATCAGGAAAGTGTGGATCCGGGTTTGCTGAACATTCCTGATTCGACCTTTGATACAAAATATATATCTGTCGGCTTCAGACCTGAACTGAGAACGGGAGAACATACATTAAAAGTCCAGGCATCGGATGTGCATGGTAACACGGGAGAATCTGAATTCTATACTTTCTATGTGAGCTCAGGACTTGACATTCAGTATCTCGGTAATCATCCCAATCCATTCCGTGTAGAAACAGTATTTGCCTATTTACTGACGGATGCGGCTGAGAAATTTTCACTCAAAATATATACCTCCTCGGGACGGCTTATTAAAGTGTTTGATGATCCCGGACTTGCTTCTGCCGATTACCATGAGATTATTTGGGATGGAAGGGATGAATGGGGAGACAGGATTGCCAATGGGGTTTATTTTATTAAACTGACGGCTGAAAACCAGGATAAACATAAAGAGATTACAGGAAAGATTGCTAAGTTACGGTAATTGCTGAATGGAACTTATGTTGCGTAAATTAAAATATTCAGGATTGTTTATAATTTTCTTTCTGACCGCAATATCTGCTTTCGGCGGGGAATATGCAGCCAATTTTCTTGAAATTGGCGTTAATGCAAGAGCACTGGCAATGGGCGGTGCATTTTCCGGTGTTACAGATGACGGAAGCTCATTTTACTGGAATCCGGCCGGATTGTCTTATATGAAACGGATTCAGATTTCCGGTATGTATGCACAGCAATTTGGAACCATCAAAGATCCTATGGGCAGCTATCATCATTTAGGAATAGTCCTTCCTTTGACTGGTGAAGCCGTTATTTCAGCCAACTGGATCCGTTTTTCAGTCGATGACATTCCAGTCTATTCTGAATTGTCCGGTACATACTGGGATAGATTACATGATTTTAATTTAAGGCCATCCGGTGATCCGGAAGGATTTATTACGGATACGGAAGACGCGATTTTCTTCTCTTTTTCTAAAATGAACCGGTGGGATGCCGACCTTGGATGGGAATATCACCATATTCTGCTGGAACTCCCTGTTGGAATAAATATAAAATGGATTCGTCAGAAGCTGGGAGATGGAGAGGCATCGGGTATCGGCGTTGATCTGGGAATGCAGTTCAGGCTTTATCTTGATAAATTTTTTGATATAGAAGAATTGGGCGCGTTTTCCGTTTCTTTTTTTATGAAGGATATTACACGGACCAAACTCAGCTGGAACACACGATATGAAGATGTTGTCCCTTATCATATAATCTGGGGTATTGCGTATCAGTTTCCCCTTCCGATTAAAGATCAGAAATTTTGTATAGCATATGACCGTCAATGGCTTTATGATGATGCCAGACGTTTTGGTATGGAACTGTCCAGCTTTGATATTTTAAAGCTAAGAATTGGTTCGGTATTGTATTTAAGAAACCGCCAGTACCATCTTTCTGCCGGTGCAGGGTTGCGTTTCTGGAGGATAAATCTTGATTACGCCTATATTAACCATGACCTGACCGGTTTGAATAGGATAAGCTGTTCTATCACTTTTTAGGGGTGGAATCATGAAAGTGAAATATTCTTTTTTCTTGATATTCATTCTTGTTTTTCTTAATTTTCACTGTTCTTCAGAGGGAGAACGACTCGGTGAAAAACCATCTCCTGTGGTCATGATCGAAGGTGTCTCCGATACCAGTCCTGTCGAACAGGGTATTGATGCAATACCTGAAGGGAACGGAATACAGCTTGAATGGATGCCAAGCACTGATCCCTATGTAATCGGATATGAGCTGTATAGAAGTGAAAAACGGTATGAGTCCTATCAGCTCGTTGCTGATGTCAATATTCTGAAAAAGCGGGACAGCTTGTATGTGGATCTACTGGATGCGTCCATGATAAATAGAAGAGTCTATTACTATATGTATACGATATCGGATACTGATTTAAAAAGTGACGCTTCGGATACGCTGACCTATATGTTGATCCAAAAAGCTGAAAATCTTTTGCCTCAGGGGAATATATCGGAATCGAAACCGGTCTTTGAATGGAAGGATATCAATAGTCCGCCAAAGGATTTCTATGTAATTAGATTAAAGGAAGCTGTAACCGATGAGATGATCTGGATAGCACGCGTTCGATCTGATTATGCAGACAGAGATACTTTATTATACAATTCTAATGGTGGAGCTGTGCTGGACTCCCTGATACAGGGTGTGGATTATTTATGGCGTATCGATGTTATCGGATCCGAGGAAAACAGCGGTTCTGAAAGTTCCTGGCATTTTATTCATATACAATAAGTGTTCCATCGTTCACTTAGATTGAGGTGCATATGCGGCGTTTATTAAAGAAAAAAATATTGATAAAATTAGTTATTATTCTGACCCTCATTCCTCTTGTCAGCGCTTTTTCACAAAGCGTACCCACAGGTTCTGTCAGGGATCGCGCTTCCCAGTATTATCTGGGATCAGAAGATGAGTTGCTGATACCGGTCAATATCTGGGGATTTGTGCAGAAACCGGGACAGTATATGGTTCCCAACAATACAGACTTAATCTCTTTGCTCTCATTTGCTGGAGGCCCGACAGAGCATGCGAATATCAGCAATGTGAGACTGATACGAAGCGATGCAAAGTTCGGGGATCATGTTTTTAAAATCGATGTTAAATCATTTGTTGAAACGGGTGACAGGGATAGGCTCATACCGGTATTAAAGCCGGGAGATACCATTATCGTGAAAGGAACGACATTTCACTGGATCAATCGTTTCTTTTCATTCGTTTCGAGTCTGACATTCATTGTCCAAATATATTATTTGATATCTTTGGCTCAATCGTACAACCAAGACTAAAAGCAGGATGGTTTTAGTATGAAAGGTGTCGTACTTGCCGGCGGATTGGGAACCCGGCTACACCCGTTAACGAAGGTTACCAATAAACATCTGCTTCCGATCTATGACAAGCCGATGATTTATTATCCCATTGAAACCCTTGTTGATGCAGGGATTAATGAAATCCTTATTGTAACCGGTGGAAACAGTGCCGGTGAATTTTTAAGATTGCTTGGTAATGGAAAACAATTCGGATTAAAACATCTTCATTATACATATCAGGAAGGTGAAGGGGGGATTGCGGATGCGCTTGGACTCGCAGAAGATTTTGCAGATGGCGAAAAAGTGATCGTCATACTGGGTGACAACATTATCGAAGACAGTATTAAAAAACCGGTTAAGGATTTTCAGAATCAGGCGTCCGGAGCAAAAATACTGTTAAAGGAGGTACAGGATCCGCAGCGTTTCGGTGTCGCACAGCTGGATGGAGACCATATTGTTCATATTGAAGAAAAACCTGAAAAACCGAAGTCCTGTTTTGCCGTTACAGGTATTTATATGTATGATGATCAGGTTTTTAATTTCATACAAAAACTGAAACCCTCTGATAGAGGTGAACTTGAAATAACAGATGTCAATAATGCCTATATCCACCGGAATCAAATGACATTTGATGTTTTAAAAGGCTGGTGGACTGATGCCGGGACATTTAAGTCTCTTTTCAGAGCAAACTGTCTCGTTGAAAAAAAAGACAGATAATGTTTTATCGGGTTGGGCTGTTATTGATTTAAGTCGGGGTAAAAAGATGCGAAAAGTTATTTTATTGTTAAGTATGCTATATATATTGATTGTTATATCACCTTTGGCCGCCACGCCTCCATCGGGAGGGGAGGGGCTTTTCTATATACAATCTGCCAGAATTATTCCAAAAGGTTTTCTGGAATGGTATAACGGTATCCACTATTATGGAAAAATTGCCAATTTTGAGGGACATAGAAAACCCTATACATTATGGAACGTACAGGGAATTACAAGTTTTAATTACGGTCTGAGTTCCAGGTTTGAATTGGGAATTTCACCGATTATCTATCAGGATACGAATAAAGGGGAGGAGGAAGCCGCCAATTTTCCTGATGATTTGCTGGTGAGTATAAAATATGGTTCCATTAGAAAATTGGAGAGCCATTTCATTTTTGGGGCTCAGCTTCAAACAAGAATTCCCACGGGAAAGTATCATAATATCATCTATGAACCGTATGCATCGGGCAGACTTGAGGTCGGAATCAACGCATTATTTTCATATTATCGCAATGTTGCATTTCTGGATGAAGGCTGGTCCCTGCATGGAAATATTGGGTACCTGAATCATTATGATGTAGGAAAAGAATTAACAGAAAATCCGGATGATCCAACACCGCAGTCGATGAGTTCCGAAATTCTTCTGGGACTGGGATTTTTGTACCCTGCGGGCGCGTTTAACTTCTCCGCGGAAGTCAATGGCCGTTATTTTCTGACGCGTCCGCCTGAAACAGCCTACAGCAGAGAACATATGACTTATCTGACAGCAGGTGTGTATTATAAATTGTATCGCTGGATGACGATTGAAATGGCTTTTGATATCAGTCTGCAGAAGGAAGAAGATTTAAGCGTCTATTCACCAGCAACCGGTCTCCCTAATCCGCCGTCGGAAGATTTTCCGAATTATCCGACATGGCGGGGATTAATTGGCCTGAAATTTAACATACTGCCATATCTTTTTTCTTCATCAGAGGATATTCTTCTCAAACAGCGCACGAGAGACAGACGAGCCATTCTGGAAAAGCTGATGAATGAGCAGAAAGAGACGGAGGATGCAGAAAGTGAACTTTCCAAAATTCGGTCCGAGAGGAAACGGGTGGAAGAGGAACTTGAGCGTCTCAGGCAGCTTATGGAAGAAGAAAAGAAGAAAAAAGAGAAAGATGAATAAAAATCCGAATTCTGAAATGAGAAAAGAGCCTGCATCCAAACCCTGCCCCGTCGCTCTGGTGGGGTTTTATGTTTTTCATTTTGATATCCTGTCCTGTGATAGGAGATAAAATGTTCAAATACCGCTATTTTAGAAAAATATTATGTTTCTTTTTACTTTTTGTTCTTACGGCCTTTTCACCCGGCGCCAAATCAGACAGTATAGAAAAAGAACAATTCAATTACGGCATCCGGCTCTATCAGGAAAAATTGTACGATTTGGCGGCATTACAGTTTCAATCATTCGTGCAGAATTTCAAAAACAGTCCGGATGTTGAACAGGCGCAATATCTTCTTGGTGAAAGTCATTTTTTCAGCGGACAATATGATAGTGCAAAAAAAGCCTTTCTTGATTTGATGATTATATTTCCCCGGTCATCGAGAGTCGCACAGGCTCACTTCAGGCTTGGGGAATGTCTTGAAAAACAGAAAAAAGAGGATGAAGCTGTTGAGGTTTATAAACAGGTTTATACGCGGTATCCATCTGCAGAAACGGGAGTTGAAGCACTGTTCAGGGCGGCCGGTATTCAAATGAGTCAGATGAAATATCAGAGTGGTGTTGAAGCGGTTCAGACGATTCTTGCAGATAAAAAAAGTGGAGAAGTGCGCTCAAAGGCGCTTATTCTTCTGGGAGAACTTTATTCCAGACAAAACAAATATGACGACGCGATTAAGACCTATAATCAGCTCTTCTCAGTGACAAATCCGGATCAATACAAAATAGAGGCCTGCTTCCATCTCGGCGATATTTATGAAAGAATCGGATATTTTGGTGAAAGTGAATCCCGGTTTAGAAAAGCAGCTGTTTCGAAGTATTCTGAACTGGCCAGGCAGGCATCGTTCAGGCTCGGACGTCTTATGATGCTGAAAGATGATTATGTCAAAGCGATTTCAGATTTTAATAACGCCATAAGGTCAGATGATATTTATTTAAAATCAAAAGGCTTGTATTGGCTTGCAAATGTCTATTATCATACCGGACAGTATCAGGATGCGCTGACGTCTGTAAATAACGCATACAGGCTCTATGAAAGTGAAGAGAATAAATGTCATGCGCTCTTCCTGAAAGGGCGGATTCTTGGAGCCATGAAACAATTGTCGGAAGCATCAGCAGCCTATCAGATTTTGACAGCGAAAAATGATAAATCACCGGATATGTTTCAGCTTAAAAAGTTGAGTTTATTGCATCTTGCCGGTATAGCCTGTCAAACCGGGTCTTTTTCAGAAGCCATTTCCTGGTATCAAAAATATCTCAGTCTGGAACCAAATGGTGCCTTATCGGATATTGTACGCTTGCAGACAGGAAAACTATATTTTAAACATATGAATTCTTTGGAAGAAGCACTTCAGACTTTCAGGCAGGTCTGGTTGCATCACCCGGAAAGCTGTCTTGTGCCTGAGGCAAAATATTACTTTGCACATTGTCTGTTGCATGCGAATCGTCATGAAGAGGCCAGAAATAATTATCAATCAATTATAAAAACCTGTCCGGCTTCTGTTTGGGCTGACAGCGCAGGTATTTTTATACAAAAAATGGATTCTGAATTACCGGTTTTTAACAGGAATGACCTGAATCGTCTGGCTGAATATTTATTGAATACATATCCATTACATGAAAATGTCCAGCCGATATTTAATCTCGGAAAGCTGACAGGGGAGGTATTTAAAAACTGGACAGCCTCAATTAATCTCTTTCAAGACTATTTGGCATCCAAACCGGATACGTCATATGCACTCCAGGCTGAATATTCCATTGGTCTTGCCTATTATCATCTTTATAAAGGCAAGAAAATTTCGGCATACCGGGACAGTGCCTCCTTTTATTTAAATAAAGTATATAAAAATACCCTGGCCGGAAAGGATAATATCCGGGCCGGACTAATGATGGCCGATCTGGCTGCAGCGCAATCTATTCAAAAGGGTGTTGACTTATATAAAGATATTCTTACAACCGATCCGGGAGATACAATAACCGCTCAGATCAATGAACGTTTGGCTGCACTCTATTTTGCCGCAGATTCGCTTGGTTTAGCAAAAAATAAAACTCTCGAACTAAAAGGTGGAATACTGTCCCATGATTATGATGAGATCATACTTTTCCGATTGGGTCTCATTGGATTAAAGCAAAACAATATCACACAGGCGGATTCGCTTTTCAAAACATATCTTCAAAAATATCCGAAAGGAAAATATGCGGCTGAGATTCATATAATTCTTGCCGAAAAAGCGCACAGGCTGCAGCAGACGGATACCGCATTATACTGGTATGAAAGGATCAGAAAACACTATCCCTGTTCAAGATACGCAGACAGCACAGCTTTGAAAATCGGGTTCCTTTACTTGAAAAGAGAAGAGTTTAACAAAGCCCTGTTACAATATCAAAAAATGTTCGATGAAGACAGCATTGCGGCTGTCGCTGAATCAGCCGGTCTTTCAATACAGAGAAAATACGATGAATCCCGGATTCTTCTCGGAATGGCAGAGGCAAACGTCGGATTAAAAAATTATACAGACGCAAAAATAAGGTACTTTCAATTACTGAGGGCATATCCGGATCAGCATTATCGGATTGCTGCCTATACCGGGCTTGCACGAATAGCTCAGCAGGAAGAATCCTGGGAAAGGGCAGTTGATTATCTGAATCGCTTAAATCAAGAACATCCTTCTGATTCGACAGGTTATGAGCTGGGTATGTGTTATTATCGGCTGAAGCAATATGACAAGGCTGTATCTGTTTTTGATAAGGCTTTTCAATTGGCCAAAAAACCTGAATTTCAGGCTGTTATTGCTCATAGAACCATACTTGCTCTGTTATTTCAAAATCAGTTGTCTCAGGCCGATGTTCGGATAAATCTTTTTAATAAATCATTCAGAAAGGTGGAAGGATATAATGCCTGCATGGCAGAGATCATATTGGAGAAGGGGCGTCTGCAGCAAAGGAAGAAAAATTTTAATCTGGCTCTCGATCTCTTTAAAGATGTATATGATGATTATAAAAAAACATCCTTTGCATCTGAAGCGAGGCTCGAGCTGGGTAGAACCTGTTTAATAACCAATAAAACGGATGAAGCACTGGACATTCTGACTGAAATGCCGGAACGGTATCCCGATCAGCCTGTTCTTGCCAAGGTCTATCTGAATCTGGGAGACCAATATTATCGATGGCAGCAATTTGATAATGCAATTGAATCATTCAGAAAAGTGATTAATCACTTCCCTGATTCAGAGGTGACCCCGCTTGCCATGCGTTATTTAATAAGGGTTTATGATGCGGTTCGCATGTGGGACTCTGCATTATTGCTGACCAGACAGTATATTGCACAATACCCTGATGCAGAAGACAACCTTCAAAAAAAAGTTCAAATTGGTATTTTTTATTTTAATCTCAAGGACTTTATTCTTGCTGCGAACCATCTGAAAAATGTACTGCCTGAATCCGATCCCGAAACCGAAGCAGAGATTCAATACTGGATTGGAAAATCCTATTATGAGCTGGGTCAATTTGAGACAGCTATTTATGAGTTTCTTAAAGTAAAGTATATTGCCAAACCAACAAAATTACCCTGGGCAACAACTGCTCTGTATGAGGCGGGGCAGGCCTATGTCAGGCTGAAGAAACCTGAAAATGCAATAAAATTATTTGAGAAAATTATTCAGACAGAAGGTGCTGCCAGTGATCTTGGAAGAATTGCGCAGCAGAAAATAAATGAATTAAAAAAACAAGAACAGATAAATGGAAAGTAAATGGCAGAGACACTTGACTGGATGTTGATTGATCGTATTATCGATTTTGCCCTTGAGGAAGATCTCAGTACAATTGGTGACCTGACCTCTATCTATACCATTCCTGAAAAGATGAACGGTACAGGGGAGTTCCTGGCGAAAGAAAAAGGTATTGTGTGCGGATTACCGATTGTCGAGAGGATATTTCATCAGGTGAATCCTGATCTCAATGTGAAGTTTGAAGTCAGGGACGGACAATCCATCAAGGAAAACAATGCTTTTGGAACGGTCACGGGATCATTTCGTTCAATGCTTATTGCCGAACGGACATCCCTTAACTTTTTACAACGGCTTTCCGGT
>Ga0272441_10012947_pt1 | contig 12090 bp, 8 predicted proteins | sample SSMProp6N_FD_193582 | JGI IMG/M metagenome (GOLD analysis project Ga0272441, IMG submission 193582) | Marine sediment archaeal communities from Little Sippewissett salt marsh, Falmouth, MA, United States - SSM-Prop-6N | ecosystem: Environmental > Aquatic > Marine > Wetlands > Sediment ...
ATCTCGTGTGCGCCCGCGGTCGCGGTCGCGTCGAGGCGACCGTTCACCAGGCGGGTGTGGCGGTCAGCCGCACGGTTCTGGAGATCGGGAGCGAGACGTGGGCGTGGCACGAGGTCCCGATCGGGCGACCGGCCGGCCGCTCGGGCGTGGCGGTACGGCTCGAGCGCCCGCGTGGCGACGTGGCCGTGGCTTCGTTCATTCTGTGTGCGGGCACGTGGGCGCCGCCGCGCGGGCCCGGCGGGATCGACGTGCCGGGCACATCCTTCTTTCATGCCGGGTACACCGACAGCAGGGACGGGAGCGTCACGCTGCGTGCGGACACGGACCCGGATGACGTGGTCTTCTATGGGCCCAAACTGCCGTTGCCGGCGGGCGAGTACGAGGTGCGCATGACGTTCAGCTCACCCGGCGAGAAGGGGCTGGAGATCGGCCGCTGCTTTGTCATGGCGGGGGCGGAGCGACGGGCCGACGCGGCCGTGCGCGTTGGCGAGAAGGCGGTCTGCTCCCTTCCTCTCCGGCAGGCCCTGCCCGTCTCTTTCGCGTTTCGTTTTGCGCGGGCAGCCGACGTGACCATCCATCGCGTGAGTTTCATTCGGAACGAGTAGTGTCTGGGCTACCCTGTCTTGTGCCTGCGCCCCGCCTGGAATCCCAGCCACCGGATAAACTCGTAGGGCAGCAGCGCGGGCAGGCGGTGCATGTGTCCCTGGCGGACGAAATAGGAGACTTCTCCGGCCAGGAACCGGACCGACTCCGGGAGTGTTGCGCCGCCGTCGATTCCCGCGGAACGCAGGGCCCGTCCCACGGCGTAGCTTCGGCGGTACAGTCCCCGGAGCGTGTAGGAGTGCGCATGCAGTGCTTCGGCGTCCGGCCGGTACGCGATGCTGTGTCCTGCCGCGAGAGCTTCGTGCGCCCATATCTGGTCCTCGCTCATCGGAGTCTCGTCGAGGAACGGGACGCTCTCCATGACGTCGCGCCGGACTGCGCTGAACGCGTTCGAGAACAGGACCCGGCCCGGGCGTGGGTGGTGTCCGCCGGGTTGGGGGTCAAAGCGCAGCGGCTCGGCCGGGTAGTTAAGCGCCACGAAGAACATCTCCATGGTCGAGGCGTCGCGCGGCACCTGCCGGCCGTAAACGCCTGCGGTGCCGGGCTCAGACAGTGCGGTCGCGAACCGCAGCGGCCAGTCCGGCGTCACCGGCAGCACGTCCTGCGTCACGAAACACACGATCTGCCCTTGCGAGAGGCGCACGCCGAGGTTGCGTGTGCGACCGTGTCCGAACTCTTCGGGCCGGATGCCGTGAACGTCAAGGCCGGCGTTCCGCGCTCGCTCCGGCGTGCCGTCGTCGGACCCCGAATCGATCACGAGGACCTCGACGCCGAGCCGGTGGCGCAGGTCGGCCAGGTGGCGGATCAGGTATTCCACGAGTGTCCCGCCGTTCAGTGTCGGCAGCACCACGGATACCGTGTCCGGTGCCCCGGAGCGCGCCGGGTCCGGCTGCGCGGGCATGCTCACACCCTCCCGAAGCGCGAGCCTCGCAGCACGCTGAGGAAGAAGGAAGCGAACACCAGTTCCGCGCCGAGCAACATCAAGGTCAGGGCCAGCATGGCGGGACGCACGGCAAAGAGGTCTCCTCCTCGTCCGGACGCCAGCCAGCCGGACAGGATCCAGACATTGATGATCAGGCCTGCCGCGAAGAGCAGGCCGCCCGCGACAATGCCCCGTTCGAGGGTGTAGTGCAGGTGCAGCCAGCGGATCCAGGGGTCGGAGGTCCCTTCCCTTTCCACGAGCGCCCAGGTCTTGGCATAGATTCCCAGCAGGACAAGCTGCGAGCCGAGGATCGCCACGGCTCCTCCCACGAACATGAAGTGGAAGTCCATGGTCAGCCGGCCCAGCCGGATCGGGCCGGGCAGAAGGGCAAGTTCCAGGCCGAGCCCTGCGGCCAGAAGGATCAGGCCCGGCACCAGGAAGAGACGGGTGGGGCTGAGCAGGAGGAGCTGTCGCGCCACGCGCCAGCCGTCGCCGACACTGCGTCGCGGTTTTTCGTCGGGGCGCGGCCGGAAGGAGACGGGCACCTCGACGGCCTTGAGCCCGGCCCGTGCGGCCGCGATCGCCATTTCGCTGGCGAATTCCATGCCCGTAGCGCCGAGCGTCAGCCGCTGCAGCGCATCGCGCCGGATGCTCCGCAGACCGCAGCGCACATCCGAGACCCGGAACGCCAGGAACCGGCGGGACAGCCAGGTCTGTATCGGTTCCAGCAGGTGGCGATGACCCCGCCGCATGGCGCCCCGCTGCATGCGTCCGTTCCGCCGCGTGCCCAGGACCATGTCGTAGCCGGCCCGGAGGGGTTCGATGAAGCGATGCAGGACGGAAAGGTCGTACGTGCCGTCGCCGTCCGCCAGTACGAGCAGCGATCCGCGCGCGTGTTCGAAGCCGCGCAGGACTGCAGCACCGTAGCCGCGGATGGGCTGGTGTACGACGCGCGCGCCCGCTTCGGACGCTGCCATGGCCGAGCCGTCGGTCGAGGCGTTGTCGCACACCACGACTTCCCCGCTCCATCCGCCGGCCTCCAGTGCCGTCCGTGCTTCCCGGACACACGTTCCGACGGTGGCGGCCTCGTTCCGGCACGGGATGATGACAGAGACCTCAACGGCGTTCGGCCTATTCATCACGCCCTCCGCCGCTGTCCCGACGTGGTGTTCCCGGTCTGCCGTCGCGCCACAGGCAGCCGATCTTCCCGCGGCCGCCACGGCCGCCGACGAGTGCTTTCACGCAATCGATCATCAGGAATGCGGAACGCGAAGTCAACCCCCGAGAGGGAGCACGCCGGGACCTCCGCGAGTGCCGGGAAGGCTTCTTGACTCACGGTGGTGCGATGTTGTGCCTTGGGAACCGGGCTCTGCCCGTGCTATGGTGAGACGCGAGATGAGAAAGCGACCGAAGCGACGGAAGTCTCGGGTGAGGGCGGGCCGTGGCCGGTGACGCAGCGTCCGGGGCTTCGGTGTCCGTAGTGGTGCCCGTGCTCAACGCGGGCGCGCATCTGCGCGGTCTTCTTTCGGCCGTGTTCGGCCAGGAGCCAGAGCCGCCGGGGGAGGTCATCCTGGTGGACTCCGGTTCGACCGATGAGACCGTCGCCATCGCATCGCAGTTCGAACGGGTTCGGGTTGTCCCTATCGTCGACTTCTCCCACGGCCGGAGCCGGAACCTGGGAGCGCGTGCGGCGCGGGGGGACATCGTGGTGTTCCTGACGCAGGACGCCGAGCCGGCCGATGACGGCTGGCTTCGTCACCTTCTGGCCCCTTTTGCCGAGCCGCGCGTTGGGGCTGCCTGCTCGAGGCAGGTGCCGCGTCCGGGGGCGAGTCCCGTGGAACGCTTCTTCCTGGCGAAGCGGTTTCCGCCGGAGAGCGCGGTGCGCGAGCCGCCGCGCGACGGCCTGAAGCTGCGTCTCGAGGATGTGTTGTTCTCGAACGTGAGCAGTGCCGTACGCGGTGAGTGCCTCCAGGAGCATCCGTTCGACGAGAGCCTGATCATGTGCGAGGACCAGCAGCTTTCGCGGGATCTTCTGCGCTCGGGCCACGCGGTCGCCTACGCGGCGGAATCGGTTGTTGTACACTCCCACGCCTACACCTTCGGCCAGACGTTCAAGCGCTACTTCGACAGTGCGTACGCACTGGCGGCCGTGCTCGACGGTCACACGGCAGCCGGCGATGCAAAGGCGGGGCTGCTCTACACCGCGGAGGAGTTCGTGTTCGTCCTTCGCCGTTATCCGCTGTGGCTGCCCCGTTACGCACTTCACGTCCTGGCCAAGGTGCTCGCCGTGCCGCTGGCGCACTGTGCCGACCGCCTGCCGACCTGGATCCTGCGGCGCGTGAGCATGCACAGCTACCACTGGGCGTGATCCGGGCAATTGCGTGTCCCGGTCCAACCTGCTAGGGTTCTGTCCCAGCAAGGCCGGAGTATCTCCGGGACAGGACACCAGGTTCGCTGAGGTGAAAACGCCTGCTGAAGACGGCATCGTCGTACGGGGCGCCGCTCCCGCCCGGGAAGCAGCCGCAGGGAAGCCTGAAGGCGCCGGAAGCCCGGCCCCCGTTTCCGCGCGAAGGCTGGAATGGCTGCTCTGGGCGGTCAACTTCCTGATGATCGTCGCGTTCGCTGTATTCGCTGTGGCCCAGAGCGTGGACGCCCTGTACTTCGACGACATTACGCTGGGCAGCCTGCTTCCCGCCGAGGACGGGACGACTCCGGGATTCCGTGCGTTTCTGAGTCCCCACAACTTCAGCCGCCCCGTGACGTGGCGTGTCCTGGGCGTGCTTGCCCTGTACCCTCTGCGCTTCTCACCTCGTCTCTATAGCCTGCTGCCCTGTGTGGCCGTGATCCTGGTGTCGCTGTTGATGCTGCGGTTCATCGCAGACCGGTCCCGTACGCGTCTCTGGTCCCTGGTCACCTGGACGGCGGTGAACTGCCTGCTGCTGTCCTTCGTCCATGAGGTCAGCGTGTGTTGGGGCGCGTGCCTGGGGAACATCTTGCCTCTCCCCTTCGCCATCGGTTTGCTGATCTGGTACCGCAGGTGCCGGACCACGACAGGCCGCATTGCCGGGTATGCCGTTGCGGTCACGCTCGCGATCGCTTCCAACGGCAACGGGGTGTGCGTTGCCGTCCTGCTTCCGGCCGGAGCGTTCTCCGGGCCATGGCGGAAGCGGGTGGGGTGGTGGCTGCTGCCGGTCATCGTGGGCGTGCTCTTCTATCGCTACTACCTGCCGCGCCGCGCCTTCGCGACGGCGGAGGGAATCGACGTTGGAAGGGCAGCGACGTTCTTCTTCACTGCCCTCGGCCACGTCTTCGGGCAGCAGGCGCTGCCGTCGATGGCATTCGGCATCCTCGCCCTGCTGCTCTTCGTCGGCATTGCGATCGAGTTGCTCATTCGGAAGAAACTGGTCGAGTATCTGCCCACGCTGCTGCTGGGTGCATTCGGCCTGCTCTCGGTCCTGATGCTTGCCGCGGGTCGCCATCGCAACCTGGAGCATGCCCTGATCTGGCGATACTCCATCTTCGAGTTGGGGTTCCTGGTCCCCCTCGTAGTGCTGGTCAGTCGGCGGTTCTTCTCGACGGGGAGCCGCTTCGCATCAGCCGCGATGTGCTGCGGATTCCTGCTGGGGTTCTACGTCTTCCAGAGTATCGCTGTTTCGGACGCGCTCGCGCGTAGCCCGTACTTCAGCAAGGAGGTTCGGACGTTGGCGAAGGAGGCCCTCGAGTTCTCGAATGTCATGCCGCGCCATCCCGCCCTCAAGCTCGCGTGTCCCGGATGGGAGCCAGCCGCCGTAAGCACAAGGGCAAAGCCGTTCTTCCGGCACGGCATCATGCGCTACCGCATCGCGGACCGGGTCGTCACCGGGCGGAACCCGCGCCGTCTCGCCAGGGGAGGGTTCGACACCTGTGTCCGCATGGAGGATGGTACGCTTCGGGTCTCGGGGTGGAGCCTCAACGATGCGGGCGCACGGGACCGGGTTCTGTTCCTGGCGCACTACGAGGACGGCCGGGTCGAACCGGTCGGGCTGCTGTTTACCGGCGGCCACCGTCCGGACGTTGCCGAGCATTTCGGCAGCGCCCGGTACGAGCAGTCGGGATTCTGCGGGCGCCTCTTCCCTTCCGATCAGGACCCGCAACCGTTCAGCGTCAGCGCCTGGGTCGTGCATCCGGAGGGGCGCCGCCTTACCCGATTGCCCGGCCCGATGATTCCGGTTCCGGTCGACTGACGGGCCTGCCGCCCGCCGTAGCAGCCGTCGTTCACCACACGGTCTTGTAGTGCCGATCCAGCACCGGCGAATCCCCGAGATAGCGCTGCAGGAGTGCGCCCGTCTCGTAGTCTTCGCAGCAGACGCCGCGAGAGGCCGACTCGTCGTGGTAGAACTCGGCGTGGGGAGTGTAGACGATCCGGTAGCCCGCCTTTCCCAGCCGCAGGCACAGGTCGACGTCGGAAAAGCCGACCGGGAACTCGGTCTCGTCGAATCCGCCGACCGCGAGGAAGGCGGATCGACGGACCATCATGCACGCGGCGCTCACGGCCGAGACCTCGCGTTGTACCCGCGTGTAGAATCCTCTCTCGAACGCGAGATTGCGGGCGCAGGGCTCGCGGTTCGAAAGTTGGAGCACGATGCCGGCGTGCGCCAGGTCCCCGTTCCTGCGGCGCAGGGCGCAGCCCACGGCGGCGACCCGATCCCGGTGCACGTGTTCGCGCATGGCCGACAGCCAGTCTTCGCTGATGACCTCAACGTCATTGTTCAGAAACACGAGGATCTCTTCGTCGAGACCGGCCACGATCTCGTTGTGAAGCCGGGAGAAGTTGAACGGCCGGTCGTGAGACAGGATCCGGATCGCGGGGTCTTGCGCCAGGCCGTCCAGGAACTCGCGGGTCTCCGGCAGGCTCGACGCGTTGTCGACGAGGTAGATCCGCACGCCGGGCGTCAACGTCTTGCGCAGGCCCGCGAGGAGCCGTTCGAGAAGCGGCCCCCCGTCCTTGAACGGGACCACCACGGCCACGCGTTCGTCCGGTCGCGGCACGGCGAACCGGACGCGATACCAGGGGCGGGCCTCGTCGGTGACAGACGCTTCGATTCCTTTCCGGGCGAGGTAGGCTTCGATGCAGGCCTTTCCTGCGCGGTATGCGGGTGAGGCGGTCCTGTCTTGCGGAGTGCGGGCCGAGGCGTGGGACATGGACCGGCCGTGAATGCGCCATGCGTACAGAACGCAGGGGATGTGCTGAAAGGCGAGCCCGCCGTCGAACGCACGCAGCATGAGGTCATGGTCCTGGGCGCCGTCGAAGGCGGGGTCCATGCCGCCCAGGTTCTCGAAGGCGCTCTTTCGCATGACGCACAGGTGCAGGATGCTGTTGCACGACAGGAGCAGGGTCTCGCTCGGGTCGCACTTGCGCGTGATCTCCAGGACGGCGCCGCGCGGGCCGATGCGAAGCTCGTCGGTGAACAGGATGTCGGCTTCGGGATGTGCGTTGGCGGCGCGCGCAACCTGCGCGAGGGCGTCGGGGTGCAGAAGGTCGTCATGGTCGAGGAGCGCGATGTACTCCCCCCGCGCGGCGGCACACCCCCGGTTCGTAGCGCGGCTGATTCCCCGGTTCGTGTCATTGCGAAGACAACGGATTCGCTCGTCGCGTGCGGCTGCCGAACGGCATGCTTGCGCAGCCGGATCGCCCGAGGCGTCGTCGACGAGAATGAGTTCGAAATGCGGGTACGACTGGGCCGTCACGCTGGCGATCGTTTCGTCCAGGTAGGGGGAGTCGAGCACCGGGACGACAACCGTGATCAGGGGCTTCTTCTTCAACGCGCTCAGGTAGGCGGCTGCATTGGAGCGGCCGTACTCGAAGGGGGACCTGCGGGAGCCAAGCCGTCGGCGCGGGGCCAGTTTCTCGGCGGCCATCAGCCATGCCGTGCGGATGCCCCGATGCCAGCAGACCCGGAAGAACAGGCGAACGAGTTGCAGGGCTCGCATCATGACGCGGTGTTCGGCGCGGTCGCAGGGCCGCCGTGCTTGTGGGAGTCACGCGGCAACGCCCGGCGGCTCGGGCCCGATCCACTGGGGGAGCATATCTTCCGCGCGGAACGACACTCAAGTGGATTCGCAGCGCGGTGCGGCACTTGCATGCCGAAGAGGTTTCGTCCTAGTGTATGCGCACCATGAGAGTGATCATCACAGGCCTCGCGAACGACGGGGGTGAATGGGAGCTTCCCGGATCGATCGTCAATACGGACCGGCAGGGCGGCGGCGGAGAGCAGAGCCTGTGCGAACTGGCCGTCGCCGCGGCGGCGACCGGACGCGAGGTGGAGCTGCGGGGCCTGGTGTACCGGCGCACCGTGGATGAGCTGGCCGAAGCCGGGGGGGCGCGCCCGATCCTCGGCCTGCCGCCCCGGCGGCCGGAGCGGGGGGACCTCGTCATCCTGCCGGAGGGACTGCCCGACCCGCGGGCGTACGCCAAGGTGATGCTCTCCGAAGCGCGCGGCGTGGTGCTCATGCTCGGCCCGCCCGGTCTCGTCGGGTGGCCTTTCGTTCCGGAATGGTCGCTTCCGGACACCGCCACGATACCCCCGGAAGACGTGGCCCGGCCCGAGCACTTCCGGGGCATGACGGGTTGCGGTTTCGTCCTGTGGACGAACAACGAGAAACTGGCGGCCGCGGCGCGCGACGCGGGGACGGCGTGTACGTGGATCGGGGTCGGATGGCCGGCGATTCCGGACATCGTTCAGGACAAGGAAGTCGACGTGGTCGTGGCAGGCTTCAACCGGTGGGCGCCGCTTGCGAAGGAAGTCCTGGCGCAACTGGATGTCAGCCGGGACGTCGTCCCCGCCTTGGATCGTGCCGATTTTCTCGAACGGCTTGGCAGGGGGCGCATCCTCGTCCTGCCTTCGCGCATCGAAGGCGTGTCGAGGATCCAGTGCGAAGCGCGGGCCATGGGGACCGTGCCGGTCGCGCTGGGGTCGAATCCCTATGCCTTGGGGTTGACCGAGGAGTGCGGCGCCGTGCTGGCCGATTCGGTCGAGGAGATGCCGCGGAAGGTCGAAGCGCTGTTGAACGACCCGGGCAGGCTGGCGCGGCTCTCCCGGGCGGGCGCCGCGTCCGTACGGCAGCAGGTCGACTGGAGCGCCTATGTCCGGCGTGTGGACGCGGCGCTGACGGCGCTGGAGAACGAGAAGGAGGATGGCGGGGGGGGTGCGCGTGCGGGCATGGCGCGCGCCGTTGCCCGGCAGGAGGCGCTCTTCCGGCAGGAGCTGTCGCGCAGTGCGGCGTCCCTGGGCGGTCTGCGAGCCGCAGGGCTTCAGCGGGCGACGCTGCGGGACGCGCGCCGGCTCATCCTGCGCGCTCCGTGTATCCGGCCGCTGGTGCGCATGGTCCGCCGTTCGCCGACCCGCTACCGTCGCCCCGCGCGTGTTCTCGTCGTGCCGGGCGCCCTGCACGATCCGGACTACACGATTCGTCGCGCCCTGGAACACGTGGGCGCGGAGGTCTACGCGGACGTGCGGCCGGACGTCGTATACGACCTGGTGCTGGGATGGCACGATCCCGGCTGGCGCACTCCGGGTCTGGCTGTCCGGCCCCCGGACGTTTGCCTCGCGCTGGCCGCGGTGCTTCGCGAGGCCGTGGGCCGCAGGTACTGGAACTGCTCGCTGGAGATGGGTGTGTCGAAAGAGGCCTTGTCGGCCGCCTTCCGTGACGCCCTCGTTCCGGGCGGCAGCGCGGCGCCGGCGCCCGGCATCGGCCCGGACGCGGACCGTCGAACCGGACCGGCGCCGCAATGGCGTGTCACCGTGATCGAGCGGCGTCCGCTTGCGGCCCTCGAGTGCATCTCGGGCGGATCGGCCGACACGGGACTCGTGGAGCCGGACGAGATCTTCTCGCGGGCCGAACAGGAGGCGATCGGCCGGTTCTGTGAAAGCCTGCAGGTCGACTACTGTGAGATGGGCATGCTGCGCGATGGGAAGCAAGGGCTGCGTGTCGAGGACGTGAACCTGACCCCCCTGCTGAGGCCGGACTCTGGAGCGGGCGATGCCGTTGTTGCACGCATCGCGGACGTGCTTGACCCACTCCTGGTCTAGACAGATTTCTCCGCGTATGCCGCCAGGACCGCTTCGGCCGGGCCGTCCATGTGGAGACGGCCGTGTTCCAGCCAGATGACGCGGTCGCACAATCGCCGCACGAGGGTGGGGCTGTGGGACACGAACAGGAGGGTCTTCCCTTCCTCGCGGAAGCCGGTGATCCGGTCAATACACTTGTGCTGGAAGCCCGCGTCGCCGACGCTGAGGGCTTCGTCGATCAGCAGGATATCGGGGTCGATGTGCACCGCGACCGAGAACCCCAGGCGCACGTGCATTCCGGACGAGTAGTTCCGAAGTTGCACGTCGATGAATTCATCAAGCTCGGAGAAGGCCACGATGGCCGGGAACCGTTCTTCGACCTCCTTCCGGTTGAGCCCGAGCAGCGAGGCGTTGAGGTAGACGTTCTCGCGGCCCGTGAGGTCCGCATGGAATCCCGCGCCCAGCTCGAGCAGCGCGCCGATCCGGCCGTGTACGGTCACACGGCCGACCGTGGGGAACACGGCTCCCGCGATCAGGCCGAGCAGGGTGGATTTGCCCGCGCCGTTCGTGCCGATGATGCCCACGGATTCGCCGTGGTCGATCCGGAAGCTGAGCTCGCGGATGGCCCAGAACTCCCGGTGCGCAGACTTGCGCTGGGCGAGACGGCGCACAATTTCGCGCAGGAGAAACGGTTTCTGTCTGCGCAGCACGTAACGTTTTCCAACGGCGTTCATCTCGATCGCCGGCGTGGTTACGAACTGTTCCGGTGCATCCATCAGATGTAGTCGGCAAACCGTTTGTGGCTGTGGGTGAAGAGCCAGAGGCCCACGACAAGAAGGACCAGCGATACGCCCGTCGCGGTGCCGAAGACGGCCCAGTCCGGCGCCGCCGCCTCGAGCAGGGCGCGGCGGGCGGCATTGATGCAGCCCGCCAGCGGGTTCAGGAGATACAGCCGGAACAAGGTGCTGCCCGCGTTCTCGCGCACCATGGACAGGGGATAGAAGATGGGGGTGAACCAGAACAGGACGCGAAGTCCCGATTCGATCAGGTACTGCATGTCCCGGAAGTAGACGTTGAGCGCAGACGCGATGAGGGAGATCCCGAGGATGGCTGCCAGTTCCACGGCCAGTACGGGCACCATCCAGAGGGACGACCACGTCAGCGGGACGCGGAAGACGAGAAGGAAGATGCCGAGGAGGCCCAGTTGGATGGCAAGGTGGATCATCTGCGACAACACTACGGAGAGGGGGATGATCAGCCGGGGAAAGATGAGTTTCTTGACGATCGAGGCGTTGTCGATAATGCAGCCGGCTGCAGCCGGGACGCACAGCGAGAAGAAGTTGTACGCGATGATTCCGATCAAGAGGAAGATGGGGAACAGCGGGTCCTTTCCCGACTTGAATACGTGCGAGAAGACGAAGACCAGCACGCCGAGCATGATGAGCGGGTTGAGCAAGGACCACAGGAAGCCCAGGGACATGTTGCGGTAGCGCACCCGGAAGTCCTTCAGCACCAGGTTGTGCAATGCGAACCGGTAGCGGGAGAGACCCCCGGCTGCTGTTCTGGCTGCACTAGGCTGCATCTGAGAGTTCCCGGCCGGCCGGACCGAGACAAGACCCCGGTCCCCCGCCTGATCCGTTCCTGAAGAGATCAGGCTAGTTTGCCGGGAGGCGGGATACAAGATGAACTTCGTGCCCGCGCTGCGCTGCCGCTTGCCATCGACCCGGCGCTGGAGTAGATTCCTGCACGCGCCTCGGTTCGTGGCGCGAGGCACGGGATTCGGAACGGGGAGGGTGTCCGCTTGTCGATGATCGATTCACTGCGCCTTATCTGCCCGCATTGCCGCGCCGGGCTCGGGGCGCGGTCCGGGCTGGGCGACCGTTGTGGCGCCTGTGGGTGGGGGGTCCGGCGGCTGTATGACGTGCCGATTCTGCGTGAGGTCGACGATGAGAGCAGCCTCGATCTGACCGGTGAAGCCGCGGACCTGCCGCCCCAGCATGCGCGAGAGGCGAACGTCCCGTTTGTCGACGAGGCGCTGGACTCCGGTCGGCTTGTCCTCGAGCTGGGGGCCGGGATCGAGGGATGCGAGGATCCGAACCTCGTGAAGACGGACGCGTTCGTGTATGGCGAACACCTGGATTTCGTCGTGGATGCGCACGCGTTGCCGTTCGAAGAGAACACGTTCGATTATGTCTTTTCACTGTCCGTGTTCGAGCACCTGCATTCGCCCTGGATCGCGGCCCGTGAGATCTTCCGCGTGTTGAAGCCCGGGGGGAGGGCGTACACGCTGACCGCGTTTATCCAGCATCTGCACGGCTGGCCGGAGCATTACTTCAACATGACGATCTTCGGCGCCCGGCGCATCTTCGAGCCGTTCTGTGACGTGGAGGTGGCGCCCAACCCGAACACCTCGTTCGAACAGCTCTCCGTCATCCTGGCGGATCTGAATGCCATGTTCCTGAACGCGATCGCGCAGGAGAAGCAGCGCCGTGCCCGGAAAGAGATGGAGACGGTGAG
>Ga0272441_10012948_pt1 | contig 12089 bp, 9 predicted proteins | sample SSMProp6N_FD_193582 | JGI IMG/M metagenome (GOLD analysis project Ga0272441, IMG submission 193582) | Marine sediment archaeal communities from Little Sippewissett salt marsh, Falmouth, MA, United States - SSM-Prop-6N | ecosystem: Environmental > Aquatic > Marine > Wetlands > Sediment ...
TCATGCTGTCGGCGACGGCGCTGACGGGTGCCGCCGCAACCCGCCTTATCCGGCCAGGAAGTCGAGCCGGGGGATCTCCTCGATGAGTCCGGCGGCGTAGGCACGACCGAGGAATTCCCGGACCGCTCGTCGACCCCGGTCGCCGTAATCCACCGTCAAATCGTTGACGTACATCCCGACGAACCGATCGGCCTTGTCCCGGTCGAGGCCTCGGCCGTAGTCGAGGGCGTAGTCCAGGGCCGCCTGGCGATGCTCCAACGAGTACTCGATGGACTGTCGCAGCAGCCGGGCCAGCCGCGCCATGAGTTCGTCTCCCAGGTCGCGCCGGATGACGTTGCCCCCGAGCGGCAGAGGCAGGCCGTCGGTCTGGTCAGCCCACCACACTCCGAGATCGACGATTCGGTGCAGGCCGTCCTGCTCCCAGGTCAGCTGACCCTCGTGAATCACGACTCCCGCCGCAACCTCCCCGCTCTGAACCGCGGGAATGATCTCATCAAAGGAACGGACCACCGTCTTGAGCCCGGGTTTCCACATCTCGAGGGCCAACGCCGCCGATGTCATAGCCCCGGGGATCGCGACCTCGACGTTCGTCAGATCGTCCCGATCGAGCTGCTCTTGGGCCACCACCACGGGCCCGTAGCCATCTCCCATGGAGGCACCCGAAGACAACAGGGCGTATCGGTCCGCCAACCGAGTGTAGGCGTGGATCGACACCGCCGTCACCTCGTAGGTTCCCGCGAGGGCCTCGCGGTTGAGGGTCTCGATGTCGGATAGGACGTGTTCAAATCGGAGATCTCCGGTATCGATCAGGTTGTTGGCCAGCGCAAAGAACATGAACGCATCGTCGGAGTCCGGCGAGTGCGCGACGCGAATCAGGGTCATGGATCCTCCACATCCGCCCGAGCGGGCCGCTATTGTACTCGGGCCTGGTAGCAGGGGGCAGGAACGGGTCTGAATTCGGAATTCGGAATTCGGAATTCGGAATTCGGAATGAGGCTAGCCCTGGATCTCCGGCCGCTTCGTCACATACCGGAGGAGCCCGGCGGTCGAGCTATCGTGGTGCGACAGATCCACGTCCTCGCCGGCGAGCAGACGCTTTTCCTCGGCCAAGACGGTCGCGGCCAGGACCTTGCCCAGCTCCACCCCCCACTGGTCGAAGCTGTTGATGCGCCACACCACGCCCTGAACGAAGATCTTGTGTTCGTAGGCCGCCAGCAGCATGCCGAGCGTGCGCGGAGTCAGAGCATCGAGCAGGATCGTGTTGGAGGGCCGGTTGCCTTCAAAGACCTTGTGCGGGGCCAAACGCTCCACATCCCGCTCGTCCATGCCGAGTTTCTCCAGCTCTCGACGGGCCTCGGTCAATGTCCTGCCGTACATCAACGCCTCGGTTTGGGCGAGGAGGTTGGCGAGGAGCTTCTCATGGTGATCGCCCAGTGGGTTCTGACTGGCCACGCAGCCGATGAAGTCGCACGGGACCATTCGGGTGCCCTGGTGAAGGAACTGGAAGAAGGCGTGCTGGCCGTTGGTTCCCGGCTCTCCCCAGATGATCGGCCCCGTGTGGTAGGTGACCTGATGGCCTTCGCGGTCCACCGACTTTCCGTTGGACTCCATGTCCGCCTGCTGGAGGTACGCCGGAAAGCGACCTAGATACTGGTCATACGGCAGGACGGCATGACTGGCGGCTCCAAAGAAGTTGTTGTACCAGATGCCGAGAAGGGCCATCAGGACCGGAATATTGGCCGTAAAATCGGTCTCGGCAAAGTGGCGATCCATGGCGTGGCCACCCTCAAGAAGCTCTTCAAAACGATCAAAACCCACCGCAATGGCAACGGACAGACCGATGGCCGACCAACTGGAGTACCGACCGCCAACCCAATCCCAGAACTCGAAGATATTGGCGGGATCGATGCCGAAGGCCTCCACAGCTTCCCGGTTCGTGGACAGCGCCACGAAATGCTGCGCCACGGCGGGCTCCCCAAGCGCGTCCACCAGCCACTGCCGCGCCGATCGGGCATTGGTCATGGTTTCCTGCGTCGTGAAGGTCTTGGACGCGACGATGAACAAGGTCTCGGCCGGATCGAGCCCCCGCACGGCCTCCACAAAGTCGTTGGAATCCACGTTTGAGACAAAACGGAGTTCGGGTCCGTCGTGGAATGCTCCGAGGGCTTCCGTGATCATCGCCGGACCGAGGTCCGAACCGCCGATGCCGATATTCACCACGGTTCGTATCCTGTCACCGGCCGCGCCCCGCCACTCTCCAGACCGGACAGCTCCAGAGAAACGATCCATCTGATCCAGGACGGCATTGACCGCCGGCATCACATCCCGGCCGTCCACCATCACCGGCTCATTGGAGCGATTGCGCAGCGCCACGTGGAGGACCGGCCGTTCCTCCGTCCAGTTGATCCTCTCACCGGAAAACATGGCTCGAATCGCGTCATCCAACTCCGCGACGCGGGCCAGATCCATCAGAAGCTCCACCGTTCGCTCGGTGATCCGATTCTTCGAGTAGTCGAAGAAGAAGCCCTCGAGCCCCAGCGAGAATCGTTCGAAGCGTCCGGGATCGTCGGCGAAGAGATCCCTCATCTCCATCTGGTAGACCGCACCGACATGCTCCGTCAGGGCCCTCCAGGTCGGAGTCCGTTCGAGACGTGATCCTTCTTGTATGGCACCGCCGGCGTCGGTTTCACGGGACATCGTCACCCCCCGGTCAAGGCTCAAATCACTTCATTCGACGATAGTGAAACGTCCCTCGGAAGTAAAGCCACGCAAGGCCGAATCGAATTCTCACGCCCCGTTGCCCACTCCCCTAGTCCAGCGACCAGGACCGCGCTACACCGGCGACTCGGAACCCGTCGGGGTTGTTCGAAATCACGGGTGCCGTCATTCCGTCAGCGGCGGCGCACCCGCCGTACGGCGGGTCAACCGGCCAGGCCCTCCATCGAGGAGCTTTCCTTCATGGAGGACGCCCACGCCAGTGACGCCGCAGGGTCCTCCTGCTGGAGTTCTCGCAGACGATCGGCGGGGGTCCGTCCACTGGCGGTGTACTCCTCGTGGAATCGACGTGCGCAGTCGATGGCGGCTGCACCGAAGTACTCCTCACCGAGTCTCTCGATCCCTCTCAACGACTCCTCCCAAACACGGCAGGCGAGTTCCCGAAGACGGTCGTCTCCCACGCCTCGAGAGGCGGCGATCCGCCACAATTCGGGAAGCTCCCGACGGTGACCGTCGAGGCGCGAGAGAATCGCCTGCCGCGACAGGTCGTCGTACAGCGCGGCGGTGACCAGGACGACCTGGGCCGCACGCCAGCAGTCGGGGACCTGTTCACCGGCCCGCAGCTCGAGCCATCCCCTCGGTCGAACCTCGAAGAAGAGCGTCGTCAAGTGGTAGTCCAGATCTGCGATGGTCGGCCAACCGAGTTTCGGGTGACCATCACGCAACCAACGTCGGAAGCTGAAGCCGGGCTCTCCGGGATGCCAGTGTCCGTCTGCGGCTCGGAACAGCATCACATCGGCGTCCATGGCCGCCGAGGCCCACTGTGCCCGCGGATCGGAGAGGCTGCCGTTCACGAGGCCCGCGGGGAAGCCGCTTCGCGTCGGATCCAGCTCCTGCCAGGCACGGGCCCGTGTCGAGACACCCCCTTCTCCCGGACTGCAGGCGAAGGTAGCGGTAATCAGCGGGCTGATCAGGTTTGCCGCCAGCCACCGTTCCCGCCACCGACCCGCCCCGCCCAGGTCGAGGTTGATCTGGAGACTGGCGGTGTGCCGCATCATGATCCGTCCCCACTCGCCGCGGCGGTCGTAGTACGCCGCCTGGGCCGTATAGCGGCCGAAGGGAAGCTGCTGGGGCACGGTCTCGACGTCGTTCCAGATATCCATCCCGACTGAGGCGAGGACGGCGCCATGGGATCCGAGTGCGCCGCGCAGGCACCCCAGCACCCTCTGAACATCTTCAATGGCAACGGCCACGGATCCATAGATTCCGGTGGAATGTTCGACCTGTCCTCCAGGCTCGAAGGTGATGCGACCGCCGTCGGAAAGATCGTACTCCCAAGGACCGATGGGCCCGCCCCGACGAGAACTGATCTCCCGTTCGGAGCAGGCCAGATTGTCCACCACATCGAGCACGCCGGCGGTGGGCGGGTCGTTGAGCGGCATCCGGCCAATTGACCGCCCGTCGGATCCGCGGAAAATCGGGAAATACTCTGGCTCGAGACCAATGCCGTCGGAGCTGTCGTTCGGACGATCAACCGGGAAAGCACTCAGACCGGCCCGGCGCCGCGCGTCTTCCTCGTTCACCGCCTGTCGATGATCGTCTGTCGGCACGTCGGGCACCTCCGTCCCCACACCCACCAACAACGATGATGGAGGATCTGTTTCATTCGATTGGGATGTGATCGAAGATCGGTCCTGGATTTCCGCTGACCCTGATCGAATGTCTTCGAAACCCGTCAGACGGCGTGGCTGACCTCGAACCCCAGCTGATCCCCGTCATCTTTCCGGTCCGGCAGACCGCTGACGGCCGCGTCGATCCGCTCACCCTCGTCCAAGGCACCTCCCAGCTGCTTGAGAATGCCGTCAAGGGCTGTGCGCGCGGAGGCGTCCATCTCCAGAAACTCCAGGCCTGACCGATAGACCAGTCCGTTGCTCTGGTTGTCACCGGCGATGAATTGAGCTCGACTCCGTTGCACACGAACCCGGAGCTTGACGTCTCCTTCGTCACCGGGGACCCACAGGTCACACGCACCCACCGGAGGTACCGCAGACGAGGATTCCACCATCATCCCGCTGGCCGACACATCGATGATGCGAACCGGTATGGATGATTTGATCCTGGCGTAGATGTCCTGGTCGGCTACGTATCGCGGGTTCCGGCGTCGTTCACGCATGCTGTTCTTGCCTCCGGCCCAACGTCGAAGCAAACCCGATGCCAAGACTGGGAACGGCTCGGGGGCCCGAACACGACACAGACTGTTCGATGCTGGGACACCCCGTCTCAGGGCGAATCAGCGTGGCTCAACGGGGACCGGTCGTCCGATGGTTCATGGCACCGTGGACGACCAGTGACTCGCGTCCCCGGTCTCGAACCCGTCTTCGAACATCGGCCCGAGATACGACTCGACCAATGGCCAGATACGATCGATCCTGACGCCCGCGTTCATGACGTTGCCGCCGCACGGCGTGGTGCCGGTCCCGAAGTGGTGCAATGCAATGACCTTACGGGTCGAACGCGCGAGCACCGGCGAACCCGACTGTCCACCACTCGAATCGCAGAAGTAGCCGGTGTCCGTGTTGGTGCCGCGCCCGTTCCGTATGGCATCATCGATCACACACAGACCACCCGCGTTCACGTCGCTCTCGAGAGCATAGCGCTTGAGGGTGCCGTCGGGATGACCGGGAATGTAGATCTCCTCGCCGAGTTCCGGAGTGCGGACATCGAGTTCGAGAAAGCCAAATTCCTCCACCGCTGCCGGGTTGTCAATGGTGACGAGGGCAAAGTCCAAGACGTAACTGTCGACGAGAAAATCATCACCGCCCACGATGGTGATCGGACCCGACCCGCCGGCACCGCAGTTGAGCCGTTGCCAATTGAACCAGAATTCAGTGGAATCGAGGTCGGCCTGGCTGGTCACGCAGTGTTCATTGGTGATCATGTGCGGCCCTTCCCCGACTCTCCACCCCGTGCACACAAAGGTGCCCTGCGGGGTGGTGATCCGAACATGGGCGGAGGCCGATGCCTGGGCAAACTCGATGGGGTGGCTCTGTTCATAGCACACGACGTCCAGTCGATCGTCGGTGCCGCACACCGTCTCGAGCGGCGGGCCGTAGAGCGGATCCAGGGGGTATCCCCAGGCGTACATATCGATCACCAGACTGGAGTCCATCAGGCCCGATGCGGTGCCTTCCATCGTGATCACGGCGGTGTCACCGAGCACCGATAGAGCCCAGAAGCCAGAGCCCTGGTCGGAGGTCGAACCCGCGCCCGGGTAGCTGTGCGACGTGAGACCATCCGGGTCAGCCACCGTCACCGTCACGCCATCAGCCAGATCCACGTCGCCGAAATGAACCTTGATCGAGCTCGCGTCGGCTTCGCGGATGGTCACCGTTTGAATGCTGTCTGCGGTCCTCCCCAGCTCCACGTAGGTCACCACGACGTCACCCGCCCTTTGGGGCGTCAAGCCGTCCATTCCGGCGACACCCTCTCTCGGCCACAGACAAGGAGCCGTCACGATCAATGCGATTGCGGCACACCGAAGTCTGATATCGAAGTTTTTGGTCATCTTGATCTCTCCTGGCTGTCCCATTCCACACCCGACCCACTGCGGCCGCCTCAGTTGGGACGCGTGAGGCACCGCGCATCGCCCCATGGTTCCGGTGCGACCACCCCATTATGTCACGAAGCAGCAACAGCTTCCATTTTCGACGGTCCACCGTGATGAGGAGAGGCGGCAAGCGGAAAAACCGAGTCTGCACACAGTGCGACCCGGCTCGTGTAAGATCCCCGGCGCGTGGGGCCGTCAGATCCACGACAGCGAACAGGCGACACGAAGCCCCGACGCGGGAGGAAAGCATGACCGAACGCACCCTGACAATCATCAAGCCCGATTCCGTTGAAAACGGCAACGTCGGCAACATCATCGCCCACCTCGAACGCGAGGGCTTTCGCATCTCGGCCGCGCGGATGCTCCACCTCACGACCGATCAGGCCAGGGCTTTCTACGCTGTGCACAAGGAACGACCGTTCTACAACGACCTCGTGACGTACATGACCTCCGGTCCTGTCTGGGCCATGTCCCTCCAACGCGAGGGTGCGGTGGCCCATCTCCGCTCCGTCATGGGCGCGACCAACCCGGCCGATGCCGAGGACGGGACGATTCGGTCGCGCTACGGCGCGTCCATCGAGCGGAACGCCATCCACGGTTCGGACTCGCCGGAGAATGCGGCCATCGAAACCGCGTTCTTCTTCGCCGAGTGCGACCTCATCTGACGGAGTTATACTCCCGGCCATGAAACGAGTCAGTTGGGACCGTTACTTCATGAACCTGGCCCTCCAGGCGGCCACCCGTTCCACCTGCCCACGAAAACACGTGGGGGCCGTGATCGTGCGCGACAAGACGATCCTCTCCACCGGATACAACGGGTCAGTCAGGGGCGCACCCCATTGCACAGACGTCGGTTGTCTGATGGAGAACAACCACTGTGTTCGGACCGTCCACGCCGAGGCGAACGCACTGGTGCAGGCGGCCCGGCACGGTGTCTTGTTGGACGGAGCGCAGATCTATGTCACCGCGTCACCGTGTTTCAACTGTTTCAAATTGATTGCCAACGCCGGGATCAAAGCGGTCTACTACGGTGAATTCTACCGCGACGAAAAGGTGCTCCAGTTCGCACGTGACGCCGGAATCGAAATGGTGCATCTCGGCATCGAGGACGATGATTCGGCCCCTGAAGGGTCATGATCGACCTCGACCTCGACGCCATCTCGATACCCTTGGTCTGGTCCCAGGCCTTTGGCCGCGACGCCGCCACCGACGTGGAAATCGGCTCCGGAAAGGGCCGGTTCCTGCTCGAGCTTGCTGCGGCCTTCCCGGACCGCAACTTCCTCGCCGTGGAGCGCGCCGCAAAATACCACAATCTGTGTGCCCAGCGGGCCGCCAAGAGAGGTCTCGAGAATGTCCGGATGCTGCGAACGACGGCCGAAGACCTGCTCTTCCGGCTGCTGCCAAAGGCCTCGGTGGAGAATATCTATGTTCTGTTTCCGGATCCCTGGCCCAAGAAGCGGCATCACAAAAGGCGACTGATGCAGCCCGGGGTGGTCTCGGCGATGGCCGAAGCGCTCATCCCGGGTGGGCGACTGTTGGTCAAGACCGACCACCCCCAGTACGGCGAAGTCATCCATAAAGCCCTCGACGGAGCTCCTGGTCTCGAGAGCATCGACCCCGCCGAGGCCTTTCGCGGCCTCCCCATGACGGGCTTTGAACACAAGTACCTCGACCAGGGCCGGGATATCCGCGTATTTGCGTGCGCCCGGGCCATTTGAACCCGATCCAGAACCGCAACACGGCCTGGGGCTCGAAATCCGAAAATCGACTACCCGGCGAACATCGCTCGTGATCGCGCGCGGCGTCCGGTCGCATTTCGAATCCGGGGGCCCGCGTCGGCTACCGGGTCAACTCCCCGGTGACCTCTTCGCCGGAGCTCAGGAGGACATGCCACCGGACACGCACCTGAGCGCGGCTGACCGAGATCCTCATGGTCCCGGTTTCCAGCTGCTCGTACGGGGCCAGATAGGTCTCTCCGAAGCGCACCGCGTCGGCCACGGAATTTTGCTTGGCCTGCCACGAGCCGCCGCGTCGGGTGCCCAATTCGAGCCTGTCGAAGGTTCCGAGCCCGTTGACCACGAGCGATCCCTGCGACACCGACACCTCGAGCCAATTGCCCACACCGGACACCGACGAAACGAAGGGGCCGGTATTGGTCAACGAGACCTTTACCGTTCGGCCCGATCGCGTGGTGTCGAGTCGGATATCCGGCGCAGGTCCCTCACCGCCAAGGTAACGGAGCAGGACCTCCTGACCCATGCCGAGCCGATCGCCGGGTGGCGGCAGGTGCACCAGGTCCCACCCCGCCACATCGGGCAGCGCGAGCCGGTCGATCTCGGTGAGTTTGGCGCCCAGCTTGGCGGTGTCCCACCATGCCACCGCCAACCGGCTCGAGCTGGTCCAGTTCCGGCCGGACCACCCCAGGGCACGATGCAGCACAAACGTGCGGTCGAGTTCGGACGTGGTCGTCACCTCGCCGTTGACCGGTTCGGTCAGGGGATTGAGATCGTCCCCCCAACCGACGATGGCGGGCAGTGTCACCGGATCGAGGCCTATCGCCGGACGAATCGATACGCCCAGTCCGACCAGGGGTTCGAGCTGTTTATACAGTGGTAGGGTGCCGACTTCGCCGACGCCGCGGAGGCCGGCGTGTCCGGTGCCAGCGACTGGAACAACGCAGGCTCCGGTCCGCGCCACCACACGGCCGACCTCTCGGTCCGCCAACTGAGACACTGAGAACAGCGGCACCATCGGAACTCCGGACACCCGAGCGAGATCGGCAACGAACTCCGCCATGCCGGCGGGGACGTCCGGCAAATCAAGTACAACCTCAGCCGGACGGCGGTCACCCTCTTGCGCCGCAATCGCCCGCCATACGGCCTCCGCCATGTCCCGGTCCAGCTCTTCCCGTGCCCCTTCAACCCGCAGCGCGATTCCCACCGGCAGATCGCCTTCGATGACGGGCTTCGGGTGGAAGCCCAGCACAGGTGCCGCACCGGCCAGATCCAGAACCCCGCGACGGACAATGACCTTGTCAACGCCGACCATGCGCAGCTCGGCCGCCGTCATGGAATCAAGCCCATCGTCTCCCAGCCAGACCGTCGTGCGCCGAACGTTAGCCTCCCCCGCTTCGGCCCCACCGGCCCCGGAATCCGGGCCACCGCAGGCGCACGCCAGCATCGAGATCAACAGCGCTGCGATCGTGTTGTTGCCCACCGATCGATGGTATCAAAGGTCGGGTTCGGCGATGGGCAGCTCGAGCCGCACCACAAGCCCCCGCTCGCCGTTTCGGGCGGAGATATCACCCTGACAGCGGGACACGACCTGCTGCACCAGGGCCAAACCAAGACCGGTGCCGGCACCGGTGGTTGAGAAGTGGGGCAGGAAAAGACGATCGATCTGGGTTTGCGGTATGCCGCCGGCGGTATCCTCCACCTCGAGAACCGCGACACCGTCGCCGCACTCTACCCGGACACGAATCTCTCCCGGCTGGTTGCCCAGAGCGTCCACACTGTTCCTGATGAGATTCCCCAGCGCCCGCTGCATCCATTGCCGGTCGACCCGGACATTGCAGGACGCCGAGGACGGCGTATCCGGCACCAGGTCGATACCCCGTCTGGCGAAGATCGTCAGCCCTCCGAGAGTTTCCTCCACCAGCGCACCGAGGTCCAATGACTCGGGCTGCCAATGTTCCAGGGCCACCAGGTTCGAAAACGAGTTCGCGGTGTCCTGGAGGCGATCCACCTGGACCGAGATCTCACGACATGCCTCGGCCATGAGGTCTTCGGTGCCGGGGTCGTTTCGCCGCCGGGCCTGTTCGAGTTCCTGAACCCACAACCGAATGGGAGTCAATGGGTTCTTGACCTCGTGGGCGACAATGCGCGCCAGCTGATTGAGCTGGCTGAGGCGGTCCACCCGAACCACCTCGGTCACGTCATCCACCACAACAACCAACCCCGGGGTTCCGTCAGGAAGCGGAACCTCGGCAACTCCCACCCGCCACGTGTCCTCCTGTCCCGGCACCGGCTGAACAGTCTCAACAACCGGCAATGGCCCGGACCGGTCGTGCGGCGCGACCTGGCGCACGATCTCCACCAGCCGGTCGCCGTACTCGGACGTCAGCTGCTCGGCGCTGGGATTCGCGAATCGGATGTCACCCGAGGGTTCGAGCACAAAGACCGAGGGGACCAGGGTCGCCAGCGTGATTCTGAGCATTTCCTCCTGATGCCGCAGGCTGGTCTCACGGAGTTGGACCTCCTCGTTCATGGTCCGCACGGCGTCCAGAACCTCCGCCAGATCGGTTTCCACCGGACGCCGCACCTCCGGGAGCGGACCGCCGTGAAGAAGCTGCTGAGCCAGACCGACCAGATCCCGCAGCGAGACGCTCAGCCTCCGCTCCACACGGGACGTGAGGGTCAACGAGAGCAGTGCGGCCAGCAGAGCCCCAGTGAGCAACCAGTCCACCGCTGCCGGCGCGGCATCCTCGAGCCTGGGATCCAGTCGTACCATCTCCAGAAGCAGACGCCGTCCCTCGAGCACCACCGAGCCGGCCGTGATCAACCGACCGCCATCGCGCACCACCAGCGGATCATCTCGACCGATAAGGTAGGTCTGGAACGCCTCAGTCGACGGGAGTTCCGGGAGAACCCCGGTACTCAGGAGATCTGGCCGAGATACCGCCACCACATCGGCCCCGTCAAACAGCACGACCTCTCCTCCCCAACCCTCGGCGACCCAGCGGGCGATCTCGTTGTCCACCGCAAAACCACCGCTGAGTTGGTCGGCGGTATAGCGGGCGGAACCGAGCGCCGCCAGACCCACAACCTGTTCGACCCGCATCACCTCCCGTTGCAGGCGTAGATGCAGAAAAATCGTCAGCACCATCAGCGGCAGGACAACGCCTGCAGCCACCAGCAATCTGAGCCTTCCCCCGAAAGTCGAGAACTGCTCGCGACGCACAACCGGTGGCCAGGCGATGGTGAGGCCCAGCAGCACCCACAGCGCCGCGATGGCGGTCTTCAAAACCCATACCGCCGGCGCCGGATACCTTCCGATGGCGGCGAGCAGCCAATCGTCTCGCCGCCATACCCTGGCCAGGGCCGTGTCTCCCGCGACCGACATCCTGGCCCACCCCCCGCCGCCGTGATACAGGTCGCCGGCAGTTTCGGGGTCGAGGTCATCCACCTCCGCATGCAGGGTCGCCGCCACCGATCCGGACCTGGTCAAAGCGGCAAACCACACCGGTTTGGAGCGTGCCGACTCCAGTGCCTCCCCGCTGCGCCAGTCACCGAGCCAACTCCAGGGAGGGGTGGCCACGCGAAGCTCCACAACCGTCCCCGGAGGATCGTCGAGGGTCCAGGATGTCATCAGCCGTTCCGCACCCTGGGCCGGGGCCAGATCACCCCAGCGGGAGATTTCGTCACCGGCCGCACCCACGAGACTCAATTCCGACGGCGTCTGCCAGTTGTCCAGCCCCCACCTGTGCGCCAGAACCGGCGCCGCGTCATCAAGCCGGCACTGATCGGGAGGGGCCGGGAGTTCCGCCCACAGATCGACCGTTTCCAGAGGAAGAACGACATCGCCCGCGACGCGGCCGGCTCGCTCCAGATCCACGGGCACCCGCGCGATCGCCAGGATCAGGGCGACGAAGGCGAGTGCCGCCGCGATCGCCAGCCTGTGCTCGAGCCGATACGCCCCCGGCGCCCGCGCCGTGGGCCAACCGGACACCACCCATGCGAGGGCAACCATCAATACCCCACCCCACCCC
>Ga0272441_10012949_pt1 | contig 12088 bp, 3 predicted proteins | sample SSMProp6N_FD_193582 | JGI IMG/M metagenome (GOLD analysis project Ga0272441, IMG submission 193582) | Marine sediment archaeal communities from Little Sippewissett salt marsh, Falmouth, MA, United States - SSM-Prop-6N | ecosystem: Environmental > Aquatic > Marine > Wetlands > Sediment ...
CAGAACCTCGTCGTCGACGGCGGCAAGCACTTTCGGTAAGCCTCTTTGGGAGGGATATAGGGGGTGCACCCGATAAGAAGCTCGGCGAGTCCCGTTGGCACGTCGAGGTCCACAACCCCACCGACAACCCCGCCAAGACCACCCTCCACCTCAACCCCCACTTCGACCCCCTCCAAGCCAAGGCCCTGCCTCCCCAACCGATCACCGTCCCCGCCGGGACCTCGATCACCATCGAGCTTTGACCGGCCGAGGCACGACTGGCTGCGGCCTCCGCGGACGAGGGAAGCGACGGACGTGCAGCACGCCGCAAGGCCCAACCAACAGCCCGGCTTCACCTATTAGAAGTGGGTTCGAACTTCGCATAAAAGGGGGACAGTTATGGTAGAATTCGGAGGTGTAGCGGCATAGTGCGGGTCGTTCTGCGCAATCCGGGAGGATGTGCCATCGCCGTGTGCTGGTTCGTTCTCTCTCAGGCGCCAAGATGTTGCCGTTGCGCCCGCATGTCTCTTTGTCGTGTGCGAGAGGTTCCCGCGCCGGCGGTCGCGGAGAAGGAGAGGCCATGGTGACTCACTGCAGAGGCAGTCGATGGGGCATGTGTTGCGCGCTGCTGGCGCTGGCGGGCGGGGTGGCGCGTGCGGAGAACTACGCCGTCCTCTTCAGCGGCGGGGTCGACAAGGACCACAACTACTATCGGTACTACAACGAGATGATCCGGATGTACTCGGTGGTGATCGAGGGGTGGCACTTCGAGCCACGGAACGTCGTGGTCCTGGCCGCCGACGGGCTGGACCCGGGCAACGACCGCGTGGCCGAGGCATACGGCGGCGGGAAGATCTACGCCAACTCCGATTGGGGCCTTATCCAGAGCTGCGGCTCGCAGGTCCTGGAGGCCACGCACGACAACGTGCGCGACGCGATCCAGGGCCTCCAGACCGGCCCGGAAGACCTGTTCTACTTCTGGTCCTTCGACCACGGGTCGGGGGAGGACGGCAACACGACGCAGACGGAGGAGGAGACGCTGTGCGCGTGGCGAGCAAGCGGCAGCGGGGACATCGCCGACAACGAGCTGGCCGCCTGGGTCGGCGGTCTGGACGCCCACCGGCAGGCGTACGTCTTTTGCGAGTGCTTCTCCGGGGGGATGCTCGACGAACTGGGCATCGCGCCGGGCCAGTGGCGCTTCGGCTGCGCCGCGGCCAACCACTATGAGGTGAGTATCACGACCATCCTGATGGAGGGCTACGAGGGGTTCGTCACGTTCTTCACCGACGGCAGCGTGGAGCACGGCCTCACCACCACCGGGCAGTTGTACCAGTACGCCTACCAGAACGACCCGCACGCCACGGACGGCCAGGGCCCCGGCGGGCGGCGGCAGGACGGCGTCACGCACCCCTGGGCGGTGGGAGACAACCTCGACCTGTGCATTGCCCGGTGGGTGGGCGACGGCGTCCCCAGCGGCGCGGGCAACACGAGCTGGTCCGACCCGGCGAACTGGTATCACGGCCACGTGCCCAGCGGGACGGGCACGACCCATCTGAAGCTCTACGAAACGGGCCAGGCGATCATCAGCGACGGCCCGCACGTCGTCGGCGCGCTGGTCGTGGACTATGACGCGCGGGGGGTCAGCGGCGGGCTGTGCATCCAGGCCGGGGCCGGGCTGCACTGCGCCTACCAGACGGCCGGACGCGAACAGGGCGGACGCATCCAGCAGACCGGCGGGGTCAACGAGGTCGAGTTGGAGCTGACGCTCGGCCGGTGGGCGGGCGCCGCGGGCGACTACCAGATGCGCGGCGGCGAGCTGCGCGTCGCCGAGACGTTCCTGGTCGGCGACGGCGGCGAGGGCAGCGTCTTCCAGGACAACGGCGCGGTAACGGCCCGGCAGATCGTCGTCGGGAACCGGGGCAGCGGCGAGTACCAGCAGTTCGGCGGGAGCGTGTCGGCCCCGGCCGGCAAGACGCTCGAAGTGTGGATCGGCAAGGCGATCGGCGGGACGGGCCGGTACACGCTGGGAGGGACCGGGACGCTGACAACGGAGAAGACGATCGTCGCGGGGGCAGAGGCCTCCGACGGCAACTTCGTCCAACTCGACGGCGACCATGTCGTGGCCGGCATGCTGGGGCTGGGCCTCGGCCCCGGCGCCGCGGGACGGTACGACCTGGGCGGCGGCTCACTGGAGACCGGGGCGGCGCGGATCGGCGAACTGGGCACGGGCACGTTCCGCCAGACGGGCGGGTCGCACGGGGTCGGCGGGGATGTGGAGCTGGGCTGCGCAGCGGGCTCGTACGGGTCGTACGAGATCACCGACGGATCGCTGGTCGCCTCCTCGGGGACGATCCACGTCGGCGTCGACGGCGTGGGGGCCTTTCACCTGAAGGGCGGGATCGTGGTCGCCGATAAGCTGCAATTGGGCGCCGACCCCGCCTGCACGTTCACCACCGACGACTCCAACGCCATCGGTACGCTGCGCGTCAACCAGTTGGCGGGCTTGGGCGACGACGTCGATTTCAACGGCACGCTCGATCTCGGGCACGCTGGCGGCAGCGGTGCGGGCTCCTGGGACCTGCCGAACTTCCAGGCCGCCCTGGACGTCAGCAACCGGCTGTGCGTCGGCTACAACGCACCGGCGACGTTCACGCAAGACGGGTGGCAGACGACGGTCACCCTCGGGAACAACCTGCGGCTGGGGTCCTCAACCGGTGGCAACGGAACGTACGAGTTGAGCGGCATCGGCGCGACGCTGAACGTTCCGACCGAGTACATCGGCCGGTACGGCTCGGGCACGTTCAACCAGACTGACGGGAGCAACATCCTCTCCCACCACCTGTACGTCGGCTACGGCGCCAACAGCGGCGGGCAGTACAACCTCAGCGGCGGCGTCCTGACCGCCGACAACATCTACGTCGGCTACGAAGGCGCCGGAGCGTTCAGCCAGTCCGGCAGCTCGGAAGTCACGGCCACGGGCACGCTGTACGTGGCCAAGGAGTCCGGCAGCAGCGGGACCTACCAGATGCTCGGCAACGCCGACGTATCGGCTGGCACGATGTTCGTCGGCGACGACGGCGACGCCCACTTCCAGCAGATCCACGGCACGGTTACCGTGACCGGCAACCTCTACATCGGGTACGGGGCGGGCACGGGGGCCGCGCCGGCCATGTATGTCATGAACAACGGCACGCTGGCGGCCGACGAGATGCAGATCGGCACGAACGGGACGGGCGAGTTCCGCCCGGGCGGGGGTGATGTCACCATCGCGGGCACGCTGTACGTCGGCAAGGGACCGATGGGCGAGGGGACGGTCGCCCTGTCCGGCGGGACGCTGTCGGCCGATACGGCCATCGTCGGCGACTCGGGCTGCGGCTTCTTCACGCAAGGCGGCGCGAGCACATTCCTGGTCGACGGCTGGTTGACGGTCGGCGAGACATACGGCCGGGACAGCGTCTACAACCTCGAAAGCGGAACGCTGGACGTCGGCCAGCTCGGCGTGGACACGGCCGGGACGTTCAACTGGACCGGCGGAACGCTGACGGCGGGGCAGGTCACCCTCGGCGGCAGCGGGGTGATGCACGTGGAGCAGGACGCGAGCTTCGACACGTACCTCACCTTCCACGGCGGGACGCTGGACGCCCAAGGCCACACCGTGGCGTTGGACACGGACCCCGAGACGAGCAGCTCGTACATGAACGGCGGCCGGCTGCTGGCTGGGTCGCTGGTGATCGGCAACCAGAACACGGGCTGGTTCAGCGAACTGGCCGGCCGGGTCGCGGTCGACGACACGCTGACCGTGGGCGCCGGCAGCGGCTCGTGGGGGCGGTTTAACCAGACCGACGGGACGTTGACGGGACGGAACGCGGTTATCGGCGGGCAGGGAGAGGGCCAGTTCGACCAGGACTCCGGCCGGGCGACGTTCTCGGGCACGTTCGTGGCTGGCGAGCAGGCAGACGGCAACGGCACGGTGGACGTCGGCGAGGAGTTCTCCGCCCGCTACCTGTACGTCGGCAAGGCGGGCAAGGGAACGCTCACGCAGTACGGGTCCGCGTCGCGGGTCTCCGTGACCGTGGCGCTGGGTATCGGGCGGGACCCCGGCGGCGTGGGCACATACAACCTGGACTGGGGGCACCTGGATGGCGGGGACGTCTACGTCGGCCAGGAGGGCACGGGTACGTTCGTCCTGGGCGAGTACGGCAGCGCGAAGGTCGATTCGCTCGTCATCGGCGACGCCGGCACGGTGCGGATCGACGGCAGCCGCGCCCTCATCACCGGCGTCCTGGAGCGCAAGCCCGCCGGGACGTTCGAGCAGACGCAGCCCGCCCTGCTGGGCTTCAACCGCCTGCGGGGCTTCGGGGACCACTTCTCGCTCGACGGATCGGTGACGATCGGCCACGACGTCGGCAGCGGCGTGGGCGCCCACACCGTCGGGGCCGGGCAGAGCCTCGCGGTCACCGGGGACCTGAAGATCGGCAACAGCGCGGCCGGGACGGTTATCCAGGAAGGGGCCGACAGCCAGGTGACGGCGGGCAACACCGTCGGCATCGGGGGCACGCGCGGCGAGGGGACCTACGAGCTGCGCGGCGGCAGCCTGTCCGCCACGGGCGTGGTGGTGGGCCTTCACGGCAACGGGCGCATGATCCAGACCGGCGGGCAGGTGAACGTGTCGGGCGCATTGGTCCTCGGCCAGCAGCCGGACGCTCGCGGAACGTACCGCCTCGACGCGGGCACGATCCTCGCGCCCAACCAGGTCCTCGGATTCACGGGCAGGGCGGAGTTCAACCAGAACGGCGGGGTCAACACCGCCGACGGGATGCTGGCGGTCGGCTACTTCCCGGGCTCCGACGGCACGTACAACCTCAACGGCGGGGACCTCGTCGCCGGGCAGGCGGTCCTCGGGTACGCGGGGACCGGGCGGCTGGTCCTCAACGGCGGGTCCGCCAGCGTCAACGGCAGCGTGCAGGTGGGCACGGACCTCGGGCGGGGGGAACTGGCCCTGATTGGAACAGGCCTCACACTGGCCGGCGATCTCAAGGTACAGACGACGACGGGGGACACGGGCGGCGCGGGCATCCTGCGCTGCGCCCCGACGGGCACGGCCGCGGGGCAGGACTACGGGCAGGTCGTGCACGCCCCCGCCGGCTCGGACTCGGCCGCTCTCGGCGGGACGCTCGTGATGGACTTCACGGACTACACCCCTTCGGCTGGGGACAGCTTCGACCTCGTCACCGGCTTCGGCGAGGTCTACGGTGAGTTCGACAGCGTCTCGCTGGTGGGCGTCTCGGCCGACGCGTTCGACTACGCCCTCAGCTACGACGGCGGGACGGTGACCTTCACCACCGAGACGGGCGCTTCGTCCGGCCAGTGCACGGCCACGGTCCTGCGTGTCAGGCCTTCCGGCGTCTGCCGCGCCGTCCCCCGCGCCGGCAGCCTCGGCGTGGCGTTCGCACAGACCGCCGGCGGGGAGCTGCGCTATACCTACGAGCACGAGGCCAAGGACGGCCTGACCGTGCCACCCATCGACGGGACGTTCCTGCTCGTCGGAGCCGACAGGGCCCAGTCCTGGAAGGCCGCCTACGACGGTACGTACACCGGCGAGATCGAGCTGACCTTCACCTACGACCAGAAGCTGCTGGCCCCCGATGAGGACGAGCGGCTGGTGGCGGTCTGGCACCACGACGGGCGGGATTGGGAAGAGCTCGTGCCCCTGGAGCACAACACCGCCGCCGACTACGTGACCGTCCTGGCCAGGGGATTCTCCCCGTTCGTCCTGGGCTACCGAAGCCGTCTGCCCGGCGACTGCGACGAGGACCGCGACGTCGACATGTTCGACTACCTCGTGCTCAAGCAGAACTTGGGCACGACTCGCGGCGCCCAGTGGCCCGACGGCGACTTCACCGACGACGGTGCGGTGGACGAGAACGACCTCGCCGCCCTGGAGTACTTCTTCGGCCTGCAACTGCCCACCCCCGGCCGCGGCGCCCTCACCCCCGAGCCGGCCACCGGCCTGCTGCTGGGTCTGGCGGGGGCGGTGCTCTTTCGGCGTCACTCGCGGCGGGGTTCGACGTTCAGGAGGTGGCGGACGAAGTAGTCGGCCTGGCGGCGCCGGCCGTACCGCGTGCCGGCCGCGCCGTGGCCCGCGCCGGGGACCACCAGCAGGTCGAAGTCCTTGTCGGCCTTGACGAGGGCGTCGACCACCTGCATGGTCGACGCGGGGTCCACGTTGCGGTCCAACTCGCCGACCACCAGCAGCAGCTTGCCGGTCAGGCCCTTGGCGAGCGTGACGTTGGAGTTGGCGGCATAGTGCGGACCGATCGGCCAGCCCATCCACTGCTCGTTCCACCAGATCTTGTCCATCCGGTTGTCATGGCAGCCACAATCGGCGACGGCGACCTTGTAGAACTCCCCGTGGGTCATGACGGCGGCCGCGGCGCTCTGCCCGCCGGCCGAGCCGCCGTAGATGCCCACGCGGGTGGCGTCCATGTACGGGTACTTCCTCGCCGCGGCCTTGATCCACAGCATGCGGTCGGGCAGGCCCGCGTCGGCCAGGTTCCGCCAGCAGACGTCGTGGAACGCCTTCGAGCGGTTGGACGTGCCCATCCCGTCGATCTGCACCAGCACGAAGCCCAGTTCCGCCATCGCCTGCGGGCCGTGGAAGCCGCGGAAGGCCTTCGGGACGAACGAGCCGTGCGGCCCGGCGTAGATCGCCTCGATCACCGGGTACTTGCGCCGGGGGTCGAGGTTCGTCGGCCGGTAGATCACGCCATAGATGTCCGTCTTGCCGTCTCGACCCTTGGCGACGAACCGGATGGGCGGCTGCCAGCCGGCCTTCAGCAGTTCGCCCCAGTCGGCCCGCTCCAGCTCGCAGACGAGCGTCCCGTCGCGCGTGCGCCGCAGCTCCGTGACGGGCGGGAGGTCCACGCGGGAGTACCGGTCCAGGAAGTACCGCCCGTCGGGGGAGTACTCCACTTCGTGCGTGCCGTCGCCCTCCGAAAGTACGGTCAGTCCCCGGCCGTCGAAGCCGACCCGCCCGTAGTGAATGTGGTACGGATCCTGCCCCGGCCGAATGCCCCCCGCCCGGAACCAGACTTGCCGCTTCTCGACGTCCACGCGGTCAACCCCCCGGACCAGCCATCGGCCCTTGGTGATCTGGTTCTTCACTTTTCCGCCGGCGGCGTCGTAGAGGTACAGATGGTTCCACCCGTCGCGCTCGGACATCCAGATCAGCTCGCCGGTCTCGTCCAGCCAGCGCAGGAAGAACTTGCCCGAATAGTCTATGAAGGTGTCGCTTCTCTCGTCGACGATCGGCCGGACCGACCCGTCGTTTGCGCCCACGGTGAGGACGCGAAGCACCTGGTGCCCGCGCTGATTGTAGACGAACGTGAAGCGGGTCGAGTCCGCGGCCCAGCGAATGTCGCGAATGCGGTACGGATTGGGGAACAGTGTGTCCGCAATCGCGACGTGCTTTCCGGCGGGCACGTCGAACAGGTGCAGCTTGGAGACGGCAATGCGGTCTCCCGGCTTGAGGTAGTTCCAGGAGTGCAGTTTCGGCTGGACCTGGTCCCGCGGGGAGGACTCGACGGCATAGACCTTGTGCTCCTGCGCCGGGCGGGTCCGCGGCACGACGACGTGCCGGGAGTCGGGCGACCAGTAGAAGCGGCCCTCGAAGTAGTGGTCGGCCGTGCCGCCGCTGCTCAGGGATCGCTCCTTGTCGTTCTGGCCGTCGCGAACCCAGACGTTGTGGTCCCTGAGAAAGGCGGTCCAGCGGCCGTCCGGCGACCGCCCCGACGAGCGCGTGGCGTTTCGGCCGGGAGAGCCCTTCGTACCCCGCGGCCGGCGCCGGTCGGGCCGCCGGGACGGGGGCTTGTCGGTGACCTCCACGAGCGTGGGCTTACGTCGGGCCTCGAACAGGCCCAGCGGCTTGCCCTTGGCCCCGGCGACCAGCCAGACGTGCCCGGCGAAGGTGTGCTGCCTCCTCTCCCGGCCCGAGGCGAGCCGGCCGTAGCTGCGTCGCGTGCCCGCCCGGTCCAGCCAGAACAACTCGACCTCGGTCCCGGTGAGATTCAGGAACGTCACGTAGGTCTCGGGGCCGTTGCTGCCCGAAGCGCGCGGGCCGCCCTCCACGGGCCGCAGCGGTTCAGCCTTGCCGAGGCCCTGCTTGCCGGTGAGCTTCTCGACCTTGTACGCGTCCAGGCCGCACCGCCACCACGTCGCGCCGCATCGGAAGGTCATGCCCCCCCCGTCGTCGTCGAGCGTGAGCTGGGTGATCGGCAGCCGCTCCGCGCGAGCGTTCTTGACGCCGGCGCCCGCGAGCGCCCTGGCGAGCCTGGCGTGGTCGAAGGCCGGCCGGCGTGTGCCCTTGGCGGCCTGGACCTGGACGAACTCCTGCCGGTCGGCCCCCGTCTGGACGCGGTACCACAGCCGCTCGCCGTCGTCGGACCAGCTCGGCTCGACGCGGTCGCGAAAGACCTTTCCGCGCGTCAGCGATCGCAGCTTGGCGCTCCGCTCGTAGTCCGCCTTCGTTCCCTGCCCCGCCGCCGGGGCCCCCATCGCCAAGGCCCATGCCACAAGGACCAGCGGTCCAACTTGGCCAGGCTGCCTTTCGGAAAACAACCACATCCCGCGTCTCCTCTGTCTCGTTGTCACGGAATCGCCCGAGCTCACTGCCGCTGCCATGTCCACCACCAACGCAATGTGCGTCGCTCCCATTCCATCTTCCATTTAGCCCCCGGCCCTTGTGGCCGGGGGCAGGCCTTGTCAACGTGCCGACCTGCCCACGCAAACACCGCGTGTGCCCCCGGCCACAAGGGCCGGGGGCTAAATGGGTGGGAGGTGCATGGGGCGTGGGACGGGGAGGGCATCGCGCGTCACCGACGGGGGCCGTAGCAGGTGACGGCGCCGTCCCGAAGAGACAGGTAGAGACATCCGCCGGCGGCGGCGAGGCCGTCGTGGACGGGCGGGGCAGCCAGCGTGCAGGCATGAAGTGGCTTGCCGTCCCTTGCCGAGACCACGGCGAGACGCCCGCCCTTGCGCCCGTCGAACGCCGCCCAGGGGTCCTTCGGGTCGACCCCGTCGGGAGCGCCCGCCAGGCAGAGGCAATCGCCCGCCAACGCCATCGCCTGGGCGCGAACGGCGATCTTCCGTTCCCACAGGCCGGGCGCTGCGGTTCCCTCGGCCTTGCCCCTGCGGCGCTTGGCGGCCTTCGCCGACTTCCCGGCCGCACTGCCCTTCCCCGTGCCGATCCGCGCCGCAAACAGCCGATACCCCCCGCCCGCGGTGAAGATGTCGTGCGGGTATGACTTCGAGACGAACTTGCGGTACGCCCTGATCCCGTACACCGCGTTGGCGTCGAAAACGAGCATCTGGCCCTTGCTGCCCCCATAAGACCAGAACGTGCTGTTGAACCACGTGTCGTCCAGCAGCCCGCCGTCGTTGATCACCAGGCGACGGGCGCCGCCCTTCGGGAACGTGTGCGGCGCGATGCGCCCGCGCGCGAATCTCAGGGTTCGCATGTACACCCCGTCGGCCCCGGCGATCAGAACGTCCGGCAGGACCGCGCCCTCCAGCTCGCCCTTCGTCTCCGTGTCCGCCGCCAGCCGGGCGTGCTGGATCACCTTCCCCGTGGCCGCGTCGAGCAGGTACGCGTAGAGGCCGGAGTCCAGGTGCATGGACCGCCCGGCGATCGCATAGACCTTGCCGTCCAGCACCGTCACGCTGCCGTGGACGGGCCAGGGCGATTCGAGCCGGCCGTGGGCCGTCAGGCACACGTCCGCCGGGGCGGCGCGGAAGCGCCAGATCATCTCCCCGCTGCCGGCATCGAGCGCGACGACGTGGCCCGAGGACGTGCCGAAGACCAACCGCCCCTCGTGCCAGGTCGGCGGCGAGTCGAGCCGGCCCTCCGTCGTCCGCTGCCACCGCACCGCGCCGGTCTCCGCGTCCAGGCAGGAGAGCTGGAACCGCTGCTTGCACGCGACGTATACGTTCCCGCCCGCGACGATGGGCGGCGTGAGGTCGCCGCCGACCGGGCGGGACCAGCGGTGCGACGGCGCGGCCGGGACGGTTGCATGCGAGCAGCCGCTGCGGCCGGCGTCGTGGCGGAAAACGGGCCAGGCATCCCGATTGCCGACTGCCTGCCCCGAGCCTGTCGCAGGGCGAAATGAGCGGAAAGCGGGCCCGGTCTCCAGGCGGGTGGCAGGGGGCTGCGGCGTGGGGGCGGGCCGCTGCGTCCGCAGGGCGAGGAAGCCGTTGAGCTTGACGTTCCGGTGACAGCCGCACGGGTGCGTCGGCAGGTAGACCAGGCCGTTGGCGGGGAGAATGCCGTACCTGCACGCCCCGCGGACCCAGTGGTGCACGTCCAGCGCGCCGGTGCGGAAGTCGATGTACTCGATGCCGTCCTCGCCGGCGAGGTAGAAGTTCTCCGTGGCCTTGTTGCGGTAGCAGCGGTGGTGGTGGCCGATGAGCATGTCCCGGACGGGGTGTTCCTTCCGCACCTCGCCCGTCTTGAGATCCAATCCCAGCAGCGAGACCGCGTCGATCTTCATCGTCCAGACCAGCCCCCCGGCCACGAAGACGTCCGGCGGCGTGAAGTGGGCCAGCGACATCCCCTCCCGCCGCCAGAGCGCCCTGCCCGTCGCCGCGTCCATCGCCAGCAGCACCATCGCCTTCTGCTGCCGCTTGTTGAGGTTGTCCGTGAACGGGTACATCTGCCCCAGCAGCACGATCCCGTCGTGCCATACCAGCGTGCACAGGTTGGCGTGGTTGAACTCGTAGTGGCCGTGAACGCCCTTCTTCATCTCCGGGCGGGGGTGGCGCCACGCCTCTTTGCCCGTTCGCAGCTCGACGCCCGCCACGTCGTCCCCGTCGATCAGGAACAGCCTCTCGCCGCCGGCGGTGAGATAGGCGTCGGTGTAGCGGGCAAGCTCGTCGCCCCGGGCCGTCGTGCCGCGGAAGGCCTCCCGCTGCCAGAGCACCTTGCCCGTCTCGGCCTCGACGACCGTCAGCCCCTTGCCCGGCCGCTCGCCGTAGACGTTCCTTGCCATCGCCAGCAGGCCCTGGTGGTGCAGGATCTCCGAGGCGTTCTCCGTGCCCGGGTAGCGGCGGATCGTCTTGCCGGTCGCGCCGTCGAGGCAGACGATCGGCTGGTCGAAGCCCATCGTCACGTACACGAGGTCGCCGGCCGCCACGATGCGCCGGTAGACCTGGCTGGGCGCCTTGAATCGCATCAGGCCGGAGAACTCGACCTTCGACCACGCCCGCCAGCCCCACGTGCCCATCGGCTGCTTCCACAGCAGCAGGCCATTGAATCCGTCGCGGGCCGTCAGGTGCCATCGATCGGGCAGGCCCTTCACGGAGGCCGCTCCCTCGTCGATGATCGTGTACACCCGCCCGCCGGCGGAGACCATCGCGCTGACGGACGGCAGCAGGTTGTGGTGGCGCGCCCACCGCGGCGGCATGGCCCACTGGAGGCTCCGCGAGACGCCCACCTTGCGGTCCTTCGAGACGGCGTTGTTGTCCGGCCCGTGCAGCCAGTGCGTCCACTCGTCGATCTCATCGGGCCAGGGCTTGACGACCTTCTGGCCGTGGACCACGGCCAGGCCGCGCGGCGCGAGGACGCGGAGGATCTCGCTCTTCGGCACGCGGCAGTTCGGGTCGGTCACGACCACCAGGTTCACGAGGTCGTCGGTATACGGCAGCGCCGTCCCGCCAAACCGGCGAATCGTCACCTTCCCGTACAGCCCCTTCGCCTGAATCGCCTCCCGCGCCGCGGCGACGTTCTCCGCGCTCGTGCCCAACCCCTCCACGAGGCACCCGCTCGCCCCATGCAGCGCCGCCGTGATCTCTCCCCGGCCACAGCCGACGTGAACGACCAGCCCGCCCTGGAAGCCCGCCGCGTCCAGAATTTCCCGCGCCGTTTGCTTCGCATCCCCCGCCGCGCCGACCTCGACGCCCCACAGGCAGACCACCGCCGCAACCACGAACCACCGCCCGTTGTCGGTCATGCTGTTCATCCTCAACGCAAAGGTCACCCTCCGCCAACATGGAACGCCGCTCCCCCCCTATCGCGCCGCACAATGTCCATCGGGCACCGACGTGTCAACTCCCCCCA
>Ga0272441_10012951_pt1 | contig 12088 bp, 10 predicted proteins | sample SSMProp6N_FD_193582 | JGI IMG/M metagenome (GOLD analysis project Ga0272441, IMG submission 193582) | Marine sediment archaeal communities from Little Sippewissett salt marsh, Falmouth, MA, United States - SSM-Prop-6N | ecosystem: Environmental > Aquatic > Marine > Wetlands > Sediment ...
CCAATGTGCGTAGTGTGCCAAATAGCCCATCCACTTCTTGCGGTGTCAACACGCTCGTGGGCTCATCCATAATCAGGATGTCGGCGTTGCGATAGAGCGCCTTCAAGATCTCTACGCGCTGTTGTTGCCCCACGCTCAACTGCCAAACTCTGGCCGTCGGATCTACTTGCAAACCATACTCATCAGCCAGTCGCTGGATCTTCTGTCGCGTCTTCTTGAACTGCAAGAAGGGACCCGTGCCCTCAGAGAGTCCAAGCACGATATTCTCCTCGACAGTCAGTGTGGGAACAAGATGGAAATGCTGATGCACCATCCCAATGTGATTGGCTAGCGCTGCCTTGGGAGACCCAATGCGAACCTGCTGGCCATGGAGGAGAACTTCTCCTTCATCTGGTTGATAAAGCCCATAGAGAATGCGCATGAGCGTGGTCTTGCCTGCGCCGTTCTCTCCGAGTAGACAGTGGATTTCGCCGCGCCGAACGATGAGATCTACGCCATCGTTGGCGATGACTCCTGGGAATCGTTTCACGATTCCCGAGAGTTGAACAGCCAATGGAACGCGTTCTTTAGAAGCCATTCCCCCCCGTTTCGCCATCCCAACACTGGCACAAACCGCGTCGTTCTGGCAACATGGGACCCGCAGGTCAGATAACCCTCAATGCCAATCAACCCATTCTTCAGACGCCTCTATTCTATAAGTTGTCAGGTAGTCCGACAACTGGTATCCTTCAATACATCAGGGAAGAGCTGATGATCCTGATGGGAATGGAGGTTTCATGACACTGAGAATCGACAATCTCACGCTCTGGGATGGCCAGAATCACGTGACTTCGGATGCATCGCTCTGGATTGACGACGGGCACATCACTCGCATTTCTCCAACAGCATCTGCAGACGGTCCGCACGCAGCTGATCGCATCGACGCAAGTGGAAGACTCGCAATCCCCGGTTTGGTGAACGCGCACACCCACCTTTACAGCAGTCTTGCGCGTGGCATGTCCGTGTCGCCGTTCGCCCCGACATCGTTCACGCAGATCCTAGAACAGCTGTGGTGGAAGCTCGACAAGGCACTGGATCCAGAGGCCGTTCGCACGAGCGCTCTCGTCGGAGCCTTGGAAGCAGCCCGCTGCGGCGTAACAACACTCATCGACCATCATGCGAGTCCGTTTGCCATTGCCGATTCATTGGATGCGTTGCACGAGGCCGTCATCGACGAAGTCGGGCTACGAGCTGCGTTGTGCTATGAGCTATCCGATCGTGATGGTGAGAAACAGCGCGATCAAGGAATTAGGGAGAACCTTCGGTACTTAGCCCGGTCCACACCTACGAAAGCGGCGGCGCAATTCGGCATTCATGCATCGTTTACTGTAGCAGACGAAACGCTTGCCGCAGTTGCGGAATCTATCCCTGATGGGGCAGGCATTCACATCCATGTCGCCGAGGGCCCCGAAGATGAGGTTCAGTGCGAGCAGCAGTACGGCCTACGCATCGTCCACCGTTTGGATCGATTTGGCTTGTTGCGCCCGAAGTCCATTCTCGCCCACTGCCTTCATATCGATGAATCCGAGAAGGATCTCATTGCGCAGCGCAATGCCATCGTCGTGCACAATCCGCGCTCCAATATGAACAACGCCGTCGGCGTGTTCGACATGGCAGGATTCCTCAAACGCGGCATCTTGACAGGCCTTGGCACAGATGGGTTGGGCGCCAACATGTTGGCCGAGCTGTTCACTGCAGGCATTCTTCAGAAACACGCGAGTGCGGATCCGCTGGCAGGCTCATTCGATGCCCTGTATTCGCTCTTGTTCGCCAACAATCCAGCCATCGCTGAGCGGCTACTCGGTGTCAAGATAGGGCAACTCACTGTGGGCGCACCGGCTGACTTGATCTTGCTGGATTACGACCCCCCGACGCCATTTCAACCAGGCAATGCCTTGGGACACCTGTTGTTTGGCACAGCCGTTCATTCCATGAGGGTGACGGATTCCTTTGTTGCGGGTCGGCATATCTTGAAGAATGGCTGCTTCGCAGATCTTGATGAGAAGGCCATTTATGCCCACGCTCGCGAGCAGGCGGCTTCGTTGTGGAAACGTTTGGGATAGAAAGCAGGAGACCATGAGTGAGCACATGCGCGTAGTTCCATTTGAAGCTCTCCTTGATTGGATTCTCAAGGAGTACGAGACCCATCAATCGATTTTCGGCATCCATGAAGCTGTCTTCCACAAGCCCAGCGCCACGGACGCCTTCGCGACAGCGCTGTTTGGCAGTCGCCTCTCCACTCCCATCGGCCCGGCAGCGGGTCCGCATACGCAGCTTACACAGAACATTCTAAGCGCGTGGCTGACAGGCGGACGGTTCATTGAACTCAAGACCGTCCAGATCATGGATGCGCTTGAAATACCGCGGCCTTGTATCGATCTGGCAGATGAAGGCTATAACGTAGAATGGTCGCAGGAACTACGCCTTGAGGACTCCGTCTTGGAGTACGTCAAGGCGTGGGCGCTGATTCACATCTTGCGCCGACTACTGGGCTTCGAGGATGTGGAACCCTTCGGCACGATCTTCAACATGAGCGTGGGCTACAATCTCGAAGGCATCTTGAGCGATCCCATGCAGCGGTTCATGGCTCGTTTGGAGAATGCATCTTCAGACTTGGCACCGATTCGGTCGACGCTTGCGCGCTGCTATCCACAGTTCGCAGACATCGAGATCCCCGACAGGATTGTGAACAGCGTTACGCTATCCACGATGCACGGATGTCCGCCTGACGAGATCGAACGCATCACGCGCTATCTGATCGAGGAACGAGGGCTCCATACGACCGTCAAGCTCAATCCCACGCTGTTGGGAAAGGAACGCGTGCTGAGCACACTGCATGATACGCTCGGCTTCTCTAGAATCGACATCCCCGATGCCGTCTTCGAGAAGGACCTCTCCTACGATCGCGCACTGGACCTGATTCGATCGATGCACGTGGCAGCCTTGTCAAACGATGTCGTCTTCAGCGTGAAGCTATCCAACACACTGGCCATGGCCAATCACCGCGACGTGTTGCCTGGCGACGAGATGTACATGTCGGGGCGTGCCCTCTTCCCGCTCACAGTGCAGCTGTTCCAGCAGTTGCGCAAGGATATTGGATCCCAGCTTCGCGTTTCCTACTCCGCTGGCGCAGACGCCGTCAATCTCGTCGATCTGCTCGCTGCGGGCGCGCTGCCGATTACAGTCGCATCCGACCTACTGAAGCCGGGCGGATACGGCCGCTTCTCCCAGTACATCACGGGTCTCCGCGACGTCATGACAGCCCGTGGCTTCTCGTCGCTTGAGCAGTTGGCTCAACACCCGCAGAAAGCACTCGACCGACTCGTCGAAGATGGATTGACCTCGCCACGATACAAGAAGGCCTACCATCCATCTGAACTTCCCAAGGTCGATTCGCCCTTGGAGGCCTTTGACTGCATCGAGGCGCCTTGCATGGCGCAATGTGCCGTCTGTCAGAACGTTCCCGACTATGCGCACTGGATCCGCACAGGGGATATCGATCGCGCGGTGGCCTCCATTCTTCATCGCAACCCGCTGCCCGCGTCCACAGGCCATGTCTGCACCAATCTGTGCCAAACCCGCTGTACGCGCAACAACTATGACGACGCCGTTGCCATTCGGCGACTCAAACGCTACGCCGCAGAGAACGCGGATGTCACCTTGCAGCCAGCAGCCTCGAGCGATCATCGCGTAGCCATCATCGGTAGCGGACCTTCAGGCCTGTCGGCTGGCTTCTACCTCGCACACAGCGGTATTCATGCCACGATCTTCGAGGCCAAGGAAAAGCCGGGCGGCATGTTGGCCATCGCTCCTGCATTCAGGCTTCCAGCCTCAGCCGTCGATGCAGACATCAACCGGATCATCGATCTGGGCGTCGATATCCAATGCAATCACAGGATTGAGGCGTCGCCTGAGGAGCTTCTGAATGACGGGTACTCCGCCGTGTACGTAGCCTGCGGCTTCGTGCGCGACGCGACGTTGGGTATCGAGGGTGTAGACACACCAGGCGTGCTGGGAGCATTGGAGTTCCTCCATCGACAGGCCAGTGGGGAGAAGACGGATCTGGGCGATCACGTCATCGTCATTGGTGGCGGCAACACAGCCATGGATGCCGCCCGCACGTCGCAACGGTTAACGGGACTCCCAACAACCGTCGTCTATCGGCGAACCCAAGCAGAGATGCCCGCCCAAGACGAAGAGCTGCATGACCTGCTGCTCGAAGGAAACCGGATTGAAGAACTGGCCATTCCCCAACGTGTCCTTGCTAAAGACGGACGCGTGTCAGGCATGGAGTGTCTCAGAGCGGCTTTGGGAGAACCGGATGCCGACGGTCGCCGACGCCCTGTCCCCATCGAGGGCAGCGAGTTCGTCGTCCCAGCATCGACGATCATCTTGGCCATTGGTCAAAGCGCCGACACGAGCTTCCTTGCCAAGTCAACGGTCATGACTCGAAAACCCGATGGCGGCATTAACGTCAGTGAAGTCGGACGTACAAACGTGGACAACGTGTATGCCGGTGGCGATATCACGCGCGGACCAGCCATCATCATTGCCGCGTGCGCTGATGGGCGGAAGGCAGCTGCCGATATCTGCCATCAGCTAGACGTCACGTTCACTGCACCCGAACTTCCGCAGTTTGGTCTGGATGATGTGGATTTGGGCGCACTCAAGGCATTGAGAACACAGCAGTCGAACCAACGCCAACCAGCCTCTCTTGAAGCAAGCCAACGCAGAGGGTTTGATCTTGTCGAAGCAACGTTCACACAAGATGAAGCCACTGCCGAAGCACAGCGCTGTCTGCAATGTCAACTCCTGTGTGACAAGTGCGTGGATGTCTGCCCCAATCGGGCCAACATCGGGATTCGCATCACGCCGTTCGATCGCGAACTCCCAGTTTTCGAGATTCGTGACAGGAGCTTGTGCGCAACGACAAACGAACGCATCGATATTCTTCAATCCCGGCAAATCGTCCACATCGACGATCTATGCAACGAGTGCGGCAACTGCGCCACGTTCTGCGTGCATCAAGGCCGGCCCTACCGCGACAAACCCCGTCTGTTCTTGAATCAAGAAGGTTTTGAAGCAGAGACCGACAATGCCTATTGGATAGAGGATGACGGTATTTCCAGTCGGGTAGACGGCAAAACGCACCGCCTTCAGTCTGCTTCGGGCAACCAGTGGATCTACGAAACACCCGTTGCCCGATTGTTACTGGATCGTGAGTTCGCAGTCCTTGAAAGCCACGTCAGTGCGTCTTCCGCTGAAACGCTCAGTCTTCGTCCGGCAGTTGAGATGTCCCTCCTGTTGGTCGCCATTCGATCTGATTGCGAGTATCTACCACAATTCGTGCAACAAGAAAGGGGCACTACCTAAATGGGAAAGATCACGGGACTTCATTGCGTAACGTGCGGCTCGGTCTATGGCTCAAATCAAGTAGAGTACACGTGTCCGAGCTGCGGCCCACGCCTGGGAACTCTTGAGGTTCGCTACGATTACGACCATCTCCGCCAGACGCTGACACGTAAGGCGTTTGCAGACTCCAGGCATGCCTCCATGTGGCGATACATGCCGCTATTGCCTATTGAATCTGAAGCGTTCATTCAGCCGCTTCGTGTTGGATGGACACCGCTGTATTCGTTCCCCAAGCTGGCCAAAGATCTCAAGCTGTCAGGATTGTTCGTCAAGGACGATGGCCAGAATCCGACAGCGTCCTACAAGGATCGCGCCAGCTCTGTCGTCGTCATCAAGGCACAGGAGAAGGGGAAGAAGGTTGTCACCTGCGCGTCCACTGGCAATGCTGCCAGCTCGTTGGCTGGCTTTGCCGCCGCCACGCCGCTCGAGACGATCATCTTCGTTCCCAAGACGGCGCCAGAAGCCAAGGTCGCGCAACTCCTCGTGTATGGCGCGCGCGTCTTTCTCGTCAACGGATCCTATGACGTGGCCTACGACCTGGCTGCCGAGGCTGCTGAGGCGTATGGCTGGTACAACCGCTCCGCGGCCGTGAACCCTTATCTCGTTGAGGGCAAGAAGACGGGGGCACTTGAGATCGCTGAGCAAATGAACTGGCAATTGCCCGATGTTGTGCTCGTTGGCGTGGGAGATGGATCGGTCATCAGCGGCGTATGCAAAGGATTCGCTGAGCTTCACACGCTCGGTTGGATTGAGAAGGTTCCACACGTAATCGGCGTGCAAGCTGAAACCTCTGCCCCTATTGCACACGCGTTCGAGGGCTTCGACGGACAGGATGTCTGGTTCGAGGATATCGAGGCACACACTGTCGCTGACAGCATTTGCGTCGGCAAGCCGCGCGACGTGGTTAAGGCCGTCAAGTCGGTATCAGCCAATGGCGGGCGGTTCGTGACCGTCTCTGACCAGGCGATCCTACAGGCCATCATCGATCTAGCTCGTAAGACGGGCGTATTCGGCGAACCAGCGGGCGCTGCGGCGTATGCCGGACTGCTGGCACTGGTCGAGGCTGGCGAACTGCGAGGCAAGTCAGCTGCGGTCATGATCACAGGCAACGGGTTGAAGGACATCGCTTCAGCGCGCAAGGTGATCGGAGAACCCATAACCGTCGAGCCGTCGCTGAAGGCGCTTGAGGAGCATCTGACATGAAACTCCAATGTACAGTCAATGGACAACACGTTGAACGCGACATCGATCCCGACCTGCGGTTGCTCGACTTCATCAGAGAAACACTGCATCTCACAGGGACCAAAGAAGGTTGTGGCGAGGGTGAGTGCGGAGCGTGCACCGTGCTGATGGATGGCAAAGCCGTCAATTCGTGCCTCGTATTGGCCATGCAGGCCGAGGGCTCCGCCATCATCACAGTCGAAGGATTGGCAGAAGGGCACACGCTTCACCCCATTCAGCAGGCCTACGTCGAGACCGGTGCCGTTCAATGCGGCTTCTGCACACCTGGCTTCATCATGGCTACCTATGCCTTGCTGCAGGAAACGCCCGATCCGTCTGAAGAGGAGATCCTGGCAGGATTGGAAGGCAATCTATGTCGCTGCACGGGCTATGCCAAGATCCTCGACGCAGTCAAGCTGGCTGCGAAACGAATGAAGGATTCGCAATGATTCAGCCGATTGTGCTCGCTGCGGGACTTGGATCTCGTATGGGTGTGAACAAAGCGCTACTGCCCGTCGGCGATTTGCCTGCCCTGGCCGTGGTTCTGCGGACCATCGAGGCTGCAGGATTGACGTCTCCGATCATCGTGCTCGGACACAATGCTGAGGCCGTTCGTAATGCCGTCAATCTGAAGCACGGGTGTGTCATCGTCAATCCTCACCCAGAGAAAGGGATGAGCCACTCGCTGGGGATGGGCCTTGATGCATCCCCAGCTGACGCCACAGGCGTGCTGGTCTTCCATGTCGATATGCCGTTTGTTGCATCGGCAACAGTCCGTGCGGTGGCAAACGAGGCACGCCGCGGGGCCATCCTGGCCGCGCCCGTACATGAAGAGACCCGTGGTTTCCCTGTCTTCTTCGCCCAGGCCGTCATCGCGTCATTAAAGGCGTCGCTTCAGGGCGATATCGGCGGGCGTACCTTCATTCGTTCACATGATCGTGACCTCACATGCGTGACCGTCAATGACCCCGGATGCGTGTTTGACATCGACACTCCGTCGGATCTGGGTGCTTGGAAAGGAGAACCCCTGTGCGCTACCAAAGAGTAACCAACGAAGCAGATCTTCTAGAGGGTCTTGCGCAGCCGGGAGCCGTCATCCTGTGCGGAGGGACCGACGTCATCGTCAAGATGCGCGCTGGGCTACTTGCGCCTTCGATACTGCTAGATGTCACGCAGATCGAATCCTTGCACAGCATTCGAGCAATCGGCGAGGTTCTTGAAATCGGCGCTGCGTCGCTTGAATCCGATATCCTGCGATCGCCCCTCGTGCATCAACATGTCCCGCTGCTAGCTGCGGCCCTGAAGCAGCTGGGATCTGTTCAGATACGAAATCGCGGGACGCTCGCCGGCAACATCGTGAATGCATCGCCCGCAGCAGACGGCGCCATCCCTCTTCTTCTCTACGATGCAGAGGTCCAACTTGTCGGCCCCGCACAGACACGCTGGGTTCGGTTGGATGACTTCTTCACCGGTCCTGGGAAAACGGTGCTTGCATCGAACGAGTTTATCCGCACGCTTCGCATGCCGCTTGGTGCCGATGGCTTTCAACCCTTCTTTCACAAGGTGGGCAAGCGCAACGCCCTAACCATTGCCATTGCGTCGCTGGGCTTGCTCCTGCGTGTCCAGGAAGGCACCATCAAGGACGTCCGGATTGCCGTGGGATCCGTCGCTCCGACACCGAGGCGACTGCCTAAGATCGAGAGCCAACTTACCGGGCGCGTTCTCGACGATGCACTTGTCCTGGAAGCGCGAGATTACATTGTGGGTGCCATTGCTCCGATCTCCGATGTCCGCGCTTCGGCCGACTATCGCAGAAACGTCATCGGCGACCTGTTCGCGCGCGCGCTGCAGTCGCACGTGGCAAAGCCGCGTTGATTCGTCTTTGCGATTTCTTTGTGCTAGGCTGGCGTCGTTCAAGGAGGCCATCATGCTCAGATCATCTGCTTGGCGCATCGGGTTGGCCGCATGCATTGTCACCTGTATCGCCCTTCTCACAGGCTGTTTTCTCTTCCCCCAGCCTCCGGTCGCCTCATTCGTCATCAACTACAACACGACAGCTGATCCGCTGGTCGTAGAATTGGACGCATCCTTGTCTGCTGATCCAGACGGCGGTACCATCACCACCTATATGTGGGCATTCTTGACTGGGGATCCCGACGGCCCAGAGATTCTTGATCCATTGGCATTCTCAGCAGTTCGCTCCACGCCGATACTCGTGATCAGATATCCAGCAGAAGACAGCTCTGCCATCCAACTCGTGGTTGTTGACGAAAGCGGTGCGATGTCCGAACCTGTTATGCTGCAGGTCACTGTGCCCAATGTCGCAGTAGAGCCGACGCAATAGCCCCGTAATCAGGACCTTGTGTTTGAGGCGTTACCAATCTGGAGATGATCGCTTGGCGAAGTACGCAATGTCTGGATGGCTAACGTAGCCGAGCCGCTGGAAGAAGGCCTTGGATGCGTCGTTGTCGCCCTCGATTAGACACGTAACGATGCGGATTCCGCGCTCGTTGAGTCGGCGCTCTGCATGGTCCACAAGCAGTTTCCCGATGCCGCGATGGCGATACTCAGGGAGCACTGCCAACCGATTGATCCAGCCCTTGCGCCCGTCGTGGGTACCCAAGACGACGCCCACCAACGTTCCTTCAATTTGCGCACCGAGGAACTCAGCCGTATCTTGCTGGATCTCGATCTGGAAACGCTCCTTTGAATCTCGTCCCTCTGGGCGATACGGTAATCCAGCACGGCGCCAGATATCGACAACGACGTTGTAGTCCTCAGCGCATAACTCACGTATCTTCATGCCCACCTTTTGCTATCCACTGCCAAGCTGTACATCGAGACATCGATGTTACCCTCCGCCGACTACGCGTTCCATAGGGACACCCATCCCTTTCCAATGGGTCGGGCGCCCTCACCTTTCAGGCAAACCAGCTCTAGCATTCAGTAGGAAAAGGAGATCCATGATACGACGACTTGGCGCTGTGCTCGTGCTTATGCTGGCCTTGGGAGGCGCTGTAGCCATCGCAACGTCTTCTCCTGCGCCCTTCTCCATCGGCTTCGGCGTGGGCGTTCCTTATGAACTGCCTGTCGACTGGTCACGCTCCTTCTCCTACCTCACAACCGAGCTGTTCCTGTCTCCCAATCTGACGGCCGTACTTGATCTTGGCACATACCCTCCCGAGTTTCCTGATCTGTTTGAGGGAACAGCCGGAATGCTCGTCAAGGCATGGGTCGGGCCTGTCAATGCGTTTGCTGGTGGCGGGTTCACGCTGCAATGGCGCCATGTTGGGTCAGCATGGGGATTCAACCCCTATCTGACGCTCAAGGGAGGCTTCCAGGTTTGGGTCGTAGACTCTGTTGCCCTCGTCGCACAGTTTCGAACCCATGAGCCACTGCCCCTCCAATGGACCTTCGATCCCGAGTTTTCTCTGGGTATGACCGTCGCGCTGGGCCGAGGCAGACCTGATCCATTGATCTACGATCCTGCCACGCTTTGGCTCATCGTCGGACTGGGCGTCGGCGCACTCATCGCCTTTCTTCCCCGTCAGTAGCCTCGCTTTTCGCCCGCTTAAGATTCGCAGACACCTTGACTAGCTGCCAACTGGACGTTTGACCCCTTCACGTCGCCTCCTGGTTGTGCTATACTCAAGACCGCAAAACTTGGGCTATTGAAGGCAATGCATACAGCAGGCAACTAGAACGTCTAAAGGATCGGAGGACCCCCAGGTCATCCGATTCTTCTTCGATTGCAAGACGAAACACCATGCAGGAGAGGAATGAAAGAATCTAGAGCGACGATCAATCTGAGCAAGAACCTGAGCAACAAGCCCGAAGACAAACGGCATGTGGCCGAGGAGCGTTCTTCACGCTCTGATAATCCAATCCGTACGTATTTCGGAGAAATCAGCCGGGTTCCCTTGCTCACGCGCGAGGACGAGGTTCGTCTTTCCAAACGCATTGAAGCAGGTGACCAGCGAGCCAAAGAGGAACTGGCTGAGGCCAATCTGCGTCTCGTCGTTTCGATTGCCAAGAAATATAGAGGATGCGGTCTTCCGTTTCTTGATCTGATCCAAGAGGGCAACCTCGGCCTGATGAAGGCCATCGAGAAATTCGACTACACCAAGGGATACAAGTTCTCAACCTATGCAACCTGGTGGATCCGTCAAGCTATTCTTCGAGCGATCACCAATCGCTCGCGTACCATCCGCGTCCCCACGCACATCAACGAACTCATCCGCAAGATTTATCAAGTCGAACGCAACTACCTCAAAGAAAACGGTGAACTTCCCTCCCCTGAAAAACTCGCAGCAGAACTCGAAACCACGCTCGAGAACATCATCAAGGCTAAAAAGACGGCCCAAAGCATGACCTCACTCGATATGCCGATTGGACATGACGATGACGGCTCCGTTCTCGGCGATTTCATCGAGGACGGTAGCGTAGATTCCCCTGAGCGAGAGACATTCGAGCATCTGCTCGTACAGGAACTGGAGCGCGCACTTGATGAGCGTCTGACAGACCGAGAGAAGCGCATCCTTGAGCTGCGATATGGACTCAAAGACTATCAGCCCAAGACGTTGGACGAGGTTGGCGTCGAGTTTGGTATTAGCCGCGAGCGCGTGCGCCAGATTCAGAAAGAAGCCCTCACCAAACTTCAGGATTCTGTTCTGAAGCAGAAGCTCGAGTGGTTCAAGCTCCTCTCTGAAGCCGCGTAGTCCCGCCTTACTCTAATCTCCCTATCTACGGTGTCCCGCCGCCGCTTGCTTCGTCCGGATCCTCTTGATGTCCACAGACCTTGTTGCTGCACAGGAGCACGCCAGACTTGTCGATGAGGACGCCTTCTTCGCAGGCAGGGCACAGCTTCACAGGCTTGTCCCCGATAGCGTAGCGACAGTCAGGATATCGACTGCAGCTGTAGAACGTTCGACGTCGTTTGGTCGAGTACTTCTCCACCAACTCGCCTTCCTTGCATGTCGGACAGACAACGCCCGTTGATACGGAAGCCGTCTTACCACACTCGTCATTGGTGCATTTGTAGTAGCGTCCATAGCGTCCGCTCTTTAACTCCATGACGCCACCGCATGTCTCGCAAGGGATCGTTTCGCTAGCAGACTTGGCGACCTCAGCCAATGCATCAGCTACACGGATGCTCTGCTCTCCATAGGTCGCAGCAATGTCTGGAGGTAAATTGATCGTGCTCTTGCATTCTGGATACGAAGAACAGCCCAAGAAGAACGATCCTTTCCAGAACCGGAGATCCATTGGCGCGCCGCACTTTTCGCAAACCACGTCCGTCTCAACGCGGAATGTCTTGTTTGCGCCCTCTTCGATCCTCGCTTCCAATTTCGCCAGTTGCTCGGCAAAAGGAGCGTAAAACTCTTTCAGTGCATCCTGGCGCGACATACCGCCGTCC
>Ga0272441_10012952_pt1 | contig 12086 bp, 9 predicted proteins | sample SSMProp6N_FD_193582 | JGI IMG/M metagenome (GOLD analysis project Ga0272441, IMG submission 193582) | Marine sediment archaeal communities from Little Sippewissett salt marsh, Falmouth, MA, United States - SSM-Prop-6N | ecosystem: Environmental > Aquatic > Marine > Wetlands > Sediment ...
CTATATCTGCCGTAAAAATAAAGAAGCCTGAGGGACCGTTCATGAAAATTGATACGGAACATATCACGGATCGGCTGTCTGTATGGATGGAGCGCGTTATGAAATGGGTGCTGATTCTGGGCGTGGTCCTTTTTATTGCAGCCTGTTTTTTTATCATTGTGTCCCGTATTAACTATCCTTTCGAACTGGAATGGATGGAAGGCGGATCCGTGGATACCGTTCAGCAGATTCTGGAAGGAAAACCGATTTATGTCCCACCGATGATTTCCTATGCACCCTATGGCTATCCGCCCCTTTATTTTTATGCGGGCGCCCTGATAACCAAAGCAACAGGCCCCGGATTTTTTCCGCTGCGATTGATTTCCGTCGTGGCATCGGTTATTTGTTTTTTTCTGATTTTTTTAATGATTTTAAGAGAAACCCAGCAGGTACTGGCCGCATTTTTGGGTCTGGGACTTTTTATCGCGGCCTATCGGCTGACCGGAACCTGGTTTGATATCGCACGGGCTGATATGGTGTTTCTTATGTTTCTGCTGGGCGCTTTTTATCTGCTCCGCTATTCATCCTCGGGATTTTCACTTTTATTGGCCGGATTTCTGATCACACTGTCCTTTTTAAGCAAGCAGTCCGCTCTGGCTATTTCCCTGCCCATCATGCTTTACTGTATCATCGAGTTTCGCCGGCGCGCCCTGTATTTTATTCTCAGTGTGGGCATCCTTATCGGATTGAGTACCGTGGTTCTGGATTTTATTCATTCCGGCTGGTATAAACATTATGTATTTGATGTGCCGAGTCTGAGATGGTCGGCCAATCATACCATTCCCAAGTTCATCAAATTCTGGATTTTTGATATGGCTTTGCCCTTGTCAATTGTATGGATTGTAACCGTTTTTACCATGGGAAGACTTTGGGTGCAAAGATCAAGGCGGGCCTTTCTTTTTTATCTGTTCTGGGGAATTGCAATGCTTGCGGCTTCAGCAGGCGCCCGGTCCGAACATGGGGGGTATACCAATGGTCTGCTTCCTGTGTACACATTCCTTTCTGTTCTGTTTGGACTGTCTTTTTTCCAAATCAGGGAATGGATCGGACTGCGTTTCAAACGACAGGAACATGTTCTGAATACTTTTGTCTACTTTGTTTTTATTCTTCAGTTTGCCGGAATGGGCTATTTCCCCCGGGAGCAAATTCCAACCAAAGCAGACAGCGTAGCAGGTGCCCGGCTGATTCAAAAGATACAGCATTTTGAAGGAGATGTGCTGACGGCCCATCATGGATATTACTCCGTCAAGGCGGGGAAAACGGATCATGCCCAGGCCATTGCGCTGAGCAACGCCATTAAATTTTGTGATCCCGAAACCAGAGATAACCTGATTGCATCATTGAAACAGGTGATTCGTGAAAAACATTATTCAGCCATTTTTCTGGATGAATTGAATTATCCGTTTACGGAATTAAATATTGATTCCTTTTATATCAGGCAAAGCAGGGTTTTCGAGAGGGATGATGTTTTTTTTCCGGTAACCGGCCGTAAAACGCGTCCCGAGTGGATTTATGTGCCCAGACCGGATACTGTGTCCGTTTACCAGGCATCAATGGAACCATAAAAGATGACCATTCAAAGACTGATCGCCACACTTATTCTGATCGCAGGAATAGCCGCGTTGATCATAGGAAGCGGTATTCTGCTGAATGATTCTGTCCACCGGACCGTTGAGTCTTCTCTAATTACATTCTGGGAAAAGCAGCCGCCGCCTCCGCATTCATTGCCTCCCCGCTGGATGGGCAAAGTCCATCTGCTGGGATACGAAGCCCTGATCCTTGGTATTTTAATCTGTCTGACCGGTGCTTTTCTTGTTTTCAGAGAGAAATCAACGTTTACTTTACTGAGTCGGACCAGGGTACAGCTTTGGGTCGCAGTGGTTCTTTTGATCGGTATTACATTGCCTGTTATCCTGGCTGGACACAGCGGTGTTATTGGCGGTGAACGAATCTGGTGGCTGGGCGATGATCCCATGATTTCCATGAGGTACGCGAGAAATCTGGCCCAGGGTCATGGACTGGTTTACAATCCGGGCGAGCCTGTTGAGGGGTATACCAATTTTTTATGGGCCTTGTGTATGGCCGGCGCGCATCTGCTGCCGGTTTCCACATCCGGGACATCATTTGTTGTCCTCCTGATCAATCTGATTTTTGCTGTCCTGCTGGTTCCGCTGCTTTTGCGGCTTGTCCGCATTCTGGGGGGCGGTCCGCTGACAGGCGGACTGACGCTATTGGCCTATGTGCTGAACCGGGATATACTGTTCTGCACAACAGCCGGTTTCGAAACAGCGCTGCTGACACTGCTTTTTATATGGGGATTGTGCCGCATACTTGAGGAAGCGGAAAAAGGATCACCCCGGCTGAAAACCTATCTCATTGCCGGTGTGATGGCCCTCGTCCGGGCAGATGCAGTCCTGTTATCCGGTCTGCTTATTGGATTATCCCTTATTGTTCAGAAAAAGAAAAAAGCCGTTCTTGCTTACGGCCTTCTGTCCATGATTTTTCCAGCCGGGCATCTCCTGTTTCGTTTAGGCTATTACGGTGAATGGCTGCCCAATACTGCCTATTTAAAAGTTGTGGGATGGTCCGAGCGGTTCGGATTCGGCCTGCGGTACGTGCTGGGTTTTATCCAAAACTATTTTCTCCTGCTTCTGGCCGCCGCTCTTGGTGCTATTCGTTTCAAAAATAAAAATCAGATACTCCTTACAGCATCGTTGTTTTTTTACATGGTTTATGTGTTTTATGTCGGGGGCGACGCGTTTCATCATTTCCGATTTTTTATCCCCTTTATTCCGCTTCTGTTCATCCTGGCGTTTATGGGCCTGGAGGCGCTTGTGAAACAAAACAACAGATGGATGTTTGCTGCTCTGGCGCTCATCATTTTATCCCCCCTGGCATTTCCGGGTTATTCACTCTTTTATCTTCTGCCCAGAACAGCAGACCGAAACAACGTGGAACTGGCACTGACCATCAAACAAAATACACCGGCCGAGGCGAAAGTGGCGGATGACTGGGCGGGCAATATGTTCTATTTCTGTGAACGGTACGCAATTGATCTGCTGGGCAAGTCGGACCGCATGATTGCGCATATGGGTGTGGCATCCAAAGAAGCCAGACCGGGGCACAACAAGTTTGATTATGATTATTCCCTTGGACAGCTGAAACCGGATGTGCTGGTTTCCCACTTTAAACTGCCGGTGGATGAAAATGATATGCACAATAAAGCCGGCGGGCACTGGGCCTTCGTCGGTCAATTATACTTTCATCCGCTGTTTCAAAAACACTGTCTCCCCAATGCGGTCAATCTGGATACATGGAGATCCGTATTTATCTGCGACTGGTCACCGCTTTTGCCGACACGGGACCAATGGCGGAAAATAGAGCAAAAAGGTTCGGTTCTTGATCCGGACAAGTTTGAAAATGGACAGGATGGGTGAATGAAAAAAAATGATTTCAGAAAATATCTGAAGGATCGGGTGCTGATACTGGACGGCGTGTTCGGGACCATGCTGCAACCGCATCTTCCGGCAGGGGCCTGTGTGGACATGGCCAATCTTGAGAAACCGGATCTGGTGGAAGGGATTATTCGCGATTATGCCGATGCCGGAGCGGATATACTTTCAACCAATACATTCGGGGCCAGCCGAATTAAACTGGATGAATTTTCTCTGGGTGAAAAAACCCGGGAAATCAATGAAACAGCCGCACGTTTGGCCGGAAAACATGCCGATAAATGTCAGGTGGCCGGTGTTATCGGGCCGACCGGGAAACTGGTCAATCCGATGGGCGATCTGGATTTTGATGAAGCCTATAGTGTATTTAAGGAGCAGGCACTGGCGCTGGCGGAGGGAGGTGTGGATCTCTTTCTGCTGGAGACATTCAGTGACTTAAAGGAAATAAAAGCAGCCATGCTGGCTATTCGCGATCATACGGATTTACCGGTTATGGCAGCCATGACATTCGGAGAAGGATTCATCACTTTTACCGGTACCGATCCTGTGACAGCAGCCAACGTACTGATATCCATGGGCGCTGATGCGCTTGGTGTGAACTGTTCAACCGGGCCCGGGCCAATGCTGGAGGTGCTGGGACGTTATGCCGTATTTACGGACCATCCCCTTTTCATTGAGCCCAACGCGGGGATACCGCGTCTTAATGGAAAAGCGGTTCGATATGAGGTTGCAGCGGATGAGATGGCTGCCTATGCTGAAAAATTTGTTCAGATTGGTGCCAATGTGGTGGGTACATGCTGCGGCAGTACGCCTGATTATACACGGGCGATTAAAAAGAAACTAAAAGGGATGAAACCTGTCAGCCGCAGATCCAATACCGGGCTTCAACTGTCCAGCCGTGTGCATACGGTGGCTGTCGGTCCTGATCAACCGTTCGCTGTCATAGGGGAGAGGATCAATCCCACAAACCGGGACGATCTGGCAGATGCCGTTCTTCACGGAAAAATCGGTCCTTTGCAGCAGGAGGCACGTGCCCAGACCGAAGAAGGGGCCCATTTGCTGGATGTGAATATCGGGGTGCCGGATATTGATGAAGCTGTCATGATGGCAAAGGCTGTACAGGGTATTGAGAATGTGTCCAGATTGCCGCTTGTCATTGATTCCAGCAATGCAAAGGCAATAGAGGCCGCATTAAAGGAATCAGCCGGCAAACCGCTGATTAATTCGGTTCACGGCAGCAAAGAGAGTATGAATGCAATTATCCCCCTGGCCGCCCGATACGGCGCCGGACTGCTCTGTCTGGCTGTCGGAGAAACAGGTATCCCCAAAACCGCAGAACAACGGCTTCATGTGCTTGAAACCATTATAGCCGAAGCGCATAGAGCGGGGATTCCAAAAAGTCATTTGATTTGCGACTGTCTGACGCTGACTGTTTCTGCGCAGCAGAAGAGAGCGGATACCACGCTAAAAGCTGTTCAGATGGTCAGAGAAAAACTGAGTCTGCCCACAATTCTGGGCGTGTCCAACATATCATACGGTTTGCCGGAAAGGTCACTGGTGAATGCGACCTTTTTAAGTATGGCCATGTCTTCCGGCCTGGATGCGGCCATTATCAATCCCGGCGACGCGAGGATGATGGATACGGTACGGGCTGCTTCCGTGCTGACTGTAAGGGACAGGGATTCAAGGGCTTTTGTTGCGGCCCATCAAAAGAAAAAAGGAAAAAAAGAGCCGGCCCAGTCTGCTGAAACAGAGACTGACAGCAGTCATAAAGTATACAACGCGGTCACTTCTGGTAATCGGGATGATATCGCGGAATTGATCGGGGAAGCCATCAAATCCGGTTCATCCGCCATGGATCTCAACAATGGCATGATCGCGGCCATTCAGGAAGTGGGCAGACAGTATGAGAGCAAAATTATTTTTCTGCCCCAGATGATACTGGCGGCCGAGACCATGCAAAGGGGATTTACTGCACTCGAACCCTGTTTTCAGGGAGAAAAAGCCGAAAGCCGCGGCAAGGTTGTTCTGTGCACCGTAAAAGGGGATGTACACGACATCGGGAAAAATATTGTGGGATTGTTTCTCAGGAATCACGGTTTTGATGTGATTGATCTGGGTAAGGATGTACCTACGGAACATATCGTTCGTGAAGCAGTAAAAAATAAGGCGGATGTTGTTGGCCTTTCAGCACTTATGACAACAACCATGCAGGAAATGAAGCACGTTGTCCAGGCGCTGCGGGAGTCGAAGTCAGAGGCAAGAATTATTGTCGGCGGTGCGGTGGTTACAAAAAAATTTGCGGCAGACATCGGCGCGCATGCATATGCCAAAGACGCCGTTTCAGCTGTTGAACAGGTGAAGGAATTGCTGCAATAAATTCTTTTTATTCCGTTTTTAATTTTATTATATTTTAGTGAATGTAAACCGGCTTTTGTCCGTTGTCTGTTTGAACAAGTTAAAACCGGATTCAGGTCATTTTCATCCGAAGAATTATTTCAAGATAAACTGTTCATTATTATAAATATTGATAAGGAGATCGGTCATGGCTAATCCAGCTATTCGGACGGAGGGTCTTACCAAAGTCTATACGGAGGATACAAAAGGCGGACTGGTCCGTAAAAGAAGAGTCGGTGTTGAAGACCTCAACCTGGAAATCAAAAAGGGCGAGGTCTTTGCCTTTTTGGGGCCAAACGGAGCCGGAAAGACGACAACCATTAAACTCCTGACCAGACTGCTCAACCCGTCAGCAGGCAGGATATGGATACTGGGTCAGACCAATGATGTATCCGGTTCCATGCAGAATGTAGGCTATTTACCTGAACAACCGGTATTATACGGTTACTTAACCGGCAGGGAATTTCTTGATTTTATCGGGCGTCTTTACGGTGTTCAAAAAACCCTGCGTGCGGAACGGATTAAAGAGTTGATCGAACGGGTTGGCCTTGGATCAAGATCAGATTCACTGATCAGAGGATATTCGCGCGGTATGACACAGAGGCTGGGTCTTGCCCAGGCCCTGATGAGCGATCCTGAACTGCTAATACTGGATGAACCGCTTTCCAACCTGGATCCCATAGGAAGAAAAGAGGTTCGCGACATTATTCTGGATTTGAAAAAGAAGGGAAAAAGCATCTTTTTCAGTTCTCACATTCTATCGGATGCGGAAATGGTGGCTGACCGTGTGGGGATTTTAAATCAGGGGCATCTGGTTACTGTGGGTGATCTGGAATCCCTCGACGCTTCCCGTGTGTCTTCAATCGAGGTTACCTTTGCCATGGACAGTAAAAAAGTGGCAAAATTAAAACTTGATCCAGCCTGTACCATCATACAGGAGGACCGAATTATGACTCAGCTGAAAGATGAGAACAAGGTTGCCGGAATGATCAAGGAAATTGACCGGGCAGGAGGACGGATTATATCCGTAATACCACAGAAACAGAGCCTGGAAGATTATTTCATGACGGAAGTCGGGAGGTGATGTCATGCGGATATGGGCCATTGCTTTAAATACGTTTAAGGAAAGTGTCCGGAACCGGGTTATGCTGAACATTCTCCTTTTTGCCGTGGGACTCATTCTTCTCTCTCTGGTTGTGGGTGACTGGTCCCTGGGTCATCAGGTACGGGTGATTAAGGATCTCGGTTTATCCGCCATGTCCATTTTTGGATTGCTGATCGCGATTTTTATCGGGATTCGGATCATGGTTCAGGAAATGGAGCAGCGTACCATTTATATTATTGCTTCAAAACCCATTCACCGCTGGGAAATTGTGACCGGTAAATTCGCCGGTCTCAGTATTACACTGGCTATCAATGTGTTCTTCATGACACTGGCGCTGGGACTTGTCCTTCTTATTATTGGAGAAATGGCAGACCTGCTATTGATAAAGGCGATTTGGCTGATATTCTTGGAAATTCTTTTAATTGTGGCATTTTCCATTTTCTTCTCCTCCTTTGTATCGCCAACCCTGAGTGCTGTGTTTACCCTTGTGGTCTTTGTAATGGGTCATATGAGTGAATTTCTGAATGAATATGTTCAGGTCTATCCGGACAAGGGATTTCACTGGCTGCTTAAGGGGATATATCATGCAATTCCAAATCTGGAGAAGCTCAATTTGAAAATGGCAGCAGTGGCTCAGGTTCCTCTGCCTCCCCACGCTGTGATTTTTGGCACAATGTACGGTCTGGCTTATATTATACTGCTGCTGATGATCACTTCGATTATTTTCAGTAAAAGGGATTTTAAATAGGGAGACACTGAAAATGATAAAAAAAGCCGTTTATGTTCTTGTCCTCGCGGGTTTGTGCCTGACAATATTCCAGACCCAGAGGGCATTGGACAAACACAAAACCATCCATTTTGTGAACAAACAGGCCATTTTTCTTCCCAGGGGAGAGACCCTGAAATGGCTGAGTATGGGATACCGTGGTATGGTGGCTGACTGGCTGTGGATCAACAGTGTGCTCTATTTCGGCAGACGAATTATCCATCATGATAATCCCTATTTTATGTATGCCTATAATGAGGGTACTCTGGATGATGATATCAAGCGCAGGCATGATGCCCACGGCCATTCACACCATTTGCATCATAAGCACGGGGCTACTGAACAGCAGGAAATACGCCCGGGATCCCATAATGCTGAAGCCATACCGGACAGACTGGAGCATATCCTGTATAATTTTGAAAGCAGGGGGCTGCTGATCTATTTATACCCCATGCTTGAAAGGGTCACCACGGTTGATCCGCATTTCGTATTTCCATATATATTCGGCGGTATTTATGTGCTTATGAGTACCGGTGAAATCGATGAAGCCCAAAAATTGCTGGAAAAAGGCAAAAAAGCCAATCCGGACCGATGGGAATTTCCTTTATATCTCGGCTGGCTTCACTGGATGTACAGACACGATATCCCGACTACCCATCAGTACCTTTTAGAAGCCGTCAGTCTTGAGGGATGTCCTCCTTATGTGCCCAATCTGCTTCAGGGACTGTCGAAGGATCTGAAGAAAGAAAATTTTACCATTCTGTATCTGAAAAGCATTGCTGAAAGCACAGAAAATGAAGAGATACGGGAACGGTTACTTGAAATATTATCAGAACTTGAGTCGTCACAATGATTTTTCCTCCTGAATGGTATCCGTTTGCCTCGTATACAAAACGCAATCAAGAGACAACCTTGACTCAAAGGAGGTGTGCCATGGCAGAAAATGAAGTTGAGGTGGGCGTGGTGGATGATTTTTTTGCGCATGTGGGCGTGGTAGCCTTAAAGGTGACTGCCGACAAATTGAAAATCGGTGACACCCTGCATTTCAAAGGTCACACAACCGATTTTTCAGAACAAATTAAATCCATGCAAATCGATCATGAGAGTGTGGAAGAGGCAAAAAAGGGAGATGATATAGGGATCAAGGTGTCTGAAAAGGTAAGGATTCACGACAAGGTATTCAAGGTTGTAGCGGGAGACTAATCACTGAAGAAAAGCAAAGGTCATGTTCTGCTTGTCCATCCCTGGATTGTAGATTTTGCCGCTTATGATTTTTGGATTAAACCCATCGGTTTACTTCGTATTGGTACCATTTTGAAGGAAGACGGCTATTCTTTACATCTGCTGGATTGTCTTGACCGTAACCATCCGATGCTTCTCGCTCATCTGGGTATTCAAAAAGCTGAATCCAGAGCGGACGGTACCGGTCGTTTTTATAAAACAGAGATTGATAAACCGGAACTGCTAAGATGGGTGCCGCGTAAATACAGCCGATACGGCCTTCCTTTTCAAATCGTTCAGGATATTCTTTTTTCCACACCGGACCCGGATGTCATTCTTGTCACATCCGGAATGACATACTGGTATCCCGGTGTTGTTGAAATGATTGCCCTTTTACGAACCGTATGGCCCGCTGTACCGGTTATTCTGGGCGGTATTTATGCAACCCTGCTGCCCGATCACGCCAGGAGGATCAGCGGTGCCGATTATGTGATAATTGGAACCGGAGAAAAACAATGTCTGAACCTGGTTCATGAAGTGACCGGAAATAAATCCGGTGATATAGAATTTGGAGAAGATGACTATCATCGTCCTTTTTACGATCTGTATTCAAAACTGAACACTGCGGCCCTGCTCAGTTCCAGGGGATGTCCGTATCAATGTCCATTCTGTGCTTCAAGTCAATTTCATGATACATTTCATTCCTATGATCCGGTACAGATTGCAGAAGAAATTACCGATCTACATGACCGCTGCGGCGTCAGGCATTTTGCCTTTTATGATGACGCACTGCTTATTGATAAGGAAAAACATTTGGTCCCGATTCTTGAGGAAGTTATTGACCGAAGAATCAAATCCGCCTTTCATACTCCCAACGGCATACAGCCCAAAATGCTTGATGAAAAAACAGCCGGTCTTATGAATCGAGCAAATTTTGATACGATCCGGTTGAGTTATGAAACCGGCAATATTGAAAGACAGCGCAGTATGGGTATGAAAATAACGGATGATGATTTAAAACAGGCTGTGTGCCTGCTGGACAAAGCGGGATTTGACAGAAAGAAACTGGGCGCTTATGTTTTGATGGGTCTTCCCGGCCAGCCTTTTGATGAAGTGCTGGCCAGTATGGCATTTGTCATGGGCCTTGGTATTCGTGTCTTTCTGGCATCATTTTCACCGGTTCCCGGCACGGCAAGCTGGAAGGAATCGGTTGAAGCCGGCATTTTAAAAGAGAATGCGGATCCCCTGCTGACGAACAATTCTGTTTTTTCTCTTCAGAACAGCAGGCAGGCTTATGACTGTCTGGTCAAACTGGGGAGCCTGGTTTCATGGGGCAATCAATTAATTCTGGCAAAGAAAAAGCCGCTTGATGAACCTGAATTTCTTGACGCATTGAGGGCGCTTGAGCAGAGCACCCATTCTATGCAGGGTTATTAAATAAAACAGGGTAATGTTATTATGGATAGAACAATACATTTTGAGAATGCAACTGTTTTTCAACTGGATCCTCTCACCGTTCCGGAGAAGGCTATTGTTCGCAGACTCGGATATCCGGCAGGAGAAGGCCGGATAGATGCCGGTATCAGGAACATGCTGGACAGAGAAATTCATAAGGCCTGTGAAATGATTACGACCAGTGGAATCGTCCGTTTTCTTCAGGTAAAGGAGAACTCCGGTGAATCTGTTTCCTTTCAAAATGCTGATTTTATTATACAAAGCAGGCAGGTCAGTAAAATGCTGAAAGAATCGGATCCGGTTATACTGTTTATAGTGACAATTGGAAAAGAAATAGAAGATGAAATCAGCCGTCTTCAGCAGGAGGACGAAATTACCGAAGGATTTATTCTGGATGCTGTGGGATCGGAAATGGCCGACGCTGCTGCTGACAAAATGCATCATGAGATACTTAAAAAAATAGCAGGGGCCAATGGATTTACCATGACGCCGCGGTACAGTCCCGGATATGGTGACTGGCCTGTTACTGTTCAAAAGGATATACTGAAGATCTGCAGCGGAGAAAGGATCGGGATATCTGTCAATGAGTCCTCTCTGATGAGTCCCAGAAAATCGGTTTCAGCCGTAATGGGATTTAAAAAGCCGGATTGAGTTTTATTTTATTGCCATATTGGTTACAAATCTGTCATATTTATTGATTTCCTCTATAATTCTATTATTTTTGATTCATTATCCTTCCTATATTTAGTTTTTCAGCAGTCATTATTCTTTTGGGAAAAGGAATTGAGGTTTTTTATTTTACGGGAAGGGTAAACAACAAACTCCTTCTTTTGGGGAAGAAGAGAAGAAATTTGGTTAACATAGGGGAAGAACTATGTTGAGAAGCCTTTCTGAACAGGACGGGTTCACCCTGCTTGAACTCGTGATTATTATCGTTATCATTCTTCTTTTGGCTGCAGTCGCCGTACCACGTATTGTCGATTTCAGCAGCAGTGCTGAAGCCGCAGCCTGCAAATCCAATCAAAACAATATCGAATTTGCCCTGACCATGTATTCTGCGAGTGTCAATAAATCAATCGCTTTTTTCCCGGAAACGCTGGATGTGCTGGTGCCCGCTTATCTGGACTATGTGCCGAATTGTCCGAGCGGGGGGGCATATGAGTATGATGTTAATGTCGGTTCGATTCAGTGTCTTGAAGCGGGTCATGGAAGAATATAGTCTGGTTTTAAAACACGGGCAGACATTTTATTAAAATGATTTCTCCTTAGCATAATGTTGAACATAAAGAGGATGGATATTTAATAAAAATAATGCTTCTTACACAAATCTTTCCTTATTTATGTCAAAAAGCCCATGATAGTCGAGTCATGGGCTTTATCATTTAACAAAAATAGTAAGCCACGGGTTGACATCACGCCAGAGGCGGACAGGCAGATGAAACACGGATTAAAAAATATTTTATTTTTTAAATCAGTGTTAATCCGTAAAATCTGTGGCTGGATGAATAATTATAACGACAATCCCGGACTTCCAAGAGCCTGGGGCGGTCATAAGAGGTGTGTCATTCCCCGGCTGTCCGCAGGACGCCGGGTGTTGATCTTATTAATGACACCCGGTGATCTCGCGTGCGCTTTAATCGTTCTGTGGTTC
>Ga0272441_10012953_pt1 | contig 12085 bp, 9 predicted proteins | sample SSMProp6N_FD_193582 | JGI IMG/M metagenome (GOLD analysis project Ga0272441, IMG submission 193582) | Marine sediment archaeal communities from Little Sippewissett salt marsh, Falmouth, MA, United States - SSM-Prop-6N | ecosystem: Environmental > Aquatic > Marine > Wetlands > Sediment ...
CAAAAGGATCTGTACCATTAATATCCGCAAAATAAACCCCAATTTTTTATGGCAATCCAGGTATCATGATCGGGTAATACGTGATTGGGATGAATACCAGAGAATCCGCAACTACATATTGGAAAATCCAGCACATGCCAAATAAATTTGAATACAATCCAAAATTCCACTATTTTTGCGCCGTTTCCTATGGCCCCATAGTTCAAGGGATAGAATAGCGGTTTCCTAAACCGTAGATCCAGGTTCGAGTCCTGGTGGGGCTACAAGCATTTAGCCTTTCCGCCTACAGGCGTTAAGGCTTTTTTATTTGCGTACAATGCTTGCAATTGTGTGAGTAAATAAAAAAGCCTTAATGTTTTGCCATTGGCAAAACAAAGGCTAAATGCTTGGGCTGTTATTGCATGAGGTCCACGAGACACACCGAAGGTGTGGCGAGCAATCCTGGTGGGGCTACAAAACAAAAAGCCTTTACCCCGAAGGGGTGAGGGCTTTTGAATTATCAGATCACAAGCTTGCTTGGAAGATCTGATAATTTAAAAGAACTTAATATGCGCAAGCGGATAAAAGGCTTTTTGTTTTAGTAAAGCTGAATTTTCAGGTCCGCGAGACACGCCATCAGTCGTGGCGAGCAATCCTGGGAGAATATTAAATACAAAAGCCCGTACGCTGCTTCGCAGCGACAGGCTTTGACCATGGGCTGTTATTGCAGCAGGTCCGTGCTGACCATCCAAAGGATGTGTCTGTACAATCCTGGTAAAATATTAAACAGTAACAAGTTTTTAAGCTGATTTTAAACGAAAAAAGTCCCAAGGAACAAACCATTGGGACCTTTATTTTTACAAAAGAATTTTCCTAATCATGTGACTCCACATGCCATGCCTGTTCGATCGTAAAGAGACTGGCTTTGATTTCTGTTGTCCAGTTCTTCACTTTATCCGCCAATCCAGTTTTCATAATCTTTTCCATGTGTTCACTCTTCATAAAGTCGGTAAATTTTTCCCGGCTTTCCCACATTGAGAATCCGGTAATTGGACCGTCTTTTTTTTCAGGTTTCAATGACATGCTCATTAATGCACCATCCTTTTCTTTTATCATGGATGATGTCTCAATCAAGATCTTCAATACATCATTAACGTGTTCACTTTTCGGATAATAATTCTCTGTTACTACAATGGGATTTGATTTCATTTTATTCAACTTTTTATATTAATAAATCTGTTTATTATGTTTTCGTAACAAAAATAATAATTAAATTCAAAACCATAATATAAAGCATGTATATATTTCAATATTGAAGTAAAATGTTTAACTTTACTGGATGAAATCTTCTATTGAAATCATTAAAGAAATAGTCATATGGCTTGAAGAATATCAAAACGAGAGCCATAAGCATGAACTCAGCTTAGAATCTTTCATCTTGTGGTTGAATCCAAGATTATTTTCCGATAATAATGCTGAAAATTCTCAACACAGTCCAGAGATTTTGGATATGGAACTATCCTTTATGCTGGTAATGCAAAGCAGATTTTACAAAACTTATGCTAAAAAGGTATTGGGAGAGTCTGAGTTAACTTCACCTGATGGATTTAGTTTTCTGTATCATCTGAGTCTTGTGGACAGCTATAGAAAGATGGAATTGATAAAAATGCACCATCTTGAACCACCATCAGGAATCGAGGTTTTGAAAAGGCTAACAAATAAAAGACTTATTGAAGAGTTCGATGATGCTGATGACAAACGTGCAAGAAGGGTTGCCATCACAGAAATAGGCAAGAAGGAACTTCAGAATGTTTTGCCAAAAATGTCAAAAGTATTTCGCTTAATGACGGCTGAATTATCATTAAATGAAAAACTGCATGTTCTGGCATTCTTAAAGCAAATGAACGATTTTCACACCAGCAGTCTGAATAAAAATTAATTATCGAAAACAGGATTTTTAGTATCTCTTACTGGTGGGGCTACAAAACAAGCAACCAGGACCTGATTTATATAGCCGCAACTGTAGTGACATAATAAGTATGCTTTTACAATTACCAATATATTTTTTCTGAAATGTAAGTATCAGTAAAGAATTCCTCTTCCGGCAAAGAACGAAGTGGTAATTATAAAGGCGGTCCCCAGTACTTTTCAAGCCAGGCTAATGTTTCCCTGATCAATTGTGTCTGGGGTAAATAATGACCCGTATCGTAAAGCTTGAGTAGTTTATCTTTTTCCGGCGTGCCGAAAAGCTGGTACATCGGGTAAACATCCTTATCATACACGAGTAAGTTGTCATACCTCCCATCCATCATCAGTACAGGGATATTTACCCGTGTGATATAATTGATAATGTCAGCCTCTGGCATTGCTTTGTTATAGGAATACATACCGGGTACCCCCAGTACACACAGTTTTAGCCGGTCTTCTACCGCGGGGATGATAGCCCCCATCATTCCTCCCCAGCTGTATCCAAAATACCCGATCTTGTTTTTGTCAATGTCCTCCCTTGTTTCAAGATAATCAATCGACCGCCTGAAGTCCTTAACCCACTTCACAAGATGCTCAGTGAACGTATGGTTCTCTTTCGGATTGTCCAGGCTGTCATTCATGCTCTGGCACCTGTCCCAGGTCTCATAGTATACAGGATGGAGGACTGCTATATTATTGCTTGCCAGGAAAGTAAGACGTTTATTATAAATCGATTCTGCAAACGAATGCTGGATCAGTGCCCCATCACCAGGGAATGAAACCATGGTCTGGAATGGAGGGTTGCCCTTTTTGGGTAAATACAGGTAAGCATAGACTCTCTCGTTTTCATACGCTGCGTCAAATGAAATTTTCTCCAGAACCCACTCCTCCGGTTCCTCATCCCTGGATTCGATTACAGCGTTGAGATCTTTCTTATCATAAAGAAACTGGTTCCTGTATACGTTGAATACTTCATCAGAAACAGGTGTCTCATCCAGGAAATCTCTTCTATGTACAGTCGGAACCGGCCCCAAAACTGTTTCGTCCAGGGATTCCCTGTTCGGGTTTATCACACAACGGACCCCATTTTTTAAAGATCTGTCAAAGAGTGGGGCCTGGTCAGGTGTGAAATAAAGATAATAGGAATCATTCCAGGCCGCGCCAATAACCAGTTTCCCATCTCTGATCTGGTTCCAACACCATTCCCTGACATTTCCTGCCATGTCATAGGTTCCAAAGCAGCCGATTCCTCTGTAAGTTCCGACTTCGACAGGATGTTCTTCTCTCAGATTGCTTGCAGGTGTGAGTAAGGCAGGAAACGACCTGTTGAAATGATTAATGTATTTGCCCATGGCACTATACCAGTGCATGAGTGTGGGTAACTCCTTTCCGGTATATTCAGCATATGCTGCGGCTTCGTACCAGCTGATACCATTTACCGGGTATTTATCCATCCCTTCAGGATAGTCGCCCGCGACCCAGTCTGCCGGTCCGGGCCTGCCGGTCCTGTCCACGAAAAAGCTCATGGCTTCCTCCCAACTGATTGGATTCCCGTTCTGAATGAACGCATGCTTCCAGAAGCTACGGTTCCTGTAGCCGTTGTCATCAACGAACGCTTTGAACTGCTTGTTGGTAACTTCGTACCTATCTATGAAGAAATCCTGTGAATCATTAAGATGATCAACATATTGATCCTCCATCAGACCATTGACATGAACCATTCCCTGTGGAACTTCTCCTTTTCTAAAGAGTCTCCTGTAGAAGATTCCCTGACTGGTTGAAAATACTGCTTCAACCGGCTCAAATCCCTCTTTATTGATCCTGCACTTATAAAATACCCGATATGGCATCTCCAGGCTATCGATAGGTGTTGCTCCAAGATATTTCCATATATTAACAGTATCTGTGTACTCTTTGATAAATATTTCTGCTCCCGACGGTTCAGTGACGATGGATAGTTTCTGAGTTAGTGATTTCTCCAGATCCAATTTGACCTTTTCATCTCTGATAAACTTTCTTGACTTATTGTAAAGTTCAAAGGCGGCTGAATATTCATTATTGTTCCACAATTTTTCAATTTCAGGTATGGCTTCATTTTGTGCCCAGTGGGTTTTAATACTTTTAAATATCAATCGAAAACCTACTGAAAGGATCAAGATAGTCAGAATCAAACCTGAAATAACCCACCACCTTGTTAGCCTTTTTAGCTTACGATGCACTTGTCCAGTTGTAGCTCGTGATTCCCCTGTACTCCCTCTCTTTCCGCTTACAGAACCAGCTCTCCTTGATAAATACCAAACCAATAATACAGCCACAGGTAATCCGCACACAAGAATAAGTAGCAAAATATCCAATATGCGTTCGGACAAATCATACTTTTCAATAAGGAAATTCGACATTTCCATAAGGAGCCAGGACCCGCTAATATAAAAGACAAGTGTTTGTATAACAGGATTGGAACTTAGTTTTTGAAGAAATGAGGATTTATTGTTCATTTCCTTAATGTAGCAATTTAATCCGGATTCAATCAAAGTTATGGTATTACTATCGGTTTTCCAAATTATCTACTAATCAAGGATTTAATTCCGTAGAAACGTCAATGCATTAGAAATGTCAATTTACTGAATGCGGTTATAACTTCTCAACTTCAAATGAAGATCAAGTGGAAGGAGATGGCAAGAAAATATTCGTTTAGATTAAAATTGTCGGTACCATTCTGGCTCGAATTGATTTGTTTCATAAAGTTACTTAGACAGTTTGGTATAGCTCTGACTTATTGTACATTTTCCAAAATCCCTCCTTACTTCGCTCTCCCGGTATTATGGACAGCTTAAGCCGAACCGAGTTCAGTTAACCGGGGTAAGCCATCCTGATGTAATTGTCCCAGTAAAAAAGGCTAAATACTTAGGCTGTTATTGCAGTAGGTCCGCCACGCCAGGGCGTGGCAATCCTGTTAAATTATCAAACAGCAACAAAGTTTTTGAACTGATTTTGAACTAAAAAAGACCCGTATTTGCGGATCTTTTTAATTCTTAAGGTCAAACCTTACTTGCCAATACTGTTATATTCTTCATCAGATTCTGGTAATTATTTAGCATTCACCTTTTTCAATTGATTTCTTAACTTCTTCAAGCCTTTTTTTTGCCCCTTTTAATTGTTGAATCTTAACATTAATCTCATTAATTTTTGCTGAGAAAAATTCCATTTGTTCTTCTTTGTTAAATCTTCCACTGTACCATTTATCCAGCAGATTTTTTATTTCCGCCAGGGTAAATCCGACTTCCTGAGCTTCTTTAATAATTGCTATTTTTTCTAAATGGCTTTCATCATATTTCTTGTATTTGTTAGTCTTCACATTCTCATCTGGTTTGCCTTCAATAAGACCTTTGTTTTCATAAAACCTGATAGTGTGAATCGACACACCCGTCTTCTTCGATAATTCACTAATTAACATATACTTAAATATTTATTTTGAAAAATGTTATAGTATAGAGTATAGTCTATACTTTGTAGTTACAAATCTATAATATATTTTTGTACCTACAACAAAGAATAAATCATTTAATGAAAATAATTATCACAGGTACTACAGGAATGGTTGGTGAAGGCGTTTTACTTGAATGCTTAAACCAACCGCAAATAAAGGAAATCTTGAGTGTAAGCCGCAAACCAACAGGATTAACACACCCAAAACTAAAAGAATATATAGTATCCGATTTTCTATCGTTGGATGAAAATGACCCGAAGCTAAAAGGTTTTGATGCCTGTTTTTTCTGTGCTGGAGTCAGTAGTGTTGGAATGAAGGAAGAGGAATACAGGCGTATCACCTATGATACTACATTACACTTTGCAAAAGCCTTAAATCCGAATCCAGGTATGACATTTGTGTATGTGAGCGGTGGTGGAACTGACAGTTCAGAAAAAGGTCGAATGATGTGGGCACGTGTAAAAGGCAAAACCGAAAACGATTTAATGAAACTGCCATTTAAGCAAGCATTTGGATTTCGTATTGGCTTTTTGATTGCGTCAACTGGACAAAAACGGGTATTGAATTACTACAAATATATCTCATGGCTATTTCCGCTAATAAAAATAGTGCTTCCAAATATCATAACAACAATGAATCAGGTTGCACTTGCCATGATATACGTTGCTCAAAATGGCTATGAAAGAGATATAATTCATGTGAGAGATATAAAAAGTATGTCTGAGATACCACAGGAATAGAATCAAACAGTTTAAATCATAAAAATGGAAAAGAAAATAATCTTCATTACTGGTGCTACTCAAGGCATTGGAAAAGAAACTGCAACTGAGTTGGCAAAACAGGGACTTCATGTCATTATCCACGGTAGGAATAAACCCAAATTGGAATCTGTGTCCGAAGAAATCAAAACAACAACAGGAAACAGTAAGGTTGATATAATTACGGCAGACTTGTTTTCGCTGAAAGATGTAAAAAGCATGGCGGATGAGTTTAAAGGCAGATACGATAAATTGGATGTCTTAATAAACAATGCAGGAGCATTCTTAAACAAACAAAGAGAAACTACTGTGGAAGGACTTGAAAAAACAATAACACTTAACCTATTTGCCCCGTTTCTCTTGATGCAATTGATGGTGGATGCTTTGAAAGAAAGTCCTGCTGGTCGTATTATTAATCTTTCATCTGCAATGCATAAACGTGGAGGAAAGCCAGACTTTCATGATTTTCAATTTGAAAAGAATTATACCCCATCAAGGGCATATGGTTTATCTAAATTATACCTAATCTGGATAACCAGACATATGGCAAAACAATTAAAAGAAAAAGGGATTAACAACGTTACAGTAAATGCATCACACCCGGGTGCTGTTGCTACAAACTTCGGACAGGATTCTGACAAAGGATTTATTACTAATCTGATATTTAAGGTTGCACTGCGATTTATGGACAAAGTAGAGGATGGAGCAAGAACAAGCGTCTATTTAGCTACCTCTCCGCAAGTTGAAAATGTAACAGGTGAGTTTTTTAATAATAAGGGAAAAAATGAAAAGCCAGACGACAGATATTATTCACCTGAAAACGAAAAAATAGTATGGGATTATTGTAATAAAGTTACCGAGGCATATTTATGAAAGACAATCCGAGTCTTCAAGGGATTGTATGTTGAATAATTGCACTGGTGGGGCTACAAGCATACTCCCCCGGTTAAGTTTACCCAGGGCAACCTGGTGGAGTCTACTTGATAGACTGCTATCTGCGATTACATATACAAGTGGTCAAAAAAATTTAAGAAAATTTCTGGAAGTAACGATTTCTTAATATCTTGTTATGAAGAATGTATATTTGATATTGCTTATATATTAACGTCGTAAGCCATTTTAAAGTTGATAATAGCCAACAAATTAAATAACTGCCATGAGTAAGTTTAAAGGCATAGAACCTGAGTCAGTTGAGGTAATTGGTTTCTGGGATAAGGATAAATGAAAACAACATATAACAGGCGGTATGTTATATGCCTCAATGACTGCTTTTAATACAATAACATGGAAGAGAAATCACTGATCATATTTATTGCCATTTTTCTTGCTGTAGTAATAGTGTTTGGTCGATGGCTGTCCCAAAGGCAGCGTAAGCGTCGACGTGACTATTACCGCAATGTATACCTCAAGTCAAATGCATGGAAACGAAAGCGCTATGTAGTGCTCAGACGGGACAAAGGACGATGTGTGTATTGTGGTGCAAAGGCAACACAGGTCCATCATAAGAAATATGCCAAACGTAATATCGGAAAGGAACCTGTTAAATGGCTTGTATCGGTCTGCGATTCATGTCATGACTCCATGCATAATAAAAAGAAATACGGGATTTAGCCTTAAAGACTTAGGGTGCAAAGGCTAAATGCATGAGCTGTTATTGCGGCAGGTCCGTGCTGACACCTATATACAGTTCTTGTATTATATTCTCAGGAGTTTCATAAATTTGTCTATCAAAGAGCAAGTAATCATTTGTATGAGGAAACGAATTCAATATCACTTTCAATGGCAGATGAAGAAAAAACAATCCAGACTAATGATGAAGGTAAAGAAAAAGAGAGAGTTACTTTTATCAAAGATCTGTTAATAAGACGTGTGCCTCAGATCTTAGGCATATACCTTGGAACCAGCTGGGCTATTATCGAATTCCTTGACTGGCTGATTGATCGTTACAGTATATCACCTAATATTCCAGATGTTGGATTGACTGTTCTGGCATCAATGGTCCCAACAGTTTTATTACTGGCCTATTTTCATGGAAGCCCAGGAAAGGATAGGTGGACAAAAATCGAGAAGATAGGCATTCCAACAAATATCGTGCTTGCAATAATATTGATAGTCTTTCTGTTTAAGGGAACAGACCTGAGAGCAATGACCGAACATGTGACATTAACAGATGAGTTTGGAGAAAAGATAGAGAAGGTAGTTGTAAGGAATAAATACAGGAAAAAGATATTTATATTCAATTTTGAAAACCTGACTGGTAATAAAGCTCTGGATTATTTACAATTTGGAATACCTGTAATGTGCGAATATGATCTTTCCCAGGACTTGTTCTTGACTCCAGAATTATCAATAGTATTATATCCCCAGATGGTTGAAGCCGGTTATGAAAGTAAAGTCGGGATGCCTCTAACATTTATGCGGAGTCTTGCAGGGGAAAGACATATGGATTACTTTATTTATGGATTTATAAAAAATGTAAATGATACTTTAAATCTTGAAACTAAAATATATAATACTGATAATTCCAAGTTGATATCGGATTTTACAATATCTGAAACCAGCCCTTTTAAATTAGTGGATCAATTATCTGTAAGGATTAAAGACGCATTGGATCTGCCAGAACATCATATTAACGAAACTGTTGATTTACCAATATCGGAAATATTATCTGGCTCCGAAAAAGCGATTAAATATTACGTTTCATTCTTAGAAAACAGTCTTTCAAATGATAACCAAGAAAATTCTCATTTTCTGGAATCAGCAATAAAGGAGGACTCAAGTTTTGCATTAGCGTATTTGGAATTATCAATGGAACAGTATAATATGTTGCGACACAGTGAAGCGACAAATACTCTAAATGCTGTAATGGATCTTCTTTACAAACTTACTGACAGACACAAATTTACATCAAAGTATATCTACTACGTTCTGTCAAACGAACCAGATAAGGTGATGACTATTTTAAAAATGTGGACAGAATTGTACCCTGATGATATTTTTGCTCATTCCATAGCTGCTCAACGTTATGCTGTAAGAGGAATGATTGAGGAAGCCATAGGCGAATTTAAAGAAATTCTTCGTATAGATCCTGAACAATATAACTATTTGATTACTCTGGGTAATTATTACTTAGACTTAGGAATATTAGATTCATCCTTGTCTTATTATAAGAAGTATGCTGAAATTTTTCCCCAGGAAGCGATTTCCTACAGAAATCTCGGGGTTTATTATCGTTATGTCTGCCAGTGGGATCAAGCAAAAGAAAATTATAACAAAGCCCTGTTAATGGCACACAGGACTGAAGAGGTTGGAATAAAAGTTGACATAGCAAATATTGAGTTAATAACAGGTAATTTCAATAAAGCATTTAAGAACTATACTGAATCACTTAAATCATCGCCAACTGTACAAGACAGTGCAAGAGTATTCAATGCTCTTGTAAGATATTATTCAACACTTGGACAGTTCAAAAAATCAAAAAATGCTTTCGAAGAAAAACTTAAATATTACGAAAGAATACTTTCAAAAAAAGACTTTCTTGTTCACAGAGTATTTAACCTGGATCCATATATAAAATGTGGCAATATTGATCAAGCAATTGAAATACTTGAGGCAATTGAAAAAGAATTAGAACCACCTTTAACTAATTTAATAAATTTCGGATATCTAAAAGTATACTCAGAGATTGGAGAAATTGAGAAAGCACGCAAAGAAATACCCATGGCAGAAGAACTAATTAAGGACTTTGGAGAAGAGTTATTAATGGCTAATATCAATTATGCACAGGGCAGGATATATGAAGCTGAAGGAAAATATGAACAGGCACTTGAATATTATCATGAATCATTAAATCAACTGCCTTCATCAATTGAAACATATATTGATATTGCCAGATGTTATAGGTTATTGGAGAATTATTCAGAGGCTAAAGACATGATTTTACATGGTTTAAAGCATAGACCTTTTTATCCAACAATGAATTATGAGGCAACCCTGATATTTCTTGCCGAAGGGAATAAAGGTTCTGCACTTGAGTACCTGAATCGCGCAGTTGATATATGGAAGGATGCTGATATGGAATATGAAAAAGCTCGCAATGCAAAAGACCTGCTTTTATCCCTGAATTAATTTAAAAACCAACGAGTTATTCTCTTTGTATGAAGTGCATCCTAAACTGAAACCATCAGCTGCTTGTAACTTCCAGTAAAATGCAGCACCCTTCGACTCTTCGGACCTTCACTACGCTCAGGCCCTCAGGCTCAGGGACCTCTGGCCGGTGTAATAAATCTGCTTTTTTCTCAGTTATATAAATTGTCATCGTTTATCAAAAAGAGAGACGCTGCCTTCAGAGGCATGACTTAAATCCTGATAAATAAAATTGGCTGCAGCAGGCGAGCACAAATCCTCAGGTGAGGGTTGCGTTTTCAGTTGCATACCTATGAGTATGGGTCCTGTTATGCAACTTAAAGTGAGCAATCCGAACACCTAGTTACTTGTTATCTTCAATACAACGAACTGACATACCACAACTTGACATGCATCCCATTCCGCTTAGAGAATTGTCTGTATTCCATAATACGAAAATTGAACCTGTTGATCCTACCCACCACCGTCCATATACGCCAATACCAGACACGCTCCCGCCACCTGCCCAACTATATCCCCCGGGTAAAGCGGTGAAACCGCTCGAATTAGTGGCGCCCTCATTAGGCTCTTTCCAGTGGTCAGTACCTGTTTCTTTCAGTTTACCACCGGCTACGTCTTCCCCACCCAGGTATTCTGTAAGTACTGCCAGGTCATCACCTGATGGAATATGCCATCCTGCCGGACACAGCTTATCCGTTCTAACAGTCCATAAATTATAAATTGCGCCATAAAAACCATTATACCAGATAGTATAGGCAGGGTTCTCAGTACTTCCCCATTCTGAATCACCAGGATAATATGTAATGGGTGTTCCGTCATTTAACCTTGTTGTTTTCAGATTCTCTGCCATCCAGGTCTGCGTACCGATCTGAATTGTTTTATAGGTATTATTGTCAATGTCTGTTACTGTACCATATGTAAGTTCAGGATTGAATACTATAGGGCCGAGTACAGGGTAGGTATGAAATACTTTCGGATCTCCAAAGGCTGTGCCACCACTATTTGTTGCATACGACCGGACACAATAATATGTATCAGGCTCAAGGCCTGTAATGGAGCTTATAAAACTCCCTGTACCGCTGCCATCAATTGTATGTGAATCTTCAATTGTTGGCATGAATTCATAATCACTGCTCCAGCAGACTCCGCGGGCAGTTACAGCGAGGCCCCTGTCTGATGTAATATTTCCACCGCATATTGCAGAATTTGTTGTTATAGCAGTAACTTCAGCAGTAGATAAAACAGGAGTAATTGAAATGGTGGTAAAGGCTGTTTCAAATCCATAAGTGGTCCCTCCCTTATTGGTTGCATATGCTTTCACATAATACAGTGTGCCTGGCTGAAGACCTGTCAGGTTACTGGTAAAACTTCCAATACCTTTTCCATCAACTGTCTTGAAATTGTCAATTGTTGGATTGGTAGTGGTGTTCCAGCAAACACCCCTTGAAGAAACAGGGCTACCTCCTTCCGATGCAATATTTCCTCCTGATATTGCACCTGTAGTTGTAATACCTGTGACTTTTTCAGTAATCACTACCGGTGGTTCGGTCTCTTTTCCACAGGAAGATATTATTAAAATAAGGCTGAAGGAAAAGAAAATAATTATAGTCAGAGTCTTATAATTCCATTCCATAGCAGTGAGATTATTTGCAGGTATTTTTTAGTCAAGTAGGCCGGGGGAGTTTCACCCCCAGCCTCTCACAGAACCGTACGTGACAGTCTCCCGTCATACGGCTCTTCATAACAA
>Ga0272441_10012954_pt1 | contig 12085 bp, 13 predicted proteins | sample SSMProp6N_FD_193582 | JGI IMG/M metagenome (GOLD analysis project Ga0272441, IMG submission 193582) | Marine sediment archaeal communities from Little Sippewissett salt marsh, Falmouth, MA, United States - SSM-Prop-6N | ecosystem: Environmental > Aquatic > Marine > Wetlands > Sediment ...
ATGGCGAAAGGCAAATTTGAACGCACAAAGCCGCACATGAATGTGGGTACGATTGGCCACATTGACCACGGCAAGACGACCTTGACGGCGGCGATCACGAAGTACTGTTCATTCCTGGGTGGTGCGGACTTCAGGCCGTTTGATTCGATCGACAATGCGCCGGAGGAAAAAGAGCGGGGCATTACGATCGCCATTGCGCACGTGGAATACGAGACGGAAAAACGGCACTATGCACACGTGGATATGCCGGGACACCGGGACTACATCAAGAACATGATCACGGGTGCGGCGCAGGTGGACGGGGCCATATTGGTGGTGGCGGCGCCGGACGGAGCGATGCCGCAGACGCGGGAGCACGTGCTGCTAGCGCGTCAGGTGGAAGTGCCGTCGATCGTGGTGTACTTGAACAAAGTGGACATGATGGACGACGAGGAGCTGCTGGAGCTGGTGGAGTTGGAGCTGCGGGAGCTGCTGACGGAGTACAAATTCCCTGGCGATGAGATTCCGATCGTGCGCGGCAGTGCGTTGAAGGCATTGGAGAGCGATAGCACGGATGCGGATGCGCCGGAGTATGCCAGCATCAAGGAATTGCTGCGGGTGGTCGATGAGTACATTCCGGAGCCGGAGCGTGATACGGACAAGCCGTTCATGATGTCGGTGGAGGATGTGTTTTCGATCAAGGGTCGCGGCACGGTGGTGACCGGACGGATCGACCGCGGCATGGTGAACACGGGCGACAATGTGGACATTGTGGGTTTGCGCGAAAAGACGAAGAGCACGGTGGTGACCGGCGTGGAGATGTTCCACAAGACGCTGGATCAGGGACAGGCCGGAGACAATGTGGGCTTGTTGCTGCGGGGTGTGGACCGAGACGAGGTGGAGCGCGGCATGGTGATTGCGGCGCCGGGATCGATCACGCCGCACACGAAGTTCATGAGCGAAGTGTACGTGCTGACGAAGGAAGAAGGGGGCAGGCATAAGGCGTTCTTCGACGGATACCGACCGCAGTTTTACGTGCGCACGATGGATGTGACGGGCTCGATCAAGCTGCCGGAAGGCGTCGAGATGGTGATGCCGGGCGACAATGTGAATCTGGAAGTAGAGCTGATCACACCAGTGGCATTGGAGAAGGGCTCGAATTTCGCTGTCCGAGAGGGTGGTCTCACAGTCGGTGCGGGCGTGATCACCGAGATATTGGAATAAACGAAAGGGAAACGTGTTCCATAGCTATTGGACCGCGTTGTTGGTGACAAATGGCAAAGAAGGATGTTCGCCCGGTTGTAACAATGGAATGTACAGAATGTCAGGAGAGGAACTACACGACGGAAAAAAACCGGCGAAACGATCCTGGCAGGATAGAATTTAATAAGTACTGTCCACGATGTCGTAAACACACGCTGCATCGTGAAACGAAGTAAGCCGTCGTAAACTGAAGGGTATGGTTACATGCCCGCTAAGGCCAGTAGCTCAATTTGGCAGAGCACCGGTCTCCAAAACCGGGGGTTGTGGGTTCGATTCCTACCTGGCCTGCCTGATTGGATCGCGACGCCGGTTACGATTGGCGTCGCTTAACTGACTAGGACTAGATTGAGGAGTGCTGGATTGGCAAAAACGAAAGCAGTTGCTCGCAAGCGCCAATTGGGAGTAGTGCGCTATTTTAGGGAAACGATCGCAGAATTGCGAAAGGTGAATTGGCCTTCTCGTCAAGAAGCTACACAATTGACCATGATCGTTCTCGTTGTCGTATTCCTTATGAGTATGCTCTTGGGCGCCTTGGATTTGCTTTTCTCCCGCTTATTCGGGTTGATTGTCGGACTCGGATAGAAGGCGAGATTAACGAGACAAATAAATACAAACCTTGAAACTCGGGTGTTATGCTTGTGTTTCTAGGAACAGGTTGGAATAGTAATCATGGCTGAAAATGAAAGTGAACAGCTTGAAGAAATGAAATCCTCCGAGATTGAAGCGGAAGTCCCTGTAGAAGTGGAAGCGGAGGGACCGGAGGAAGTAGAGGAATCATCGGAAGAAGAGACCTCTGCGATTCAGCAGGAAGAAGATGCAGATCCGGAAATTTTGGATGAGTCATCTTCGGCTGAGCAGATTCCCGATTCCCAGGATGCGGAAACGGAACCTGCATCTGCAACAGACGATGACGTAGTAGATGAGGCGATTGAAGTTCCACAAGACTTGGAAGAAGGCGAGGAGATTCCCGAATCGCTTGAGGCGCAAGTAGATCCCGATGATGATAGTGATCGAAATTGGTTCGTCGTTCATTGTTACTCAGGTTACGAGAACAAAGTACGCCACAATCTCGAGCAACGCATCGAAACGATGGGCATGAAATCGAAAATTTTTGACGTCGTTGTGCCGACGGAAGAAGAAATCGAAATCAAAGACGGAAAACGCAGAACCGTAGAACGGCGCGTGTTTCCTGGATACATCCTTGTACAAATGATCATGGATGAGGATTCGTGGTACGTCGTACGTAACACTCCTGGTGTAACGGGATTTGTCGGAATGGGAAACGAGCCAACTCCACTACGCCCCGAGGAAGTGAACCAGATCGTGAAACGTATGGAAGCCGAGGCACCGAGAATTAAAGTAACGTATTCAACAGGCCAGAAAGTGCGAATTATCGATGGCCCATTCAATGATTTCATCGGTACGGTTTCTGATATTAACATGGATCGTGCCAAGGTTCGAGTGATGGTTTCATTCTTCGGAAGAGAGACTCCCGTTGAACTAGACTTTTTACAAGTAGAAAAGGCATAAACGGAAAATTGTTATTGTGATACGGTGGCAGGGTGAAATCTTGCCCGATATGACCACAAAAGGAGCTGGAAAGTGGCAAAGAGAGTAAAGGCAGTTGTTCGACTTCAGATTGAAGCTGGCAAGGCAAACCCGGCGCCGCCGATAGGTCCGGCATTGGCGCCGCACGGAATTAACTTGATGGGCTTTTGCAAGGAATACAACGCCAGAACATCAAGTAAAGCGGGTGAAATCATCCCCGCAGAGATCACGATCTACACCGATGGTTCGTTTAATTTCATATTAAAAACGCCTCCTACTGCCGTATTATTGCGAAAAGCAGCGGGAGTCGAAAAAGGTTCTGCAGAACCGAATCGTGAGAAAGTGGGCAAAGTGACCAGCGATCAAATTCGTGAGATCGCGGAGATAAAGATGAAAGATCTCAATGCGATCGATATCGAAGGTGCCATGCGCCAGATTGAAGGAACAGCAAGGAACATGGGCATCGTTGTTGAAGGATAATCATTAACGTGGGAGGACCAGTTTACCTGATCCGTTTGGACCACAAGGAGTGAAAATGTCAAAACATGGAAAGAAATACCGTGAAGCAAGTGAAAAGTTGGATCGCAATACACTCTACCCGCCTCAGGAAGCGATTCGACTTGCGAAGGACACATCCATTACCCGCTTCGACAGCACAATCGAAGTTCATATCCGGCTCGGGGTAGATCCTCGGCATGCGGACCAGCAAGTGCGTGACACGGTGATGCTGCCACACGGACTCGGTAAGACGGTGAGGGTGTTGGTTTTTGCCGAAGGTGATGCTGCGCGAAATGCGAAACAATCGGGGGCGGATTATATTGCGGATGATGAGATCATCGAGCGTATTCAGGGTGGCTGGATGGAGTTCGACGCCACCGTTGCAACTCCGAATATGATGGGAAAAGTCGGGCGGCTGGGCAAGATTTTGGGGCCGCGTGGGTTGATGCCAAATCCAAAGGCCGGAACGGTCGTTCAGGAAGATGATATTGAGCGTGTTATCGATGAATTGAAAGCGGGCCGCGTCGAATTTCGGATCGACCGAACAGCAAATCTTCACGTACCCATTGGAAAGGCATCGTTCGATCCAGAGATGCTTTATGAAAATTTTATGGCGCTGATCGATGCTGTAAAACGCGTACGTCCCGCTTCTGCAAAAGGTGCTTATTTGCGCAAGATTACCGTTACGAGCACGATGGGTCCGGGAATACGAGTTGAACCAAGTTCTTTGGTTACAGTGTAAACAGAGGTATAATCATTTCGGTTTGATTAGATCAACCGTTCAATAAATCCATGCTTCGCCAGAGAAAGCAGGTGTCTCGATATCGGGGCTTAATTGCCTGCCTAGGTGGAGACTTGCGATAAAGATCATCGCAGAGCCAATTCGGCTATTATAAGTCTTTGCTGAGGTGAAATGTGGGAAGCAAAGACTTTTTGATTTTGAAGGAGGTGATGTCGGTTGGCAATCTCAAAAGAGCGAAAAAGCGATCTGGTATCGCAATACAAGAGCCTGGCAGAATCCAATACAGCAATGATTATCACCAACCACTCGGGCTTAAATGTAAAACAAATTGAAGCCTTGCGAGCTCAGATACGTGAATCAGGTGGAGAATTCCACATTGTCAAGAATACGTTGGCTGCACTCGCGTTTAAGGAAATCGACTTAAACTTACCTGAAGGTGCGCTCGATGGCCCTACTGCGATTGGATTTGCATCGGAGGATGCGGTCGATGTTGCCAAAGCGATAGTCGATCTATCCAAGCATACAGAGATCCTCTCCGTTAAAGGAGCAATCATCGATGGTTCCATCATAAATAGTCGACAGGTTTATCAATTGGCAGAATTACCGCCTCTACCTGTTGTACGGGCGCAATTGCTGGGTCTTGTTCAAACCCCGGCGGGGAACATCGCCCGCGCGCTTGCAAGCTCAGTGCGCCAGGTTGTGAATGTGTTAAAAGCTTATTCAGATTCAGAAGCGCCTGCATAAAGTGTTCCAACATTGAATGTGGAAATATGGAAAAAAATAAAACAATATTATTGAAAGTTGTTTACAAGGAGATAACCTAAGATGGCGGACTTGAAAAAACTAGCAAAGGATTTGAGTGCACTCACTGTACTCGAGGCAGCGGAACTAACAACGATACTCGAGGAAGAGTGGGGTGTTTCTGCGGCTGCACCGGTAGCAATGGCGGCTGCGGCGACTGCCGATGTGGCAGCTCCAGATGAAGAAAAGACTGAGTTTGATGTAATCATCAAGGATGTCGGACCGAAGAAGATTGATGTGATTAAGGCAATTCGACAGATTACCACCCTGGGTCTTAAAGATGCAAAGATTATGGCTGAAACAGCAGACGCAAAAGTAATGGAACAGGTGGGTAAAGAATCTGCCAACGATGCGAAAAGCAAGCTTGAAGCAGCTGGCGCAACCGTTGAACTCAAATAAACTAGTAGTATAAACACAAATAGCCGCCTGCAGCGCAGGCGGCTATTGCTTTTTAAACGATCAGGCTGATGTGGTATAGTCGAAAACGGGAAGTGGCATGAGGAACCGATTACTGATTATCGAAGACGAAATAAGAATCCTTCAATTCTTAGAGCGCGGTTTCAAGTTTGAAGGATACCTCGTTGATACTGCTCAGAATGGATCGACAGGCCTTGCCTTGGCGTATGATCATGCGCCGGATTTGGTGATCATCGATTGGATGCTACCGGAAATCGAGCCGGGATTGAATGGCTTGGAAGTATGTCGACGGCTGCGTGAAGAGAGCGACGTTCCAATTATCATGCTGACCGCAAAGGACTCGATTGAAGATCGGGTGGTGGGACTGGATGCGGGGGCTGATGACTATCTGGTAAAGCCCTTCGCCTTGAATGAATTGTTGGCAAGAGTGCGTGCCTTGTTGCGTCGAGCTAAACCCATTGGACCTGAAATGTTGACATTTGAAGATCTACATTTGGATACAGGGACACGCCAGGTGTTTCGGGGGGAAAACTCCATCGAATTGACGGCCAAAGAATATGAGTTGCTGGAATTGTTTGTTAGGAATCCAAGGCAAGTTTTAACTCGTGACGTAATTTTCGACCGTGTCTGGGGTTACGATTTCGGGGGTGAGAGTAACATCATCGAAGTCTACGTTCGTTATCTGCGCCAAAAAACTGAGGCAGGAGGTTCGCCCCGGCTGTTACATACGGTCCGTGGTGTGGGATATGTCCTGAGAGAATCCGGGTGACTCTCCGTTTACGATTAACACTTTGGTATTCACTGGTTTTGGTTTTTGTTATGTTGTCCTTTGGGGGAGTCGTATACTTTTCGCTTACAAATAGCCTAACTGCTCAAATCGATCAAACGCTGAGTCGAGTAGCCAATGAAATCATTCGGGTGTATCGGAATCCGGAAGCTTTACCACTGACATTGCGCGCTTTAAACATCACCTCAAATACGTACGTCCAAGTATGGAATGATGAAGGACAGCTTTTATGGCAATCGACGAGTTCGCCGAGAGTGGAGGGTGCATTCGATCCGGATTCGTTGCTGCTTGAAGAGAATGTCTTCACCCACCGGGTAGTGTCGGAGATGCGTATGCGCGTGCTTACCGTACCGGTGATACTGCAAATGGATGGGCGGATCGTTGCCCGCATACAGATTGCCAGTCCGGTGGATGGAGTGGATCTGGTGCGGGGAATGTTGATCGATGTTTTGATCGCAGCAGGCTTGATCGCAACGATCGTCGCGGCAGCAATCGGATATATCGCAGCAAGTGCAGCGCTTCGACCTATCGATCAAGTAACAAATACCGTATTAAAAATCACTCGAGCAGATGATCTCTCCAGAAGGATTCCGCTTTCTGCCCCGCCAAGGAGTGAAGATGGTCGACTTATTGAGGCGATCAACGAGACATTAGAGCGACTGGAAGACGTATTTGATGTGCAGCGCCGTTTTCTGGCTGACGTATCCCACGAATTACGAACGCCATTAACCACGATACGCGGGAACGTCGATCTCATCCGTCATACAGGAGAGGTTGATGAAGAATCGCTGATCGCAATTACCGATGAAGTGAATCGCATGACGCGTTTGGTAGGCGACCTGCTATTGCTGGCAAAAGCGGAATCGGGAAAACTTACATTGGGTAATGAAATCGTAGAACTCGACACGTTACTGCTTGAGGTATATCGCCAGGCGAAATTACTTGCGCGGAATCAAGTTAGTATCTGTATTAGTCACGAGGATCAGGCTCGAGTACTGGGCGATCGAGATCGTCTAAAACAGGTAGTTTTAAATATTGTGTCGAATGCGCTGGATCACACCCCAACTGCGGGGAAAGTCACATTGAATCTGAAGTGTGTTCATAAGTGGGCATGTTTGAGTGTAAAGGACACAGGCTCAGGTATCCCGGAAGAAGAGCTGCCGCACATTTTTAATAGATTTTATAGAGTAGATCGTTCGCGTCGGAGAAAGGCAAGTGGTGGTGTGGGATTGGGTTTATCGATTGCCAACTGGATCGTGATCAACCATGGAGGGCGCATCGAGGTGTCGTCACAACAAGGAAAAGGCTCTGAATTTGCAATTTGGTTGCCCAGGGTGGGTGAAGATTGTGCCGATTCAGATAAACAGATGAGTTAGAGACATAACATCAGGGTGATTGCGCATTCGTGGCTTGCTTGCAGAGTTGCTCTCCACCTGCGTCGAGCCACTCCTGAAGAGTGGGGGGAATGGACTCGTACTTACCAATCTCGCTATAGATACGAACTCCCCAATACACATATCGCTGCGTTTCATCCGGCCATAGCGATGGCGCATTTTGTATCATGAGATGTCCACCATTGTAACCGGCCAAGGCCAAATCCAATCTTCCATTTGCGAGTTCCAATGAACGGGCAAGATACGCTAACCCCCGGGTGGCGTTTGTGGAAGGATCGTAAGGGTTTTCATCGTGGCCAAAATGAAATGGCATAACCTGGAACAATCCCATAGCACCTGCGTTTGAATGCGCTTGAGCGTATCCACAAGATTCGATTTGCATAACGAGGGCAATGATGTTGGGATCAAGTTGAAAATCATGAGCCCATTTAAGAATGTCATCGGACCAAAACAAGACTTGAGGGGAAAAGTTTGAGGAAAGAGATCCTGCATCAGGAATGTCAACATTTGAGATAGTTGCAGGAGTTAGCAGTTCGCCTTTCTCCATCGCAGAAGGATTTCCTGATTCTCGAAACCTGGCATTTAACTCAGGACGGATGATACTCCAGGACCATGCAGCGATGACAAAGAGAAGGACCAATAGGGCGATGGGTATTGCGGAAACCGGCAGGGAATACACGGTCGTCCGTCGAAGTGTTCTTGGGAGAGAGGGTGACGGACGACCGTATTGTGAAGATGCGGGCTGGATAATCTGCCTCTGCATAGCTTATCTGCGTCGAGGCGGCTGTGCGGCATATGAGCGTTGGCCCATATCGGGAACACGCTTCTGAGCAGCAGACATCGGCTTTGGTGCGGGGCTTAAAGGTCGATTTTGTCTGTTGTTTTGCGATTCGCGTCGAGGTGGAGCAGCAGCTTGTGGAACACGGCGGGTTCTGTGTTCGCGCGGAATTTTTTGTGCGAATGCGAAAGTGAAGATATGCCCATTGGCAACGGTAAAATTTCCAATGATGAGAATGCGGATCAGCCAAACGAGAATGGCCGCGAAGATAGGGACGACGGTGAGTAATGCGTCTCGACCAATCACTTCATTCCCGAGACCCTGATGCCCGATGAGAGCAAGGGACACGGCCCACCAGGAGAGAGTGGCATTCATCGATCCGGCAATCAGCCAGGCACCTAAAAGATACCATGTCGTCGTTGCTTTTCGCTCTTCGTCTTCTTGCGTGAAGATGCGGGCGATCCCCGCGAAGTCCATTCCGCAAAAGGCGAGCGCGAGGATAGTAGACCAGCGTAATCCTGCGAAGCTAAGTGGACCCAGCAGGTCTGCGAGGGCGAACTCGGTTGTGCTGTAATTGAATATTTCGAAGGCAACGAGAGCGCCGAAGATCATGATCCCGAAGGATTGTTTGCGATTCAATCGCAGGTGTGGAGAGATTTTGTTGATGAGTGCATCAAGCGCACCATCAGTTTCTTCCACATGGGAGTATTGTGCATAGGTTGACATAAAACACCTCCAAGTAGAACAAATGTGCTGGTAGGCAGCAGTATAGAACAAACGTTCTCTGTTGTCAAGTCGGTTTTCGGGATCGAAAATGAAGATTCAGTGAGATCTTTTACGTGTGTAGCGCTTTATTATGCACGCGCCGATAAGCAGAGTGGGAAATAGCAACAAACCTGCTTCGGGACCAAACGCTCCACCGGTGATCCATTCCGGACCGTTGATTTGCTGCTGGATCAGGCTGAAATCTGCCATGCCGCTGACAGGAAATCCGAAAATCGGGCCTTCAAAAAAGTTCCAGCCGAGATGTAAGCCAATTGGCAACCAGAGCGATTTCGTGCGTACGTAGCCATAAGCCAGGAACAATCCCGCGGCTAACAAACCAAGAATCGCCATCCCGTTGACATTGGGATTTGAAAGATGCAGGGTGCTGAAGATCAGGGATGATATCAGTACAGCCAGGGGAAGATTGCTTCCCTGGGCCAGATTCTGGAGGTGGTAGCCTCTACTTAATAACTCCTCGCGATAGGCGACTCCGCAAAACAAAAGGAACATCAAAACCATCTCGCCGATCACTATTCCCAGTCCTTCGCTTTCCCATGCCCAGGATTGGAACTGCGACCAGCCCATGATCGTGGTTGTGAGATAGATCAACGTAAATTGCAGGGCGGACAGGAAAAAACCTGCGATAAGATCATTCCAGGCGGATCGATGAAGTGAAAGGCCCAGAGAGATGAATGAACGGCGATCGAGATAACGACGGGCAATCCAGGTGGCAATCGTCAATGCCAGAACCTCGAGTGCGATCGATACAAGGTTGATAGAGCGCAGGTTAATTCCATTACTTTCACTTGATGCGGCATGCTTGAATACGATGATTAGGACGCCCCAGACGGCACCAATCAGGAGGGCAAAAGTGAAATATAGGAGTGCATGGCCGATCAAACGCCAACCGGCCCGCAAGCGGGGTTCATCTTCTGAAATGAAAATCCTTTGCAGGATGGATCGGTCTACAATCATGTGAACGCTTTCTGGAGCAGATCACAATCCGTTGCTGTTGAGCATGAAATGGTCTTGCAGGTGGATTCTGGCTTAATCAGACGCCACATTGCAGTATAAGCGCCGCGAGTTGGGTTTCGAGATTTCTAAATGAGTAATGTCGTTTGCCGATTTTGTAGTTATGTTCAGTGATTTCTTCTGTTCGAGAAGGATCCTGCAGGATTTCACGTGCTTGGTGAACCGTATCATCTTCGATGAAATCGTCGAAGCCAATGACTTTAAAACCCTTAGGCTTGATGTCGGTTTTGAATATCTCATAGCTGCTGATGACAATCGGGCGTTTATAGTAGATCGTTTCCAGAAAGGCATTGCCGAAGCCTTCGATTGTCGAAGGATAGGTGACCAGGTCGGAGCGTTGGTAGGCGTCCTTCAAGGAATACACTTTGTGGCCATCCACATGTGTGGAGCGCGTGTGGTTGACGTACCTGGATCCAAAGACTACCTGGACGTGCAGGATCTTGGCATAGTCGTGCAGATAGCGTTCGTACGCCGATCCTTCGTCGCCGGAAGTATGGGTGATCACCAGCGCGCTGTCAGGGTCTAATCTCCTTGTCAGCTCAATGGCGAGTTCGATCCGTTTACGAGGCACGATTCGAGTAGGTTGGAGCAGGAAATTTTGCCCCGGATTTATGCCCAATGCTTCACGAAGGTCCTCCGAGTACTCATTTTGTGGTGAAGGTGGATTCTCGAAATCCATAACATTGGGTACAAGGGTCGAACTGGCACCAGTACGCAATGCGAGTTGGCGTGCAGCGAAGGAATTTATCACCACGTGTCGGATCGAGGGTAACAAAGGCGGGAAAGCAGCACTCAAATAATCTTGGGCGGCATTCATCGAATAGCGCCTGCGTTCCCAGGTGAAATCGTGATGGTGAGCGATGGTAGGAATACTGGTCTCAGCGATGAATTCACTCAGTGCAAGCCCGAGTGGAACGTTCATGGGGAGGGCGAGTGCGTTCTCGACGATGAGAATTTCGATGTCGAATTTGTTTGCGAATTGATAGAGTTCTTTCTTCAAATGAAACCGGAGACGTTGGATCTTCCCGCTGCATTCTGAAGAGCGGATGTAGTCGTCAAAAAGATCGGACGTGATCGAAAGGATTTCCGGGTGATTGAAATGTGCCTCGGGAACGAGATGCGTCCGATCTTCCGGGTGATCCGATTCGCCGGCGAAGAAGAAAGGTTGGTGCCCCAGAAATTTGAGGGTTTGAACCCACTTTTTTGTCTCAAGGGAGACGCCGTCCGTACCTGCAAATCGTGTAGAAACAAATCCAATATTCCTTTTATATTTACTCATAATTGCTCCACTTCGAGGGATTTGGGATTGGCGTTGGCGGGGATATGATCCCACACGGTTTCGATTGGCAATCCCTTCGATTCTACCAGGATGATCGCCAATGCCAGGCCGTGAGAGACGATGGCGACGGTTTTCTTTGGGTGACGCTTGATGATATCACGTATCGCGTCAAGCACGCGCTGACGAACTTCTCCAACGGTTTCCCCTCCAGGAGGAGCGACTTGCAACGGCGCGTTCTTTCGTCGTTCCCAGGCTTGCTTATATCGGGCGTGGATTTCTTCGAAATGAAGCCCTTCCCATTCACCCTGGTGAATCTCGCGCAGGCGTTTATCGAGGTGAAGCGGGACAGCGCGGTCAGCTCGCAATCGCAACGCCGTTTCGCTGGCGCGCTGCAGATCGCTGCTGTAAATTGCATCAATTTTCTCTACACATTCATTCGAGGCGAGTGTATCGGCTTGCTGGAGTCCGCGTGCATTGAGGGGGATGTCCGATTGACCTGTATAACGGCCTTCGATGTTCCAGTCCGTTTCACCGTGACGGATGAGGATCAGTGTTGTCATCTTTTCAATTATGCCGCATCATTTTCCCCCTGGCGAGTTTGATATTCCGGAATATCGATTATTGGTGGTCGCTGCAACTCGGCAATCCTTTCAACTTCGAGGAAAAAACGGCGCTCCTCGTGTCGGATGAGTTTCATGGCTCGATTGACATCTTGGAGTAATTGTAACCCATCTCGTCGGTCAAGTTTTCGGATAACCGTCTGGATAATCGAAAAAGACATCTTGCTGAGAGATGATAATGG
>Ga0272441_10012955_pt1 | contig 12084 bp, 9 predicted proteins | sample SSMProp6N_FD_193582 | JGI IMG/M metagenome (GOLD analysis project Ga0272441, IMG submission 193582) | Marine sediment archaeal communities from Little Sippewissett salt marsh, Falmouth, MA, United States - SSM-Prop-6N | ecosystem: Environmental > Aquatic > Marine > Wetlands > Sediment ...
TCCTTGCGGAGTATCTTGCCTATGTTCGATTTCGGCAGGTCCCTGCGAAAGACGATCTCCGCAGGGAGCTTGTATCGTGCCAGTCTCGTTCTGCAGAATTCCATAAGTTCTTCTGCCGTCGCCTCCTCACCATCCTTGAGGACAACGAGCACCTTTACCTTTTCACCCCGCCGTGAATCGGGAATGCCGATGGCGCAGGCCTCCCTGATCTTCGGATGGGCGTAGAAGACCTCATCGATGGATCGGGGATAGACATTATATCCGCCCGATATGATAAGATCCTTTTTTCTGTCTATGATATAAAAATAACCATCCTCATCCATTTTGGCAATGTCGCCCGTGAAGAGCCACCCATCCCGCAGGGCATGGTGTGTTTCATCGGGCATGTTGAGGTATCCCTGCATGACCTGGGGGCCGCTGATGAGAAGCTCTCCCGCTTCACCGGGGGGCACATCGGTTGTACCCCTTTCCAGGTCGACGATCCTGCAGTCGGTATCGGGGAAGGGGAGTCCCACGCTGCCCGGTTTGCGGGGCTTGCCGCCCACGGGGTTCACGTGTGTCACCGGTGATGCCTCCGTCAGACCGAACCCTTCAATGATCGATGCACCGGAGTTTGCCTCAAAGCTGCGGATTACATCGAGCGGTATGGGGGCCCCGCCGGAGACGACCTCCTTGAAACAGGTGAAATCCATCTTCGAAAATTGCGGGTCGTTCATCATGCCGATGATCATGGTCGGAACCAGCGTCGCCAGGGTGGGTCGATACCCTTCAATGGCCTGCAGGAGGTGACGGGTATCCGGTCTGGGGATGAGGAGCGATGTCCAGCCCACATATATGGAGAGATTCATTGTCGTCGACAGGCCGAACATGTGAAAAAAGGGGAGGGCGCCCATCATCGTTTCGTGGTGTGTCGCCCATTCAGGCGCCCACGCCGTGAATTGCTGGATCTGTCTGATCAGGTTGCCCTGCGTCAGGATGACCCCCTTGGATATACCCGTCGTTCCCCCCGTGTACTGGTACATGGCGACATCGGAGACATCCAGCACGGGAAAGTCGTGGTCACCGTCATGCCCCGTGAGGCAGTCGCGCCACCGGTAGACGTGAGGCGCCCGCTGGACCTTCGCTGACAGTCCCTTGTGCTTTCCGAAGAGTCGGAAGAGCATGTCTTTCGGGAAGGGGAGGTAATCACCGACAGTCGTATAAATGATCTCCCTGATGGGCGTCTTTTTCCGCAGGGAGATCATCCTGTTGGCCAGAAGATCGAGGGTGACGAGCAGCCTGACGCCCGAATCCCTGAACTGTTGTTCCAGCTCGTAGTCGGTGTAGAGGGGGTTGTTCATGACGATAACGGCACCGGCCTTGAGGGCGCCATAGTAGGCGACTACCGTGGAGACGAGATTGGGGAGGAGTATGGCAACGACGTCCCCCTTCTCTATGCCCAGCGAACACAGGAATGATGCGAAGCGGTTCACCAGGGTGTCCAGTTCACGGTAGGTCAGTGACGTCCCCTCGTAGACGAGAGCGACCCGGTCGGGGAACCGTGCGGCCGTTCGGGTCAGTACGTCGGGGAGACAGATGTCTTCGTAGTCTATGTGATGAGGAACAGTGTCGTCGTATGATGCAAGCCAGGGTCTGTTTCTATTCATTCCGCGCTCCCTATTCAATGGTGATGGCATCACTGCAGCAGTAACTCCAAAAAGACTCCCATGCAAGCCCTGCCGATGCCGTGCAGGGGCCTCCGTGGGGCGGTGAAAAGCGACTCCCTTACTGTGTCAGATATAGGGAATTCATGACGCTATGTCAACAGTGAAATAAGACGTTCCCTGCCCGTTGCGGTACCCTCAGTAATTGACGAAGGCCTTCTTCGCCGAGACGACCTTGACGAGATAGTGTCGGGCCTCTTCCTTGGCGATCCGGGTGCGGATCGTTTCGAATACCTCGAGCGGCCGGAGTCTGTTGATCCGGTCCGGTGCCCGGGTGCGGTCGGCATCGAAGGTCTTTAGCACCGCTCCCGCACCGGCGTTGTAGGCGGCAATGATACAGTACTCACGGGCAGTGGGGTGTGCTATCTCCTTGAGGTATCGCGTGGTGAGGAGGTGGAGATAGGCACAGCCGTAGTGGATATTGTTTTCGGGATCGAAGAGGAACTCCCGCGACGGCTTCCCCTGACGATTATTGAGGAAGCGATAGACATCGCTCCCCGCCGTGGATGAGACGATCTGCATGAGGCCGTAGGCGGGGGCGCCGCTGACGGCATAGGGATTGAAATTGCTTTCCGTCTTCATGATGGCGTAGACGAGGTTTCCGCTGAGGTCATATCTCCCTGCGTACCGATCGACCAGTGCCCGGTACTTGGCCGCGCGTATCTCGAGATGGTCGGGAACCATTGCAATCTCGACAAATCGGACGAGGTGCAGTTTCCCTCCCTCGGAGACCGTCCTCGTCCTGAGGTTCCTCTCGATCAGTTCTCCGGCGAATCGATCGGCCCGCCAGTGCCAGCGGATGTCCTTCCCGTCGAAATCCCTCACCTCTCCCAGGAGAAAGGGCTCCTTTCCCAGTGCCACGGCCCGGGCGGAGTAGAGATCGACGGCACGGGGATCATTGGGTGTCAGGAGGGTCGTCACGATGGCATTCCTGAGGCTTTCAAGGGGTTTTTCGTCGGCGATGGTCTCGACGGTGATGGTGCCGCCGTCGAAATCGACGGTTGCCCGTGACCGGTAATTCTCGGTATATTTCACATATTCCGTCGGTGACGACTCCTTCGTCTCTTTCTCCCCCCAGATGCCGGCGATGGAACGGCGAAAGCGCTCTGCCAGCTCGTTGAAACGCCGCATATCGCCGGTAAGGGTCTCCGGCGACAGGGCGTATCGCACCGCCTTTTCCACGGCCATCCGTTTCACCGAGGCGGGGCTCCCCGTCGAGGCCACCCGGGCGACGGTGGCGACGTCACCTGCCGAGCAGGCGATACAGATCACGGCGGTCGTCATCAGAAACAGGGCCGGTCCGATTCTCATCCCAGGCATCACTGTCCCTTCCGCCACTGGCTCAGTGCCCGGGCAATCTGTGTGGAAGGGGGCTTCGGCGTTGTCATGGACGGTGACCCCTTTCCCTTTCCACGGTCCGGTCCCTTCGGTTTCGGGGGATCGAAGGGCCGCTTTTTCAGGGAGAGCGAGATGCGCTTCCTGTCGACGTCGATGGCGATGACCGTCACGGTGACCTTCTGCTGCACCTTGACCACGTCATGGGGATTGCGGACATACCGGTCGGCAAGGTGGCTGATATGGACGAGGCCGTCCTGGTGGACGCCGATATCGACAAAGGCGCCGAAGGCGGCCACATTGGTTACCACGCCGGGGAGTGTCATCCCCACCTCCAGGTCGGCCATGTCATTGATCCCGTCGGTAAAGGTGAAGAGCTCGAATTCACTGCGGGGGTCCCGTCCCGGTTTCGCCAGTTCCGCGATGATGTCCTCCAGTGTGGGCATGCCGATGGACTCGGTGACATAGTCCTCGAGACGTATCGTGTCCCCCATGCCGTTGTGGGACATGAGATCGGTGACGGTTACACCGCAGTCACGGGCCATGGACTCGACGACGGGATAGCTTTCGGGATGCACCGCCGAGGCATCCAGGGGATTGGTCCCGTCGTAGATGCGGAGAAAGCCCGCCGACTGTTCGAAGGTCTTCGGTCCCATGCCGCTGACGTCGAGCAGGGTCCTGCGCGACTCGAAGGCCCCGTGCTCATTTCTGTAGATCACCACATTGTCGGCAAGCCGTTCAGACAATCCCGACACATAGCGAAGGAGCTGCCTGCTGGCCGTGTTGACGTCGACGCCGACGGCGTTGACGCAGCTGATGACCACATCGTCCAGAGAAGACTTGAGCATCCCCTGGTCGACATCGTGCTGGTACTGGCCGACGCCGATGGATTTGGCATCGATCTTCACCAGTTCGGCCAGGGGGTCCATCAATCTCCTGCCGATGGAGACGGAGCCGCGGACGGTGACGTCCTGGTCGGGAAACTCGTCACGGGCGGTCTTCGAGGCCGAGTAGACGGAGGCGCCGCTTTCACTGACCATGACCACGGGGATCGGCCGGCCGAAATCGATGGTCTTGAGAAAGGCCTCGGCCTCGCGTCCCCCCGTTCCGTTGCCGACGGCGATGGCCTCCACGGCATGGCGTTGGGCAAGGCCATTGATCGCTCTGCTCGAATCAGTCGTCTTTTTAAAGGGTTCGAGGGGGAAGATCGTCTCCGTGGCCAGGAGTTTCCCCTGGGCATCGAGACAGACCACCTTGCAGCCCGTCCTGAGGCCGGGATCGACGGCCATGACGCGCTTCTGACCGAGGGGAGGGGCAAGGAGGAGATTGCGGAGGTTCTCGGCAAAGACGCCGATGGCCTCCTCTTCTGCCCGCTTCTTGCTCTGGAGGCGGACCTCGGTCTCCATGGCAAGTGAGAGGAGCCGCTTGTAGCTGTCCTTGAGGGCCAGGGATACCTGCCCGGCGGCGGCGTTGTCGGCGGTGATGAAGCGCCGCTCGAGGATCGACAGTGTGATCGCCTCGTCGGGGAGTATGTGAAAGGTGAGAAACCCCTCGGCGGTGCCCCGTCGTATGGCAAGGACGCGGTGCGATGGCGCCGTGGCGATGGGCTCTTCCCAGTCGTAGTAGTCCCGGTACTTGATACCCTCTTCGTCCTTCCCCCGTGCCACACGGGAACGGAGGACGGCCTTCCGTGAGAAGAGCTGGCGGAGCTGTGCCCGTACCGCTTCGTCTTCGTTGATCCACTCGGCAATGATATCGCGGGCCCCCGACAGGGCATCGTCGGCAGTTTCGACGCCCTTCTCCTCGTCGATGAAGGATGCCGCCGCTTCAGCGGGATCCATGTCCCCCTGTGCAAAGAGCATTGCCGCCAGGGGCTCCAGGCCCTTTTCACGGGCGATCATGCCGCGGGTCCGGCGCTTGGGACGATAGGGGAGGTATATGTCCTCCAGTCTGGCAAGCGTCTCGGCGTCCCTGACCTTTCCCTCCAGTTCATCCGACAGTTTCCCCTGTTCCTGCAGGGATTTCAGGATCGCCTCGCGCCGCTTGTCAAGTTCATGCAGCTGTTCCAGCCGGTCTCGGATGGCAATGATCTGTACCTCGTCCAGTTGCCCCGTCGCCTCCTTGCGGTAACGGGCGATGAAGGGGACTGTGGACCCTTCGGCGATGAGATCTGCTACCGCTTGTACCTGTTTTTTCGTCAGTTGCAATTCAGCGGTGATGAGTTGGCAGTGTTTTTCGATCATTTCCACCCCGATTGTGAGAAGTAGGTTGAATTATCATTCGCGGATTAGTACATTACCCGTACCATGTATCTGGAAAGGGTAATGAAACAACGTGTATCTGCGAGATATCAGAGGCAGGCGCATTTGTAAAGGGGGAAACAGGATATGTCGATGAAGACCATCGGTCTGATCGGGGGAATGAGCTGGGAATCGACGCTCGAATATTACCGCATCATGAATGAGATAGTGAAGGAGCGGCTGGGCGGGCTGCATTCGGCAAAGATCGTCATGTATTCAGTGGAATTTGCCGAGGTGGAACGACTGCAGCATGCAGGGAACTGGGATCAATTGACCGATATGATGATAGATGCGGCCAGGCGTGTGGAGCGGGGAGGGGCCGATTGTGTCCTCATCGGCACCAACACCATGCACCTCATGGCCGAGGACGTGGCAGGAAATATCGGCATCCCCCTCCTGCACATCTGTGATGCAACGGCCGGGGCGGTGAAGGAGCGGGGCATCACGCAGGTGGGGCTCCTGGGGACACAGTTTACCATGGAAAAGGCATTCTACCGGGAAAAACTGGCCGGTCACGGGCTGGACGTGGCCATCCCGCCGCAGGAACGAAGAGATGCCCTGCACCGCATCATCTACGACGAACTGTGCCGGGGCATCATCAGGGAGTCGTCGCGTCAGTATTTTCTCGATACCATCGGCGACATGGCGGCGGCGGGAACGGAGGGGATCATCCTGGGTTGCACCGAGATCGGCCTCCTCATCAAGGACGGCGATTCAGCCGTCCCCTTCTTCGATACGACGGAGATCCACGCACGGAGCGCCGTCGATTTCGCCCTCGCTCCGGGGAAAGACGATGATTGAACTGAAGACAGCGGTGGGAACGGCCCTGCAGATTGAGCACCTGGTCATCGATTACAACGGGACCATCGCCACGGACGGCACACTGATCGCCGGGGTGGATGCCCTCATCGGGGAGCTTGCCCGTTCCGTGACGGTGCATATCCTGACGGCCGACACCCATGGGAGCGTAGAGAAACAGGTGGGCCATCTACCCTGTACCATCGAACGGATCGCCGCGGGACGGGAGGATGTGGCCAAGCAGGCCTTCGTCAGAGATCTCGAGGGAGCGGTGAGCGTCTGCGTCGGAAACGGGCGCAACGATCGCCTCATGCTGCGGGAGGCGGCACTGGGCATTGCCGTCATCGGGCGGGAGGGGGCCTCCGCCGATGCCCTCGACGGTGCCGACATCGTCGTCACCTCCATCATCGACGCCCTGGAACTCGTCCTCAAGCCCCTGCGACTGCTGGCGACGATACGTATCTGATACCCGGTGTCTCAGGGATCGATTGCACCGGACAGCAGCATGTCAACGAAGGGGAGATCGGCCGGTGAAAAATCGTAGCGCCGCAGATCCTTCCGGGGGACCCACCTGATCCTGTCATGGACACGGGGGACGGGGTCCTTCCCCGTCCAGTGAACCCGGAAGGCGATGAGCCGGATGGCACCGTGATCGTAGCGGTAGATGCTCTCGCCGAGACATGGTCCCACCGACGCCTCGATGCCCAATTCCTCCGCCATCTCCCGTGACAGGCATGCCTCGCGGGTCTCACCCGCCTCGACGGTGCCGCCGGGAAACTCCCACTGATCTCCCTGCCGGTCATCCCGCCGCCGCCGTGCTATGAGAACGTTCCCGTCCCGTTCGATGATTGCCGCCGTTACGTCCTTCATGGCGCCATAGTACCCCAGCGGTTCCCAAATAGCAATGCGGTGATGGTGCCCGATGAAGCCTGCCGAAGGGGCGGTCCGGCGGCAGGGGAAATATTTTTGATGCAAAATCTGCCCGTATCTTTTATCATGGGAACCATGGAATTCAACCTGCCCCACCAGAAGACGAAGATCGTCTGCACCATCGGCCCGTCGTCACGGTCGGCGGATGTCCTCGAAAAAATGATAGCGGCGGGGATGAGCATTGCCCGCCTCAACTTTTCCCACGGTTCCTTTGACGATCACAAGAAGGACATAGCGACGATACGATCGACGGCGGCCCGGCTGAACCGTGTGGTGCCCCTCCTCGTCGACCTCCCGGGGCCGAAGATCCGCGTGGGGATACTGAAGGATGCGCCTCGCATGCTGGAAATGGGACAGCAGGTGACGCTGACGACTAAGGTACAGGAGGGTGTGGGCCACATCATCCCCGTGTCCTACCGCCGTCTCACCGAGAGTGTTACCCCCGGCAGCGTGGTCTATCTCAATGACGGCTTCATCGAACTGAACGTCGAGGAGGTGACCGACGGCGAGGTGGTGTGCCGCGTGATTTCGGGGGGTCCCCTCCTGTCTCGCAAGGGGCTCAATCTCCCCGGCGCGGACATGTTTGTCGATACGCCCACGGACGATGACTTTGAAAAGATGGAAGGGGCCCTCGGTGAGGGGATCAATATCTTCGGCATATCCTTCGTGGAATCGGCGGAAACCATTGAACGGGCAAAGGCCTTTGCGCGAAATCGGGGAAGGGAGATCTACACCGTGGCCAAGATAGAGCGGGCCTGTGCCGTCGATGCCATCGATGACATACTCGGTGTCACCGATGCCATCATGGTGGCCCGCGGCGATCTCGGCGTCGAGGTCCCCATCGAAGAGGTACCGGCACTGCAGAAGGAGATCATCCGGAAGGCTAACATGGCCGGCCGTCCCGTCATCACGGCCACCCAGATGCTGGAGTCCATGGTCGATCACACGAGACCGACCCGGGCCGAGGCCACCGATGTGGCCAATGCCATCCTCGATGGGACCGACGCGGCGATGCTCTCCGAGGAGACGGCCATCGGCACCTACCCCGTTGAGACGGTCTCCATGATGGCTCGCATCGCCCGGGTCACCGAGACGAAGCGAAAGGACATCCGGTCGTCTACCTTTCTCCGGAATCAACTCTATCATGATGTCCAGAAGGGACGGGTCTCCGTGCCCGACATGATATCGCTCAACGTGGCGGAGACCATCCGGTCACTGGAGACACCATTCGTCCTCATCCCCACTGAGATGGGGTCGACGGTGCGCCGCATCGCCCGGTTCAAACCGGAGGGGTGGATCATCGCCTCAAATCCCGACGGGAATATCTGCGATTTTCTCTACTTTTCCTACGGCGTCTATCCGGTCATGGAAGAGAGGGCGACGGGTGCCTGGTTCGACATGATTATCGATGCCCTCAAGGATGGCAAACTCGTCGAGAGGGGGGACAGGGTGGTCCTGACGGAGGGCAGGTTCGCCAGGGGTGAGGGGAGTACCGATTCGCTTGCCATCATAACCATCTGACGTGCACAACAACGGCACGTACAACTCCCTGCACCGTAATGCAGGGAGTTCAGATGTCAAATGTTGAGACCTGACCCCTCAGCTGGCGAAGGCCTCTTTCACTTCCTTTTTCCAGATAAGGAGCAGCTTGTCACCGTGTGTCTGTGACTGGACCAGCTCCCATTCACTCTCACCTTCACCGTCGAGAATGTCCTTGAGTATATCGAGGCCTCCGGGGATACCGTTGACCACGCAATTACCGCTGTCGTCGCACAGGATAGCGTTGGGAGGGACTACCGTGTTAATGTCCAAAATACTTGTTTTATATTTCCAACGTGCCATCTTTCTTCCTCCTTCCGGTGGGTTTGTAAGAATCAAAAGGCTTTTTTGATGAACTAATTGATTATCATTAAGATAATACTCATTTTCCGTGAAATCAATACCCGAAAGACGAAAAATCGGCGGTAGTAATGAAACAGTGAAGTAATGACCCCTTCCACACCGGGAAGGCTCCTCTGTCCTTCGAAAAAATCCGCCAAGGGTGATTGGTGACCTGGGGCACAGGGTTTTCAGGATATCCGCATCATTCAGTTGACAAAGGAACAATCTGTCGGGTACAATACCAGCCAAAGGATTGTTGGTACTGGTCATACCTGTTTAAGAACAGAACGATACCGGTTCAATTCTTTGAGAAAACACACTGATCGATCCTAATCCCTACGAATCATCTCATTCCCGTTCCGCCTCTGCCTCACTGTACATCTCCTGTGCGACGGGCTTCGGCGAGATACCACACCAGAAACTGTCCAATCTCTCTGCACCAGATGTGGTGATCTGCGCGCTGACAACGCAAATCACGGTATCCTTCGGTTTATAACGCCTGACGGGGGCAACATACTATAGACTTTCATCAGTATAGAAGGGGAAAGGAGGAAACAGATGGACAAGATTTTACGGATAGATATGGGTGCCGAAGGTGGACCCGCGACGAAGGTGGAACCCATGGGGGCCTATGCAGGCCATGGTGGCCGCGGACTGACGTCGGCCGTTATTTCCAGGGAGGTTCCCCCCCTGTGCCATCCCCTGGGAGCGGACAACAAGCTCGTTATCGCTCCCGGCCTGCTGAGCGGAACGTCGGCGGCGAATTCGGGCAGGATATCGGTGGGGTGCAAGAGTCCTCTCACGGGGACGATCAAGGAGTCAAACTCGGGGGGGCAGGCGTCACAGGTACTTGCCAAGCTGGGGTATGCGGCGGTGATCCTTGAGGGTGTCCCTGAAGATGACAACCTGTACAAGGTCTTTATCGATACCGATGGTGTCACGGTGACGGCCGATGACAGTCTCAGGATGCTGGGGAATTACGACCTGGTGGAAAAGATGAAGCAGGAACATGGGGACAAGATCTGCTGTATTTCCATCGGTACGGCGGGTGAGATGAAGATGCCCGTGGCGTCGGTGGCCTTTACCGACATGGATCTGCACCCCGCGCGTCACGCCGGGCGCGGCGGTCCCGGGGCCGTCATGGGTTCCAAGGGGGTAAAGGTGATCGTCATAGACGAGACGGGAACGGAGATGCGAAAGCCGAAGGATCGTGAAAAATTTATCGGCGCGGCGAAGGAGTTTGCCGCGGGACTGAGGAAACATCCCGTAACCGGTGAGGCCCTGGCCGCCTACGGCACCAATGTCCTGACGAATATCATCAACGAGGCGGGCGGCTATCCGACGAGAAACTTTGCCGGGGGGCGTTTTGAAGACTGTGCCGCCATCAGCGGCGAGACGGAGGCCGAGACAGAAACAGCCCGCGGCGGTAAGGCGACACACGGCTGTCACCGGGGATGTATCATGCAGTGTTCCGGTATCTACATGGACAAGGACGGCAACTATCTGACAAAGCAGCCGGAATATGAAACGATCTGGGCCCACGGGGGAAATTGCGGCATCAGTGATCTCGATGCCATTGCACAGATAGACCGGCTCGATGACGATTATGGCATGGACACCATCGAAATGGGGGCCACCATAGGTGTTGCCATGGAGGCGGGCGTCGCGAAATTCGGTGATGCCGAGGCGGCGATCAATCTCGTTCACGAGGTGGGGAAGGGGACCAACCTGGGGCGTATCCTGGGCGGCGGTGCCGCCGTCACGGGAAAGGTCTTCGGTGTCGAACATGTCCCCGTCGTGAAGGGGCAGTCAATGCCCGCCTACGATCCGCGAACCATTCAGGGTATCGGTGTAACCTATGCCACGTCAACCATGGGTGCCGATCACACCGCCGGCTATGCCGTGGCCACCAACATCCTGAAGGTGGGCGGTTTCGTCGATCCACTGAAACCGGAGGGACAGATCGAACTGTCACGGAATCTCCAGATAGCGACAGCGGCGGTGGACAGCACGGGGATGTGTCTCTTCATTGCCTTTGCCGTCCTGGATCAGCCCGAGACCTTTCAGGCCCTCATCGACATGTTGAACGCCTTCTACGGGCTCGAGATGACGGCCGATGACGTGACCGCACTGGGGAAGCAGATACTGGACATGGAACTCGACTTCAACAGGCGGGCCGGGTTTACCAAAGAGCATGACCGTCTCCCCGAATACTTCAAGAAGGAGCCCCTGCCGCCACACAATATTACCTTCGGTGTGTCGGACAATGAACTGGACCGGGTGTTTGACTGGTAGTATTGACGTTCCATCGCTTCACGGGGGAGGACCCTGGAGGCCTCCCCCCCCCCTTATTCCACAGGGTACTCTTCCGTGACTGTGCTGCAGTTGCAAGGGGCGGCTTGATGAAAGAGGTTGTCTTTACGATGGAGAGGGCATATGTGCCCCCCTTTCTCTTTTTCGTTCAGCGGGAATTCGGCGTCGACACCACCGTCAACTGTACGGTGTACCGGCTCCTCTGCCGTCATCTGGGCATAAACCCCGACTATCTCTCCCATCGCATCCAGACGATCTTTCTCAATGGGAAACCCGTCGACGATGTGGAGGTGGCCGTCGTGAGAGACGGAGACAGGCTGACACTGTCCGCCGCCATGCCGGGGTTGCTGGGGGCCGTGCTGCGCAAGGCGGGGTACTACGCGGCCATGCGGAGTTCCATATCCCACCGCGAGGAGGCAGTGAACCTTTCAGGCGGGAAGGGGAGGGTCTACCTGAAACTGCTCAACCTCGTCATGGGAGAACTGGGGTATTACTTTCTCCACCGGGGCATGTGGGTACGGGGACGGGATCTCCACACCTTTCTGAAGGACTATGGCGCCGGTGTGGTCGAGGGCTGCAGCGGACTCACCATCGACGGCGAGGAGTGCGACTGCTCCCTGGTATTCCCGTGGCGCTATGACGACCACGAGGTATGGCTGCAGGTCAGTGGCAGTGGGATCAGCAGTGGGGTCAGCAGTGGGGTCACCCATTCAAGGTGAGGTCAAGTAAAAAACGCACCTCTCCCTTACCAATAAAGCATTTCTTTTTTGCTTGGCCTTCAAGTGAACATGTCGGCACTGCTTCGCTTTGTCTTCCTGCCCGTA
>Ga0272441_10012956_pt1 | contig 12084 bp, 9 predicted proteins | sample SSMProp6N_FD_193582 | JGI IMG/M metagenome (GOLD analysis project Ga0272441, IMG submission 193582) | Marine sediment archaeal communities from Little Sippewissett salt marsh, Falmouth, MA, United States - SSM-Prop-6N | ecosystem: Environmental > Aquatic > Marine > Wetlands > Sediment ...
GATCCTCGGTATTGTCGTGGGAGTGATCCGTCATTGTAAATGAAGGTCCAACGTCTAACGTCCAACGTCCAACGTGACCGTTTGGGCTTAGAATAGACCCAACGTTGGCCATTTAACGAAAGTTGCGTACGTCAAAAAGGGGTTTTCCACAGGGTCAGAGAGGATAGCTTGATCAGGACAGCCGGGGGAACATGTTGCAATTGCCGCTGCGTAAATTTTCCACTTCCGACCAATCCTTTTCGTTGAACGTTGAACGAAAAGGACCTTTTTGGATGGATTCAAGGAACTGCCTTTGTCCAGGATGATCAACAGCCGGAAACGCGCCCTGAGCCTTGATCCGTCTTTTCCGTTGGACGTTGGACGTTGGACGTTGGACGACAAGGAATCGATGGCTTGAAAAGCCTAGATTACCAGAAAAATGCACCGCGATATCCTGCACCTCCATATCCCCTTCTTCCCCATCACCCTGGCCCGGGCCTCCGACCCTTCCCTTCGCCGCCGTCCCGTAGTCATCGCTCCTTCCCATTCCGAGCGCGCCCCCGTCCAGTGTGTCTCAAAGGAAGCCCGCCTGGATGGGGTTCTTGAGGGGATGCCCCTTTTCCGGGCAAGAAAACTGTGTCCCTCCCTTTCCGTCCTCCCCCCCGATCCCTCCAGGGTCTCGAGGGGCAATCAACTCCTCGTCAATATGATCCGGAGATACACCCCCCTTTGGGAGCCCTCTTCCCCCGGCCGTCTTTACCTTGACCTGACAGGTTCCGGCCGCCTCCTTGGCCCCGGCCGGGACGCGGCTCTCCGTCTGGAAAGGGATCTGGAAGAAAGCCTCAGCTTCTCCGGGACCGTGGGGGTGGCAGGCAATAAAATGGTTTCCCGCATCGCCTCGTCCTGCCTCGAAAAACCGGGCATCTGCGACGTCTTGAGAGGCAGCGAAGCCGGTTTCCTGGCTCCTCTGCCGGTCTGTGTTCTGCCCGGTGTGGGCGCCCTCCGGGAACGCGCCATGATGATCGATTTGAATCTGAAGTCCGTGGGACAGGTAGCTTCCCTGAGCATTCCCCAGCTGGCCCTGCTTTTCGGCCCATTCGCTCCCCTGCTTCACGCAAGGGCCGTCGGTTTCGATCCGTCCCCCGTCATCCCTCCCCGCCGGGCTCTGGAGGTATCGGAAGAAATCCTTTTAGATGAAAGCGAAAACAACGATGCTCTCCTGCTGCCCCAATTGTATTGTATGGCCCAAACGTGCGGCCAGCGGCTGCGCCGGATGAGCTTAAACGCCTCGCGCCTCGAACTGGCCCTGACCTATTCCGACGGTTTCTTCTCCCGGAAAACAATGCGACCGCATGCCCCCACCGACAATGACAGGGCCCTTTTCAAGGAGGTTCTCGACCTTTTCCTTGAAGCATCCGCAAGGCGTGTCGGGATCGCGTCCATGAAACTCGTCTGTCGCGGTCTTTGCGGCCGCGACCCCCAACTGGATCTGTTTGATCCTGCCGGCGCCGGTCCGGAAAAGGCGGGTTCTCTCCAGAAAGCCATCGACAAGGTGAGGGAAAAGTTCGGGACAAGCGCGATCATGTGGGGAAGGTGCGTCGATTCGTCCAGCGTCCAACGTCCAACGTCCAACGTCTGTGACTGATCACCAATCACCATGCCTTCTTACGTCCCTCTCCACGTCCATTCCTCCCTCTCCCCCGCGTGGGGGGTTCACACCCCGGAAAAACTTTGCGCCGCGGCCAGGGATCTGGGCATCGCCCGCATGGCCCTGACCGACAGGAACGGCCTTTACGGTGTCCCCCGTTTTTTAGAATGCGCCCGGGAGGCAGGGATAGATCCCATCATCGGCGCCGAAGCCGTCACCGGGAGGCACCGGGCCGTGCTCCTGGCCAAAGACGGAACCGGCTATTCCAACCTGTGCCGGCTTCTGTCCGACCTGCACTGCCGGGAAGACTTCCATCTGCCGGCGGCAATCCTCTCCTTCCGGGAGGGACTGGTCGTCCTCAGCGATGACCCGGAGGTTTTAAAACCCCTGAAAAGAGGCGCAAAAGAGGACCTCTTCGTCGAGATGTCCCCGGGTCATAACATGCACGAGGCCCTGGCGCTTTCCCGTGCGACGGGCTTGCCTCCCACGGCGACGACCCGGGCCGTGTTCCTCGAGGCCGGGGATATCAGGATCCATCGCGTCCTAAGGGCCATCGCTCTCAATACGAAGCTTTCCCGTCTTGAAACCCGGGACACGGCCGGGGAATTTGATTTCCTCATCAACCTGAAACAGGTCGAGGATCTTTTCCCCCATTGTCCGGAGGCCGTCTCCAACACCGCTGCCGTTGCTGACCTCTGCCGCGCCCAACTGGGAACGTCTGGCTTTGTTTTCCCCAATTTCCGGGGACTGAAGGACGAAGAGGCCTTCACCCTTCTTCAAAAAAGGGCTTTTAAAGGAGCGGCCCTGCGGTACGGAACCATTTCCCCTCCCATCCGGGAGCGCCTTGACCGCGAACTGGGCCTTATCAGGGACAAGGGGTTCTCCCATTATTTCCTGGTCGTGGAGGAGCTGGCCGGAAGATGCCCGCGCACCTGCGGTCGCGGGAGCGCCGCCGCCTCCCTGATCGCCTACTCTCTGGGAATCACCCACGTCGATCCCATGAAGCACAACCTTTTTTTCGAGAGGTTTCTCAACGAGGGGCGGAATGATCCGCCCGACATCGACGTGGATTTTCCCTGGGACGAACGGGACGGCGTTCTGGACTATGCCTTTTCCAGATACGGCGCGAAACGGGCAGCCATGGTTGCCAACCACATCGGATTTCGCGCCCGGGCGGCGGTGCGCGAGGTTGCCAAAGTGTTCGGAATCCCTTCCGACCAGATCAAGGAGTTCACCCGGCGCCTGTCCGGTTTCGGCCGACCCTCAGGGACGGAGGACAAGGTTCACAGCCATCCCCTTTTCCGGGGCGAGCGGTTAGACGAGAAATGGCGGGAGATCATTTCCATCGCCTCGCGCCTTGAAGGCCAGCTGCGCCACCTGTCTCTCCACTGCGGCGGACTCATTGTGGTTCCTGATGAGATCCGCCGCTACGTTCCCGTCCAGGTGTCCCCCAAGGGCCTGCCGGTGATCCAGTGGGAGAAGGATCAGGCCGAAGCCGCCGGTCTGGTCAAGATCGACATCCTTGGCAACCGGTCCCTGGCCGTCATCAGGGATGCCCTGGACTCTATCAGGGCCGATACCGGTGTCGTTATCGACTACGCCCGCTGGCAGCCCCTCGAGGATGAATCCACCCGCAGGCTGATCATGGAGGGGCGGACCATGGGGTGTTTTTACATCGAATCCCCCGCGACGCGGCAGCTCCTGGCCCGCATGTGGGGGCCGAATCCGTCTCCACGGGTCCTCCGGTGCGACCTGTTCGAGCACCTCGTGATGGCCTCTTCCATCATCCGCCCCGCCGCCAACGCCTGGATTCTTGAGTTCGTGGCAAGAATGCGGGGAAAACCCTGGAAATCCCTGCATCCCCTCCTCGATGACATCCTCGGCGAAACCTACGGCATCGCGGTCTACCAGGAGCAGATCACGCGGATGGCCATGGCTTTGTCGGGTTTTTCCGCCAGCGAGGGTGACCTGCTCCGAAAGATCGTCACGAAAAAGAACCGCTTAAATAAGCTGGAGGATCTCAGGATCCGGTTCATGGAAGGAGGCAAAAAGAAAGGAATCGATGCAAAGACAATGGCTCAATGCTGGCAGCAGATCCTCTCCTTTTCGGGCTATTCCTTTTGCAAGCCTCACTCGGCTTCCTACGCCCTGGTCAGCTGCAAGGCGGCGTGGCTCAAGGCCAATTATCCCGCCCGGTTCCTCGCGGCGGTCATCTCCAACCAGGGCGGTTTTTACTCTCCCTTCGCCTATCTTTCCGAGGCTCGCCGCATGGGGGTCGAGATCCTGCCGCCAGACATCAACACCAGCCGGTGGGAATATACAGGGCAGGAAAAAAGCATCCGCATCGGGTTCATGCAGGTCCAGGGACTGTCGCGAAGAACCGTAAACGCTCTTCTCCTGGAAAGAGAGGAAAAGGGGTTTTTTTCCTCCTTTACCGATTTCCTTGGACGATTGAGTCCGGAATCAGCCGAAACGGCTCTCCTCATCCGGTCGGGCTGTTTCGACGCCCTGGAAGGGATCCGGAAACGTCCCATCCTCCAGTGGATGAACCTGGTCAGATGGCACAACCGCCCCCCGGTCGGTAGCCGGGACCTTTTCGATAACGGTCCAGGGAAACTCCCGGACGCTCCTCCTTACGATGAGAAAACGGTCCTGAACCACGAGATCGACACCCTCGGGATGCTGGCATCCCGGCATCCCCTGACCCTTTATTTTAAAACACTGGAAGGGATCAAGCTGGTTCCCGCCGTCCAGATGGGACAGCATGTGGGTAGAATCGTCACCATGGCCGGCTGGTGGATCACCGGAAAACCGGTGAGGACGAAAAACGGGGAGGCCATGGAATTCGTCACCTTCGAGGACACCACCGCCACCTTCGAAACCACTTTTTTTCCGAAGGCTTATACCCGGTTCTGCCGGATGCTGAGCCGGCACAGGCCGTTCTTCCTCCGGGGTACGGTTGAAGAACAGTTCGGCGTTGCCACGTTGAATGTACAGTGGGTTGGAGTTGTCGAGGGTACCTGAAAAAGAGTCGGGAAGTCTTTCCCCCGAACCCCCGAAAAGAGGGCCGCCAGAGTCAATACGCCATTTTTAACCCCTCTGACCTGCAACCATGAGCGGGTATGTCCCTTCTTCGTCGTGGACTTCCTGACCGGTCAGGGGTGGCGTGAAGACACAAACCATCCTGAGGTCGGTGATGGCCCGCAGGATGTGCCGATCATGCTTGTCGAGGGCGTACATCGTCCCTGGCCTGATCCCGTAGATCTTCCCGTCCTCGAGGGACTCGATCTCTCCGGTACCTTCAATGCAGTAAACCGCCTCCAGGTGATGCTTGTACCAGATGCGCGTCTCCATACCGCCGTACAGGAGCGTATCGTGAAAGCTAAAACCCATGCCATCCTTGCCCAGGAGCATCCGTCGGCTGACAAAGGTCGGAGCATGGACCTCCCGTTCGGTCTCTGCCATGTCTTCCAATGTGCGAAAAATCAAGCCATACCTCCCGCTACGCTGGTTTTTTTCGTTCCGAGGACTTCCTCAATGCTTTCCTCGAGAATATCCAGTCCGGCTTCAAGCAGGTCATTCTCGGTGGTCAAAGGAGGAAGTAATTTTACGACCTGGCTTTCCGAACCCGAGGTTTCGACGATCAACCCCCTCCTGAAACCAGCCTCGGTAATCTCCTTGGCAAGGGCAGGCTTCCCGGTAAAAGCCATGCCCTGGACCATGCCCCGTCCGCGGTGCTCGAAGGGAGCTTCGCCACGAAGGGTGAAACGCTTCTGGATCTTTTTCAATCGGGAGTCGATGATCCCGGCGCGTTCCTCGATCTGGAAGGTGAAGTCAATTCCGCGCCAGTATTCCTCAAGGGCCGCGGTCGCGGAAACAAAGGCGAGGTTGTTGCCGCGGAATGTGCCATTGTGCTCACTCGGTTCCCACACATCATGTTCAGAACGCAGCAGGACGAGGGACATGGGAAGACCGTAACCGCTCAGGGATTTGGAAAGGGTGATGATGTCGGGGGAAATGCCCGCTTTCTCAAAACTGAAAAAAGTCCCCGTGCGTCCGCAGCCCACCTGGATATCATCGATGATGAGCAGGATATCGAAATCCCGGCAGAGATTCTCTAAATGACGCAGCCACTCGAAGCGAGCCGTGTTCACGCCGCCTTCCCCCTGGACCGTCTCCACGATCACGGCCGCCGGCAGACCAACTCCGCTGCTGCGGTCATCGAGGAAATGACGCAGATGTTCCACGGTATCCACATCGGGGCCGAGGTAGCCGTCGTAAGGCATGAACGTCGCGTTATCCAGGGGAACGCCGGCCCCCTTGCGGAAATGCTGATTCCCGGTGACCGCCAAGGCCCCCAGGGAAACCCCATGGAACCCGTTGGTAAAGGAGATGATATTCCGGCGCCCGGTGACCTTACGAGCCAGTTTCAGGGCCGCTTCAACTGCATTGGTACCTGTGGGTCCGGTAAACTGCAGCTTATACTTGTTCTTCCACCGCCACAGAACGGTTTCCTCAAACACCTCTAAAAGTTCCCTTTTAGCCTCGGTAGCCATATCCAGGCCATGGAGGAGACCGTCCTTTTCAAGGTATTCCATAAGCCGCCCTTTAAGAGCCGGGTTGTTATGACCGTAGTTCAGCGTGCCCGCGCCGGCGAAAAAGTCGATATATTCCCGGTCGGATTCGTCCCGGATGGTCGAACCCTGCGCAGTGGAAAAAACCGTCGGAAAAGCCCGGCAATAGCCTCGAACTTCTGATTCCATCCTCTCAAAAATTTCCATGATAATCCCCTTGACACCTCAATACATTCCTTGGTCAGCCTTCCGGATTCGTATGAAAGGGACCGATCCGCAAAAGGCGTTCCTCCTCATGACAATGATCTTTTGGAAAGGCTTCCGACGGAAACCCCTCCGTTTCGCTGATCCGGGAACCCATTTCCCGGGCGAAGGAGCCAAACAGCGCCCGGGAGGGCTTGTTGGAAGGGGTGACGGTTGTTTCCAGGAACCGGACATCTTCGCAGGCCTTCCGGCGGAGAATCTCCCGAAGCATCAGCCTGCCCAACCCCTTGCCTCGCTGGGAAGAGTGCACAGCAACTTGCCAAACGAAGATCTTTTTAAGGTCCATGGGCGGCCGATAGGCAGAAACAAACCCGACGATCCCGCCGTCTGCTTCGGCCACGACCGAAGTTTTGGAAAAATCCCTCCCTATCAGGAGATAGACATAACAGGAGTTCAGGTCCAGAGGCTTGCACTCATCCACCAGCCTCCAGATAGCCCCTCCGTCCTTGACGGTGGGCTCCCGAAACAGGATCGCTGCCCTGCCGGTCTTTTCTCCCTGCCCATGTTCGACAGCCGGGTTTTCATTTCCAGCCAAGAGAATTCACCTTCCGTTTCCTTTCAATGATCCAAAAGGTTCCATATTACTGATTTGAACTGAAGTCATTATGTTAAATAATCTGGTAGCAATGTCAAGGCAAATACCTAAAAATGATTACAACAATAATCATTTTTTCCTGCTGTATCCCTCTGCAATTTCAAGATTGTCGCCATTAAAGAGAAAATTTAATCATAAAAAAAGCCTTTGCTGATTCTTTCTGCACAGGTATCATGATAAAGAAAAACATTTAATTTCAAGGACTTTAATTGACCTAAATAGTGATGTCTCTCTTTTTTCGAACCGTTTTTGCCCAATCAGGCTGTTTCCTGGCACTTTCAAGATAAACGTTGAAAATGGGATTGATCTTTGTATAATATGATTTCGGGTCAAATTATTTCAACCCTACAAAAGAAAAGAGTGGAAAAATAACCGGAAAAAGTATTTTTTAAGGAGCCCATGGGGTCCGGGGGGAAAGCCCTGGGTTTTCAATAAAATCGAAAAGGATGGATTTTATGGCTGAATTATTCGTAGTGAGTGATACGGAGGAGAAAGAACTCGACTCGGTTATTTCGACTCTTGAGAAGGAAGGGCATGCGGTTTCGACATTCCAGCCGCCTGCGGACTCCCTTGCCTCCCGGCGGTCGGAAAATGTACCGGATCTGCTTTTGGTGGATCTGGAGTGCGGGGAGGCCCGCATTTTTTTCGACCGGATACGGAAACACACGGGGCACTTTCCCATTGTCATCTCAAAATCAGAAGAAACGGACAAAACCGAGGGAGGGGTTCTTCTCGACGCGGATGCGGTCTATCTCCCGATCCAGTGCGATCTTGATGAAACCCTTGGCCTTATCCGCTCCGTGCTTTCGACCTGGCACGAAGAATGGTAACTGAATATTGAATCTGTCTCGAAGTAGAGGTAGTCTGAAAAACATGAACATTAAAAAGACGCCGCATGCTGCAGGACCTCTTGATGTCGAGGCGCCGGCGATCGATGACCACAAAGGTGCCGCCTATCCTCGCTTGCTCTATAAAACCCTCGTTCTCCAGTCAGTGCGGCGCATCATGCGTGCGGTCGAGATCTATTCCCGCAAACTGGCCACGAGATACCAGGTGACAGGACCTCAACTAGCCTGTCTCATGGCTACGGTCGACCTGGGACCGGTTACGGCAACAGGCATCGCCCGGGAAGTCCATCTGAGTACCAGCACGGTGGTAGGCATTCTGACCCGCCTTGAGGAAAAGGGGCTGATTGTCCGTCATCGGAGCGAAAGGGACCGGCGGCAGATCCACGTCATGCCTTCCCCGGAGGGACGTCGCCTCGTTGAGCATGCACCCTCCCCCCTCCAGGACACCCTTGCCCAGGCCCTCAGTGAATTAAGTGAGCTTGAGCAATCCACCATCGCCCTGTCTCTCCAGCGTGTCGTCGAACTGATGGAGGCTCCCGGTGGGGATACGCCCTCCCTTTTCGAAGTACCCGGAAACCTGGACGAGGAAACAGGACCGATGGAGCCCCAAGGGGGGAAGCACGGGTTCTGACTCAGGCCCTCAGGGGGATATTCCATCTTTTAAGACCCTATTTTCCCGTTTTCTTTCTGTCAGATCCCAGATGTTGGGCAAGATCCAGGACCCTCTGCCTCCAGGGTCCTTTCGCTGTATGAATTTTTCCCGGCTTCACGCGCTGATCCAAACCACATATGAGACAGGAGGAAAACCATGGAACAGTTTCTGGAGAAAGCCACAGAGTGGGCCAGTACCTCGGGAATGTCCCTGATCACAGCCCTGCTTGTCCTTATTCTTGGTATCTGGGCCGCGAAGATCCTGAAGGGAATCACCCGGCGGGTCATGACAAAACGGTCGGTGGAACCGACCCTCGTCAAATTCGGGTCGAATATCCTCTATGCCGTCCTCGCCCTTTTCGTGGTGATCGCAGCCTTGAACCAGATCGGTTTCCAGACAACTTCCATCATTGCCGTCCTCGGTGCGGCGGGCCTGGCTGTTGGCCTTGCCCTGCAGAATTCCCTGGCAAACTTTGCAGCGGGAGTGATGATCCTCCTCTTTCATCCCTTCCGGGTAGGCGAGTTTATCGAAGGAGCCGGGGTAATGGGAACCGTCGAGGAGCTGGGGATCTTCGTAACGGAGCTCAGGACACCGGACAATCAATCCATCTTCGTTCCCAACGGGGGGCTTATCGGCGGGAATATCACCAATTACTCGAGAAATGAAACGAGGCGGATGAACATGATAGTCGGCGTCGGCTATGGAGAGGACGTCCGGACCGTCCGGGAGGTTCTCCTTCAGATCATCAGCGGGGACCCCCGCGTTCTGAAAGACCCGACGCCCCAGGTGGCAGTCCTCGAAATGGCGGACAGCAGTGTCAACTTTGCCGTCCGCCCGTGGGTCCGGACCTCGGACTACTGGGATGTCTTCTTCGACCTCAACCAGAAGATCAAGCTGACCTTCGACGAAAAAGGGATCGAGATCCCGTTCCCACAGACAGATGTGCATCTTCATCAGGCGGAGAAAAAATCAGCTGCCTGATGATTTAAAAAGTGGAAGGTAAAAATTGAAAGATGGAAAGTGAAAATTTAGAAGATCCGAAAATGGCCCGGCGAATGCCGGGCCATTTTCATGGCTCCGGGAACTTTGCTTCCCGGTCCCTTTCCACTCTTTTTTCCACTTTTCCCTTCCCACCTGCCTCTTTCCCCCTTAAACTCCGGGTTCTAAATCCGATTTTCTTGCGGAACTGACCTTATGAAAAAAGGAACATTAAAAGCGGACCTGCTTCTCACCCTTACGGCGGTAATCTGGGGGGTTGCCTTCGTGGCCCAACGTGCGGGGATGGAATATATTGGCCCCTACCTGTTTAACGGCCTCCGGTTCGCCCTGGGAAGCCTTTCCCTGATTCCATTCATCGTCCTCATGAGAGAGAAGGAGGGCGTGCAGGAGCCGCCGCGTGGGGTTAGCCGGAAGACACTTCTTTTCGGGTCGGCCGGTGCCGGCCTGATCCTGTTCGGCGGGGCTTCTTTCCAGCAGGTCGGAATCGTGTATACCACGGCGGGGAAGGCAGGGTTCATCACGGGGCTTTATGTTATCCTTGTCCCGGTAATAAGCTGGAAATGGGGCCCTAAAACCTCGCTGGGGACCTGGATCGGGGGTGTCCTCGCCGTCGTCGGCCTCTATTTTTTGAGCATCACAGGTGGTTTTTTAATCCAATGGGGTGATTTTCTGGTCCTTTTAAGCGCTTTTCTCTGGGCGGCCCACGTCCTCTGGATCGGCTGGCTTTCCCCGCGGATGGACTCTTTGATCCTCGCTTCAACCCAGTTTGCCGTCTGTTCGTTCCTGAGTCTGGCTGTCGCCTTCCTGAAAGAACCGGTGTTCCTGGATTCCATTCTGCGAGCCTCCGCCCCCATCCTTTATGGAGGCCTGGGATCCGTTGGGGTCGCCTACACCCTCCAGGTCATCGCCCAGAAAGAGGCTCATCCGGCCCACGCTTCTATAATCCTGAGCATGGAGGGCGTTTTCGCAGTCCTTGGGGGCTGGATTCTCCTTAAGGAGAGCATGAGTTCGCGCGCCCTCTTCGGCTGCTTTCTGATGCTTCTTGGAATGATCATCTCCCAGATCTGGAATTACCTCAAAGGAATGGACGGCTGATTCCGCCGCTCCTGCGGTCAGGACCGGGGAAAATGGTCCCGGAGATTGCGTCCTTTGTCCTTAATATGTTAGTTTCTAAAAATTATTCTCAGTTCACCGAAAGGTTAAACCCTTAAAGCGCTTTGCGCACCATAACTTCCAGTTTCGGTGTTTTCCGAATCGGATGGGAAGGTAATGATGGGAGAACCTACGAAAAAACCTCACACATTCTTCATCCCTGTGATGGGGATCGGATTCACCATAGACACTCCGCTGAAAGTGGCCAGATACGGGATATCCTCGGTGATATCCCTCGTAGATGACACCTTTATCGAGCAGATGCGCCGCTACCACAGTGAACAGGAGGGGGAACCCTACCAGGAAATAGGGGCGGGGGAAGAGGATGCCCGGGCCCGGCGGATCACCGCCTATCTTGACCTGATAGACAGGTTGGTGGCGAGGCAATTTAAATCCTTGAGATCCTCTCCTTTTGAGGAAGGCAGCGAGATCACTCGATACTTTCGTCTCCTGCCGGAATCGCCCCTCAAGGATCTTTACCGGAGGATGCTTAAGGCAGAAAACCTGAAAGAGAAAATCCGTTTGCAGGAAGATCTCCGCAACATGATCGTTCCGGGTTCCATCAACGTCAACATCATGACCAAGGTCGACAAGACCGCCTATAAAGACGGAAAGGCTCTCCCTCAGGAATTTTCCGATGCGAAGGCCGCGCTTCGGGGTTTCGCGAACAGCACTGTCCGGTCTTCCATCGTCTATTCCGCCGGCTTGAATCCTCACCTTTACTCCTACACCGCCAATTTCGACGACTTCTTTCCCGATGCCTCTGGCTCGCTGAAAAAGAAGATAACCCTGAAAGTCAGCGATTACCGCTCCGCCGAGGTTCAAGGCAAATTCCTGGCGAAAAAAGGTCTTTGGGTTTCGGAATACCGTGTCGAGTCGGGACTGAACTGCGGCGGACATGCTTTTGCCACCACCGGCAACCTTCTGGGGCCGATCCTCGATGAATTCCGCTCCAGGAGAGAAGAGTTCGTCGCCCAGACCTACGAAGTGTTCTCCAAAGCGCTGCGTGCCGCTAACCGACCAGACCGGGGAGAGCCACCGGAAGTCCGGATCACCGCGGCGGGAGGGATCGGGACATCCGAGGAACATGAATTCCTCCTCAAATACTACAATCTCGACAGCGCCGGCTGGGGTACGCCTTTCCTCCTGGTTCCCGAGGTGACCAACGTGGACGACAAGCACCTCGATAAACTCTGCAAGGCAGACCCTGATGATGTTTTCCTGAGCCCGGCTTCCCCCCTCAAGGTTCCTTTCTGGAACCTGAGGAACTCCGCCAGCGAGGAAAACCGGAGAAAGCTCATCGAGGAAGGCCGCCCGGGAAGCCCTTGTCTCAAAGGTCATGGCAAGATCTTCGATAAGGAGTTCACCGACAC
>Ga0272441_10012957_pt1 | contig 12083 bp, 9 predicted proteins | sample SSMProp6N_FD_193582 | JGI IMG/M metagenome (GOLD analysis project Ga0272441, IMG submission 193582) | Marine sediment archaeal communities from Little Sippewissett salt marsh, Falmouth, MA, United States - SSM-Prop-6N | ecosystem: Environmental > Aquatic > Marine > Wetlands > Sediment ...
CAGCGCCCGTGTGGACACCCCGCCGACGATACTCACTTCACTGGCGGAATGATACTGGAGCCATTGTTCCTGGGCCGGGGTTGATAGGGTAAAAACCAGCAGGCTGATCCCGATGATGAGAAGTGAATGTTTTATCTGAGTCATCTAACGAGCCTCCATTGAGAGTCGCTCTTTAAGTTTAGAGACAACCTGGCCTCGTTTATTAAGTTAAGACGCGAATTTCAGTAAAGTGTAACAGGTTTTTTGAAATTTTTTTAACGATATTTATATAATCCCTTATTATGAAGTTATTTATGATTAAAATAAATATCCCGTTTATTCCTATGTCAGATCGGGCTTTGTTGATTTGGAATTTGATCTAAGCCTGTCTCGGATTTGGCTGTTGTGGTTTGGGGTCTCAGATTCAGGCAGGCGCACAATCGCTCGCGGAAGAAGGGATGGGCAAATCCGAGGATCAGAAAGGGCAAATTGAGCACATATAATGACAACCCAAGAATGGATCCGACCAGAATCACAAAGGTCGTCGCTTCAAAAAAGTCCGGTCCCGACGACATGATCAACGAACCGACGATGAGGAAACCCATCGTAGCGAAGATGCTGCAAATCAGAGTCCACAGGGCCAGCCAAAGTAGAAAACAGACGGGACGGTATTTTCCTTTGCAAAGCTTCCGTGTGATAACTATAGCTGTAAGCATTCCAAATGTTATGAAAGCGAACACAGCTAAAAAGAGGGTCGTCTCGTTCGAAAACTCGGTGGAGTATGACAAAGTACCCAAACCTGCAACGAGGACCACCGTCACGAACGACAGCAGGAATCGGATGAATCCACCGCTCCTTTTAAAGTAGTTGACAATTAACCACAATACGGCGATACCTATCAGCATCGACCGAAATACAGTATCAAACTGAATGGCGGACGAAGAAGACATGCCTGTGATTTTGTTGAAGGACGACCAAAGTCGGTTCAGAACCACGAGAGGGACAACGATCCATAGGACATGAATGTTATGATTGTCTTTTGGTATGACAATCGCAAGGATCAGGGCCAGCCAGATAACGAATCCCGACGCAGAATAGTACCCCTTCCAGTTATAACTGATCGCTTCGCCTTGATGTGGTCCCAGCCGGCCAAGGTCCGCCGAAGGCACGATCTTCAGTTGGCCGAAGACGGTTGAGGGTACTCGCCACGAGTACGCACACGTGCCGCCTCAGCCGAACTCGAACCGGCCGGAGCCGATTTCTTTATCGCCCTTAAAAACCGTAAACCTCGGGCGTTTGCCCCTGTTGACCACACTGTAATAGGTTTCTCCGCCGATACCTTTCAGTTCGTAATTGAGCATGAGGATGGAACCCTGCCGTTCAATTTTCACCGTTTGTTTCAGCGGGGCCCCGATTTTAAAAGTTGTTGGTTTTTCCTCGGTCACCGTCACCCAATGATAGGTCGAACTCCGACGACGAAAGGTATAACCGTTTTTCAAACGAACGTCCTCTAATCGATATTCCCCGGCGGGAAGGCGTATGGTCGTGCCGGGATGGTCAAACCGTTGTGTAGGGCCATCCTTTCGATGCTGAACCAGGCGCTCGATATGTTCACCCTCCAGCCGGATTGTATCAAACGCTTGGCTGTAAGAAATCCCGGTGATCCGGAAAATCAGGGCGATCATGCATAAAGCAAACAGCTTATGCTGAGAATTTTGCATATTTTGCATGTTACTCATTAGAATCTCAGAGCCTATACTATTATAGCTGTGATGGAGTCTTTTTCGTCACAGAAAAACAAAAACAAAAAATTGACAGGATCGGACGAATGAGTTAATAAACCTATAGAGTGTACGGTTTTATTTTATTAAACGGATTGTTTATATGAGAGGTGACAGGCTATGAGAACTTTATGTGTTTGCACGTTATTGACGGTTGTGGTCGCCGGGGGTTGCGCTTCGCAGAAGGGTGAAAGCTATGCCCGGGCGGGTTTCGATTTCACCACGCTCGACAAGGTCGCGATTCTCGATGTCTCGGGGGCCGTTCGGGGAGACGCCGCCAAGAATCAGATCGGGGACTTCTTTGCCATGGAGCTGATCAGGAGAGGCTATACGCCCGTCGAGCGGTCGGAAGTCCAGAAATTGCTCAAGGAGCAGGAGTTTCAGGCTTCGGACATCACCAGCGAGGCCGGCGCCGCCAAAGCGGGAGAGATCCTGAATGTGCCGGCCGTGTTGCTCGTCAATATACCGACCTACAAAGAAGAGATGAACATGACGGCTAAGATCATCAATGTTGAAGATGCTGGTATCTTGTGGGTCGGCAGCGCCTCGGGCAGCACGGGTAAGACGCTCTCGACGATTCTCGGCGCCGCGGCCGGCGCCGCGGCCGGCGTGGCCGTGGCGGGGGGGGATTCGAGCGACCGGGTGGCCGGTGGTGTGATTGGCGGTGTCCTGGGTGGCGTCGCGGGCCATGCACTATCGCCTCAACAGGCCGAGCAGGTCCAGAAGCTGATCAAGAAGCTGTGCGAGGAAATGCCTGCGCGGGTGGGGGTTGTACGTTCGCGGTGAAAAATCTCTGCCCCCTTAGGTTCGATTTAGTCGATGGGTAACCTGCGATTCACGCTATGATAGTATTTTCCGGTACGAGAATTCATCTTTGATAGAATGATCTCTCGTACCTCATAACGTGAAAATTGTTGAATAGAAAAAAGAAGGGTGGCAGCCTCAAGCGAAGCTTGGGGATGACTTTCAGCTTTGACCATCCTCAAAGCCTTCGGCTTTAAGGCAGCCACCCCATCGGGATAAACAAAATCAAATATGACTGCCGACGCGAGCGATGACGGGCTCATGGGTGAAGTCCCACAACGTCTCCTGATATAATCCGGATTGATATTTCTCCCACCCGCGAAATCAAAAATTGTCATATCCGCTATGTGTGATACTATATACGCCTAATCTTCAGTTTTACAGAAGCCTTGGTCAACAATAACGAAAGGAGAAATATGGCGGTAAAAGAGAATCCAACGGCGGCTTCACTATTGAAAAAGGACGATTTAATCGTCCTGGCGGGGGCGGGCGGTTTTATCGCCGGGGCGTTGGCGAGATATTTTTACGATCAGGGCTTCACGCGCATCCGTGCCGTGGACAAGAAGCCCCTTCCCGAATGGTATCAGCGCGTTCCGGGTGTGGAGTGCCTGTGCATGGATCTACAATACGAAGACAATTGCAGGCGGGTTTGTGAGGATGCTGTCGAGGTTTACAATTTGGCGGCGGACATGGGCGGCATGGGTTTTATCGAGCGGTTCCGTGTCGAGTGTCTGCGGAGCATTCTGATCAATACGCACATGATCGAATCGGCGTATCGAGCCGGCGCGCAGCGGTATTTCTTTTCTTCCTCGGCTTGTGCGTATAACGTCGAATTGCAGAAAGACCCGAACGTGCGGGCGCTGAAAGAATCGGACGCCTACCCGGCGATGGCCGAGCGCGGCTATGGCTGGGAGAAGCTCATGTCCGAGATGTTCTGCCAGGAATACTGGGCGGAGCGAGGTCTTAAAACGGCCGTCGCGCGGTTTCATAATGTTTACGGGCCCTGCGGCACATGGGATGGGGGGCGTGAGAAGGCCCCGGCGGCCATATGCCGGAAAGTCATCGAAGCCAAAGATCAGGGTTCGGATGAGATTGTCATCTGGGGCGATGGTCACCAGACGCGCAGTTTCATGTATATCGATGATTGCACGCAGGGTATTGATATGATCATGCACTGTGATGAACTGATCGCCACACCGATTAATTTAGGATCCAGCTTTCTCATCTCCATTAACGATCTGGTTTCGATGGCGGAGCGCATCGGCGGAATGACGTTGGAACGAAAGTATGATCCGGATGCCCCCACGGGAGTGGCGGGCCGGAACAGTGATAATACGTTTATTCAACACGTTCTCGGCTGGGAGCCATCCACACCACTGGAAGAGGGTCTGAAAAAGACATACGACTGGATCAAACAGCAATATATGGATCGCAAGGCCGGTAAGCGCACGGTGAGTTGACAGTACAGGACTTTCAAGCGAGCGAAAGAAATATATGAGATCAGAGGAGAACCTCCGGATTACAGACGTTGTCGGAAAGCTGCCGTACCGAATCGCTCTTGCCGGCGGGTGGATCGATCAGCCTTTTGCCTCGAAGCATAATCCATCACCGCCCGGCTCGATGGTGGTTGTTTGTGTTGAGCCGGAATTTTGGTTTATGGAGCGCGCCGGCATTTGTATCGGGACGCGGAAGATCGCGTTAGGACTCTGGAAAAACGGCTTGCCCGACCGCGATGCCGATGAGCTTATCCAGGAACTCTACGCCGCTGAAAACGAAGGCAAGGCCGAACCGTCGGGCTCTCAGGACATGATCGGTCTGGTCTATCCCGGCATTAGCCGATTGAATTATGATTTCACACATCGAGGGGGGATCTTCCCCAAACATATCGAATCCAACAACGATCCGGAAATCGCTTCCTGGTTGGAGAGCGTTGTTCATATCCTCCCGGTCGCCCAGCGGCCGGAGGGATACAATCCGCTGGAGATCAAGAACCTGGAACCCGAATGGATCGCACGGCTCGGACAATCGGGCAAGGCTTGTTATGATGCGATTATGGTCCGGGATGTTGAGGCCCTCGGGGCTTCGATGAATGAATGTATGTTGTGCTGGCAAGCCATCCTGCCCGGCACGGTTCGTCATCACACCCTTCAGATGGATTTGATGCCGTTGCTTAAATATTACCAGACGCGATATCCCGGAGCGATGTACTCGGGTTGCGGCGGCGGGTATTTGTATGTCGCATCGGAAACACCCATCCCGGGCGCCTTCCATATCAAAGTAAGGATCAGACCATCATGAGCAACGCCGATCAGTGTGTCGTAGTGTGCGGTGCGTTCGACGATATTCGGTCGTCCGACGTCCGCTTTCTTCAGGAGGCGGCACGTTTAGGTCCGTTGCACGTTCTCTTGTGGAATGACCGGTCCGTGCGCTCCACAACCGGCACGGGTCCCAAATTTCCCGAAAACGAGCGGCTTTATTTTCTACAGGCAATCCGCTTCGTAGACAGGGTGTCCCTGGTGACACCGCCGCCGAATGGCGATGAGTTGCCTTCGGTTCCGGGTGTGAGGCCATGTGCATGGATTGTTCGAGAAAGTGATGACACCGCCGCCAAGCGTGTATTCTGTGAAAGCAATCATTTGACCTATCGAGTTTTGGCAAAGACCGACCTGGCGGAATTCCCCGAGATGATCGAAGGTGAGCCTCGCATGAGTTCCGGGAAAAAAGTTCTGGTCACGGGTTGCTATGACTGGTTTCATTCCGGCCACGTTCGGTTCTTCGAAGAAGTGTCCGAGCTGGGCGATCTATACGTCGTGGTGGGCCACGATGCCAACGTGCGGGCATTGAAAGGCGAAGCCCACCCGATGTACTCTCAGGAGGAGCGTCGTTATATGACCGGGTCTATCCGTTACGTGAGGCAGGCGCTGATCTCGACGGGACATGGCTGGCTCGATGCGGAGCCTGAGATGAAACGGATCAAGCCCGATATGTATGCAGTCAACGAGGACGGCGACAAGCCCGAGAAGCACAAGTTTTGCCGGGAGCACGGCATCGAATACGTGGTCCTCAAACGTTTGCCCAAGACCGGTTTGCCGAGACGAGAAAGCACCGTGATGCGCGGCTTTTAGAGAGAAGAGCACAATGGATTGTATTGAGAGAACTCTTAAAAATGGTGTTCATAAAGATACCGCAAATGCCTGGAGCTTGAAAACGGCCCGGCCCTGATTGAAGAGTACAAGAAGCTTCATGCGATGGGAGCTTCATGACCCGAAATATCAAAAAACCTTCAGCGATGCCTCCGCCCGAGAGGAATGGCGGCTTGTCGAGCGAATCTACAAGATGGACCAGAAACAGGAATACAAACCTGAGCAAGGGTATGTCGAGATAAGAATATAGAAAGGCCTGCCATCTTGGCGTGCAAGGGTCATATCAATGCCAAAATTGGCACGTTTGTTGGATGGTAAATCCATCCTTATATAGGGGGCGATCTGATTTTTTCGCTTCGTAATCGTTTGTAAATAAAGCGCTTATCGCAAAGACGTTTAAAAATAGCATTTTCGGTCCGAAAAGCTGGTATATCGTTTGCAGCTTCATTTTCAATTGAGCCAAATAAGGCAGGACCGAATGACATAATCGAAGAGTTAGGCTGATGTAAGTCATTGACAATTTAAGGAATAACGATTGAGTATCTCATCAGGCAGTCAATTAATGGAGGCAAGCAATTATGGCAGTGAAAGAATTGGCATTTGAAACTGAGGCACGAGCCGGTTTATTGGCCGGCGTAGAAAAGCTCGCCGCAGCCGTGAAGACGACACTCGGTCCGAAAGGTCGAAACGCCGTCCTCGACAAGAGCTGGGGCGGCCCGACCGTGACCAAAGACGGCGTTACCGTGGCCGAAGAGATCGATCTCGTGGATAAGAACGAGAACCTCGGCGCCAAGCTGGTTAAGGAAGCAGCGAGCAAAACCTCGAAAATTGCCGGAGACGGCACAACCACCGCAACGGTGCTGACCGAGGCAATGTTCAAGGAGGCCTATAAAAACCTCGCGGCCGGCGCTGATGCGATGGCGCTCAACCGGGGTATGCAGAAAGCGGCGAAGGCCGTCACCGATAAGCTGGCTTCGTTATCCAAGCCGATCAATATCGCCAAGACCGACGACATCGTCAATATCGCGTCAGTTTCCGCGAATAACGATATTGAAATCGGAAAAATCATGGCTGATGCGTTCCAGCGGGTCGGTAAAGACGGCGTGATTACCGTTGAAGAGGGCAAGAGTTTTGAGACGACCGTTGAGTTCGTGGAAGGGATGCAGTTCGATCGGGGCTATCTTTCTCCGCATTTCGCGACCGATCACGAAAATATGGTCTGCGAGTTGAAAAAGCCTTTTATCCTGGTCCATGAAGAGAAGATTAGTAATGTCGCCAAGCTCGTCCCACTGCTTGAAAAGGTGGCCAAGGCTAAAAGGCCCTTGCTGATTATTGCTGAGGACGTTGAGAGCGAGGCGCTGGCAACCTTGGTGGTCAACAAGCTGAAGGGCGTTCTGGAGGTGGCCGCGGTTAAGGCGCCGGGCTACGGCGATCGCAGAAAGGCCATGCTCCAGGATATCGCGGTGCTCACTGGGGCTGAGCCGATTTTCAAGGACCTGGGGATCGAGATGGAGAACATTAGTATCAAACAGCTCGGCCAGGCCAAAAAAATTACGATCGACAATGATAACACGATCATCGTCGAAGGAGCGGGCAGCCAGGCCGCCATCAGCGGAAGAATCAACCAGATCAAAGATGAGATCGAAGTCACAACGAGTGATTATGACAGTGAGAAGCTCCAGGAACGGCTGGCCAAGCTGACGGGCGGCGTGGCCCAGATCAACGTCGGGGCCGCCACGGAAGCGGAGATGAAAGAGAGAAAAGCGCGTATTGAAGATGCGCTTCACGCCACGCGGGCGGCCATTGGAGAAGGTATCGTCCCCGGCGGGGGGGTGGCGCTGATCCGCTGTCTCGATGCCGTGAAGAAATTGAAACTCGAAGGGGACGAGGAAACCGGCGCCAATATTCTGGCTCAAGCGCTTTCCATGCCCTGTTACTACATCGCTTACAACGCGGGATCAACTCCCAATCTCGTCGTGAACAAGGTAATGGAAGGCAAGGGCGGATTTGGCTACAACGCTGCCACAGATAGCTACGAAGACCTTCTGGAATCCGGCGTTATCGATCCGGTCAAGGTAACCCGGATCGCCCTGCAAAACGCCGCAAGTATCGCCGGGCTGTTGTTGACGACGGATTGCCTGGTGACCGAAAAGCCGCAAGAAAAAGAGGCTATGCCTCCAGGCGGCCCCGGTGGGATGGATCCCGGCATGGGTGGCATGGGTGGTATGGGCGGTATGGGCGGCATGGGAATGTAAGATTCCCCTGAAACGCGACCTCCAGTCCATTGAGACTGTCGTCCGGCTTAGCTTTGTGGATAGACGGTAAAGTGAGCACGGAAGGGAATAACAGTGAAAGAGAGAGAAACAATCCAGTCACGAAGTCGTGCCAGCGCACTCCGTTTCCGAATCAATGGGGTCTTCATCATCGCGTTGTTGTGCGTGTTTGCGGTTGCGGGCTGCCAAGAAGAAGGTGACGGATTTTCATTCCTCGACGGGCTTGGTGAAAAGGATCCCTTAAGCAAGGATGAACGTATGGAATGGTGGCGCGATGCCCGATTCGGCATGTTCATCCATTGGGGGCTTTATGCGATACCCGCCGGCGAGTGGAACGGTAAGCAGATTCCGGGGATCGGCGAGTGGATTATGGAAAGAGCCGATATCCCGGTCTCGGAATACGAGAAGCTGGCCGGGCAGTTTAATCCGGTGAAGTTCAATGCCAACGAGTGGGTGCGAATTGCCAAAAATGCAGGGATGAAGTACATCGTGATTACCAGCAAGCATCATGACGGTTTTTGCCTTTGGGATTCGCAGGTCAGCGAGTACGATGTTATGGATGCCTCGCCGTATAAGCGCGATATACTCAAGGCGTTATCCAAAGCTTGCAAAAAACATAAAATCAAGCTCTGCTTTTACCACTCGATCATGGACTGGCACCATCCCGATGCCCAGGCGCCGTTCTATCCGAACTATAACGACCGGAATCGCACGAATCCGAATTTTGCGGATTACGCTGAAAATTACATGAAACCGCAGCTCAAAGAGCTGATCGACAATTACGGTCCCCTCGGCGTCTTATGGTTTGACGGCGAATGGATCAAAGACTGGACCGAGCCGCAGGGTAAGGATTTGTACAATTACGTTCTCAGCCTTCAGCCGAACATCATCATTAACAATCGGGTCGGCAAGGGCCGAAAGGGTATGGAAGGCCTCAGTAAAAGCGAAGACGACGCCGGCGACTTTGGCACTCCCGAACAGCAAATTCCGGCCAAGGGCCTGCCTGGTGTGGACTGGGAATCCTGCATGACGATGAACGACACCTGGGGCTACAAGTCCTTCGACCACAACTGGAAATCGACCGAGGATTTGATTCGCAAGCTCGCGGATATCGCGAGCAAAGGCGGCAATTTCCTTCTAAACGTCGGCCCCACGGCCGAAGGGCTGATTCCGGAGCCCAGCGTGGAGCGCCTGACGGCTATCGGCGAATGGATGGATATCAACGCCGAGAGCGTCTATGGAACGGCAGCCAGCCCAATCGGCGAGGTCCCGTGGGGTCGCTGTACGGCCAAGCCCGGAAAGCTGTATCTTCATGTGTTCGACTGGCCGACGAACGGCCGACTTGCCGTTCCGGGTCTGCTGGAATTTAAGGTGAAAAAAGCCTATCTGCTGGCGGATAAAAAGCATAAAAGACTTCCTTTGGTGCTCGTCAGTCAGAATGAAATGATGTTAACCGTTCCGGAGGCGGCGCCGGATCCAATCAACAGCGTCGTCGTGCTGGAAGTAGAACAATAAAAAGATCGCTTGAAAATGTAAGTGGAACGAGAAAGGACAAGGAGTGAGTTATGAAGCTTAAACCTCTGGATGATAGAATTGTCATCAAGCAATCGGAAGCGGAAGAAACAACGAGCGGCGGGATCATTCTGCCGGACGCGGCGCGGGAAAAACCGCAGATCGGGACGGTGGTGGCCGTTGGGCCGGGTAAAATACTGGACGACGGCTCGCGCGCCGCGATGTCCGTCAAGAACAAGGACGAGGTGATCTACGCCAAGTACATCGGCAGCGACGTCGAAATCGACGGCGAAAAGTACGTCATTCTCAAAGAAAGTGACGTTCTCGGAATCGTCGAGAAATGAGACGTTCAATTTGATGCAGACGCATGAAGGAAAGTGAAAGAAAGAGAGTTCATCATTAAAAAGAGGATATAAAAATGGCAAAACAATTGATGTTTGATGATACGGCGCGGGCGCAGCTTAAAGACGGTCTGTCGCAGTTGTCCCAGGCGGTCAAGGTCACGCTCGGACCGACCGGAAGAAACGTGATCCTTCACAAGAGCTGGGGTTCACCGAAGGTCACAAAGGACGGCGTCTCGGTCAGTAAGGAAATCGAGCTGCCCGAGCCGTTCAAGAACATGGGCGCGAAAATGGTCAACGAAGTCGCGAGCAAGACCTCCGACGTGGTCGGCGACGGAACGACGACCTCGACGGTCCTGGCGGAGGCGATTTATACCGAAGGTTTGCGGCACGTCACGGCCGGCTCGAATCCGATGGCCATTCAGCGCGGCATTACCAGGGCGGCGGAAGCGGCCACGAAATACATAGAGTCCGTCAGCGTTCCCGTCAAAGGTCACGGTGACATTGCGAAGGTGGCCACGATCAGCGCCAACAATGATCCGTCCGTCGGTGAGATTTTGGCCGATGCGATTGACAAGGTGGGCAGTGACGGTGTGATTGAAGTCGAAGAAGGCAAAGGTATGGAAAACGAGCTCAGCGTCGTCGAAGGCATGCAGTTCGACAAGGGCTATCTCTCGCCGTACTTTATGACGAACGCCGACACGCTCGAAGCGATCCTTGAGGATGCTTACATCCTGCTCCATGAAAAGAAAATTTCCAACGTTCGCGAGATTATTCCGCTGCTTGAGAAAATCGCTCAGGTGGGCAGGCCGCTGTTGATTATCGCCGAAGACGTCGAGGGCGAGGCCCTGGCGGCGCTCGTGATTAACCGGTTGCAAGGCGTATTGAAGGTTTGCGCCGTCAAGGCGCCCGGCTTTGGCGACCGCAGGAAAGCCATGATGGCGGATATCGGCATCTCCACGGGCGGCCAGGTCATCACCGAGGATTTGGGCATTAAGCTTGAGAGCATCGAGCTTTCGCAGTTAGGCCAGGCCAGGAAAATCGTGGTCGATAAGGATGCGACGACGATCATCGAAGGCGCCGGAAAGAAAAAGGACGTCAATGCCCGTTGCGACCAGATTCGTAACCAGATCGAAAAGACCACCAGCGATTACGATCGCGAAAAATTGCAGGAGCGTTTGGCGAAACTGACCGGCGGCGTGGCCGTCATCAATGCGGGCGCCGCCACCGAGATGGAGATGAAGGAGCGCAAAGACTTGTTGGATGATGCGCTGCATGCAACGCGAGCCGCCGCCCAAGAGGGCGTCGTCGTCGGTGGGGGCGTGGTCTTCCTGCGAGCGATCGGCGAGGTGGAAAAGGCAAGAGCAAGAGCCAAAGGCGATGAGAAGATCGGCGTTGATATCGTTATCAAGGCGCTCAAGGCGCCCACCATGCAAATTGTCGAAAACAGCGGCGAGAAGGGTGATGTGATCGTCGCTCAGCTCTTGGACAAAGGCAAGAATATCGGCTACGATGCCAATACCGGTCAGTTCGTCGATATGTTCAAGGCGGGCATTATCGATCCGGCCAAAGTCGCTCGAACGGCGCTGGAAACCGCCGCCTCGGTCGCCGGATTGATGTTGACGACGAGCGTGTTGGTAACCGAATTAAAAGATGACGAAAAAGACGAAGAGCCCATACAGGGGTCCGTAAGGTAAAAAAAGTTTGTAAGTGCCTAAAGTTTGAAGTGACTAAAGTTCAGAACGATTGCGCCAAGCTACGACTCATTTTAGCTCATTTTAGTCACTTTAGTTCATTTTAGCTCACTTTAAAAAATTATGGCCAAACGGGATTACTACGAGGTTCTGGGCGTAAACAAGAGCGCTTCCGCCGATGAGATTAAGCGCGCCTACCGGCGCATGGCGATGAAGTATCATCCGGACAAGAATCCGGATGATAAGGAAGCCGAAGCGAAGTTCAAGGAGTGCGCCGAGGCCTACGAGGTCTTGAGCGACACGGAAAAGCGCCAGCGCTACGACCAGTTTGGCCATGAGGGGCTTCGCGGGTCCGGCATGCATGACTTCTCCCGGATGAACGTTGAAGATATCTTCAGCATGTTCGGTTTCGACGATTTCTTCAGCGGGATTTTCGGCGGCGGCGGTCGAGGCCGACGGGCGAGCCGGCGAGCCGGCCCGACTCGCGGCTACGATCTGGAGACCGCCGTCGAGCTGACGCTCGAGGATGTTGTCAAAGGTGCCGAGAAGACCATCG
>Ga0272441_10012958_pt1 | contig 12082 bp, 12 predicted proteins | sample SSMProp6N_FD_193582 | JGI IMG/M metagenome (GOLD analysis project Ga0272441, IMG submission 193582) | Marine sediment archaeal communities from Little Sippewissett salt marsh, Falmouth, MA, United States - SSM-Prop-6N | ecosystem: Environmental > Aquatic > Marine > Wetlands > Sediment ...
CCTTCGGCACCTCGACGTCGGACAGTTTTATATATCCCAGCGTGGTGACGCTCTTCAGTTCATCCGCAACGCTCAGGACATTGGGGATCAGACTGTCTTCGACAAAAAAGACGGATGCTTCGGAGTGATCGATGATGTAGCGTATTTCTTCGCCTTTAAGCATGAAGTTGATGGGGGTGATGATGGCCCCCAGCTTCAGGAGTGCCCACCAGTAAACAACGAACTGGTGACAGTTGTGGGAAAGGATTGCGGCCCTGTCTCCCTTTTTGATGCCCCGCTGGGCCAGTCCATGGGCACAGCGATTGACCACGGTGTTGAATTCCCTGTAGGTAAATGATTTTTGCCTGAATTTGAAGGCGATTTTGTCGGGAACACGTGCCGCTGTTCTGACAAGCAGATCCCCAACACTTGCTCTTCGCACTACGTTCTTTTCATACGCGGATAATCCTGCCATGATACCCCCTCCTTTTTTGATCGGTTGAAAAACGAAAGCTGAATTGAACAGCGAGCGCATTCCCCGTTGCGTGCGGCGGGGTTAGCGAGCGAATATAAAATAAAATTTTCCTCAACAATCGGAGATTCCCCGCAACTTGTTGCGGGGAGCTTCAATCGGTGGCGCCCCCAGGGGAAAGGCAGCGGGGTGTCCTGTCGTACTCATTCAATAATGCATATTGAAAAACCGGACGTGAAAAATGCCGGAACCCTCCTTTTTTCCTGCCTATCGCGATTGTATGTGGACAATCGGATAAGTTCCTGCATAACCCGGCATTTTTCACATCGGTGTGAAGAGAGGCGCCGTCACGGAGAGGCGCCTCCGGAAAATCTGAAACGTCTGATGCTACAGTTCTGCCACCGCCGACGCCATGGAGAGCACTTCGGCACTGTCCTGGTTGACGACCTTGAGGTCGAGATTAACCCTGTTTCCATCTATGGCTGTTACCGTCGCCTCGGTGGTGATGGTGTCGCCGAGGTGAACGGGTTTTGCAAATCTGCACTTGATGTCTTTCAGTGCACCCGGATCGCCCAGCCAGTCAGTTACCGTCTTGGACATGAACCCGAAGGTGCATAATCCGTGAAGGATGACACCGCCGAGGCCCACCATCTGGCCGAACTCGGGATCAATGTGAATCGGGTTGAAATCGCCCGATGCGCCTGCGTAGTAAACGGTCCGGTATTTATCCACTTCCTCCGCCGCACTGAAGATGTCACCAACGCTTACGTCTGCGATATTTTTCTTCGGCATGGTTCATTTCCTCCTATTTCCGAATGACGAATGTAAAGGTGGCCTTACATACCGGTTTTCCGTCCTGGTTTGTGCTCAGGCCCTCGAGTGTAACGACATCGAGCTTTTCCTTGTTCTCGATATTGACGATCGTTCCCCGGGACGTGATGACGTCGCCCGGTTTTACTACCTCGAAGAATTCGAATTCCTGTTCACCGTGGACCAGCATGAAAAGATTGAGCTCGAGTTCGGGATCCATGAAAAATGGTTCCGCAAGCATGCCGGCATAGACCACGGCGAAGGTGGGAGGCGCAATGATACCGCCGTAGGGGGTACTCTTTGCAAAATCATCGTCCATGTAATGGGGATCGGGATTCTTAATGGCCTTTGCATATTCCTTGATTTTTTCCTTGCCGATTTCATACGTCAGGGGGCCATATTCCTTTCCGATAAATTTTGCGTCAACTGACATGAAAATTTCCTCCTTTTTTAGGCGAACTTGTCAAGGTCGTTCTTTGCGATGATCGTTCTCTGAATCTCCGAAGGAACCTCGCAAATTTCACCGAATTTGGCGTCGCGGTAGAGCTTTTCAATATCACTTCCCTTGATATAGCCGTGTCCCGCATAGATCTGCATGGCCCAGTTGGCGATCTTCGTTGCCGATTCGCTGGCGAAAAGCTTGGCGCAGGCTCCCAGAATATCGGCTTCATTCTCCCCCATATTCATGCCCCAGGCGGCCCGTAACGCCAGCATCTTGCTCAGGTCGTTCAGGGTAAACATGTCGGCAAGCTTGAATCCCACTTCCTGAAAGGAACCGATCTTTCTTCCGAAGGCCTTTCTGTTTTTTGCCTTCTGTGTTGCCTTTTCCATGCAGGCCGAGCTGATACCGACGGAGAGGGCGGCAATACCCACGGTGCCCATCGACAGTATCTGACTGATCTGGCCGAAGGCGTTGCCGGGAGTTCCTCCCAGGATTTCCTTCGCCTCACAGTTTTCGAACGTCACCGCCGCCAGGGGCAGCCCCCTGAGTCCCATTGTTTCCAATGGCTCACCCACGCTGAGGCCCGCTGCGTCCTTTTCGACGACAAAGAAGCTCAATCCCTTTTCGGTACCGGCCTCCTTGTCGGTATAGGCAAGGACCAGTATCACGTCAGCAATGGGTGCGTTGGCTACGATATCCTTGACGCCGTTGAGCAGCCAGACCTCTCCTTCTTTCCGGGCAAGGGTGTTGATGCCCGCAATGTCGGAGCCCGCATCTGCTTCGGTGTAGGCGACTGCTCCCACCTTGTCGGCATTCCTGAGCGCCGTCAGGTACCGTTCCTTCTGTTCCGGTGTTCCGAAGAGGTTCAGCAGTCCGCCGCACATAAAGCTGCTGGCCCGGCTGCTGAGAAAGGTTGCCGGGCAGGCCTTGGCGATTTCTTCACCCGCCACATAATATTTGACAAGATCGATGCTGCCGCCTTCGATACCTGTGCCGAGAAGACCGGCTCCGGCGAGCTTCTTGAGGTTTTCCTTTATCGTGCCGAAGACCTCGCTCTTGGACGCTTCATCAAGAACCTGGGCCGACGGTGCAATCTCTTTCATGCAGAACGCAGAGGCGTCCTGCTGTAATTTCTTTTCCGCATCGTTCAATTCATAATCCATAATAGATACCCCCTAACCTGATTACATTAACATGATTCTGGAAACGATCATCCTCATGATATCGGATGTTCCGCCACCGATGGCCCCAAGCCGTGCATCCCTGAAGTTCCGTTCCACCGGGTATTCGTGCATGAATCCATACCCGCCGAAAATCTGAACGGCGTGGGATGCCATTTCAAACCCCACATCACCGGCATAGACCTTGTTGACTGCGGCCTGCAGGGGGTTGAGCATCTGCCCGTTATCCTTTGACGAGGCGACGCGATAAATGGCGAGTCGTGCCGCTTCGACAAATATTCTCATCTCCGCAATGCGGTGCTGAACGGCCTGGAATTTCTTGATGGGCCGGTTGAACTGGTGGCGTTCGTTGGCGTACCGTGCACATAACTCGAGACCGTATATCGAGGCACCGAGGAAGGGTGACAGAAGGGTGGAACGATCCCACTCGACGCCGCTCAGGGCGATCATCCATCCCGCGCCTTCCGTGCTGAGCATATTTTCTGCGGGGATCTCACAGTCCTCGAAGAAGACTTCCGAGGTGGTGGAGCATTTGCAGCCCATTTTGTGGAAGGGCTGGCCTACGGAGAAGCCGGGCGTTCCCTTGTCCACGACGAAGGCCGTGATTCCCTCGTGTTTCTTTTCCCGGTCTACGGAAGCAAAGACGACGATGACATCCGCCACGGGCGCATTGGTAATGAATGTCTTCGAGCCGTTCAGGACATATTTGTCGCCCTTTTTAACGGCAGTGGTCCGCATTGATGCGGCATCGGATCCCGCGCCGGGTTCCGTCAGTCCCATGCATCCGATCCATTCACCCGATGCAAGTTTGGGGACGTACTTCTTCTTCTGTTCTTCCGTCCCGAAATTGAAGATATTGCAGGTACACAGGTAGGTGTGTGCGCCCCAGGCGAGAAGACTGCCGCCGTCGACGCCTGCATGGCCCAGCGCCTCGCCGGCAAGGCAACAGGTGACGATGTCGGCGCCGGAACCGCCCAGCTCTTCGGGGAAGGGCAGGCCCAAAAGCCCCATCTCGCCAAGCTTCTTCCATATTTCGAAACTGAATTCTCCCTTTAGATCGGCCTCTTCACAGAGCGGCGCGATCTCTTCCTTCCCGTACCGATATACGGTTTCTCGAAACATCCTTTGCTCGTCGGTGAGCGTGAAATCCATAATTCCCTCCTCAATTCTATGTTGCGGGCCCGGTCAAAGGTTCACCTTCTTTGCCGCACTCCACCATTCGGGATCACGATCAGCCCCGAGGGGGCATCACGGATCCGGAACGATACGCGTCATGTGAGTGAATCTCTGTGCCGTGCCGGCACAAATTTATCTTTTTACGAAATCCTTCTATTCAAACGGTTCAAAATATTTGATGTCCAGGATATGACCCTTTCGTTCGTCTTTCCAGACTGCCCGGACTTTCATCCCGTTCCTGATCGTCTTTCTCACCTCTTCGGCGTCGCTCAGATCGATTCCCCCGACAAGATGGAGAAAATTGGAATCGGTCCCGTCGAGTTTGATGAGTGCTCCGATAAAGGGTGGTTTTGTCGGCATGCCGAAATATTCATAATCGGTGAGTACCCATGAAACGATGGTCCCTTCCTGCGATACTTCAACCCAGTCGTCGATTTCAATGAAACACCGCGGGCAGTAAGACCGCGCAGGAATGAGCACCCGGTTGCACTTGTCACACCGCGACCCGTAAATCTTCTTTTCCTTGAAGCCTTCGAAAAATCGTGTCCATGTGGGTCCATAGGCATTTTCGTACGGTATGGCGACCTCATCTTCCAGTATGTAGTAATCACGTCTTTCTTCCATGTCTCCATCCCTTCCTTAAATAGGCTCAAAATACTTGATATCAAGCACATGACCCTTTTTCTCCTCGTTCCATACGGCCTTTACCCGCGTTCCCCGTTTGAAGGCCGCATTGACCGCGTCGGCCGAACCCATGTCAACGCCTCCAAGGAGATGCAGCAGGTTACAGTCGGTGCCGTCCAGCCTGATCAGGGCGACGATGACGGGAGGCTTCCCGGGCATACCGAAGAACTCCTTGTCGCTGTAAGTCCAGGATACCACTTCGCCTTCCTGGGCAACTTCCACCCATTCATCAAGGTTGTTAAGACAATCGGGACAATAGCTCCGGCCCGGGACGTAGGTCTTTTTACAGGAGGGGCAGGAAGTGCCGTAAATCATGCCTTCCTTGAGCCCGTTGTAAAACTTCGTAAAGGCAGGGCCCGCCGCATACTTGTGTGGAAGCCTGATTACGTTGCTGAGTGTGTTAAAGTCTTTTTTCATGGCAACCCCCTATTTCTCTGATCCAAGGATCATCACGCCGTTGTACTGATCGACGCCGCCCATTGCATGGGCAAGTGACAGTTTCGCACCGGGTATCTGGTGATCGCCCGCCTGACCCGTTACCTGCATTGCCGCTTCGGCCACCCTGTTGAGGCCCGTGGCCCCGATCGGATTGGTACAGAGCGTTCCCCCCGACGGGTCGCAGGGAAGCTCTCCCGCGCGGGAAAAGACGCCCTGCAGGGTCAGGTCGCAGGCTTCACCGAAGTCACAGAACCCGAAGCACTCGTAGTAGAGCAGTTCCTGAAAGGTAAAGGGATTGTAGACTTCCGCCACATCGAGTTCCTTCCTGGGACTTTTGATGCCCGCCATATCGTATGCCTGACGTGCCGCATCGATGGCGCACTGCCATACGACCTTGTCGCTGTCGCCGAACCAGTATTCCTCGCCGCTGTAGCCGACGCCTTTTACCCAGGCCGCTTTCAGCCCCAGTTCCTTCGCCTTCTCCTCGGAGGCGAAGAGCATGGCACAGGCACCGTCCGAATTGGGACACACATCCCAGAGTCTTACGGGATAGGTGATGATGCGCGCATTATTCACTTCGTCTTCGGTCAGCTTTTTCTGAATGTGGGCGAAGGGATTGTCAAAGGCGTCGTTGTGGTGATCTACCGAAATCCTCGTTGCGGCTGCCCGGACCTTCTCTTCCGGTATGCCGAAACGTACCGACCATTCCTGGGACTGCATCGAGAAGATGCCCGGGGCGCCGGCGATGAAAAACCGCTGATAGAAAGGCTCCAGCACCGTGGTCATGGTGGCCTGCGAATCACCTTCATGCATTTTCTCGGAACCGACGACGAGGACGAGATCCGCCAATCCCGAAGTAACCCAGTAATAACCGGTGAAGGCCAGGGATACTCCCGTGGAACCGCATGTTTCCGTTTTCAGGATCGGCTTGCCCACCGACCGCAGGACATCGGCAAAATAAAAGTGGGTGAGGGCGACACCTTCCATCATGGAGGGCATGGTTCCCGAGACCACACCGTCAATATCATCGGGAGAGATTCCGGTTTGTTCGAATACCGCGTCAACGGCCTCCTTGACGAGTTCCGGATAGGTAACGTCGAATCTCCTCCCATGCTTTGTCTGACCTGATCCTATAATTGCAACTGGTCTTCCCATGGTGACCTCCTCCTAACTGCCTATGACGGCGACGGCATGGCATTGTCCCGCAAAACCGTGGGTCGAATGGGCCAGGGCCGTGTTGACCGTTTTATCCAATTGTCGTTCGCCCGCCTGCCCCCGTACCTGGAGAAACCCTTCGGCGAGACGATAGAGACCCCTCGATACATAGGGATTCATGGCAAGTACACCGCCCGAGGGATTGACGGGAATGGCACCGTCCCGCTGGGTGGCACCGCTTTCAAAGAAGGTGCCGCCTTCGCCGCGGCCACAGAATCCGAGATCCTCGTACCAGAGCAATTCCTGGAAGGCATAAGGTTCACAGATTTCCGCGACATCGATTTCCTTTGAGGGTTCTTTGATCCCCGCGGCGTCATAGGCGCGTTTGGCCGCCGCCGGCAGCTGTCCCTCAAGGAGATCCCTGTCGCCAAGGTAGAATTTATCGATGGACGAACCATATCCTCTGAACCAAACCGGTTTGTCGGTCAGTTTTTTCGCCACGTCCTCCTTCGCCAGAAGAAGAGCGATGATTCCCTCTGATTTCGGGGCGCATTCGATGCCCCACAGGGGGTCCATGACCATCTCCGAGGAAGTGACATCGCCGATATCTATGTTCTTCTTGATGTGTGCGTAGGGATTTCTCAGGGCATTTTTCAGGTTTTTGACGACAACGCCGGCGCATTGTTCCTGAGTGACGCCGTATCGATCCATATACTCACGTTTCTGAATCGCCGCGGCGAGCGTTTCATTGAGACCCACCTGCCGTTGATAGAAGGGGTCGGTGAAAAAATGGGTCAGCATGTCGTTTTCGGGATTTTCCGAACCCTTGCATACACCGAGCACGAGGGCCGTGTCGTAATTGCCCGAAAGAATCCGCATCACGGCGTAAATGAATGCGAAGAGCGATTCCCCGTCCTGGCGGGAACCGTTTTTGAGAAATGCCGCCCCTGCATCCCAGTAGTAAGAGTTGGCACATGACATCCCGCTGTGAAAGACGTCCGATGAGGCACTGATGACGGTGCCTACCTCGTCACGTTTCAGTCCGGCCTTGTCCAGGACTTCTTTCGTTGTCTTGAAAACCTGATCGAGAAAATAGTCCTTGGTTTCGGCACCCGGTGTCATGGCAACTTCAACGATCCCAACTCGATCTGCCATTTTGTCCTCCTTTTCTATGCCTCCAAACTTGAGCATACCTGTCAGGTACACTCCTTTTCATGAGAGTGTTCGCAATCCCTTTATGGTGGGGATATGCGGCGTTGATGCCGCATATCCCTCATGGTGGAACAGAGAACAGCTGCGTAATGGTTTTTCTACACATCCTGAGGATACATGCCGTCGATGACGTCCTTGTATTTCTCCATCACGACTTTGCGTTTTACTTTGAGTGACGGTGTCAGTTCCCCCGTTTCTTCCGAGAACACATTTTTTACAATATGGTAGTACTTGATGGTCTCGTATTTGGCGAGGTGAGCGTTAAGTACCGTTACGTGTTTGTCCACAATGGCCTTGAAATCGTCACGCTCAAGGAGCTCCCCGGGTGTGGTGAAGGTGAGGTTCGACTCAGTGGCGAGCCGTGCCGCCTCGTCGAGGTTGATGTTGATCAGCGCCGTCAGGTATTTCTTCATGTCACCGATCACCACAAACTGCTCGAAGAGGGGATCCTGTTTAAAGTGACCTTCAATATTCTGGGGGGCGATATTCTTTCCGCCCGCCGTAATGATCAGGTCCTTCTTACGGTCCGTTATCTTGAGGTATCCGTCTTTATCGATTTCACCGATGTCGCCCGACATGAGCCATCCGTCTTCGGTAAAGGCCTCCGCCGTCTGTTCGGGCATGTTCCAGTACCCGCTGATAACGTTACCGCCCTTGATCAGAATTTCCCCGTCAGCGGCAATCTTGAGCTGATTGCATGAGAGGGGTGTTCCCGCCGTGCCGAACTTGTAATTGTCAAGCTTGTTCAGCGTAGCCGGCGCGCTGCACTCGGTCATGCCGTAGCCCTCGATGAGGAAGATGCCGGCGGCATTAAAGAAATCCGCAATTTCACGGGCCAGCGGGGCACCCGATGCAACCATCCACCTGGTGCGGCCGCCCAGGGCCTGCCGCAGTTTATCGAAGACCATCTTGTAGGCGATCTTGTATTTCAGGTTGAGCATCGCCGGTATGGGCTTCTTCTTCTCCATCGATTGACTGACTTCGGCTCCTATGCCCACAGCCCAGTTGAAGACATTCTGCTTCCATTGGGACTGTTCTTTTGCCTGGCCGAGAATCTTGGCGTAGACTTTTTCACAGACCCGCGGGACGGCAAGCAGTACCGTGGGCCGTTTTGCCTGAATATCCTCGACGATGGTATCGAAGCTTTCGGTGTAGTGGGTATAGATTCCCACACACATGGCGAAAAAGTGACCCGCCACGCGCTGAAAGACGTGACACAGCGGCAGAAAGGCCACAAGGACGTCCCGGTCATCGGCCCACTTCATTCCGTCGAGGGCCTCACAGACGGAGAGGATATTCCCATGACTGATCATCGCTCCCTTGGGAGGTCCCGTGGTGCCCGATGTGTAAACGAATGTGGCGAGATCGTCCCGTGAGACAGCGTCGGTCAGTTTTTCGAAGAGTCCCGGTTCCTTTTCCGCCTTTTCTCTGCCCAGGTTCTTCAGTTCTTCAAAACTCATCAGCATGTCCGATGACATGTCGCAGTCCGTGGTGTCGATAACGACGATTTTTTCCAGGTGTGGACAGTCGTCGAGCACATCAAGTCCCTTCTGGAGTGCGGCCTTGTTCTCGGCAATATATACCTTTGATTCCGAGTTGCTGATGATGTAGCCCACTTCATGGGCGGGAAGGGTGACGTAGATGGGGATGGTCACGGCACCGATGCCGATAATGCCCAGGTCCGCCGTGACCCACTCGATCCTGTTCTGCGATAGAAGCGCCACCCGGTCGCCCTTTTTCATGCCGAGGCTGTAAAGACCGAGGCCCACTTCCCGTGCCTGATCGTAGTACTCCTGCCACGAAATCCCCTGCCATGTGCCGTTGAGCCTCTTCTCCACGGCAAGACGCGACCCGTATTTCTGCGCCTGATTCCTCAATATCTGTGCAAGATTGCCTTCCATTCCGATTTCCCTCCTTTCTCGTGCCGATGCACAGGTCCAAACGGAATTGTCTTGCACACTTATTTCTGCTTGATGCCCATCATTTCCCGGGCTTCGTCAGGCGTGGCCGGTTCGCGGTTGAAGCTTGAGGCAATCTTCACGGCCCACTCGACCTGTTCGTAGCTTCCCTTCGCCAGTTCGCCGTTCGGCACACGGATGTTGTCTTCCAGGCCGACCCTCATGTGGCCACCCATCATGCATGACATTGTGATGGCCGGAATCTGGTCGATACCGACACCGCAGGTGGTGAAATTGGCATTTTCGGGGAGCGCATTTACCATGGCGACGAAGGACTCGGGCCTGAAGCGCTGTCCGCCCGCAACACCCCATACAAAGTTGAAGTTCATGGGTGTGTCGAACATGCCCTGTTTCCCGATCAGGAGCGTATTGTCGAGGCCTCCTATGTCGTAACATTCCATCTCGGGCCTGACGCCGTTTTCTTCCATCGCCTTGCCGAAGTCCTGGAGCATGAGGAAGGTGTTTTCAAAGACATAGTCGATCAGGACCTGTCCGGAGTTGCGATCGACAATGCCGAAATTCATCGTGTTCGTATTCAGCGATGCCATGGCAGGTTTGATTGCCACAATCTGGTCAATTCGCTGTTCCTTGGTGGCCCCCATGCCCACGGCGGAACTCAGATTGACGATGAGGTTGGGGCATCGTTCCTTGATGGCGTCGTGAGTGGCGCGGATACGGTCGATGTCAGCCGTCGGCATGCCGTCGTCGCTTCTGGCATGGATATGCACCATGGCGGCGCCGGCTTCATAACATTTTGCCGATTCTTCGGCGAACTCCTCAGGAGCATAGGGAACAGCGGGGTTCTGATTCCTGAACGTTCCGGCTCCTGCAAGTGCCGCACAAATGATCACCTTGTTTGACATGGTATTTCCCTCCTTATTAGGTAAGTTTCTGCCTGCGTTTCCCTATACGGGTTCAAAATGATCGATATCCAGAATCGTGTTCGTCGTTTCCTCGGCGAATACGGCTTTTACCTTCATTCCCGCCGTGACATCTTCGATGTCCACTCCCTCCACGATGTGGGGAAAGGGGGTGTCGGCGCCGTCCAGCTTGATGAGTGCCAGTATATAGGGCGATCTCCTGGGCAGGTGTTTGTCACTGTAATAAACCACCGTATAGTTGGTGATGACACCTTCATCCGAAAGTTCAACCCAGTTTTCATCAAGCTTCGAAAGACATTTCTCGCAATATTCACGAGGCGGTATGAATACTTTATCGCATTTTTCGCACTTCACGCCGAGAATCTTGTGTTCGTCACGAAGCGCAATGATGAATTTTGATCCGACTCTCCCGACGAAATACTGGTTGGGAAGAGCCATTTTGCCTTCCATCACACTACAGTCTTTTGTGATTTCATTTTTGCACACAGCCATGAGTAGTCCTCCTTCAGTCAGCGATCTCGAAATAGAGGAGATCTTTATATGTGCCCGTTCGTTTTTCAGCCCATACCGGTCTCACTTTCATGCCCGGCTTTATGTCGTTGATATCTTTGGGGTTCAGATCATGGGCAAAGCTTTCGTCCCGCGAACATCCGTCCAGAACCATGAAGAGTGCCGTGTACGGTGTCTGGCGAATCTTTCCCGTCAGGGGATCGGGACTGGCATAATGGACAACATCGATGAGTGTCACCGTTGCTTCGGGTCCCACTTCCACAAATCCGTCAGACCGGACTCTGCAATTGGCGCAGATCTCTCTCGGCGGAACCATCGTTCGGCCGCATTTGGGACAGAGTGATGCATAGAACTTCCCTTCCTTCAGCCCCGCGAACCATTTTCCCATCTGGGGGCCGGTGGCGTAGCGCTGATTAATGGAGGGGACGCACTTCAGCGAGATTAATTCTTCGCCCTGTACCTCGCCGGCGCCCTCAGCCTCGAACTTGGCAAAGAGCTTTGCCGACAGGCCGGCGGCTCCGATATCGCCGTCAAGTTTTACCTGGCCCGATGTAAAGGCGGCGGCACCGTCGATTTTGCCCAGGTTCAGGTCGACAAAGACCTTGGCGTCCATAATCATGGTGACGGTGCAGTCGTCGTCGAGTCCTTCCTTGATCGTGCAGGTCTGATCCTTCACCACGATCGTCCACGCGCCGCCTTCGTCGCCCGCGAGGTCGTAGCCGATCTTGATGTCTACACCTTCGGCCTTGTCGGGCCGGAAGCGTTCGGCCATGGATTCAACAATGCTGCTGGCCCTGACGATGGGCGTGAAAGGACGGAAGGCCTTGGGGAGCACGGTAATAAGTATGGTAAGATCCCCGTCGACCTTGAGATTGCCCGACGAAAGGGCCTCGCCCGCGTCGGTTTTACCGAGTGTGACTCCCACAAAGGTTTCCGCCGTTGCATTGAGCACTACCGTACAATCGGCCGGTTCGCTGTCGAGTGTTTCAACCTTCAGCGTTCCCTCTTTTATGGTTGCTTTCCAGTATCCTCCGCCTTCTCCCGAGACGTTATAGCCGATCACGACATCCACGTCCTGTGTTCCCTCGGGAAGAAAGCGTTCTTCCATGGTATTGAATATATCTTCTACTTTTGATCCAAAGTATTCAGCCATTGCCAACCTCCTACCAGTCTAAGTCTTTTTC
>Ga0272441_10012959_pt1 | contig 12082 bp, 9 predicted proteins | sample SSMProp6N_FD_193582 | JGI IMG/M metagenome (GOLD analysis project Ga0272441, IMG submission 193582) | Marine sediment archaeal communities from Little Sippewissett salt marsh, Falmouth, MA, United States - SSM-Prop-6N | ecosystem: Environmental > Aquatic > Marine > Wetlands > Sediment ...
AGCGAGGTCGGTCGCGGACTCGGTGGAGTCCTTCTTGCGCATCTCGCGGTAGTCGCGTGCGGCACCCTCCAGCGGTTCGACGTCGAGGGTGACGCCGTCGATCGCGGCGACACGCAGGACATCGCCGTCGGCGATCGGCGTGGCACGGTTGGTGCGGGCGCGCCATCGGGCGCCGTCGACCTCGGCGATGCCGTCGGGATCGAGCGGACCGACAGCGGTGCCCTGCTTGCCGATCATCCACTCGCGTCCGATCGTCGGGGTGGCGAACCGTGTGCGGACCATCGACGGCATCCCCACGACGAATGTCAGCACGATGCCGACGATCCCGGTCAACAGCGCCAGCCACGACGGCCGCATCGTCGAACCGGGAATCGACTCGAACAGGAACCAGCTGCCGACGATGGTCATGACGATGCCGACCCCGGTCCAGAACCTCGGAATGCCGACCTGGACGTCGACGGCGAACGCGAGCATGGCGAGCATGATGACCACCACCGCCCAGGTCTGTGTCGGGAGCACCGCCAGCCCGGTGAAGGCGAGCACGGTCGAGATCGCGCCGACACCGCCGGCGATGCCGACGCCCGCCGTGAAGAACTCGAACACCAGCAGGGCCAGGCCGATGAGCAACAGCAAGTAGGCGACCGACGGGCTGGCGACGGTGTGGAACAGCTGGTCGACGAGCGAGAGCTTGGAGAACCGCACGACCGAGACGGTCTCGAATCGGGTCGACCCGTCGTCGAGGACGACGAGTTCGGTGGTCACGAGTTCGACGCCGTTCTCCTCGAAACCGTCCATCGCCTGGACCATGTTGCTGATCGTCGGGATGCCTTCGTCGTCGATGCGCTGCTTGAACACGCTGAGCGAGCGGGCGTCGGACAACCCGACCGAGCCGTTGCGAAGGCGCTCCTCGGCGATTCCGAAGTCGACACTGGTCCCCTCGGGCAGGCCCACCGGATCGAGCGGCACGCCGATGTAGCCCACTCGGGAGCCCGGCGCCATGCCGGTGACGTCGGCGACCGCCAGCAGCTGCGCGGCCGTGCCGTAGAAACGAGCACCGCTCGGTCCGACCCAGATGCCGATCGGGACCGGGGCGGTCGCGACCCGCACGAGCAGATCCTCGACGACGTCATCGTCGACGACGGTCCCGTCGCTGTTCACCTGGAGGATCAACGCCTGTGATCCGTCGGCGTCGGCGCGGTCGATCGCCGTTTCGATCGCATCGACCAGGATCGGGTCGAAGTAGCCGCTGACCTGCAGCACGTCGACACGCGCGACGTCGACGGAATCACCCGTGTCGATGGGTTGATCGTCGCTCTGGGCCTGGACGGCGGGCGCGAAGAGAGTGAGCCCGGCCATCAGCGTGAGGATGCTGATCGCTAGTCTGCGCAAAGGTGCCTCCGGAGAGCGAATATCCGCTGCAATCGTTGACCGCCGCTCGAGTCGTCGTGGTGGCGGGCAAGGGGGGTGTGGGGAAGACCACGGTAACGGCTGTGATCGCCCGCGCCGCATCGGACGCGGGCCTTCGCGTGCTGGTCGTGGAACTCGACGGCAAGCCGGCGCTCGCCCAGCTCGTGCCCGATCTCGAGGTGATGTCGATCTCGGCGCCCGACGCGCTCGACGAGTACCTGCGCGACAACGGATTCGCCCGTATCGCCACGCGCCTGAACCGCACCGGTGTGATCGACATGGTCGGCACCGCGGCACCGGGCATCGACGACATCGTGGTGCTCGGCAAGATCAAGCAACTGGAGCGCTCCGGCGAGTGGGATCTCGTCGTTGTCGACGGCCCTGCGGCCGGACACGCGATCACGTTCCTGACGTCGGCTGCCGGTCTGGCCGACTCCGTCCGCTCGGGTCCGGTGCGCGCGCAGGCCGACGGTGTGCTCGAGTTGCTGCACGACCCGCAGCGCTGTCAGGTCGTGTTGGTCACGTTGGCCGAGACCACGCCGGTGAACGAGGTCATCGAGACCGCGTACGCGTTGGAGGACCAGGTCGGTGTGCAGCTCGGCCCGGTGGTGGTGAACGGCGTCGACCTCGGGGTGGGGTTGCCCGCTGCGTCGGAGATGTCGTCGATCGTGGGGGATCTCGACGCCGCGACCGCGGTCACGCTCACCGATGCGGCCGACTTCCGTCGGTCGCGCCGGGAGATGGAGCGACAGGAACTCGCCCGGCTGGCCGAGGAGTTGCCGATCCCCCAGATCGTGCTTCCGGCCCGGCTCGTCGCCGGCCTGGTCGCGGCGGACGTCACCGATCTCGCCGCCGGCCTCGGCGGTCTCGCCCCAGTGGAGACTGCGCAATGACGGCCCGACCGGCCGACGAGTTGATCGACGCGTCGTCGGTGATCGTGTGCTGTGGGTCGGGTGGCGTCGGCAAGACGACCACCGCGGCCGTGCTCGGGCTCGAAGCGGCGCGTCGCGGACGTCGAGCCGTGGTCGTCACCATCGATCCGGCGCGTCGTCTCGCCGACGCGCTCGGTCTCGTCGACGGCCTGGCGTCGGAGCCGCAGCGGATCGAGCTCGATGCGCCCGGCGAACTCTGGGCGATGATGCTCGACACGGCAGCGACGTTCGACGGACTGGTGCGTCGCTATGCAGAGAGCCCGGAACAGGTCGAGCGGATCCTCGAGAACGGGTTCTACCGGAACATCGCCGGGGCGCTCAGCGGCACGCAGGAGTACATGGCCGCCGAGACGCTCCATGCGCTGCACGGCGACGAGCGCTTCGACCTCGTCGTCGTCGACACACCGCCGAGCCGCAACGCCCTCGACTTCCTCGAGGCACCAGGCGTGTTGTCCCGGTTCCTCGACCATCGGCTCTTCAAGTTGCTGATGCTGCCCGCCAAGGGCGGCCTGCGGGTGATCGGCACCGCCACGCAGCCGATCCTCCGAGCGATCGGCCGGGTCGTCGGCTCCGACGTCCTCGCCGACTCGGTGGCGTTCTTCCAGGCCTTCGCGGGCATGGAGACCGGGTTCCGTGAGCGAGCCGACGACGTGATCGCGTTGATACGAGCGCCCGAGACCTCGTTCGTGGTCGTGGCGTCGGCGCGTCACGACACGATCGACGAGGCCGTGTGGTTCGTCGAGCAACTCGTCGACCAGAACGTCGACGTCACGGCGGCGATCGTCAATCGGGCGCACCCCGCGTTCGGTGACGGCCGCGCCGACGACGCGAGCGCTCAGGCGCTGCTCGCATCCGAGCGAGGGGATCCGGGTCTGGCCGCACTGTGGCGCAACGTCGCCGACCTCCGGACGCTGCGCGAACGGGAACTCGACGAAATCGCGCCACTCGGTGCGGCGGCGGGCGACGAGCGAGTGGTGGTGCTGCCGTTGCTCGACCGCGACGTCCACGATCTCGAGGGCCTCCGCACGATCGCGGCGCATCTCTTCGACCATCCGACCGTCGAGCGGTAGCGTCTGGCCCGTGCACATCCTGCTTGCCACTGACGCCGACTGGATCGTCGACGAGATCACCGCCGCGCTCGGCGACGACGACGTCCACTTCACCGTCTGTCGAGAGGGTCGTGCCGTCGCCGGTGAGGTGAAGAAGCAGGTCCCCGATCTCGCGATCCTCGACCTCCAGGTCGGCTCGATGGGCGGCATGGCCGTGACGATGGCGCTCCGGCTCGACGAATCCGCCGGCGCAGTGCCCCACGTCAAGGTGCTGATGCTCCTCGATCGTGCTGCCGACATGCACCTCGCCCGCCGCAGCGGGGCCGAAGGCTGGCTCGTCAAGCCCCTCGACGCGCTCCGCCTCCGTCGTGCAGCCGACGCCCTCGCATCCGGTGGTCGCTACACCGAAGGATTGCCGCTCGACGCTCCCGATGTCGAACCGATGGTGCCGCTGCCGGACGACGAGTCGGCCATGGATGCGGTCGAGGAGTCGACGGAGGAAGAACCCGCAACCGCCGGTTAGCATGGCGAGCCGCTACGGGGTGTAGCGCAGCTTGGTTAGCGCGCCACGTTCGGGACGTGGAGGCCGGAGGTTCAAATCCTCTCACCCCGACCAGGAGATGTCGTCGGGCATCTCGGTGTCTGCACGTGGCCCTGGTTGCTGCGAGGACACTGCTCTTCGGGCGGGGAACCGTCGACGTCCAACCGTGGCGCGAAGAACCCGGCGCCGGCGTCATCTTCGAGGTGTTTCCACGCTGTTCGGATCGCGTAGGGTGCGGGACCGGGGGGTGCGCTGCGCCGTGAGTGGACCGGACACGACCACGTCGGAACGGTGGGCACGGGTCGCCAAGTTCGTGCCCGTGCTCCAGTGGCTCCCGGGGTATCGACGTGGCCGGCTGCGCAACGACCTGCTCGCAGGTGCGATCGTCGCTGCGTTGCTGGTTCCGCAGTCGCTCGGCTACGCGACGATCGCCGGCGTACCGGTGCAGGTCGGGTTGTACGCGGTTCCACTCGCGCTGCTCGCATACGGCGTGCTCGGATCTTCACCCCAGCTGATCGTCGGTCCCGCCTCGACCGTAGCGATCGTGTCAGGGTCGCTGGTCGCCGACATCTCCCGCGACAACCCGCAGGACGCAGTGGCGATCACGTCGGCCCTCGCCATCGCCGCAGGTCTCGTGCTCGTCCTGGCCGGCATGTTGCGGATCTCGTGGCTCGCCGAGTTCCTGTCGAAGCCGATCGTGACGGGTTTCGTCCTCGGGTTGACGCTGACGATCATCATCGGCGAACTGCCGACGATGCTCGGCATTCCGAAGCCGTCGGGGGATCTGATCGGCGTGTTCGTGCGCACGATGCAGAACCTCGACGAGACCCAGATGCAGACGGCGGTGGTCGGGGGCGCTGCGCTCGCCTTGCTGTTCGGCGGTCAACGCATCGCACCGCGCGTCCCGTGGGGCCTCGTGACCCTCGTGCTCGGGGTCGTGGCGTCGGTCGCGTTCGACCTGGAGGCCAAGGGCGTGGCCATGATCGGTGAGGTCCCCTCGGGGCTCCCCCCGCTCGGCTTGCCCTTCATCCCGCGCAACGACGTCGGACCGGTGCTGGTCGGCGGGATGTCGCTCGGCCTCGTCGCCCTCGCCGAAGGCCTCGCCGCCAGCCGCCTCTTCGCGACTCGCGGGGGCTACCGCGTCGAGACGGACCGCGAGTTGGTGGGAATGGGCGCCGCCAACGTCGCCGCCGGGCTCTCCGGAGGGCTCGCCGTGGCCGGGAGTCTCTCGAAGACGGCCACCGCTGATCGGGCCGGCAGCGGAAGCCAGATCACCGGGCTGACAGCCGCCGCCCTCACGATGATCGTGATCGTCGCGTTCACCTGGGTGTTCACCGATCTCCCACAGGCGGTGCTCAGCGCAATCGTCGTCGCTGCGGTATGGAGTCTGATCGACGTCTCGGCCCTGCGCCGCTACCGCCGGGTCCGCCGAGCCGACTTCTTCGCGGCCGTGGTCGGCGTCGGTGCGGTCGTGCTGTTCGGGCCGTTGCCCGGACTCGGCATCGCAATCGCGGCCTCACTGCTGGCGATCGTCTACCGATCGTCGAGACCTCGCATGGACGTGCTCGGCAAGATCGACGACGAGAAGGCTGCCTGGGGCAGGTTGCACAAGCACCCTGACCGGCGTCCGGTGGACGGTGTCGTCGTCGTGCGCCTCGATGCGCCGCTGTTCTGGGCGAACGCGACAGCGTTCGAGGAACAGTTGCTCGCCGAGGTCGATGACCGGCCCGGCACCAGGGCGCTCGTGCTCGACCTCGAAGCCACGACGCAGCTCGACACGACCAGCGCCGACGTCCTCACGCACCTGGCCGTCCAGCTGGACAAGCGCGAGGTCAAGCTCTACCTGGCCAGGGTCCTCCACCGCGTGAACACCGTGCTGCAGCGGTCGGGCTTCGGTGATGTGGTCGGCCCCGACCGCTTCTGGCACAGCATCTCGCAGTGCGTGCGGGCGGCGCGGCGCGACACCGGCCTCAAGGGCAACGGCGCGCGCTCGGGCCCAGCGATCACCGCTGGTGAGCCACCTCCGAACCAGGACGGACCGTCCGACGACGGCGACGCCGAGGTTGAACAGGTGATCGAGTGGGACGACGACCAGCAGGCCGCCGACGGTGGCCAGGCTGCCCCGACGACCTCCTGAATCAGCACGCGGGCGCAGATCGACGGGCACTGCACAGCGGTCCGACCTGACGAGGACGGCGCGTCCGAGCCATGGAGAATCCCGGCGACAAACCTCTCAAGTCGATGGAGCGTCGTGCCGATGACCTGGCGTCCGCATCTGCTTCCGGGGGTTCTCTTGGCCACGTTCCAGCCGTCACTCGACCATCTCGACGAACTCCTCGATCCGCTCGATGCCGACGGTCGCCAGGTCGCCCAGCAGTTGTCGGCCCTCGACGACGAGTGGACCGTCTACGCCCGCCCGCAGCTCGGCCAGGACGTTCCCGACTTCGTGCTCGTGCACGATCGTCACGGCGTGATCGTCGTCGACATCTTCGCCGATCAGCCGAACGTCGTCGACGTGGCTCGGCGGCATCGCAGCACGATCGTCGATCAGTTCTTTGCCCTCCCGGGCGACGATCGCGATCCGGGAGCGTCCGTGCGGTCCGCCGTCGTCGCCCCTGGTCTCTCGACCACCGCGGCAGTTGCCGAGATTCCGCTCGACCCGTCCCATGCAACGGTGCTGCTCTGGGGTTCCGATGTGCTCGAGACGCATCTCGCCGGAGTCGTCATGGCCCCGCCCGGCGCGGTGGCGTCTGCGGAGTCGGTCCGGCGGCTGCACCGCCAATTGGTGGTCGACGGGGTCTCGCACGGGATGGTCGCCCCGCTGCAGCTCAGTGCCGAGGCGCGAATGGTCGCCGCGAACCCGAAGGGTTCGAGCATCCGTGGGGTCACCGGCCCGCCGGGCAGCGGCAAGACGTTCGCGCTCACCGCTCGCGCAGCGCGACTCGCCGCCGAGGGCAAGAGCGTGCTGGTGCTCTGCTTCAACCTCACCCTGGCCCATCGCCTGCGCCGCCTCGTCGTGCAACGCTGCGCCGAGTACGGCGCCAACCCGGCCCGGGTGACGTGCACGAGCTTCCACACCTTCTGCGCCCGGGTGGTCGACGATGCGGCGTTGGCCGGCATCGTCGCCCCGGAGCCGGCGCGGGGCACCTGGCCGGAGAAGATCATCGTCAAGACCGACCACGTGCTCAGCCACGGCTTCGAGCGACGATTCGACGCCGTGCTCGTCGACGAAGGACAGGACTTCGGTCTCCAGTGGTGGAACCTGCTTCGTGACCGCGTGGTTCGACCGGGTGGCGAGATGCTGCTCGTGACCGACCCGACGGTCGACCTGTACGGCAAATCGAGTTGGGCGAGACCGAGCACGCTCGAGTCGGCCGGTTTCACCGAACCGTGGATCGACATGACCGGCTCGTACCGGATGGCGCCCGAGCTGATCGAATCCACCAACCTCTTCGCCCGCGAGTACGTGTCCGACGACGCACCGGTGCCGCTGGTTCCAGAGGATCAATCGGCCGTCGTCGGCACCGTCTCCTCCGGTCAGCGGTCGTGGCGCAACGTCGATCGGGTGGCCGACCTCGGGCCGGAGATCGGCCGTGAGGTGGTCCGGCTCCTGCGTGAGCACCCCGACCTCGCCCCTCGCGACGTGATCTACCTGTGCGAGTACCACCATGACGGGCTTGCGGCCGCGGAGATCATCGAGGCGGCCGGCTACCCGGTCCACCACGTGTACAGCCGTGACCCTGACGAGCGCCAACGCCGCAAGTCCCGATTCTGGCCGGATGCCGACGCCGTGAAGGGCTGCACCGTGCACGCCTTCAAGGGGTGGGAGAGCCCGGCGGTCGTGCTCGGCATCGGGATGGAGGAACGGTCGCGGCGTCTCGCCTACACCGCGATGACCCGCGTGACCTCGACGACGGGCCTCACGTCGTCGTATCTCGTCGTGGTCAACGCCGACCCACGGATGGTCGAGTTCACCGAGCGCTTCGAACACGGCGTACCGGTCGGCGTCGACTCCTGACGTCGAGCGTCGCTGGCCGCCGGCGCACTACCGTCGCGCCGCATGGACTTCGCGGAACTGCAGGACGTGATCGAGCGGACCTACGGCGAGCGCGATCGCGAGCGGGGCGTATCGGCCACGGTCGCCTGGCTGGCCGAGGAGATCGGCGAACTCGCTCAGGCGGTTCGCAAGGGCACCCACGAGCAGCGCGTCCACGAGTTCGGCGACGTGGTCGCCTGGGTGGCCACGCTGGCCAACCAGCAGGGCGTCGATCTGAACGAGGCGGTTGCCCGCTACGGCGCCGGCTGCCCCAAGTGCAGCTCGATCCCCTGCGTCTGCTGACTCAGACGAGCAGTTCCGCGATCTGGATCGCGTTGAGGGCGGCGCCCTTGCGGAGGTTGTCGTTGCTGACGAACAGCGCCAGCCCGCGTCCACCGGGGACACCCTCGTCGGCACGGATGCGGCCGACGTAGGTCGGGTCCTGACCGGCGGCTTCGAGCGGTGTGGGAACGTCGGACAGCACGACGCCCGGCGCCGCGGCGAGCAGCTCGGTGGCGCGCTCGACGGAGATCGGGCGTTCGAACTCGGCGTTGATCGACAGCGAGTGGCCGGTGAACACGGGCACCCGCACGCAGGTGCCCGACACGAGGAGGTCGGGGATGTCGAGGATCTTGCGGCTCTCGTTGCGCAGCTTCTGTTCCTCGTCGGTCTCGAACGACCCGTCGTCGACGATCGACCCGGCGAGCGGCAGCACGTTGAAGGCAATCGGCTTGGCGAACTTCTCCGGGGTGGGGAACGCGACCGCGGCACCATCGTGAGTGAGTCCGGCGGCGGTGTCCACGACCTGGCGGGCCTGCTTGTCGAGCTCGTCGACGCCGGCGAGGCCGCCGCCGGACACCGCTTGGTACGTGGCTGCGATGATCCGGACCAGCCCGGCTTCGTCGTGGAGCGGCTTCAGGACCGGCATGAAGGCCATCGTCGTGCAGTTCGGGTTGGCGATGATGCCCTTCGGGATGTCGGTGGCGAGGGCGCCGTTCACCTCGGCGACGATCAGCGGAACCTCGGGGTCCATCCGGAAGGCCGACGAGTTGTCGATGACGACCGCACCGGCGGCGGCGAACTTGGCGGCGTAGGCGCGTGACGAGGTGGCGCCCGCCGAGAACAGTGCGACGTCGAGTCCGCTCGGGTCGGCGGTCTCGGCGTCCTCGACGACGATGTCGGTGCCCTTCCACGGCAGCGTGGTGCCGGCGGAACGGGCGGAGGCGAAGTACCGCATCTCGGCGACCGGGAAGTTGCGTTCGTCGAGGAGGCGACGCATGACGCCGCCGACCTGGCCGGTTGCGCCGACCACGCCGATTCGGAGCCCTTGTGCTGCTGCAGACATGGCCCAGACGATAACGCCGGTCGCCGGCAGGGGCGCCGGAGGTTTCGCAACCGCGCTGGGCAGTTCCGGGATCGCTCTGGCACAATCATCGGCATGCGTCGTCGTCCCCAACTCGTGCCATGGAAGGCGGCCGGTCAGACCAGCGAACGTCAGGCGAGCGGCGACGACGTCGTGCGCACGACGGGCTGGGTCTTCAACAACGAGACCGGCAGCGAGTTGACGCTGGAGCAGTTCGTCGCCACCGGCGACGCCGAAGTGCCCGCCTACCTGACGGTGTTCGGTCTGCGGGCATCCGACGACGACGGTCGGACGCCCGATGACAAGACGCTCGTCGAGATCGGCTCCGGCATCGGTCGCATGACGTGCGCGTTCACGCGTGAGTACGGGACCGTCGTTGCGTGCGACCTCGACGCCGGATTCCTCGAGCGTTGCATCGAGACGGTGAGTCAGTTCGGCAAGGTCGACCGGTTGCGCACCAGTCACGTCATCGACGGCCACACACTCGATCTCCCGCCGAACTCGACCGATGTGGCGTTCAGCTACATCACGCTGCAGCACTGCGAGCCCGACGATGCGCTCGAGCTCACCTCCGAAGCGGTCCGGATCACGCGGCCCGGCGGCAAGATCGTGCTCAACTACCGAGCGAGGAGCGCACAGGACGTCGTGCTCTTGCCGCTGGGCGCCATCACTCGCGCGCAGTTCCGGATCCCGAAGTACGGGCCGTGGCTGTCTCAGCGTCGTTGGGCTGCCCGGCTCGGCTGGCAGGCCAACCGACTCCAGCCCGACGAACTGATCGGGCCGCTGTCGCCGCTGCTGACCGACATCGAGATCTGGCGCAACCCGAAGAGCAAGATCTCCGGACGAGGTGCGAAGGTGCAGGAGTTCGACGGGATCAACCCTCACCACTACTGGTTGATCGCCACCGTCCGCTGAGCGGTGCGGTCGCCTCTCCGGCCGGTCACCCCGAGCTGGTCGGCGCTGTGGTGGGGTCGGCCGGGCGGATCGCGAGCTGCCGGATGCGGTGTCGTTCGATCGCACGGACCTCGATCAGCCATTCTCCGACGACCAGGGTTTCACCGACCGAGGGGAAGCGGCCGAGCTCGTCGAGCACCAGCCCGGACACCGTGGTGAAGTCGCCGCTCGGGAGTTCGACGTCGAGATCGACGAGATCGTGGACGGGGAAGCTGCCGGGCAGGGTGATCGTCCCGTCCGGCTCGCGGCCGACCTTCGACAGGTTCGGGTCGGTCTCGTCGTAGATCTCACCGACCAGTTCCTCGACCAGGTCTTCGACCGTGACGATCCCGAGCGCTTGACCGTGCTCGCCGATCACCACCGCCATCTGGGTGCGGTGGGCCTGGAACTTGCGCAGTGCGGTGAGCACGCGAGCAGCATCGGGAAACGCCGGCATCTCCCGCATCTGCTCGGTGACCGGCTCGTCGCTCCGTCCGATGAGATTGCGGAGGCGGACCATCCCGACGGTCCGGTCGAGGTTGCGCTTGTCGGCGACCGGTGCCCGCGAGTGACCGGTCTCGAGCAGGAACGTCAAGGCCTCGGCGCAGGTGGCGGCGGCGTCGACGATCGCGACGTCGTTGCGGGGCACCATCACCTCGTCGAGCCGACGCTCGGCGATCTCGAACGCCCCGTCGATGATCAGGCGTTGTTCGTCGGAGAAGGTCTCGTGGATCGCGACCATGTCGCGGAGTTCCTCCTCCGTGACCTGTTCGCGCTGCACATCGGGATCACCGCCGAGCAGCCGCACCGCAAGGTCGGTGGAGCGCGACAGCAGCCACACGACCGGCTTGGTCAGCGTCGACAGCAGGTCGAGCGGCCGGGCCATGACCATGCCCCACTTCTCGGCGCGTTGCATCGCGATGCGCTTCGGCGCCAGCTCTCCGAACACGAGCGTGAAGTACGCGAGGACGAGGGTGACGATGATCACCGAGACGGCCTCGGCCGCGCCGCCGAGGAAGCTCAGTGGCTCCTCGAGCGGTTGCGCGAGCGACACTGCCGCGGCGGCCGAGGCCAGGAAGCCGGCGAGAGTGATGCCGATCTGGATCGTGGCGAGGAACTGGTTCGGCTGCCGAGCCAGACGGGCGAGCACCATCCCGGTCGACGAGCGCTCCTCGAGACGCTGCAGCTGGCTCTCGCGCAGCGAGACCAGTGCGAGTTCGGTACCGGCGAACGCAGCGTTGATCACCACGAGCACGGCAACGAGCATGAGCTGCGGCCAGATGTCTCCCACTGCCGACATTCAAGCAAGGTCGCGAACGACGCGCCCGCGATTACTTGCGCTCGGGAAGCGGGGCGCTGTAGTCGGCGCCCGAGTCGAGGCCGAAGGCGGTGTGCAACGCCCGTGCGGCGCGCTCCATGTCGCCGGCCGAGCACACCACCGACACCCGGATCGTCGAGGTCGAGATCATCTCGATGTTGACGCCCTCGTCGGCCAGGACCCGGAACATCTTGGCGGCGATCCCGGGGGCCGACTTCATGCCGGCGCCCACCAGCGACACCTTGGCGATGTCGTTGTCGTGGGAGACGCCGGTCGCCCCGATCTCGGTGGCGACACGCGACACGATCTGTTCGGCCTCGCCCATGTCGGCCATCGGCATCGTGAAGCTGATGTCGGTCGTGCCCTGTGTGGACGTGTTCTGCACGATCATGTCGACGTTGACGTTGGCGTCGGCGAGCGGTTCGAACAGCGCCGCGGAGATGCCCGGCCGGTCGGGTACGCCGAACACGGTGACCTTCGCCTCGGACATGTCGGTGACGACA
>Ga0272441_10012960_pt1 | contig 12081 bp, 11 predicted proteins | sample SSMProp6N_FD_193582 | JGI IMG/M metagenome (GOLD analysis project Ga0272441, IMG submission 193582) | Marine sediment archaeal communities from Little Sippewissett salt marsh, Falmouth, MA, United States - SSM-Prop-6N | ecosystem: Environmental > Aquatic > Marine > Wetlands > Sediment ...
ACCGATAAGACCGAACCCCAGGGTTACCGTCAGCACGATCCAGATGTAATCAACGTCTAATCTCGCCCAGAGCATCGTCGAAAGGGTCACGGAAAATATGATGAGGAGCCCCCCCATTGTGGGTGTTCCCTCTTTTGACAGGTGTGATCCCGGACCGTCTTCACGAATCTGTTGACCGATATGGAGCGATTGAAGTTTCCGTATCAGCCACGGACCCAGAATAAAAGAGATCAGGAGGGCAGTTATCGTCGCATAAATCGTCCTCAGCGTAATGTATCTGAATACATTAAAGTAAGAAAACGTATCGCTAAGTGGGTATAAAAGGTGGTAAATCACGTATAGCACTTCCTTCTACAAATATTGGAGGCCTCGGAAGATATAAATTTTCGATTTTATACCACATTATGTTGTGTCTTACAATAAATTAAAACACAATATAATGTGTTGTCAGGATATCCAGATCGCCATTTATGGCTGATTTCTGAACGGTTTTTTTAACCGGTTGTTCTATCCATCCTCCGTACCGAATTCGGCCACGATGGCCCGGACAAATCGCTCCATCTTCATTCCCCTCGATCCCTTGACGATTACCCAGTACGGGGCGTGGAAATACCTTCGAAGATGTCCGACAAGCGTATCGGGAGCATCGATGAAAAATATATGATCCGTTCCTACTCCCCCTCTCGCGAGCCCTCTGGCCACTGCCCGCGAAAAATCACCCCTGAGAAATATTTTCTTCACCCCCGTTTCTGCCATGATCATGCCCGCCTCCTCGTGCAGCTCCTCCGAGGAGTCACCGAGCTCAAGCATATCTCCGAACACGACGATCGATTCATCCTGACCGCGAAGATCCTTGAGGGTTAAAAGGGCCTCTTTAAGAGAAGCGGGATTTGCGTTGTAGGCATCATCGACAAGGTATGCCCCGTTCTTCAATTGATGGATGCTCATTCTCCCGGGTATTTGATGAAATTTATTCAATCCGTTGTAAATATCATCAATCTCGATACCGGAGGCCAGAGATAGTGCGGCAGCTGCGAGGGCATTATAAACATTATGAATACCGGGTGCGGCAATTTCGACGGTCCTGCAGGTTTCGCCAATCGAAAGTTTGAAGACCATAGCACCATGACCTGTCATCACAACATCTTTCGCCCTTACCACAGCATCTCTTCCCATCCCGAAGGTAATCTTTCTCCCCGACCATTTGTCAGCCAGATAAGTCAACATTTCATCATCGCCGTTTGTTATGGCCACACCTTGACTTTTCATACCCCGAAAGAGATCCCCCTTTTCATCTCGCACGGCTTCGAGGGAGCCGAAACCTTCCAGGTGAGCAGGACCTATATTCGTGATAGCACCGATATCCGGTTCGGCAATCTCGGTAAGCCTTTTGATCTCACCCCGTTTGTTCGTCCCCATTTCGATAACGGCGATCTCGTGGTCAGGGTTCAGTTCAAGGAGGGTAAGGGGAAGCCCTATGAGGTTATTGAAATTGCCCTTATTCTTTAAGACATTCTTCGAAATTCCGGCAATTGCTGCCATCATCTCCTTTGTCGTTGTCTTTCCGGAACTCCCCGTCACCCCAACGACGGGTATGGGAAAGCGCTTCCTCCAGAAATGCGCCATGTCACCGAGTGCCTTCAGGGTATCATCGACAATAATTGCGCTTATATCCTCAGGAAAAGAGGTAGGCAGTTCTCTTCTGTACTTGTCGCATAAAATAGCGGTGGCACCGCTATTAAGGGCATCGACAATATAATCATGCCCGTCAAATTTCTCGCCCACAAGCGGAACAAAGAGGCTTCCCTTTTCTATATTTCTTGAATCCGTTGATAATCCGTTAAATCTCCTTTCGGAACCTCTCCCGGCCAGCATCCCGTCGGTCGCCTCCAGAATCTCATCTGTAGTGAATACAGGCCCTTTCATAGCCATCAATGTTTTCCTTCCCACCTGTGCCTCGCCAGCACCTCTTTTGCAATAGTTCTGTCATCAAAGAATATCCGTTTTGTACCGAGGATCTGATAATCCTCATGTCCTTTTCCGGCAATCAGCACGATATCACCGATTCGGGCCACCGAAAGTGCGAGCTCTATGGCAGAAAGGCGATCGGGAAGAATGGCGTATCCCTTTTTCTCACAATCTCTTGACATCTCCCCCGGGTTCAGCTTTGCAGCAGAGCCCCCTTCGATACCCCTCTCTATATCGCTGATAATCGTCAGGGGATCTTCAGTCCTCGGATTATCGGATGTGATAATGGTAATGTCACTGAGATCGGAAACAGTCCTCCCCATGCGAGGTCTCTTGGTCCTGTCCCTGTCTCCTCCACATCCGAAAACGGTAATAATCCTCTCCTTCCTGAATGAGACAAGGTTCTCAAGGGTCTTTCTCAGTGCATCCTCCGTATGGGCATAATCAATAAACGTAGGCGGTTGGCTGGAATCACTTACCTTTTCGAAACGACCGGGGATATTAGATAATGTCTCTATGCCTGCCTTTATGTAGACCTCCGGAATATCAAGGCAGAGTGCAGCCGCCGTTGCCGCAAGAATATTGTAGAGATTAAATCTTCCGATCACGGGAGAATGAAGGGTAAAGACCTTGGCACCGGTCTTCACATCTGCTTCTATTCCATCTATGGAAAGTTCGAAATCGCTGACCGATACATCAGAGGGGTTATCAATACCGTAGGTCATAACTTTTTTTCCTATATCGCGGAGTAGCCTTGCCCCCCAGGGATCATCGACATTTATGAGTATCCCGGCATCCTTCTTCAGTTGCTCGTGAAAAAATTTCTTTTTCGCATCGAAGTAGCTTTCCATCGTCTCATGATAATCTAGGTGGTCCTGCGTGAGATTCGTAAATATACCGATGTCGAACTCACAATCCCTCACCCGTCCCTGATCTATTGCGTGGGAGGATACCTCCATAACGACGTGCGTTACTCCGGCGTCAACCATTTCTCTCAGTATCCTTTGAAGATCGAGCGATTCAGGCGTGGTTTGCGGTGCCTCATAGGTAATCTCACCGTATCGATAATTGATGGTCCCCATGACACCACATCTCACTCCCGCCTTTTTCAGAATCGATTCAAGGAGATAGGTGACCGTTGTCTTTCCATTCGTTCCCGTAACCCCGAGAAGGATGAGCTCCGACGAGGGGTCTTTGTAGAGCCTCTTCCCAAGTTGCCCCAATGCACGCCGGCTATCGTGAACCCGTATAAAGGTAGCGTCCGCCCTGAGCTCCGGTGACACATCCTCTTCATGAACAATGAAGCGAGCACCTCTTTTTATGGCGTGGGAGATGAAATCGTGGCCATCGTACAAGAGACCTCGGATGGCAACAAAAAGAGAGTTCTTTGCGCACTTTCTCGAATCGTAACAAATATCGGTTATATCACCAGAGGTATCTCCCGATACTTCTTGAATAGTAATGCCTTCCAGCAGATCTGCAAGTTTCATATCAAATCCATTTATGAGACAATCGCCTCTTCATCCGGCCGCTGATGCCTGTACCTTGTACCCTCGTGCCGTTTCTCTTCGTAACCTTATCGCCTGACGCTCTATCCTTATTCTACAAACTGCCCATAGGTTCCTCTATAAAACGATTTAAATTCACCCGTTGGCTCGTCAGACAAATCCTCGTATCGTGCATATCGGTATAGAAACTCATCGAGAATGGCGAGAAATACCGTAATCAGGAAAAGGAGAAGAAGAGATACTCGGGGATACTTCAGGATATAAAAAATCGGTATTAGAACCCAGCCCATCACCATTTTAAGCATTTTATATTGCTCATGGCGATATCGATAGGCCTTCAAACTTTTTTGTCTGAACGATGGAAAGGGGGCACCCAATTTCATGGAACCATCCCCGATCAATGAGGCTGTCCCCTTTGAAAATCGCCCTTTCATATCATAGAGCTCTTCAGCCTTCAACCCATCGAATACCCCCGGCGTCCTCAATCCAGCGGCATGAGCTTTTGCAACTGTCCCTACTGAAAATGAGCAGAAAATAGCCGCCATAATTACGCCTAATACGACGAGACTGAGGATTCTGCCTGAGAGGCAAAAACATTTCATATCACCACCTCCTGAGTTGCAGTGATAGGCCGAGCGAAAATCGTTATCGGGTATTGCCTATATCGCCTGGTACCCGGCCCTTCAGAACGTATCGTTCAAAAGCCCTCATTAAACAGGACATAACAGGGCTGATCTGTTTCCGCGGAAATACCGGGAGCCAATCGTTGGTCCACCGCCCAGCCGCTTCCAACAATTCTCACATCGATTCCCCTCGCCTGCGAAACCTTCAAAACTTCCCTGACAGACATACCTCTGAAATCAGGGACCAGGGATTCATCGACCTCCTCGATCGGGGGAAGGACCTCCGACATTGATGCCTTCACTATTTCAAGCTCGGGGGCCTCCCTTTCGGCTACAACATCAGGCAGGTTCAAATGACTGTTGTAACAGCTAACGATGCGCTCTGAGATATCTTTAAAGACCGGTGCAGCCGCGACGCCACCCCAGCGATTAATCTTTGGTTCATCAAGCATCACGAGAACGACCACCTGTGGATCCTCAGAGGGAAAGAACCCGACGAAGGAAGCGGCAACTTTTTTTGAAGAATATCTACCCAGGGATGAATCGTATTTCTGAGATGTACCTGTTTTCCCGGCAACCGAAACGTTCGTAATGCGGGCCTTCTGTCCTGTGCCCCCCTCACCCCCTACAACGTCTGTCAGGATAGTCGTAACCCTCTTTGCCGTTTCCTCTGAAATAACCCGCCGTACCTCCTCGGGCCCATACTGTTCGATCGCCTCACCCTGCCTGTTCATGAGTCTTTTCACAATATAGGGTTTCATCAGAACACCCTTGTTTGCTATGGCGGACATGGCGGTTATCAACTGTATCGCCGTCACGGAAATACCCTGGCCGAAGGCCATGGTGGCAAAATCAACGCGCCTCCACTTTGCAGGATTTCGGAGTATTCCCCTGACCTCTCCGGGCAGGTTCAGCCCTGTTTTTGAGCCGAACCCAAATTCGGTTATATATTTATAAAACTTCTCCTTCCCCAGCATCTCGGCAACCTTCACAATACCGATGTTGCTCGAGTACTTGAGAATCTCCGGGAAAAATAGTTCCTCATGGCGTTTCATCTGTGCCTCGTGGATCACCCGGTCCCCCACCACATATGAGCCATTTTCACAATTTATGACATCTGTTTCCGAGACGACCCCCTCTTCGAGGGCAGCTGCCGCCACAAAGGGTTTGAATATGGACCCGGGGTCAAAGCAATCGGTAATGGCCCTGTTTCGTCTGGAGGCTACAGCGTATTGTGAATAGGCGTTCGGATTGTAGTGCGGAAAACTTGTCATAGCGAGTATCTGACCCGTTTTCGGATCCATGACTATGGCGTTCCCACCTTTCGCGCCGGTATTCTCTACGGCAGCTTTCAAGTTCATTTCAGCGATGTACTGGATCTTACTATCGATGGTAAGAACAAGATTGCAAGCCCCGCCATCGTTGCGGGTGGCTGACCGTTCATCCAAATAGATCCGTTTGCCCTTGGCATCCCGTCCCCAGACAACCTTTTTGGGTGCATATTTAAGACAGTCATCGTACTTCAGCTCCAGTCCTTCGAGACCCGACGAGTCGATGCCCACAAAACCGAGGAGGTGACCGGCCAGTTCCCTATGGGGATAAAACCGTTTTGGCTCCTGTATCGTATAGACACCATCCAGATCCAGAGCCCTCACCTGCGCCGCCTGAAGGGGCGAAATCTTTCTCGCAATCCAGCGGAAGCTCCCCGGTTTTTCAAGTTTTTTTCTGATATCACGATCTTTCAGGCAGAGTGTGGATGACAGTTTTTTCGATACTTCCTTGCTGTTCTTCACCATCGTGGGGTCGACATAGACTGAATCGGCAAGTACCGTTACAGCAAGTTTCTCGCCGTTCCGATCAAAAATGAGTCCCCTCTCGGAGCAGAGCTTCAGGCTTCTGGTATGCTGCTTGTCGGCCAATGATTTGAGTTCATTGCCGGAGACAATCTGCAACTGAAATGCCCTCGACAGAAGGGCGATAAAGAGTACCAGAAAGAAAACCAGCAGGGATGTTATTCTGACTCGTAACCATTTTCTTGATTTCTTCGTCATCGCAGGAACACCACCTGATCTCTTGTGGGGTAAGACATGTTCAATTTTACTTGCGCAATGGTCTCAATTCGCTGGGGCGATCTGAGCGTTGCTATTTCCACCTTCAGACGTCGATTTTCCTCATCGAGTTTATTCTTGATCTGAATCTCTTCGGCTATCTGATAGTTGATCCGCGTCGCCTGTATATGGAACCACACGTACACAAGGGCTATCGCCATGAAAATAAGTGTCGCAACGATAAAGTGTGAAAACCTCAAACGCAGTTTACTCTCATCAGTTTTCGTCATCTTTAAACCTTCATGGCCGCTCTCAACTTGGCGCTTCTCGCCCTCGGATTAGCCTTCACTTCAGCTTCACCTGGTGTCACGGGCCTTTTCGTCAGCACTTTTAAAGTCCTTACCTTGTTGCACCGGCAGACGGGAAAATCGGGTGGGCAGATACACTCTTTTTCGCCAAGCCTGAAGAAATCCTTTACGATCCTGTCTTCAAGGGAGTTGAATGAGATAATAGACAACCTACCCTCTTTACCCAGAAGGTCGACTGCATCATCGAGGGATTCGCGGAGATTTTGCAACTCCTCGTTAACGGCGATCCTGAGGGCCTGAAAGGTCTTGGTTGCGGGATGGATTTTCATTCCCCTCCGGACCCGTTTCACCGAGGCAATGAGTTCTGCAAGTTCCGTCGTCGTCTCCAACGGAGACTCTCTCCGCTGCCGTGCAATTGCCCGAGCAATCCTGCCGGCTTCCCTCTCCTCACCGTACTTTCTCAATATGTCTTTTAGTTCCTGCTCGGAGGAATCATTTACAACGGCTGCTGCTGTCCGCTTTCTCGATCGATCCATCCTCATATCGAGAGGGGCTTTTTTTGAAAAGCTGAAACCTCGTGCGACTTCTTCAAGTTGATGGGAAGAAACGCCGAGGTCCAGGATGATTCCGTCGACCTGAGCGATATCGAGATCCTCTAAAATCGACTTCATCTCAACGAAATTACTATTCACGAGTATCGAGCGATCACCGAAGGATTGGAGTTTTCTTCTCGTCGATTCGATGGCGTCGGTATCACAGTCGATACCGATAAGGATTCCATCGGGTGACGTTCTTTGTAATATCTCGCAGGCGTGGCCGCCACCCCCTAAGGTTCCATCCACATAAATACCCCCGGGTTTGCAATCGAGCAGATCGACTGCCTCGTGAAGCATCACCGGTATATGGTATGGTGTGTTCATTATATCTCCAGCATATCTGCTGCCTTATCAATAAAGTCCTCAGACTTCTCCCTCGATATATTCAAATTTTCTTCAAAACTCTCTCTGTCCCAGATCTCGATGGTCTTCACCATCCCCGCCAGTACGATCTCCCTCTGGAGTCCGGCGCGTTCCCGAAGTGACGGGGGAATAAGGAGCCTCCACTGAGCATCGAGTTTGCAGTCAATGGCACCGGACATGAAATATCGCTGGAACGCCCTGATATCCTTTTTCAGTATGGAATGGCCCTTTGCCTTCTCTTCGATGACGCTCCATTCACTATAGGGTACGGCAAGAAGATAATTCTCCAGGCTCGTAACGACGAGCCTCTTGTCGCTTCTCTCCTTGAATACTTCCCGAAGCCTCGAGGGAAAGACGATTCTCCCCTTCTCGTCTAAGTTGTGGTAGTATTGACCCCTAAAAACTGCCATGAGAAAAGACTTACCTCCACTACGCTCCACTTCACTCCACTTTCGGTGACTATAGAGACGAATCTTTGCTTTGTCAAGAAAATTTTAGGTTGTTATTTTTTTCTTTTAATCTGATACTTTAGGACCGCTTTATTGTGGTCGACAAGATTGGATGAAAAATGGTGGGTTCCATTGTTTCTTGACACAAAATAGAGGTAGTTTACCGGTGCAGGATAAAGCGCCGCAACGATGGCATCCATACCGGGACTGCATATCGGTCCCGGGGGCAAACCCTTTATCCGGTAGGTGTTATAGGGAGTCTTTCTCAAGAGATCTCTCTTTGTAATATTCCCGTTAAAATCCTTTATATCGTATATGACGGTGGGATCACTCTGCAACTTCATCCCCCGCTTCAGCCTGTTGTGGAAGACCGCTGAGATCTGAGGTTTTTCCTCTTCAGGCCCTCCTTCCTTCTCGATAATGGACGCCAGGGTAAGGACCTCTCTCATGCCGAGACCGATCTCGCTCATCCGCTCCGACATCTCGAAGGTGATCTTCCGCCTCAGTTGCTCTACCATAAATCTGATAATCCTCTCCTCTCCCATGGAACGACTCAGGACATAGGTGTCGGGGAAGAGATACCCTTCAGTACTTTCACCTGCAATACCAAGGGATGAGAGAAACTCTTCGTCGTAGGCGCACTCGATGAATCTCTTTTCATCGGCAAGGCTGTTCGCCGCAAGCCGGGCAGCAATCTGGCGGAGGGTAAATCCTTCAGGGATGGGAACACGGTACCCCTTGACCTTCCCCTCGAGCAGCGTATTCAGTATATCGCCGGGAGACATGGAACTGGAGAGCTCATATTCCCCGGCCTTGATACGTTGCGGGGCCTCTTCAAGCAGGGCGAGAAGGTAGAAGGCTTCTTTATACCGTACAAGTCCCTTTGCGTGAAGAATATCAGTTACATCACCGAAGGAGGCCCCCGGCGGGATCTCGACAGCGATGTACCGTTCGATATATTCTACGGGGCTTTCTACATAATTAATGAAAATCATTGAAAAAAGAAGGACTGAGAGCGCCGCAAGCAAAAAAAGGGAAAGAAGGGTCTTCACTATCTTCTTAATCATCCTGGCTCCCCGCTTGTAGGCAATCGAGATATCTCTGCAGTATTATGGCGGCTGCCAGTTTGTCAACCCCCTTCCTCCTCTTCCTCCGACCCATATCGGCCTCTAAGAGAAGATCTTCCGCCTCCTTCGTGGAGAGACTCTCGTCCCACTTCACGATGGGAAGGGAAAGTCGCTCTTCGATCATTTTGGAAAACTTGGACACCCGCTGACACTGAATACCCTCTTTCCCATCGAGGGTAAGGGGGTAACCGATGACAATCCTCTCGACGTCGTGCTCGCGGGCGATTCGCTCTATCTCAGTGATATCCTTCTTGATGGTTTTTCTCTCAATCGTCAGGAGACTGCGGGCTACGAGACCCATCTCATCGCAGATTGCCACTCCTATCCGTTTCCTTCCATAATCGAGACCGAGTATTCTCATAGCGAAAAACCAACTATCACAGAGGCGCCGGTAGAGGCAACAAAAATTCAAAGGCTCCCGATGGGATAGTCACCAAGCTTTTCCTGTTGTACTAAGCTTTCAATTTTGTTATTTCTCATAGCATATTTGAAAGACGGTATCCCAAACCCAAAAATTCAGACGTGAAATGTAAATTATGAAGCATATCATTCTCGGCACAGCGGGACATGTTGACCACGGCAAGACGGCCCTTATCAAGGCCCTCACCGATGTGGATACGGACAGGCTCAAGGAGGAAAAGGAACGAGGAATCACCATTGAACTGGGATTCGCCCCACTCGTCCTTGAAAAGGGCCAGAGAATTGGCATCGTTGATGTACCGGGCCATGAAAGATTTGTAAAAAATATGGTCGCCGGCGCAGGCGGTATCGACCTCGTGGTGCTTATAATTGCCGCCGATGAAGGAATAATGCCACAGACGAGAGAACACCTTGATATATGTGAACTTTTGGGAATAGAGGACGGCCTCGTTGCCCTGACCAAGACAGACCTCGTTGACAACGACTGGATCGCCCTCGTCACGGAGGAGATAGAAGACTTCCTTTCCGGCACCTTCTTGGACGGGGCTCCCATTATTCCTCTCTCATCGGCAACGGGTGAAGGACTTGCCGATTTCCGATCGGCCCTGCAGACGGTTGTCACCTCGGTAGAGGAAAGACCCGATTCGGGTCATTTCAGGCTCCCTGTCGACAGGATATTCACCATAAAGGGCTTCGGAACAGTGGTAACGGGCTCCCTTGTCTCGGGAAAGGTGCGTACGGGAGAAACCGTGGAAATAATGCCATCCAAGATCAAGGCAAAGATACGGGGCATACAGATCCACAACGAACAGGCAGAAGCGGTCGAGGCGGGGAACCGGACGGCAATAAATCTTCAGGGTATCGATAAAGCGGTTATAAAGCGGGGAGATGTTATTACCCGACCGGACGATTTCGAAGCGTCACAACGTTTAGACGTCTTTTTTCGATACCTTTCCAGTGCGAAGAAAAGATTGAAAAACAGGGCCCTTGTGAGGTTCCATACAGGAACGGCTGAGATTATCTCACGCATCGTACTCCTCGACCGTGACGAAATAGAACCGGGTGATACCGCCTATGCCCAGCTGATCCTCGAACATCCTACGGTAACCGAGGCAGGTGACAGATTCGTCATTCGAAGTTATTCGCCCATTAGTACCATAGGGGGCGGGGAAATCCTTGATCCGCTGACGAGGAAACTCAAAAGAAACTCCGAGGGTGAACGAACCGAACTGGAACATTTGCAACTCGGAACGGAGAAGGAAAAGACCGATACTATCCTCGAAAGAGCGGGGCTTTCAGGAATCTCAGCGAAGCAGCTTTCGACACGAACGGGTATTCCCCCCAAAGATCAGGACAGAATCATCAGCGAGATGCTGTCGAAACGAGAAGCCCTCCTCCTCGACAAGGATGAGCGCAGAGTTGTAGCTTCTTCCCTCTACGAAAAGCTCCAGAGGGAGATTATCGCCGCCCTCAATCTATACCACGAAAGATTTCCCCTCAAGGAATGGGCGGGCAAAGAGGAATTGAAAAATACGCTGGGATCATTTATAGAAACAAGGCTTTTTAACAGGGCCCTCAAGGATCTGGAAAGTGGGAAGGAGATTCTATCGGAGAGGGAAAATCTCCGTATCTCGGGCCACCGGGTTGTCATGAAGGAGGGAATGGATAGACTGAAGGATAAGATACTCGGAATCTATAAAAAATCGGGGATTACACCCCCTTCGATAAAAGAGGTCATGGAGGGCTTCACGGGAAATGAAGAGGACGCAAAGAGTGTCCTCGCCATACTTATTCGAGAAGAGGCACTCATAAAGGTAAGCGAAGAACTCTACTTTGACGGCGGGTCAATGGAACAACTCAGGAACAATTACAAAGACTTCCTTGGGAAAGAGGGAACGGCCACACCTGCCAGTTTCAGGGAGCTTACCGGTCTCTCACGGAAATATACCATTCCACTCATGGAGTACTTCGACAAGACCAAACTGACCATCCGTGTGGGAAATCACCGAGTCTTGCGGGAAGGAGAAACAGCGTGAAGGCATTTATCGAAGAATTCGATATTCAAAGCTACAGCGGAGGCAGCCCCTCTGAAATAAAGGATTCTGTGATACGAGAGGCACCCCTTGACATATTTCTGAACGGCAGAAAGGTAATAACCATTGCCTGTACGGGGAAAAATATAGATGAACTCGCCCTGGGCTTTCTCCGATCTGAAGGAGTTATTGAAACCATCGAAGATATTGAAGAGATAAGGGCAGACGAAGAAAATGTCCACGTTGAGGTCAAAACGGTAAGCCCGAGATCCGGTGACTCACTCAACGATGATTCGGCCCCTTCAATCATGTCAAGCGGCGGAAGAAGAAAAAGGAACGATTTAATTCAAGGACCTCTTGAATCCGACCTTGCACTCACCGCGGAGGAAGGACTGAAAATAATGGAGGTCTTGCTTTCATCGTCCCTGCTTCACCGAATTACCCGCGGGGCCCACTGCTCAGCCCTTGCCGATCCCGGGGGAATTATCACCTTCAGGGATGATATTGGACGCCACAATACCATTGACATGCTGGGCGGCTATGCCTTACGTGAAAATATCGATTGTCGGAACAAAATACTGGCGACCACCGGCAGGATTTAAGAAGAGATTGCCTCGAAGGCTTTCCACCTCGGCATT